>Ga0105242_10000110_pt1 | contig 59335 bp, 87 predicted proteins | sample KBSM24metaG_FD_81521 | JGI IMG/M metagenome (GOLD analysis project Ga0105242, IMG submission 81521) | Miscanthus rhizosphere microbial communities from Kellogg Biological Station, Michigan, USA - KBS M2-4 metaG | ecosystem: Host-associated > Plants > Roots > Rhizosphere > Soil | place...
CGTGTTCCACCCGCATTGCGCTCGCTCGCCAGAAGGACCCGCCTCGCCTCACCGAGGCCTCGGCAGGGGGTGGGTCACAGGCCTCCGTCTGCCCACACGCGACGGGCACGGGGGGGTCGTTTGCTCGATCCTGCCATGGGCCGCAGCTCCATGGCGTCGGACACTGCGGCACGCCGTGCGGTCCGTTGCACGTCTTGGGATACTGCGTCGCAGAGCCGCCCCAAGACGGCCACAGGTGCAACCAATTCGGTGGCCGTGCAACGGATGAGCCACCGCTGATTCCTCGGGAGACCCAGGGTGGCAACATGCTCAGCCGATAGGCGCAGCTCTCCCCTATGGCGGGGGGAGGTTTGCGGAACTATCGGCCAGCCCCGCACGGCCCCAGGCTCCAGCGTGGCAATGAGCGCACGGCGGGAGGCACCGCACTGGACGACATCACCGAGCTGGATGGTGGGGGTGTGGCTCGCACCGATGGCAAGCGTGACGAAATTAGTGACCCCACTGCGTTTCATGAGTCAAGTCTCCCGTGGTGAGGCGTCACCGTGTGGCCGAGCTGCGCCAGCTTGTGGAGAGCGCAGGACATGCGGAACGGGGACAGCTCCAGCCCGACGAAACGACCGCCCAGCTTGGCCACGGTGACGGCCGTCAATCCACGGCCCGTGCACGGGTCCGCCACAACGTCATCGACCCGCATGCAGGCACCGAGTGCGGCGAGCGGCGTGTCATCGTCATCCATGCCATCGAAGTCCGGCAGCTGCGGGAGGTCGTGCCTGTCCTCATTCCAGCGCAGATGGACGAGGCGGCACGGGTGCTTGCGGTAGTACGTGATCGGCCACGTGTTGAGGCACGTAGCGCCCATGCCTTCTGAGATGGCCAGCAGCGTGGGGAGCTGCTGCTTGCCCATTTCCAGAAACACGTCGCGCGTGGTCGGTGCGATACACGTGCACAGCGTCACAAGGAAGTCGTAGAAGTCCACCTTGCGCGCGACGCCTGCCTTGGTGCGAAAGGCCGCAGCGTTGCCGGCGTTCCATGGCGGGTCGCAGTAGACCAAGTCGGGCACCACGTCATGCATGCGCAGCAGCCGGCTGAAATCCCCGGCCTCCAGGTCCCCACAAGCGATGATGTGCGGTCCGGCTTGCCAGACGTCACCATGCTGCACCGGAAAGGCGAGACCGCCGCTTGCCGCATAGTGCCAGTCCACTGTCACCACCCCATTGACGCGCGCTCAGCTCTTGCGTGACGCCGCTGCACCTTGGGCACGCACTCCGGACAGGTGTCAGTCGCCGAGCGGGCAGCGAAGTAATAGTCGCACTCCACGCATAGGATTTTCCGCATCCCGGGCAGCGGGTCCCAAGGTTGGCGATTGACCGCCAGCGCCGCGGCTTCTTCCTCTCTGGTTTTGGCCACCAGTGTCTCCCTCAGTATGCCGTCTGCACTGACCGGCATAATTCCAAAATACGCTCTGCAGGACGCTCGCCCAGCGTGCCCTTCACCAGCTGCGCCTCATCGTCGCTGAACAGCAGGTTGAGCCGATAGGTGACGCGCTCGCGGGAAATGGTGGTGCGTTCCTCCTCAGTGCGCGCCTCAGCAAGCCGCTGCTCATGCGCACGCTGCCGCTCCACCGCTTGCACCGACATAGCAGCGGTGACCACACCGCCTGCATCGTGCTGCTCCTGGGCTTGCACGCTGCCGGTTGCTGCTTCCTGGGCAGAACGCGACTGCGGGGTCCATGCGTCGGTGAACTGCTCGCCGGCCAGTGCTTCCGGAGCTGGCACGTCGGCCAGCAGCTTCTCCACCTCTGCGTCACTGAGCATGAGGCTGTCCTGTGCCCAGCCCAGCGCGCCCAGCTTTTCCAGATCGCGCAGCACCTCGGCCGCGAGCAGCATGTCCTCACTGCCCCGCGCTCGATTGTGGCGCAGCGTGGCAATGCGGGCTTGCTCATCGGTCATGTCCACGAGCACGACGGGCACGGTGGGCATTTTGAGATGAGTGCCGGCGCGCCAGCGGTGTTCGCCGTCCACGATCTGCTTGTTCGCACGCCGGGCGATGATGGGCTGAGTGAATCCGTCCTCCCGCATGGAGCGCAGCAGCAGCTCGAAATCGTTCTCGCTCATCCGGTTTGGGTTGTACTCGTTGGGTTGCAGCTCCGCCGGGTCGATGTACTGCACCACGAGGCTTTCCAGCACGACGTTGGTCTTGATGTCGGGCACCTTCTGTGCCCTGGCAGCGCGCGCCATGCTTTCAGCTCCAGCTTGTGGGGGTTGCCCGAATCTGCCCGGTTCGGTGCCGACCGGATGCACCAGTCATGGAGCTGAGACCCCTCGGGGAGGTGTTCTCCAGTGACCAGTTGCAGCTCATGACCATGTCGGCGCGAATCCACCCCACGTGCCAGCGCCGGCACGGAAGAACTCGGGCTCCATGGCCTGTAATCCGCCGATGCCCTTCGTTCGCAAGGCGAAGGGGTCACCGTTGTAGAGGGCATAGGCCATATTCCGCCAGCTGCCCATGGAGCCGACGCAAGTGCGGCACGGCACGCGGTTCGGGATGTCCTGCGACGAATGGCCCTGGTGGATGTGCAGCATGGCATCACGCACCGTGGTGGCACGCTCAGCGATCCATTCAGCTGGTGCGTCGGTGATGCACTCCCGGTGAAAGGTGTCTTTCCAGTCCTCCCCGGTGCGACGGTATGGCAGCACGGCCCGGGCACCGAACTGCGAGATCATTTTGACCCCGGGCAGTCGTCGCTCCAGGCGGTCGAACCATCGCGGCCACGCCTTGCGTGCCATTTCCAGCAGAAAGACGCTGGCGGTGTTGAGGGTCGGTGGAGCGATGCGCATTTTGTCCACCGGCACGTTGAACCGCATCATGACGTTGTACGCGTCATTGTAATCCCACTTGTTCACGTGCACCGCGCGCCAGACGTCACTGTCACGCCAGTCATAGATCGGCCTGAAGGTGCGCGTGCCCACTGCGTTCGGCTTGGTCAGCGCGCCCTTGGCTGAGTACACGCTGTAGAACCGCATCATGCTTTCCTGGGCACGGATTCCAGTGACGGCGATGACTTCCTTGTCAGCCGGCGTCGGGTAGTGGTCGCGCGAGACAATGCGGGTGATGTCCAGCGTGTCCAGCTTGGTGGCGATGGCGGGCGGCTGCCGCATCCACTCCTCGGGGTCCAGCTCCGGATCAAAGACCCACCAGTATGGTTTCGGCCGGTTGAATACGTTGGTTATGGGCTGGTTCGCGACCCACCATTTGAAGTCCACCTCCGGCCTCGCTGCCACGCGTTCGGCGTACTCGTAAGTCCCGGGCAGCATCACCTCCTCATCGCGCATGGAGACATTCACGGGGAGCCGGCCGGTTGCACGTGCTGCCATGATGGCCAGCTCCAGGCAGATGCCACTGTCTTTGCCGGCGGAGAACTGCACCACGACGGTGTGACCCGCGGCGTATATGTCCATGTAGCGTTGCAGCGCCTCATCGAACACGTCACGGCCGGTCAGCCGCTTGGTGCTGATCTGGTTCACGTGGAGGCCTTGGTCTTCGGCCGGATGTAGAACGGCTGGCCTGGACCGCGCCGCTTCGGCGGCTTCGGCTCCTCATCCAGCACGTCCATCAGGATGCAGCGCACCATGGCAATGCGCCACCCGCGGTCATGCAGCGTGTCCGGCTCAGTGATCTGCGCCCGCAGGCTCTGCCATGCCTCATCAGGGGTCTGGCCTATCGTCTGCTTGATAGGCTGCCCGGACGGTGCGAGCGCGCAGTACAGGTTGAACTGGCGGGTCACGTGGAACTGGCGGGTCAAGGCGCGTTGCCCTCCATGATGAGATAGCGCCCTCGTCCCGGATACCGCTTCGCCAGCACGCCCTCGAACGGGATGAGCCAGGTCGGCAGCATGGAGAACGCCGACACGCGGACGTTGTTGAAGCCGGCCATGCCCATGCGCTGCTTCGCTTGCCACGGTGTCCAGGCCGCGGGTGCAGTGTTCAGGTCGGTCTCGCCCATGACGCCGCAGTTGGTCCCGTACCATCCAGGCGCGTACACCATGAGAAAGGCCGGAGCGTTGGGCCGCAGCACGCGACGGATCTCGGACAGTGCGCGCACGGGTGCGGCCACGTAGGAGAGCGGGCCGAACAGCGACACCGCCGCGTCCACGCTTTCGTCGACCAACGGGATGGCCTCCACTGATCCGACATGGAACATGGCGCGGGGATAAGCATAGCGAGCGTGCTCAAGCATGCCGGTGGACACGTCGAGGCCGACATAGCCGTCCTCCGGCCAGCCGGTCAGTCGCATGAACAGCCCGGTGCCGCAGCCCACGTCGAGCACGTTGCGGCCATGCCACGGCGGCATGATGTCCAGGACACCGCCCAGCAGCTCCAGCAGCCGCTCATCCTCACGCTGGGCGCGGTCACTCCGGTAGAGCGCGTCATAGGCCGGTGCCAGTCGGTCGAAGGCCTTGGCGACGGGATCAAGTGCCGGTGTCACTGGAGCGGGTGGAATGTCCAGCTCTGGCACCAGACGAAGGTGGAGGCTCATAGACCGACTCCAGTTTTTTGACGGCGATGCGCACGCGCTCTTTGACCGTGGTGGTGGTGACGCCGAGGGTTTTCGCGAGGCTGCGCCACGAGGCGTCCTCAATGAGCACTTTGCGCAGCAGCCACCGCTCCGGCTCTGCCAGCAGTGCGCGGCACTCATCCAGGCGCGCCGAGGCCTCCACCTGATCCTCGGTGGGCAGGGTGCCGGCGCCTGAAGTGCCGAATGAAACCACCCGGGTATAGACCGCGGTGTTCATGCGGCCTTCCCGCTCGAAATCGGTACGGAAACGGCACGCCGCCTCGTAGCTGGTGTCCTCCAGCTGGCCCTGGGCGTGGAGGTGGCCGATGCGGGTTTGCGCTGTCCAATAGGGTCGCTTATGCGTGCCATCGACGTGCGGCGGCACAACGGCGGCACGGTGCCGCAGCGATTCGGCGGTCGGCCGGGTCCCCCTCATGTCCAGAAATGACATCATGGGCCGCACGGCAGTCAAGGCGCCTGAAGGGGTGCTCTGCGGCTCTGAGGATTTTAGGTCCCGGCATATGTGGCTCTAACATTGCCTGCTGACAACGATCTCAGCGGGCTGACGGCCCATGGCGATTAACAGACCATCATGAGATCGTTACGGTGTTTTGCATATACAAAAGGAAGGCGCCACACCTATGGCCGGCGTGACGCCTCAGTTCGGGGTAGTGTCCTTCGGAGACTGACCGTCACACGCCGCAGTCAAACCGGTCAAGTTTGACGGTTTGACCGCTGGTCATACCGCCCGTATCTCCACCTCAATGACTGTGAAGCCCAGGCGGAGCGCCTTGCGGAGTGACCCGCCGACGTTCTCGCCGGCCAGCCGTTCCGCCTGCTCGCGCTCCGGCACGGGGTCCAGGATCATGCGCCCGTCCGGCCGGAGGATGGTCCACCCCCGACACGGCAGGGTGCTGCGAAGGCTGCTCCAGCTCATAGGTCCGGGAACGGTCCGGGCCTGCCCATGATGCGATAGCACGCGTTCCAGAACTGCTTGGCAGCAGCATCCCAGGCGAGGTCAGGATTGACCCAGATCGTTGGCGGGTCGCTATGCATGATGCGCACGGCCACGCTGCCATCCGCCGCGGGGAAATTGATGGCCCTTATGCCGGGCTGCATCCGCATCGTGGTCAGCAATCCCAGCTGGCCCAGCGTGTTCTCGATGTCATCGCTCATCGCGCAACGCACCATTTGTATTCTTTGAAGCCTTTGCCGGCCCGCAGCGCGTCCTCCAGCGTGGTGGCGAACATATCGAGCGCGGGTTGTGCCTCATTGATCCCAGCCTGCACTGCCATGCTCAATCCGGCCTGGAGGTTGTTCGGGTAGTCGAACGCGGACGGACTGACCAGCAGCTGCGCCAGTGTCTGCTCCGGCAATCCCTGCACCACCGAGTTGCGTTCCCAGGCCTTGCCCCAATCCGGATATTGCGGGCCGTCGCGCGTGTCCTGAAATGCTTTCCAGTACAGCTCCGGCCAGCCACCGCACCAGCCGCTTGGCTCGACGGCCGCCCGGTCGATGAGGCCGACCACGTGCCACCTGCAGAACTCCAGCAGCTCCGGAATGTCAGGATGCATCATGGCGCCCCACGCCAAGACGCACTGCACGAAGTCCTCTTGCCACGTCGCATACCAGCAGCCGCTGGGGATGGTGCCTCCCGGCCCGGTGTTGTCGTAGTCGCCACGCGAGCCGGCCACGGCATGGAACACTGAGCGCAGCGGCTCCGTTGCCGCCTGGATGCCCTTCAATCCATCAATGGAGGCCTGAAAGATTTCCCGCATCTTGCTCTTGGGCAGCAACCAAGGGGGAGCGTCCTCGGGTGTCATGCGGACCGCCTGCATGATGTCGCGCGTCATCCACGCCACACCGCGCGTCTGCCCCATGCCGAGCGGTTTCCAGATGCCGTTGCCCTGGTTGTACCAGCCGCCCGGGCAGCTGGTGATGAAGTACACCACCTGGGCCTGAAGGCTTTCCAGATAGTAGGGGTCACCGGTCAACGCGAACGGCAGGTAGCTGACCGCCGGCTCATGGGCGGAGTCGATCTGAATGCCGCTCCCCACGCTCTTGTAGAGCCGCGGGTTGCCCGAGGTGCCGTAGGAGCTGGCACTTTTCCAGTCGGCTGAGGTGGGGTCGATGATGGCGACGGTGTTGGGGTCCATGATAAACCATGGAATGGTCCCCGCGGCCTCGCCCTGGGCGAGCACGTTGTCCAGCGCGGTCTGGGACTGCGTGCAGATATAGTCCGCCTGCCAGTCCGTCACGAACCCTATGTCGGGCCGTTGGCCGCCCGCGCCCATCTGCGAGTAAATGCCGGCCAGCCCCATCGGCTCATAGGTGACCGGGCCGTATGACCGCGCCGTGCCGCAGGCCACGGCTGCATCCATGCGCGGCAGCAGGTGCTCCGCCTCCAGCTCCTCGATCGTGGTCAGCGGGAACGGCCATTCACAGGACTGCCAGCGCCAGCGTGCGAACTTGAAATGCTTCGGCACCTCAATGGTCTCTGACAGCCGCACTGAGATCTCGGTGAGGCGGCGGTGCGTGCGTCCGCGTCGTCGCTCCAGCTTGAACCGCGCCCGCATGTCAGCGGGGAACTCCACCGAGTAGGCCGGGAGGTCCGCGCCCGTGGTGTCGAACGGGTCGCCGAACGCGAAGATGATGCAGGACCATTCGCCGGCGTGACGGAAGTCCACAATGACCGGACACTGCGGCTGGATCAGCCGCTTGCACGACATGATGAACCGGCCGCGCGGGTCCGCGAAGTCGCCCAGGTCCGTGGCGTCCTCCTCATTGAACTCAGTCCGCGTGCCGTTGAGCACGATGGTGCACACCAGTGAGCCGGATGCGGGCGGGTCCGGTGGATCGGGCGGCTCGGGCTCCTCGCCCTCCAGCGCCGTGACGCGGTCAGTGAGGTTTTCCATCTCAGTGTCCAGGTCTTCCACCGCGGTGTCCAACGTCTCCACCTGGGCCTTCAGCTCATTGAACTCCGCCATGCTGGGCACGTCCGCCGGCTTGCCGGTCGGTGTCACGCGAATGGGCATTTGGTGTCTCCCGTTGGTGGTGGTGGTTACGCCGCCATGACTTCGTTGCCCCATGCGACCCAGCCGGCTCGCCGTGATCTGGCGAACAGCTCCAGGCCTTCCGAGGTGGGGAACATTTCGTCGATCATTTCCACGAACACCTCGGGCTTCGCACTGTGCGCTCGCGGCTCCGCCTCAATGACAGACGGGTATTGTTCGCCGGGAGCTGGAGCCGGCACGGTCCCCCGTGTGCCCACCAGCAGCAGCTCGTGGCGGTTGCGATTCCAGTAGCCGGTCCCTATGTGATCCGTTTTTACCCAGACGAAATGACTGCGGTAGTTGAAGCCCCATGCCTCCATGACTTCAATCGCGTCCGGCAGCATGGGCACCGTGGCCCATAGAAACAGCACCGCGTCCTCGGCGATCGGCAGCCGGTCCGCCATGGCGCACAGCTCCGGCGTGGTCATCGTCTGGTAGTGATTGTCTGCCGCACGGTCCATGCCGTTGTCTGAGTAGGGTGCGAACCGCCACGGCGGGTCCGCATACAGCACGCCATAAAGGCCGTGACCGATCTGCTCCGCAGCTGCCAGCGTTGCCGCGGCCATATCGGCTTCCCGCTGTGCGCGACTGTGTCTTTTCACTGCGTTGCGCAGTGTGGCCTCATCCGCGTCCAGCAGCTCATCTTGCACCACCTCCGGCAGCATGACGATCTTGGCCGCGAGTGAAACGGCGATCTCGCCTTGCTCCACGCGGTGCACAATGCCTGCAATGCCGTGCTCATAGACCTGGGCAGCCGCTGCGACGCTGCGGACGGAGACGTGGAGCATTTGGGCGGCGTCCGCTTGTGAACAGCTCTGCAAATTTGCAGAGCTTGCGTAGTCGGCACGCTGCCCATTGGACAGGTTAGCGAGCCGCGACGCGGTCATCGCCCGTTGGCTCTCGTTCAGGTGCCGGCGGTGCAGATTGGCAGAGATGACGTAGCGCAACGGATCGTTGCCCGTGTACTGCGCCGTGCGCACCCGCACGCCGGCCGCCAGACATGCGCGGTATCGGTTGCGGCCGTCCAGGATGGCGTTGCCCACCTCAACGATAGGGTGGCGCAGTCCGTTGGCCTTGATGTCCTCCACCAGTGCGTCAAAGGCCTCGCCCTCCATGAGCGGGAACACCTCGGCGCACGGGTGGAACGTCGCAGCGAGCTGGAGCTGCGGCTGGAGCTTAGTTGCGGCGGTCATTCAGCTTGGCCTCCATCTCGTTCAGCCGTGCCTTGGCCGACGCCAGCCCTATCTCAATGACCTGGATGGCCGCGCGCACCTCTTGGACGATGAAGCCGGCCGGCATCATCTGCTGCGGTGTAGGCAGCAGCCGCTTCGGCGCGGGCTTCACGTCAGGGTGCTTGTGGCCCTTCGCGATCTCGGCCACGCGTCCGCCGTTCTCGCCGAAGTACGCGGCGATGTCGTGCTGCTTGTCCCCGCGGGCGAGGCAGCCTTTGACGATCGCGGCTTGTTCTGCGCTCAGCATGCCGGTGGTGCTCCCTGCGTGGTTCGTTTCCGCCCGCCGGGCAGCGGGTTGATCTGGTCCAGCACGCCCGGTGACAGGTGCTTGGCGCGCGGGTGGTGCTCCGCTGGTGACCAGCGTGCGCTCAGCTCCGCCACCAGCTCCCGCGTGGCGCGCGCGACGTGCTCGCGTTCCGCCTCGGTAGGCTCCGGCCTGGGCGGCCGCGGTGCCGGCGGAGGCAGAGCACGCGGCGGCTCCGGCCTGTTGGCCCGCCAGTGTGCCGCCAACGATGCCGCCAGCTCGCCGTATGTCGGGAAACCTTTGACGGCCGCGGCTGCACAGTGTTGCAGCGATTCCGGCGTGAAGGCCGCATCGGGGAACCGCTGCACGAGCATCGGGATGTAGGCCGCGAGCTTCAGGTCCGCTTCCTGCCGGGTGATGGTGACGGCCGTCAGGACGCCGAGCGACTGGCACCATTCCCGCACCACCTTGATGTGCGTGTCCTGGCGCTTCACGGGACGGCCGCCCATTCCGCGCGTTGCAGGTCGATGACGCGCTCGGCTTCCTCCAGGATCAGCGTCACGAAGCCGTTGCGCTGCGGCTGCGGTGCACGTTCCCTTTCTTCCCCCCAAACATTTACACGCCGCGCGCGCCTACCCCCCCGCTTGGCGGGGGGGTTACGGGGGGGAGGTTCTATTGATGGGTTAGGTGAAGATTCGGATGCCGAAATTGCATCATGAACCGGCCGAATTTGCATTATCTTGGGTGCCGATTTTGCAGCATCCGCAGGGGTTTCCGGCGCCTCTTCGACTGCCGGTGCCGGCTCCGCCGCCGGGGTGCAAAGGTTCGCACCTGTGGGGTGCAAAGGTTCGCACCCGTTGTGCCGCGGCCGCCTCTGATGCGGCAGCTCCAGGCCCAGCTCGGCCTCGGCGGCCTCCCGGGCGGCCACGTCCTCCGGCCGGGACAGGATGCGGTAGACGTTCACACGTAGGCTTACGAACCGCGCACCGGCCCGGGTCAGCAGCGTCTCCCGCTCCGCCCGGTCCTCCACCTTCACGATGTAGCGGCGGCGCAGCAGCTCCTGAACCGCTGAGGCCATGGTGCGCACGCCGTAGCCCAGGTCGTCCGCGAGCCGCTTGAGCGACGGGAAGCATATCCCGTCATCATTGGCCCGGTCCGCCAGCTCCGTGAGCACAGCCTTGCGTGACCCGCGCAGACGCGGCTGGGCCTTCGCCCAGCGGGTGGCACTGTAGCTCATGACAGGGGTTCCCGGCCGTCGCGACGGCAATCTGAGGGTTGTGAAAAGGCGGTGACTTCGTGGTGTTCCACTTGCGTTCGTTGGTTCGCGAACGCATTGTCCACACGGTTGTGAGGCCGTGCGGCACGCCGCAGCTGCTGGCCTTGGCGGGAATGGATCGGCAATTCGTGGGTCACGGCAGACTGACCTTTGCGATTGCGGTCCTGGCCCTGCGGGGAGTGAGCACCCCCTCGGCCCGAACCAAGGGTTGCTACTGTCGGCGGGTCGTGCGGCCTTTCGGCCGAAGGTTCCCGCTTACTGCCCCGCCGGGTCCCCGCCCGGCGGGGTCCCCGGGCGGCACGAAGGCCGCGGGGGAACCATCCGGGAAGGAAATCAGCAGGGACACGTCGGGACGGGTGCGGGCGGCCATCGCGCGGTCCAGCCACCCGGCTGAGATCTCGGCACGGCGCAGCCGGACCCGCTCCACTGGCATTGAGCTGGCGAGCTGGAGCGCGGGACGGGCGGCACCGATCAGAATTTCCGGAGTGACGCGCATTTCACGCCGCCATGCGCTGGATGCGGGTATGGCGTTCCTCGCTCATCACGGCGAGGTACAGACAAATCGCGTCTGCAATGTTATCGTCCGCAATCGGGAGACCTAAACGGCGGACGTGCTCAACAACCATGTCCTTGATTGACTGCTCAACGGCGCGGCCGAACAGGTCCGCACGTGCACTGCCCGGCGGTGCGCGCCTGGAACGCGTGCGCCCGATAATCCTGCGGCGCACCTCATCCGCGTTCCGCTCCATGCAGGGGATGCCAGCCTCGTCGCACTCCCCCTCCACGTATGCCGCGAGGCCGAATTGCTGGCGGGCGGAGTGCTCATCGCGCTGGGCGCGCGGGTGCAGTGGTGCCTCCATGGCCACCCGACTAGGTTGCCATTGGTCAATAGTGTCGACGAATTCACTCCGAAACGCGTTAAATCGGCCGCCGCGCGTCGGCTGCGGAAAGCGCCACAGGCGATACCAGTCAGGGATCGGGCCGTGGCCATATGCCACGCCGGTCCTGCCGGACAGGTCGAGCGCCAGAAGGCCGCCCGGGCCGGGCATCAGACGAGTGAGGCTGCGGCTTGACCGTTCCCGTTGGCAGTCTTGGGCGGCCGCCCGCGACGCGGCCGGGAGACCACCACAGTTTCGTCGGGCCCCATTTCCGCGGCCAGTGACGCTTGGCCGCGGTGCCAGTGCTGCGTCCACACCTGGGCTAGCGGGGAGCCGACCGCGTACGGGCAGGTGGAGGCCTTCAGGCCCTGCCGGCCGGCTTCATAGCCGCCCTCGCTGGCGTCCAGCTCCGCAGCTCCAGCGCGTTCCGCGTCGGACATGGTGTCCATGACCGTCTCGGCGCCCGACCGGAAGAAGTCCGTCTGTGTCGCGTAGGGCTGACCCGTGGCCGCCGCGTAGTAGCCGACGTCACGGTAGTGCTTTGTGACCTCATCGCTGTCCTTCGGCCGGTTGCCCAGCACCTCGGACATAGCGGCCACATTTATGCCGTCCGACTTGGCTCGCTTGACCACGGCCCGGTGCCGTCCTTGCGCCTCGGCGATGGCGCGCCGCGTGCCCAGCATTTCCTCGGCATATGACTGGACGACCTTCGGCGGGACGTTGTGCGTTGCGGGTGCGGCCTCGGTGGCCTCGCTTGCTGGACTCCGGCGTTTCCGTGCCATTTCGCGTCCCACCCCTCCCCGCTCACAGGAGACCCGCCATGCTCACGACGGACCCCGCTCCCTCTAATCGCGTGAATAAGGCGATCGCCAAGCCGGAGGAGTCAACCCGCGAGGGTCGCACGGGCACGGCTGCCCAGGCGCAGCGTGACCGGATGGAGCGCCTGCTACGGGTGCTGAAGTCCTATCAGAAACGCCTGCGTGACCTGCAAGGCCAGCCGCAATCGCAGCGTCTGACGCTGCTGCGTCGGCGGTACCGCACGGCACTGAACAAACACAAGGCCACGCTGGTGGAGCTGTGCGCAGAGCACGTCCGCACACTCAATGCGCCGGCCGCTCCGGTGCAGCAGGGGATGGGGTTCTATCTGGACTGGCAAAATGACCTGAGTTCGCGGCTCACGTCCGCGCAACGGTTGAAAAGGATCAGGCAGAAAGCCGGCTTCTCCTCAATGAACCACGCGGCGGCCGCGCTGAACGTGCCGCGCCGGACGTATATGCAACATGAGGCCGGGGAACAGACGATCTCGCAGCACTACATCGACAAATACGGGGAGTTCTTCCACATCCCGCCTGGAGTTATTCTTTACGGGAATGACTTAGTTATCTACCCCGACGCACTGCCGAACCATGAACTGGTCTGCATGGGATGGGTCAGTGAGTCCGGCAAGGTGCACGCGTTTGACAAAAAGCATGATCCCCGCCGGGTGATCCATCAGCGTATCCCCTCCATCACGAAACTGGAGGCCGTGCTGATCGACACTGATGCGCTGGCGCCGCAGTATTTCCGCGGTGACTACGTGATGTTCGACCCGCCGGTCGAAGGCCAGAACGATCTGGGGTTCTGTGAAGGCCGGGAGTGCTACGCCACCATGGATCACGGCCGGAAGATGATCGGGGTGATGCGGCGGAACTGGCGCACCAAGAAACCGCATGAATGGATGATCCACGTGCCAAACCGGGAACCGGTGCTGCGGCACGTCTACACCGCCTCGTTGGTGCGCTGGATCATGCGGGCATATCCGGACGGGTAGCGTTCAGCCACTCCACACCTTGACTGATCTGGTCTGGTAGTCGCCAATGTCGGCTTGCGTCCCCACGCCGTTCTGCTCACCGGCGGCGCAAGCCGGAACCGTTTTATGGCAGACGACCGGATTTCATGAGCTGGGAAGATACCCCGCCTCGCGCGATTGACCAGCCACAACCGGGCCGCTTCCGCATACGCCTCGTCCGCAACGGACCGTGGACCGCCTGCCGGATCACGCGGGACGCGGCTGGCATGTGGCAGGCCTGGATCAATGACATTCCGCAGGGTGAGCCGCAGGCTGACCCGTGGCGAGCGCCTGGGCTGGAGCGGATATGGACCGGCGCGCAGATGGTCGATGAGGTCGAGTACGCCCACCTCCGCCGGCTGCACCAGTGGGCCGTCCGCCACAATCGCCAGCACCCGGCTGCCAATCCTTCGCGTGCTTACAATCCCCACACCGCTGCGCCGAGGTTTTGATATGTGTCATCACGTTACTTTTGACGATGATATGACTCGGCGGTTTCACCGGAAACGTGTTTCGATGTCGCATTGGGAGGCAGTTTCGTAATGAACGAGACGGCCACAGTAGAGCCGGGCATCGGCCACAATCAGCCGCCGCAGCCGCTCCAGGCTGACCAGCTGCTGGATTGGCTGGAGCCGCACGTCATCGAGTTGCGCGCCCGGCGCACCGCTCTTGCCGAGGCCTACGCCCGCTTCACTGCCAAGCTGCCCATTGCCGATGAGGAGTTGCAGGGGAACGCGGCGGAGTTCGTGCGCCAGCTCCGCGCATGGGTCAAAGCCACCGAGGAGCTGCGCACGCTGCTGGGCACGCCCTATCGGGAGTGCACCACCGTCCTCAACGGGTTCTTTGCCCGCCTGCGGGAGCCAATCGAGACCGCCCAGGACGGGGTTACGGCCGCGCTGACCGATTTCGCGCGGGAGAAGGCGCGCCGGGAGGCTGAGCGCCGCCGGCTGGAGGCCGACCGTCGCCGGGCGGAGGCCGCCCAGGCCGAGCACGAGGCCGTCGCGACGAACCGGGACGCGGCCTGGGATCGGGCGATTGACACGGCGCAGCGCGCTGACAAGGCCACAAGGCGCGCCGCAGCTCCGCAGGCTGATCTCTCCCGGGTGCGTGGCGATCAAGGTGCGGTCGCCTCACTGCGGGAGCGTTGGGACTATGAGGTGGTGAACCTGGACGAGGTGCCGCGGCAGTATTTCCAGGTCAGTCCCCAGCTGGTGCACGCCGCCATCGCCCGGGGTGCCCGGGAAATCCCAGGCCTTCGCATCTTTGACGCAAGCAAGGTGGCCGTCCGATGAACGCACTCACGCCCATGCCCACGCGCGCCGGCACCCGCCAGCTGCTGGAGGCCTCGCCGGTCGGTTTCGACGTGGACGCGTGGCACGTGATGGACAAGCGCGACAACGCGCTCATCGAGGACGAGCTGCTGCATGGCAGCATCACGCGCAAGTTTATCTATGAGTTCAAAATCCAGGAGACCCAGGTCACCGGGATTTCGGTGGTCGGCGCGCGCCAGCTCGGGTACCACTACGGCGGCCTGAAACACCGGATCGTCGGCAGCACGCTGAAGCAAGGCCGGGTGTTCAAGTTCACATCCTATCCCTCGCCGGGCAGCCCCATGAACGTCCAGGTGGCGGTCCTGCCGGAGCTGGAGGATGAGCCGGACTCCTACGCCGCGCTGGTGGAAATTCTCGACATCAAGACCGGGAACGCCATCCAGATGGAGTCCTCGGAGAACCGCTACGAATCACGCCGGGACGGCTCGCTCTATGACCGGCCGCACTACGTGAAGATTGCCCAGGCCAAGGCCTACCGGAACGCGGTCCTCGCACTGCTGCCGCAAGACGTGCAGCTCCAGTGGAAAGCGCAGTGCCTGGAGCTTCAGGACAAGTTTGTCATCACCGAGGACGTTCTGCAGGAGAAGCAGCGCGGCATTCTGCAGTTCGCTGCGAAGCATGCCATCCCGGTGTCGCGCCCTGCCCTGGCAGCCATAGGCTTCGATCAGATCGCCGGACTGTCTGACGCCGCCCGCGGCGGCCTGGAGCAATTCCGCGCCTCACTGTCAGCCCTCGGGCTGGCCCAGGTGGTGGGCGAGGTGGAGCCACCCGTGGTGCCGCTCCGGTCGCGCGCCCCCGCGCCTCCGTCACCAAAGTCCACGCCGCCCTCCACGGCCACGGCCGGGCCTGGAGGCCCCTCTGGCGGCTCTGGCGGTCCGGCCGCTCCACCGCCCGCCGGCACCACGTCTGAGGCGCCTCGCCCTGGCGCCGCTGGCGCCCTGCTACTGCTCGGCGCGAAGGGGGAGAACCTGGGCGCGCACCAGGACCCGGTCAGCTGGGCGCATGCCTTCGTGAAGCTGATGGATGACGCCTTCCCGGCGGACCGGGATGCTCTGCAGTTCTCCAATGAGGCCACGGTGCTGGACGCCGCCAACGCGTCGGCCGAAGCGATGGACATTCTGGCCGAATTCCTGCCGGAGCCGCGGCATCAGGTGATCCAGCTCCGCCGCTCCCCCCGCGGCCAGCCGCTGACCGGGGAATACCTGAATGACATCAAAGGCGCCCTGCCGCTGCTCGGCGCCGATGACATGCCGGGGTGGCACGCCGCTAACGCTGCGGTGTGGGGAGGCCTGCCAGCCGCTCGGCGCCTGGAGGTCGAGCGGGAGGTGGCGGCCCGCTGCCAGACCCTGGGCATACCGGTGCCCGGCGCCCAGGCCGGCGAGGCCGAGCGGGAGGTGCCGCGCGATCAGGACCGGGACCGCGCCGACGCGATGATCCGCGACCTGGAGGCTTGCCCGGACGTGCACCAGCTTGACCAGTACTGCCGCAGCCCGGCCTACACCACGCCGCTGGCCCGCTTCGCGATGGACCGGCCGGAGCTGCACACGGAGATCACCCGCGCCGAACAGGCCGCACGGCACGGGCTGGCCTCATGACGCTCATCGACACGGGGGTGCTCGTGAATGAGTTCATGACACTGCCGCCGCAGCGGTATCCCATCCCCCGCCGGGGTCATTTCGCCCTGCCCGGCTCGGGCCCCGCGGGGGAGACCTGCGGGAGCTGCGTCCTCGCGGAACGCGTGGCCTACGCGGGCGGGAAACGGCACCTCAAGTGCCTCAAACGGCGCGCCGCCTGGACGCGCACAACCGCAACCGACATCGCACGGGCCGACCCGGCATGTCATGGCTGGGAGGGGAGCATGAAGCGTGTCGTCAAGGTTCTGCGCGCATTCAATCCGCCGGACGGGCCGTTTCGCATCCACGACCGTGACCACCTGCATGATGAGGTGCGCACCCGGCTGAGCCAGAGGGATGCGGCCAAGATGCAAGGCCTGGACTGCGCATACTTTGACGCCGCTTACATGCAAGGTCACTGGAAACTCGGTGACCGCGTGGTGTCGCAGCGGTGGTGACGGATGAGGTTCTGGACGGATCAAGGGTGGCAAGATCAGCTTCTGGAGGTTGAAGCAGATGACGTGCTGCTCGCCCTTCTGGCGCATGATCCACAGGCACCGCCAAGCCATGACGTGCCGTATCGTCGCTGGGCACATCCGCCCAGCGCCCTGGTTCGAGACCTCGATGGCTCGTGGTTCGAACGTGGCCCGGGCTGGTGGCAGCTGGAGCCGTGGGCAAAGACAAGGTCAGCTAGAGCCAAGGCTTCGAAGCAGCTTGCCGTTGAGGAAGCAGAGTCGAGACCGCCACCAGCACCACCACCAGCACCACCACCAGCACCACCCGCGCCCAAGCATATTGCGCTTTTACCGCCCTCCCGGTTTCGTCGATCTGAATGGGCGATCTCGGCAGAGACCATGGCAAGGTTGCTCCGCGATGCCAGACCTTAGCGACGTGGTGGTCAAGGCCACGCTGGACACCATGGCCGAGCACCTTGGCCGGATCAGTGACCGCATGCAGATCATGGAGGCCGTCTGGACGCGCATGGCCGAGCGCCAGATCGGCATTGACGCCGGCATGCAGCGCATACTGAACCACGTCACGGGAGTGCGTGATGGCGCCGATCGATCTGGTGGAAATGATCCAGGAAGTCAGGCGGGAGCTGCGCCAGCGGCACCGGCTCTATCCGAAATGGGTCGCAGCCCGGCAGCTCAACCCGAAGCTGGCGGACCGGCAGCTGGCGGTGCTGGAGAAGGTCCAGGACACACTGCTGGAGCTTCAGGCGGACCCGACCCAGCTCCCCCACCTGTTGCGTGAGCGCGTGAGCGCCCGCTGGAGTTGACCTCATGAGCGAGACGCCAGCGCCCGGCTACTGGATGAACGAGGCCACGGGGGTGCTCAAGCCGGCCGTCATGGCCTACCTGGACGGGGTGCCGCTGGAGCTGGCCCAGATCGGCGCCCTGCGGGCCTATTTCCGGCAGTGGGTCGCCAGCCCGGCCTGGGCGCCCTGCCCCGAGCTGGACGCCCTGCGGGCCGGCGTGGACGCCATCACGGACCGGGCCGGCGTGGACGCGTGGCTCAGCGAGGCCGAGGACTTGGGCATGGACCCGCTGTGACCCAGGTCCACCACGATGATGGCCTCCGACCCGCTCGGGGTTTCATAAATGCGGTGGTGATCGGGGCGGGGTTCTGGACGCTCATCGGGCTGCTGGTCTGGCGGTGCAGCCCCTGAAGTATGACCGGTCAAACTTGACCGGTTTGACCCGGCGCGGTGCGGTGTGATTCCACCCGGTGGCAACCAAACCGGACCGCTCCAATGGACACCAGCCCGCCCCCGCTCCGCATCGGCACGGAGACCACCACGTGGTCAATCAAGGATTTCCCCACGGTGCTGCGCAAGGCCATCCTCGCGGCCGCGCAGAGCCAGCACGTGAACGTCGCTGAGTGGCTGACCGGCCACTTCACGCGCTACGGCCTGGACGGGGTGGAGGTGAGGCCGGGCCGTCAAATCGGTCAAATCGGTCAAACCGGTCAAACTTTACCGGTCATACCGGCTGCACCGGGCAGCAGCGCCGTGGCTGACCTCTGCCGATTGGTAGACGCCGTGGTGGTGTTCGCCCAGCACCGCGAGCAGCTGCCGAAGGGGTTGGCCGGCACCGTGTCCCGACGTCTGCGGGACGCCCTGCGGCCGGTCCCCCCGCGCACGAAGAAAGGGGCGGGAGGTACCACCACCCCGCCCCTTTCCCCGCTTGGTCGATCAGCCCTCACGCACAGGCGTTCTTAGGCTCCGGCTGATCCTACGTCGCGCCGCGGTGCCACGGCCAGCCGGTAGCTCGGCGTCATCTGCCAACTCGGGTCAGTCACCAGCACCATGAGGGTCTGGAACTGCTTCACTGTCAGCGGCTCCTGGCACTCAAAGAACCGGTCCCGCCAGATGACGAACGCGGTGAAGCGCGGCCACCCGTTGGCATGGTCCATCGGCTCCCCGACCAAGAAGCCTCGGTAGAGGTGCACGGCCGGCGGGAGCATGCCCAGCATTTCGTCGTATCGGGCCTCAGTGACCTCGGTCCAATCCAGCTTGCCCACGGGGGTCATGCCGTCACCACCAGCACCACGGCCGCGATGAACAGCAAGGTGGTGTAGAGAACCGTTCGCCACGTGAAGGCCCACCAGCTGGGCACTGTCAGGCCCTGCGTGGCCGCCACCAGCTGCCGATGCATGTGGTGGCGGTAGCGCCAGTCGAGTGTGGCCAGCGCGGCCAGGATGCAGAGGCCGGCGAGAAGGTAGTTCATGCCCGGGCCTCCGTCGCCTGCTTGAGCCGCGTCATCCTGTCAGCGCAGTGCTGGCAGACCGGCACCGCCTTCAGGATGGGGTGCGGGAGCGTCGTCACTGCGGGCCTGTCGCATCGCAGGAACCAACGGCATGTCTGGGTCATGTCCGGTCCTCCGGCCCGACCACCCGCAGCACGTCACCGTCATAGAGCACGCCCGTGTCACTCAGCAGCCGGACCGCAGCTGCGCAGGCCTCCTCGGCCGTCTCGGCGTGCACGGTGTCGAGGACGCCGCCGGAGTTCTCCAGTGTGATGGTGTATTTCACGGTTTCTCTCCCGTCTCATTGGCAGTCAATCGCGGTCAGGCCACCGCCAAGCCCGAGGCCCGTGCAGCTCATGGTGCGCGGCGGCGGCGGCGGCCGGTACTGTGACCGCATGGAGTCGAGCGTGCGTTGAACGATTTCGCCGACCGTTGGCTCTGCCGCTATGCGACGGTCCAGCTCCCGGTCGGCCGCCGTGTAGGGACGGCCGGGACCGCAGGCAGACAGCAGCGCGACCAGCGCGATGAGGGACAGTCTCATGCGAAGCCCTCCGGCTTGCTGGTGACGATCCGGCCGGCGTGCCGCGCCCAGGCGGTGTACACGCTCAGCGGCTGGTCCAGCGTGATGTAGCGGTCGCGCTCCACCCCGGGGATGCCGCCGATGCGCAGCGATGCCAGCTCGCGGATGGACACGCTGCCCAGCTCCGGGGACTGCATGCCCAGGTCGCAGAGGCCGAACGCCACATCCGGGTCCTCGGGGTCCAGCTCAGTCAGCAGCCATGTGCACTGCCGCATCGGGGTGAACAGCTTCACCACGGGCATGAAGTCGTCAGTGTTGGGCTTCTTCGCTTCATTCCACCGGCCGTTGGCCAGCATGGCCCGCCGCATGGGGATCGGGATCAGGACGCTACTCATCGGGGTCTCCAGGTTCAGCCGGCTGCATTGCCGGCCTTCTGCGCAGCTGGCGCATACCACCGCACCGCCGGAGCGGTGCGGGTCGCATGCGTCAGCAGTCCTCCACCTCGCGGCGTCGCACCACGGCGACCCAGGCGTTGCCGGACAGGCCCGTGCCGCTGCCGGTGACGACCGCCACGGCCGGAGCCAGCTCCGTGCCCTCCACCAGCCCGAGCGCCTTCTGCACCCGGCTGTTGCTGCCGGACGGGATGGTGCCGCGCGCGAACTTGGCGCGGTCATCGGGGTGCAGCGTCCACACCTCACGCAGCCAGATGCCGTTGTGCCATCGGCCCGGCAGCAGCTTGCGCGACACCACCCGGCCGCTGGCGTGCTCGATCAGAACCGGGAAATTCCACCGCCCGTTGCGTTCCGCGATCTCGGCCTGCCGGTCGAACTGCTGGGCGGTAAGCCCTGAGGCCCACTGCGACAGGAAACCATCGGTGTCGCACCGCTGGAACGAGTCCTCAGCGCGTTGCCGGGAGGCCTGGGCCGCCTCCCGCAGTTGCTCGGCCGAGGCCTCCAGGAACGGCGTGGAGCCGGCGAACGGGAGGTAGCGGCTCATGCGCCCAGCTCCCAGGTGTAGCCGGTGTGCCACTCGCCCTTGACGCGCCAGCGATTGGCCACGGGATAGACCTTGCCCAGCGCGCGGGTCACGGGGTCACGGACCCAGGTGCTGCGGGTGTCCAGGTCGCAGAACGCTTCCTCAGGATTGCTCCGGACCGCGGCGAACACCGCGGCCTCCGGCGTACGGTATTGGCGGTAGCTCATGAGCGCGCCCCCACGTCGATGGTCACCACGCTCTTGGCCACGGGAGCGTTCTCCCCGGTCAGCGCGACCCAGCCCACGCGGTCGCAGTACCACAGCCGGGAATTGTCCAGCATGATGACGTCGGACATGGACAGGCTGTGCCCGTGGAAGTCATCCGGGCGGTTGATGTTGAAGGTCTCAAAGAGGCAGTCCAGCACGGCCTTGTCCGAGCCGGCGTCCTCGATCTCGCCAGTGTAGACCGACTCGTAATGGTTGAGGTCCGCAGCGCCGATGGCCTCCAGCGGACGGAACAGCCGGCTGCGCTGAAACTCACGGCGGAGCTGTAGGATGCGATACTTCATGGCTCAGGCCTCCCCTGCCACGCGGTACAGCAGGCCGTCTTGGGTCAGCCGACCCGCGCGCACCAGTCCGGACATCAAGCTGTTGAACTGGTTCAGGGTGCAGCCGTGCGCCATCAGCGCGGCGTACAGCACGCCACTCGGCGCACCGTGCGGGCCGGCAGCGCGCACACTGTCCACAATGGCGTCAGCGATCCGGCGGAGCGCGGCGGCGATCTGTTCGTGTGTCATGTAGTCAGGGTCTCCAAAGTTTCGGACCGGCTGCATTGCCTGCCCTACGCTCTGCTATACATGGTTGTGGAGTGCGATGTCACGTGTCATGTGCGGAATGTTTCAACATGACGCTCATGCGCTGACAGCATGACATGAGCAACGGATGCAGTCCCAGACTATAGGTTTCCGCACGGGAAACGCCTGCGACACAATGACAAGTGTGCCGTCGTATATACTCAGCGTATTGCGTAACAGCGCAACGATCTATGAATGTCGTGTTAAACGGCACCGCCGTCAGGCCGGCTGAGCACGGTGTCAGCGGCCGCTGTTAGAGCCACATATGCCAGGACCCTGATTCCTTAGATGGCCTCTGGCGCGCGCTCAGGCCCGCCGCGCGGGGGTGCTCCTGAGCCTATTCTTTGAAGCTGAACAGCCACAGCCGCACCGCATACGGGTCGCGGTTGAAGGCTCGCGCCATGCCAGTCTCCCGCAGGTGGTTTGACACCACCCGAGCGGTGTCGCGGTGCTTGGCCATGTCGCTCAGCATGGACGTGACAGCGGTTAGGAGGTCACCGCGGTTGAGATACGCCAGCGCCCGCCCGCGCGCCCATTGCACATGCTCTGCCCTGGTCACGGCGCAACGGCTCCGTTCAGCAGATAGATCAGGCCCGCGATGACTGCCAGCCAGACAATTCCCCCGAGCCATTTGATGACCATGTTGCTCACTCCGTTGTCGGTGGTACGTAGCCGGGCGGTGGTCGCATGGCGGTCGCGTCCTCCCGGCCGAGCTGGCGCGCGATCTCGTCGCCGAACGTCACATGCAGGTCCATCAGCAGCTTCGCATGCATCACCGGGAACACTGCGGCCACGCGCGCCACGTCTTTCGGCAGGTGCTGCAATATGGCGCGGCGGAGTTGGTCGACACCGCGTGGCGTCAGCATCGCCTCGTCAATCGCCTCGCCACTGAGCCTCGGGTCCGCGGTGTCCAGCACCAGCATGACGCAGAAGCGGTTGCGCTCAGTTGGCACGGTCAATCTCCATGATCTTTTGCAGGATGTTGCGCAGAGCCGCCGGGCCTACGTCCTCCCTGATCCGCCGCATCACGACGGCCATGGCCACAGCGTTGACCTCTGCCGGGCCTGTCAGGCCATCACACTCGGCCAGCACCTTCATGACCGCTTGGCGGACGAAGGCGGTCAGTTCAGGTCCGGTCATGCTTGGCCACCTCGTCCATGCTCGCGGCCAGCAGCTCCAGCGCCTTGCGCGTGGTCTCGACGCCGTGCACGCGCCGCATCTCACGCGTGACGCGGGATAGGATGACGCTGGCCACCATGTCGAACGCCATGCGTTCCTGGGCGACCTCGATCAGCACGCCCATCTTGCGCCACAGCACCTGCATGTCGTAGTCCGCGGCGTACTCGGCCGGCGGCACCACCACCTGAGCGTCAGCCATCGCTATTCCCCCATTGTGATCCCGCTGACCCACACGGGCGGCTCGGTGCGGTCCTCCACCTTGCCGTCCCATCGTTCATGCCATTGACCGTCACGTGACATGGGCGGCGGAAACACCGTGACCGCCTTGTCGCGGCTGAAGCGGACAATGGTCGGCATGCCGTGGAGCCGGGCGACTGTGACCATGTAGCGGCGCAGCCGTTCGTCACGCCACGCGTCAGGGTGCAGCGGGTCAACCCAGACCTGGACCGCGCCGACCTTGCGGGACTGCCCGGTCTCAGTGTCGGTGAGGATGATGTAGTCGGGCGTGATGTCCACCACGTAGCCGGCATGGTCCGGTCGCGGCATGTCCCGCGCCTCGGGGTCGGCCAGCCATCCGCATGACCAGACGCGGCACGCATACGGGCGGCCCTGGTAGATGCTACAGCCCTTGCGGGTCTGGTAGTGGCACCGCTCCCCGGCGTCTTTCTCCAGGGACAGGACGGGCACCACGCGGCAGCAGAGGGTGCAGCTGCCGCAGCGCCGGCCGGTGCCCACGTTGTCGAATGTGATCGTGGTATGCTCCGGCTGGTGCTCCAGCCGCATGTGGTCGCCGGCGAGTTCGGGACGCTCCCGGAGCCGGTCCAGGAACAGCAGCTCATCAGTGCGTTTGCGGTCGGCCACGTCAGTGCACCCGCGGCATGGGCACCGCCTCAATGCCCGCTGCCTTCAGCATGTCGAGCGCGGCAGCCTGGACGGCCGGCGATGGCCGCTCCGGCGTCAGGATGCGTGTCAGATCGCCCCCGGCCGCGCCGCGGTCCCAAATTCGTATCGCGTCGCCCAGGCCGGTGATGGTGCCACGGCTGTCCCGCAGGATTTCCCGGGCACTGCTCAGCACCGCCTCACGCGTGACCACCATGACGCACAGGATTTCAATGCGCCGCTCCGACTCTGACGGCTTCGCGCCCTTCAGCTGCTCAGGCGTGCCCTTCAGCATCCAGGCCTCGCTCATCATGGTCACGGAGGCTGCGTCATGCGCGATGGCCAGTATGCGCAGCATCCGATAGGCCGTTGGGCGGTCGAGGTGTGCGATCCCGCCGATGGGAATCATCGTGCCGTTGTGGCAGCGCAGCACGAACATGGTCGGGAACTGCTGCCGCTCCACCAGCATCTTCGCCGCGTGCTCACAGTCAAACGCGAAGTCCGTGCGGTCCTCATCGGTCATTGGGGATGTCATCCTTCACGAAGCGGACCATGCCCAGGCGTTGCGCGACTTGGCCCAGCGCGAACTTGTTCTTGTGCCGGTCCCAGAAGCCGCGGCAGCACGCGTCACGCGAATGGTGGCAAATCCTGAAGCTGTGAAAGCCGCCGTAGTCATCGGCCACGGCGGCCTCCAGCTGGGCGAGATCGAGCGGCGAGTCCTTGCGGTAGATGCAGGTGCGGCAGGCCCGGGCCTGGACCGCGAAGCCGGTCAATGGAGCGTGCCCGGTGGAGCGTCATCGACGAACAGCGCGGCCACGGCTATCTGCTCGGCCTCCACCTCACGCGCCAGCAGCTCCGCGGCCTCTTGCACGTCGTCAATGAACACGTGGCACCGCGCACAGTACCGCTCGGCCGTGTCCCGCGGATGGTGCGAGACGAAGCCGCAGAACGGGCAGATGAACGAGGTCATGACAGGCGCCACAGCATGAAGGCGCACAAGGCGTAGATCGCCAGCACCGAGGCCGCCCAGGCGCCGAGGCTGGGCAGCAATGGCCGGAGCCGGTGCCACTGCGGCCTCATGACGCGCGCGCGTCCATGAACAGCACCAGCCGCTCCAGCTCCGCCACCGAGATCTCAGGGTCAGCGTTGTGGTAGCCGCGCTCGGTGTGGTCCTCCACCTCGCGCCCGACGACCACGCCGTTGCCGGCATGCGCCCGGACTGGCGCGAGCTTCAGTGTGAAGCCCACGCCGCTGAACTTGTGTTCAAGCCGGCCGTGCTCGTCCACGAACATGCAGTCGCCGTTGCGCCAGAGGTGCGCCAGCTCGATGTAGCCGCCGACCAGCTTCTGCAGGTCCTCCAGGCCGTTGAACTGCACCTCGGTGACGGTGCGGTCCCGGCTGTTGATGTGCAGCGCCTTCACTTGCTGAACGCCACGCCGGGCACGTCAAAGCTCGCATGCACGGGTTGCGGTGGTGTTGCGCTCTCGGCCAGCAGCGCCGGCTCATACCAGACCAGCAGGCCGGCAATGAGCAGCCCTGCCACCAGTGCCCAGATTGCGTTCATGGTCAGCCCTCCCGCCTAGCTGCAATGGCCTCATCCAGCAGCTTGAACAGCCGCCGGAAATGGTCCTCCTCGCCCGCATCCCAGCGGCCGACCGTGTTGCCATTGATGTCGGATAGATAGCCGGTGTGCCCGGCCCGCAGGCCGCCGGCCATGAGCACGTCATCGGCCAGCTCCCGCAGGATGCGCGCGACCTCCTCGTGCGGCCGGTCTTCAAATGCTGCGTTGTCCGTCCGCAGCGCGACGATGAAAGTGTTCATGTCAACGGCACTCCGTGTACGTGCGGGAGCCGAGGGTGCGTGTGGTGCACCGGGTCTGCTGACCGCTTGAGCGAAATTCGGAATAGGTGGTGTTGCCCAGCTTGCGGGACGTGCCCGTGACAGGCGCGCCATCGGCGGCCTTGCCCCGGTAGTACGTCGTGCCGCCCAGGCGGTGGCTCTCCAGCCGCTGGGCATTGGCCGGGAACGCGAGCGCCAGCGCGGCACCTATGGCCGCGCCGGCTACGATGGTGACGATCGCGCGCCTCATCGGTGCAGCCCGAAGGCCTGGATCAGCTCGGGCAGCCGCAGGAACAGCCCGGTGATGAGCGCACCCGCCAGCAGCATCCACGGGTCCCAGCTGAACTTGCGAGCCTCGGCGTTCAGCTTGCGGGACTCGGCGATGAGCTTGCCGGTCTCGGCGATGAGCTTCTGCGTCTCCACCCGCTCCAGGTCGATCCGCGCCAGCTCCTCACGGATGTTGATGGTGTCGCTCATGCCAGCACCCGGTCGAACTTGATGGGGTCCGAGTTGCGCGGGCTGTCCTGGTTCCCCCAGGCCACGCGGACGATGAACTGCTCGCCCTCGATCTCCACCGTGTCCCCGCCCGTCAGGGTCACGGCCCGTTCGAGCCGCGCCTGGATGTCGGCCGCCTGGGCGTCCCGCGCGTTCCTGTCGCCCAGCAGCGCGCCGCCCATGTAGTGCGTCCACGCCGTGTCATGGCCGTGGGTCAGTGCCCGCTGGTGGAACGCCTCGGCGTCCCCGACCCCGTGCTTGGCGGCGTAGCCGCGTGCCGTGCCGACCTCGGCCGTGGCGTTCTCATACGGGTAGCGGGTCCAGGTGGAGAGGCGCACGGTGTCGCCGTGCGCCAGCTTGATGGTGGTGGTGGCCATGGATCAGCCCTCCATCACGGCGGTGAGGCCCGCGCGGGTGACCTTCACGTGCTTCTTGCCCTCATAGGCAATCAGGCCGCGCTTGGAGAGTGCGGAGCTGAGGCCCGGGAGCCGGTGCGTGTCCAGGCCGTGCGGCTTGGCGGACTCGTAGGCCGCCTCTTTCCACAGGACCGGCACGTCGGCCCGCTGCGCCAGCGGCACCTTGAAGGCCTTGGCGTGCGCGAGGTGCACCAGCAGCGCCCGGTGGGGCGCCGGCAGCTCCTCGGTGGAGGCCGCGGCCGCCGGCTTGGCAGCGGCCTTCGGCGCGGGAGCCGGGAGGTCGATGTTGCCGTTGCCGGTGGCCAGTGCCTCACGCGCCAGCGCCACGAAGCCCATCGGCGCCATGCCCGGCAGTGCCGCGACCTGCGGGGTGGTGCGCGCCGGCAGTGCCTCGCCGGGCAGCTTGTCCATCAGCCGCTGCTCAGCGGCGGAGGTGGTCGCCGTCGCCGGGGTCGCCACCACGGTGCGGCGCACAATCTGGTGGCCGGCAGGCACCACCACGATCTCCAGCTGGCCCTCGGCGTACTCGCCCTTGGACACTGCGCCCTTCATGGCGCGGGTTGCATTGCTCTTGACGGAATAAGTCTTGGAAAGGTCCAGGCCCATTGTGGGTCTCCTCAGTCACCGGCAGCTGCATTACTCCCGGATGCTTCACACCGTAACGGTTTGACTAATCATATCAAACCTTTATTCACGCATGACGGTCATGCGTCATGGTTCCAGCTTTGAAACGTCACTCCCCATGAGGTAGGATTTGGCATGGCAGAACTCCCCCTAGTCAATATGCCGGAGCTGGTGCAGCTGCTGCCCAGCCTCCCATGGCGCTTCGCCAAAACGTACGCGGAGCGCGCGCCGCATGAATACATCGTCAGGACTCCGGCCATTGAGGAGGCCTACGTGGCGTTGTGGACCGCGATTGAGCAGCACGGGACCAATGCGAAGTTCGGGCCCTACCGCGGCCGTTACCTGAACCTGGGCGACGGCTTCAAGTATTGGCACATGACCCGCTACGTGCGCGCCAGTCGCGTGCTCAACCGGGACAAGATCATTGACCCGGACTTGTGGCCCACGGCCGCGGCCGGGTGAGCCGGCGTTTGTCAGAAAACTTTACACTCTGAGGAGATCGAGCCGGGGGTTGACTGCCACGGCGTTGAAAACGCCTGAATCATCCCGGCGGTCTCAAGATTGCATCCCAGCGGCTCGTCCATCAGGGGGAACAGCCGCATGAAATACCTTCTCTCCACCTTCACTGCCCTCGGCCTGCTTTGCGCCATCCCGGCGGCCTCGGCCGCGCCAGTCCTATCGGCCGGCGCCTGCGTGCCCGGCACGCTGGCCACGCCATGCGCTCCGGCTCTCATCACCTCCGGTCCGACGCCACTGCTGTCGGTGCCCGCCACGGTGGTCGGCGCCTTCACGCTCAGCGGCTCCGCCGTCACCGGCATCACCACGACCGGCGCCACCTTCAATTCCCAGACCATTGAGATCTCGTCCACAGGCGCGGGCGGGCTGCTCGACGTGTATTTCACCGTCAGCAACGTGCCGACCCAGCAGCTGCCGCTGGGGTTCACCTCCACCTTCACGTCCAATCAGCAGAACGCGGTCACGCACAGCGTCATCGAGAGCACATGGGAGGATGACGCCAACGGCGTATTCGCCCTGGTCAATCTGCTGGGCACCGCCACGCTGAACAACGCGGTGCTCCAGACCGCCGGGCCGGTCACGGTGGTGCGCACGCCGGGGGACACGGTGTCCATCACCGAGCTGTATCAGATCGAGCTGCTGGGCTGCGGCACGCAACCGAACGGGGTCTGCACCGCGAACCTCACGATTGACCTTGCCGCGGCGGAGGTGCCGGAGCCGGCGTCGCTCGCGCTGCTGGGCCTCGGGATGCTCGGCGTCGGCCTCGTCAGCCGCAAGCGGCGCACCACCGGCTAAAGCGTTCGCCTTTCCCCGACTCGCTCCGCCGGGTAGGGCTGGGCGGGTCACATGAGCCTCAAGGCCCGCCGTCATGCAAACGACCGGCGGGCCTTCTTTTCCCCGGCCCGCTACTTAGCCGCTAACTAGCGGGCCTCCAGAGGCCCGTACAGCCCTTCGGGCTTCTGGCCGCCCTGTCCCCCGGATTTCCGCCCGCCGCCTGTCCTGCCCCTACAGCAGCAGCGGCCCCGGCAGGTTCCGCAGCTCCACCTCACGAGCAATCCTTGCTTCAAAAGCGGTCCAGGCCGCTGAAGGTGGTGGTACAGGCACTGGTATTGAGGTTTGTGCCCATTTCGGCATCGGGAACCGGTACGCGTTGGAGGTCTGCCGCCACGGCTGGCCATAGAGGCGCAGCTGGAGGGGGGACAGGCGCGCGCCCAGGCGCACCCGCCGGCAGCTCCAGGCCAGCAGCCCATGGCGCCGCAGCTCCTGGAGCGCCAGCCGGACAGTCTCCCGGCAGCAGCCCGCGGCCTCGGCGATGGTGGTCAGCTTGGGGTGGCAGTGCCCGGTCTGGCCGTTGTGCCAGCGGTCCAGCAGCAGCCGGTATATCCGGCAGGTCGCCGGCGTGAAGTATCCCCACCGCTGGCCCGGCCGGCGCAGCTCCGCATTGAGATCATGGAACCGCAGCAGCCGCTCCGCCTTGTCAGCCGCGTCGAGCGGCGTCCAGGCCACCAGGGGACTGTCGGCCGGCAGGCTGCCAGGACGGAACAGGCAGCCGGATCGTATCGGGATGACGCGCATGCGCGTGGTGCGGCAGGCACAAAAAAGTCCCCGACCCCTCTTTGGGGGGTTGCATCGGTCACGGTGCTTGCGGGATGGTGCCGGTCGGTTGTTGCGGCACGCTTACGGGAGATCAGGCCCGTATCCTGCAAACGATAGGGTGGGCGGTTCGGGGAGCTTTCTCGGGCCGCCTTTTCCTTTTCAGGTCGGTTGCGGCCTTTGGGACCGATGCCCGGGGAATCGGGCATGGTTGTGCACGCTATACATGCGCCCGTTACCGCATCAAGTGCCCGTATATGCAGACGTCAGGAAGGTGCTGGCGTCAGCGCGCCGACGGTGGAGCCGTCCTCGTCCGTCGTGATGGTCCAGGTCTGGCCGCACACCGAGCAGGATGCAGTCCGCACCATGACGTTCGGGTCGCTGTTCACCAGCGTGCCGTTGCCGTCATAGACCGGCGTCCACTCAATCGGCTCCCCCATGAGCGCACTGCCATAGGTGATGCGGCACTCGCTGGGGTCCCGCTCGCAATCCGGATGTTGCATGTCGTCCGCCTTTCACCACCACACGCCATTGCGCCAGTGCCCGCCCATGAAGCCGAACAGCAGCAGCACCAGCAGCACCACGAGCAGGATGCTCACGAACGGGACGGGTGCGGTCTGGTAGTAGCCGGCACGGTATCCCCAGCCGCCACCGAACAGCAGCACGATGACGAGGATCAGCAGAATGAGGCCCATGGTGGTTGTCCTCCGTTCATGGCTTGGTCGCGGGGATGAGGCCGTATGGGAAGGCCTCCAGCGGCACGGTCTTGGTGCACGCGGCCAGTAGCGGGATCAATGCCCGCTCCCGCGAGTTATTCTGCTGAAGCAACAGATAAAACAACGCGCCTATGAACGCGACGTTGAGCAACAAAACCAATAGCATGGTGCCGGGCAGCGCCTGGATGACCTTTGAACTGACGTTCGCTATCACACCCTGCGCCTGCTCATCGGTCATGGCATGCGGCTCACGATGACGTCGATGTCCAGCACGTTGGATGGCACCGTGGTGTCGAAGCCGCCCGCGGTCTGCTGGCACGCATAGGCGAAGTTCGCGACCGCGTTGACGAAGGCCTTGAACGGCACGTCAGGCCACTGCACTGCGTTGCCCTCCACGTCCGGCCAGTTGAAGGTCGCGCCGCCTCCAGGCAGGCCCATGCCGGCGTTCAGCTGCGCCACAATGCCTGTCATCGCCTGCCGCACCTGGGCGTCATTGCGATAGCTGGCCTCCAGCTCCGGATTAGTCGCGGACTGCACCGTGACCGGCTGGTTCAGGAGTGCGGCCGCCTGCTCGGCCGGCGTCGGGTCCGGTGGTGGCGGCCGGTCCACGGCCATAGGTCCGCCCGTGTCCGGATTGGTGACGATGATCTGCCCAGCAGCCTGGGCGTCCATCATCGCTTGGTGTTCCTCGGGTGTGACCTCCACCCGGTCCGCCGGCATGGACTCTACCGGGTACCACTGATCGTCATAGAAGCCCGGCGCCTGGGCGGACCAATAGGTCGTCATGTTACCTCCCGATGCCGAACATGGTGATGATGAAGGTCTCGCTCCCGGCCGGGTTTGAGCCGGAGGCGCGGTTCACGCGGGCAGTGCCGCCGGCTTGCGTCCAGTTGACCAGCCCGACGCTCATCTCACTGCCCTCCTGGATGCCGCTATCCCAGCCCACGCCCCACGCGCCATAGCAGACGGTCGGGAATACGGTCGGCCATGCGAAATTGAAAATCCCCGTGGCGCCAATGTGCGCCGGGTCAGTATCGGCATTCGGGATGCCACTGCATCCCACGGTGTTGCTCACGAGCATGAAGCCGCCGGGCATGGCGGTGATGGACGCCGAGGTGCCGCCAGCGTTGCCGAACTCATTGAGCAGCACCGCAGCGTTGGGGTCCCCGCCGGAGCCGAAGCTGGCACGGAGCTTGCCATTGTTGGCGGTGACGTTGCCGTTGTTCGCTGAGACATAGCTGCCGGATGAGACGGTGCCGCCGCTCAAGTTGAGGGCGGCGTTGATGCTACGGGAGGCCACCACGTCCAGGCCGGAGACGGTGCCGCCGGCCGTATGGATGTTGCCGCTGGCACCGATGTCGTTGGCCATGAGGCTGGCGTTGAACGTCTGAAGCGCGTTCCACACGTTGGGCTTGGCGGTCATGCCGAACAGCCCGAGATCGGTCGCGTCCACCTGGGCACGCAAGCCGCTGCCGTCCGCTGACCAGCCGATATAGACCTTGTTCGCGCCTTGCCCAGCTCCACCACCTTGCTGCACCACCGGGAAACCGACGCCGCCACTGGTGATCATGTGCTGGATGGCAGCGGTCAGCTGCGTGTCGTTCGTCTTGGACAGCGTGATGCCGGCCGTGGTGATGACGTTGCTGATCTCCATCATCATCGCGTTGAGCACGTCCGCCTCAACGATGGTGGCCTGGGCGCCGGTTTGCGAGTTGCCGCCTGTGAAGTACCCCGCGGGTCCGACCGGCTTGCGCGCCGGCATGGTGGCCGCGGCGGTGCTGTTATCAATCCGATGCATGAGGCGAGTCCTCCGGCGGTGCGGGTGGAGCTGGTGGCGCGGGTGGTGCGGTCTGCGCCGTGAACTGCTGCGTCAGGTTCTGCAGGATCGGATTGGCGACTTCCCACGGGAGCTTGCGGATGCCGGCCAGCACGTCGAGCCACACCGCCGCAGGCAGCCGGCCGACCAGGATAAGGTTCGGCTCCACCGGCCGCAGCTCGGGCTCCGGACGTTCTGGCAGTGATGAGCCGTCAAGCATGCTGGTTTTCCTCCCCCTCAAACCGTGGCGACTGGTGTCCACGTCCCGGCACCTGCGGAGACGTAGAGGCGCGCGCCTGCGGTGCCGTCCGTGCGGCTGTAGATCGAGCCAACGGGTGCCGTCGCGGCGGGCGCGCCCGTGCCCGTGGTCCAGGTTGGCCCGGTAATGGAGCCGGTCTTGACTGACGTGAAGGTGCCAGCTGCTGGCACGCTGGCGCCTATCGGGAATGAGTTCAGGCCGCCCGCGTTGATCTGGCCAATGTCCACGCCGCCCGCGGTGACGAACCATGTCTGCGACGACACGAAGTTCATGCGGCCGGAGGTCATGCAGAGGCCGTAGCCGGCGTAGAGTTGCAGGTGCTTGGTCAGATCATTGGTGGTGGTGACCACGCTGTTCTGAAACACAAGGTTGGCGGTGTTGTTGATCTGAAGGCCGTTGAGCACGGTCAGCACTCCGGTGGCCCGGGCGACTAGCAGAGCTATAGTTGCTACACCGGCATCGTTGTACCGGGTCAGATACAGGTCACATCCGGCATCTGCCGACTCGGTGTTGGCGAGATACCAGCGCCAGCGATTGGCCCCGGCGGTCTGCCAGTATTGCGAGCGGATGCTGCTGTTCAGCGGTCCATTGATGGTCAAGCCGCCATTGGTCGTATTGCTGCCGGAGGTCATCCCCTGGTTCGTGGTTAGCGACCCGGTCATCGTCACGGCGTTGACGAAGTTGATGCCAGACGCGGCGGCGAACTCCAGGGTTTGGCCGTTCCCCACGTTTATGAGCAGCTTCGGCGCAAGCGTGGTGACGAGATTGACCGCGAGGCCGGCGCCGAAAAAGCCCGGGCACGGCGTCAATGCGATGGGGTTGGGGAGCGTCACCGTGGCGGTGTAGGGGGAGAAGTCAATCCGGATACCGGTGGCAGCTCCGTTGGGCACGTCCGTGGTCAGGACCGTGTAAAGGTTGTCATACGCGTCATAGAAACGATCATTCGGATTGATCCCGCTGCCGCCGTTGGCAATGGGCGACGCTCCGTCCAGTGACATGAAGTAAGCGCCTGGGGTCAGCCCGATGACGGTATTGTTGCTGCTGTCCCGATAGATGCGAGCCGCGCCGAAGCGGTGCGAGTCGTTTACCACGGTGGAGCGGCCGTTGATCGTACCGGTGTTCAGGATGCCGCCGGTTCGCACGTTGAACCATATGCCCTGCATCCCGGCCGGCACGCGCTGCCCGGCCACGCCGTTGTTGCCGAAGCCGATGCCATTCCAGCTGTCCAGCACGACGTTGTTGCCGGTCAGTGAGGCGCGGTCCGCGGTGCCCAGCTTGAGGGAGAACAGCCATGCAGGGTCATTGATGGTGGTGCTGCTGAACCCGATGCCGTCCTTCACCTGGAGGCCGGTGATCGGTCCCGTCATGGTGCCGCCGGACAGCGCGAGCCGGAGGTCCACTTGCTGCTTGGTCGCAGCGCCGAGCGCGGTGGTGGCGTCCGCGGCCAGGATCAACGGGCCGGTCAGCGTGCCACCGGTCAACGCGAGCTTGCGGTCGGCATACTGCTTGGGCACTGCGCCCAGCACGTCAGTCGGGTCCCCGGCCAGCAGCAGCGGACCGGTCAGCTGCCCACCGGTCAGCGGCAGGTAGCCGGCCAGCATCAGCTCCAGGTTGTCCAGCATGTCCTGGAGGTCCGAGATCTCAGCACTGGCGATGGCGAAGTTCTGCCGCACCGACTCCGTGGTGGGGTTGCCGATGACGGGCTTCGTGGCGTCGATTTGCGAGGTCATACGGGTGCCCCTTGCTGGTCCCAGATGCTGGCGCCGTCATCCCATATGCTGGCGCCGTGATCCCACACCGCGGTCGTGACGTAGCGGAAGATGAGCACGGTGTGCGCCGGGCAGGCCTCGCGCAGCACGCACTCAATGAGGTTCGATCCCCATGACGCCAGCGGCTCCCCGGCCGCGGACTGTCCAGCGCGGAAATACGTCACCTGCGTCTGGAGGTGGATCGTCACGCGCCACGTGTAGAGCCAGCCCTCGTCATTGAGCGGTTCACCGCAGCGGCCTTCACTGGCGCGGAACGCGGGGAACTCCTCAATCTCAATGTCCACGCCATAGGATTTCGCGAGGTCGATGAAGTACTGCTTGGACTGCCCGCCGGTCGTCGCCAGCTTGCCGCACACCGCGAGCCGTCGCTGTTGCACCGTGGGCAACGGGCCGGTGCAGTCATCCGGCAGACCGCAGATGCGCTCCCAGTCTGGCAACGTCTCGGTGGCGCCGCACGGGTAGGCCTCATTGAGCAGATCGCAGTCACGCGTGGCCACCCGCCAAATCTCCTCAGCGAGACCGGCCATCACCAGCATCTGCACGGCCTCGGGGTCCCGCGGCCAGACCCAGCCCCGCGGCAGCAAGTCCGCCAGCACCTGGGCGAAGTCCTCCGGCGTGAAGCCGCATATCAGCTGCCCCTGCCAGAGCTGCGGCATGCCGGGATAGGGGTCCCAGGTGGTGCCCAGGTCATCCCAGGTGGTGCGGTCCGGGTCATCCCATTGCGTGGTCCCGCTCATAGCAGCGTGCCCGCCGCATAAGTGATGGTCCCGTGCACCGGTATCTCGCCGGTCAACGGTTGCACTGAGATCAACGGGGACAGCAGCCGGAACCGCTGCACCCCGGGTGCGGTGTTGATGGCCGCCACGATTTCGTTCGGGAACAGCTCCCCGCCTGGGCTGGCGGTGTCCACGTAGAACTGGAGCATCGCGGCCTGGATGTTCGCGCGCGTGGTGTCGTTGTCCACCACGAGGCCACTGAGCACGATGTCCACCGGGAGCTGCACCGGAGCCAGGACAGTCAGCACCGCGGTGACCGGCTTCAGGTAGTCGAGGTGCGTCTGCACCAGCGCCACGTCACCGGCATTCGGGATGCCCTGCGTGCTCACGCGCACCACGTCCATCATGAAGCGGACGACCACGGTGCCGGGTCCGCGCTCGAGCGGGAAACACCATGCACGGGTGACGCCGGGCACCTCCAGTGCCCACTGCACATAGTCGCTCGCGCTGCCGCCCTGCGGCGGCTGCTTGATGCGCAGTAGCAGCCGTTGCAGCAGCAGCTCATCCGACTCCTCCGGCGCGCCACCGACAATGCCGGGAGCTGCGGCCACGCCCAGCGGCTGCACCCCGCCGATGGCGGTGTCCATGGTCATCTGCACATCGGCTGCCGTGTTGCCCGCTGTGCCCGCCACCACGGCGATGACTGGCACGGTGATGGTGGCCGTGGCCGCGTCATAGAAGCCGTCCTGGTCGATGGTGAACTGCTCGCCGTCCCGGCGCGCCACGATGCCGCCCGCGGGGATGCTGGTGCCGGGTGTCGCGGAGAACATGCACCGCCCGGTCGCGGCTTCTGCAGGGAAGCGGTTCACTCCCCAGATGCTGGCCCACCGCTCCAGGAACGGCCCCTCGGCACTGTCCGGGAACAGCTGCTCGAATGACCATTCCAGGCGGCCGTAGAGCAGGTGCGCGATGCCCGCCTCCACGTCGCCGATGATGCCCAGGTTGTTGAACCGCAGCAGCGCGTCAGTGCCGGGTAGCCGGCTCATGAGATCGGCCTTCACGCGGTCGCGCAGCAGCTGGATGGTGGGCCTCGTGAATGGCATCAGTGGCCCCCCGTGATTGCGTCCAGCCACTCCGCCGTCCAGGCCCGCGAGTAGCGGCCGCGGAACAGCAGAGCGCCGTCGCGCCATATGTCGATCCGGATTTGCAGGTGCTGGAACTCGATCCACGCGGCCACCACGTCGATCTGGTCCGCCGCTCCGTCATCGAGCATCCATTGCAGTGCCTCGCGCGCATAGTCCTCGGCACGGAGCCGCACCTGATTGGTCTGCTTCTCGCGCACCAGCAGCCACAGCTTGCTGCCGATGGGGTCCGGCGGGTCCTTGCCGGTGTCGCCCCACCAGCCCCTGCGGTCCCCGGTATTGTCCGGCAGCACGTCATCGGGGTCCGCGAGGCGGTCCGTGAACAGCGAGATCAGGACTGCGGTTTCCAGGTCGTGCGTGTGTTCCAGGTCCGGCGGCTCAATGCGCCAGTCCCCGGCATAGTCCGACCAGATCGTGCGGATGTCAGTCATCCACACCGCCGTCAGCAGTGATGCCGCCGCTGGCGTGAATGTCCCCGTCCACCTGGAGATCGCCCTTGATGGTGACGTTGCCGGCCAGCTCGATGTTCGGGCAGTCCAGCGTGATCTTCAGCGCGCCCTTGATGGTGACGTGCACGCCGTTGAAGCTGGCGTCCTCCTGGGCGGTGACGATGACGTCGCCACTGGCGCCCAGCTCCAGGCGGGATGTCATGATGTAGAGCTTGTTGCCGCGCTGGAGCGCGATGTAGTCGCCCTCATCGGTGTACAGGCACACCTCGCCGGGCTGCATGCCGCGGATGCGGTTCATGCGGTCATCCACGGACAGGATTATGCCGTGCTCCCGCGAGCCGCCTGGGAACAGTACCACGCACTCTGCATCGGCCTTGGGGACACTGGTGAGGCCATACTGCTGGAACCGCTCGACGCGCGTCTTCGCTTCGTCCTTCAGCAGCCGCACCTCGTGCAGCTGGATGCCTTCAGAGTCGTCCACCTTGGTCACGCGGCCGCGCGCCATGATGTTCATGATCCTGCGGTGTGCAGCGGCGTCGCTCATCCGGTGCCCCCGCCGCTTGGGACATGAAGGTCATTCCACCGGTTGCCGCCTTTGCCGCCCTTGGCCTTCTTCTGTTTGGGCGAGCGCACCTTATCCGGCAGGAACGCGTCCGGCATGGTGACGGTCAGCCGGGTCAGCTCCCCGTTGGTGTCATAGGTGAACTCCACCTCGGAAATGACGAGGTCGGTGTCCACGGCGAGCGCCGGGCTGGTGACGTGCACCATGAGGTTAGGCTTCCAGAGCGCACCGTTTTCACGCTGGTGCCAGCCCTGAACCGTGAGGCTGCCGCTGGTGCTTTTCGCAATGCGCCGCCTGCGTTCCCAGTCTGCCCGCTTCTTGCTCAGCGCGTTGTCCGCCTCCGTCTCGGCCACTATGACCTTCGGCCGGTAGCGTTTGATCTCCTCGTCCTTCGCGGTCCCGATCACTTCCGAGATGACGGAGCTTTGGTCATCCGTGGCGGTGTCTGTGTCGGCGTCGTCCCCGGTATCGTCCTCCTCGCCGTCATCACCGTCGCCACTGTCGCGACCCGCTGCATCACGGAGAACGTCCAGGCCCGCACCTGTTGGCACGTCCCGCAGCCGTGGCCCGTTGTCGGTGGTGGCACTGAGCGATGCATCGGCTGCACTCCTGGAGCTGCTGGGCTTTGGTGGTGGCACGGGTGGCGAGGGGATTTGCTTGAAGGGTGACTCCACGCCGACCAGCCGCTTGGACTGCTTGTCATTGTTGTTCTTGTTGCCGGCCTTCTGCGCCTTGACGATGTAGTCACTGAACCGCTCGGAATAGTCCAAGTCCGCAGTTGCCGCCTTGATGTTCTCGCCCTCGCGCAACGTGTCGGTGGCGCGTTCCTTGCCCACGCGGCAGAGCACGAGGTTGCCGTCCGCGTCGTCGGTGACCAGCATTTCCTGGAGCCGCACCAGTCGCTCCAGCAGCTGAAAGCACGTCTCGCCTTGCTGCACCTGGGCCTCGGGCACCTTGTCCCCGGGCACGTCCGCCAGCACCTTCAATCCGAACGGCTTGGCCAGCAGCTCCGCGATTTGCTTGAGGTCGAGGTTCTTCAGCTCCCCGCCCTTCAGCGTGACGGAGCTGTCCACGAAGTCGCAGGTTTTGGAGCGGCCGCTGACCTGGACCGTGTGCGAGGTGGCGTCATAGGACGGGCTGAACTTGTCCACCCATCCAGTGAGCACGAGGTCATCACCGATGCGGATTTTGCACGCGAGGCCCGGCATGATGTGCCACGCGTCGTCCTGCCCGCTCCAGCGTTCCGACACCGCCAGCGCGAAGTCCGCGGTGGCACGTTCGATGCCCCGGGTGACCCGCAGGCTTTCCCAGCCCTCATAGACCTTGCCGTCCACCTCCAGCTTGAACGTGCTGCGGCTCTCGCCCGCCATAGGCCTGGGCGCGATGACGCGGCTGAGGAGGTTCAGCACCTCGCTCATCGGTTCAGCACCTTGCCGGTGATCGGCATGAAGGCCGGGGACAGGCAGTGCACCCGCTCCACCACGTCCAGGTCCCGATAGGCGTCCTGGTACAGCCCCCAGGCCAGCGTCAGCGCGTTCAGGGACCGGGGAGTCTGGTAGGGCACCAATGACGGCAGGCCCGCCTCACGCGCCACGAGGTCCTGCAGAACGGCAATCCGGAGGTCCCCAAGTGCGGCGAATACGTCGTCCTGGCCCGCGTCGGCCGCGGCGTCTTCCTGGGCGATGAACGCCGCCGACATGGCGTCCCGCACCTGCTCGGCTTGGTCCGTGCTGACCAGGGACATGCCGGGCATGCTGTAGGCCGCGTCACGAAGCGCCAGCTGGCGCACGAATCGCTGCCAGCTCTGGGCGTTGCTCTGCTCCTGGAGCGTGGCCGGTGTGCCCGTGGTGCCGGCGTCGTGCGCCGTGAACAGCGTGGCGATCTCAAGGTGCGCCGTAGTGGCCCGCTCCGCCTCATTGGCGTCCGTGAACGTCTCGAACACCTGTGAGGTCCGGGTGGACAGCTGGTCCGGCTGATAGATCAGCGCCGGAGCGTCCCGGCGCAGCGCGGTGATCTGGTTTTCCAGCGGGCCTTGGGTCACGCCGTAGACCGGCAGTCGCAGCAGATCGAACGTGTCGCACAGCTTGCCCACGTCCGCGGCCGCGGACCGTGCCGGCTGGCCTGCCATGCCCAGCATGTTGAACACGCTGTTGAACACGCCCATGGCCATGGAGCCGAGCGCCAGCGCCTCTTGGGCGAGCGCCGCGATGGTGTCCACGGTGGACAGCGGCGTCATGCGCTTGCCGCTTTCCACGAACGTCAGCGCGAACTCACAGTAGCCGCCGGTCTCGCGCCGCTCATTGAACGTGCACGTCTCGCAGCTGGCGGACACAATGCCGATTGTCGGGTGGATGAGGGTTGCCGGTCCGGCCTTCTCAGTGGCCGCTATCAGGCGGTCCCGCTCCAGCGTGTAGAGGCTGCCCAGCACGTAGCCGGTGAACGTCCAGCGGCGTTGCTTGCGCCCGAGATCCTCGGCGTAGGGCATGTCGCGGCCGGGATACTCATGGTTCGCGATGCGCCTGCCATACTCCCCGCCCATCTCGGCCACGAAGAATGAGGCGCCGCGGAACCGCGCCCGGCGCAGTCGGGCCCGCCAGTTGCCGCCGCCGTCGAGCACGAAGCCGGCGGCCTCCAGGCCGAGGCCCATTTCCTCGCCGGACAGGTCCACCCCGAGTGCGCCCAGGAAGCCGCTCATGCCGGCAGCGCCATGCTGTAGCCGACGTTGACGGCGGTCCTGATCCGGCGGCCGGTGTCCGTGGTTTCAATGTCCGGCTTCTGGAGCCACTGCGGTGCGTTCTCGAAGTTGACCGTCACCACCAGCTCATCGCGCCGGGCAGCTCCGCCATCGAGCGCGGGCATGGGCGCCCATGGGTTGCCCGTCCAGCTGGCCAGCGTCGGCGATGGTCCGGTCAGCGCGCCCTGCTTGCCCGGCGTGAACTCCGGCGGGACGATGGACTTGTACTGGCCCGGGTTTGGCACGCCCGGAACCATGAAGCCGGGCTGCGGCAGCTCCGGCAGGTGGTCGATGACCCACTGCATGCCGTCGCGCATTTCCGCCAGGATGGGCTTGATGACTTTCCAGGCCGCGTCAACCGCGGAGGTAATGCCGTCCCAGATCACATTGAACGCGGCCGGCAGCTTGTCCCAGGCGTCCTTGATCGCGTCGGGCACAAACTGGTCCCAGAACCATTTCAGCCCCTGCCACGCCTTGGCGAACAGCAGCTTGACGCCGGTCCACATGCCGGCCAGCTCGTTCTGGAATGGCTCCCACAGTCGCCACAGCGTCTCGGCAGTGAACAGGCCGATGAACTGGTCGAACCATCCGACCACCGTCCAGAAGGTGGAGCGGATGCCAGCCCACAGCGAAATGAAGAAGGCCTTCAGCGGTGCCCAGTACCGCCAGATGAGGTAAGCCGCACCGGCAATGGCCAGCAGCGTGAGCGCGACAAGCGGGTTCGATATGACCGCGGCCGTGAAGGTAATCATCGCCGCGGTGGCAACGGCCAGTGCTGCGACCCAGGGTCCCACGAATACGGCCGCGACGATGAGAAGAATGGCTTTCCACCCGCCCAGCATGTCGTAGATTTCGCCGCCCCATTTCCACCAGTCCTTGATCCCCTGGACGATGTCCTCGGTTTTCACCTTGGCCATGCTGGCGGACAGCTCCTCGATCGCGCCCTTTACCGCCTCGAAGATGTCCGGCTTCAACGCGATGACCACCGCACTGATCTGCTTCAGCAGCGGGGTGAACACCGGCACCAGCTCTTTGTAGATGTCCTGGGCGAGGTCCTGGACTTGCTCAGTGCTGGAGCGCACCGCGTCTTTCCAGGCAATCGCGTCTTTGACGTTCTGCTTGTAGATCGGGGACAGCGCGTAGCCCTGGGCGATCAGGTCCTTGATGCCCTCCACGCCCCTGAGCATGAACGGCAGCATTTCCTTGCCGCCCTTGCCAAAGAAGGCCTGGAGGATGTCCCGCTGCGTCCCGGTGTTCTTCTGCGCCATGACGAGCTTGGACACGTCCAGCAGCATGTCGATCATGGGCTTTGGGTTGCCCATGGCGTCTTTGGTCGGGAAGTGAGTCTTCGCGATCAGCGCAGCGAGGCCCTTGTTCTGCCCGGTGGCAGCGCGGCGCAGCTCCAGGTCACCACGCCCGACCATGGCCACGAAGGTGTCGAACTCGATGCCGGAGCGTTTGGCGGCATAGGCCAGCGTGTCCAGCTTCTCGGGTGCGTCCCCCACGCCCAGCAGCTTGGCCGCCTTGCCGACCTTGATGGCCTCGCTGACGTACTCCTTCATGCCGGACAGCACGCCGACAAACGAAATGCCACCGGTCAGTCCCATGAGGCCGGCGATCGGCTTGACGATGCCGCTGACCCGGCCGTGCAGCTCCCCAAAGGAATTGCGCAGCTTGGCGAAGTTTTCATGCACGCCGCCGAACGCGCCTTTGCCCAGCGTGGTGCGGAACGCCTCGGACATATGCCGCGCCTGGGCACTGAGGCCAGCGAGCGCACGCTGCACACTCTCGATGGGACCGGAGGCCTCATCGGTGACCGTTACTTGTGCGGAGACGTCGATCTTGTCGCTCATGCCTTCCTGCGTGCGGCCCGCTCCTCATTGCGGGCGATGCGATTGGTGTGGTCCACGTAGACCACCAGTTCGTCCCAGCTCAGCCCGAGGAAACTCGCCGGATGGCAGCTCCAGAAGCGAGCGAGGTCGAAGCAATCGGTGATCCACTTGCGGGGGTCTCGGATGCGGTAGCGCGGGCTTTCCGTGCTTCCTCCCGGGCGGTCTGCTTGTCCGTCCCCCGGCCCATCTGCGTAAAAAACAGGCCCGCCATCTGGAGCTTCAGGCGCATGAGGTCACCGCCGCTTATCGCCAGCACGGTGGAGCGCGGCACGTCGGCCAGCCGCGAGATGAGGTTGGCCATGACGTTATTGTCCCACTTGAACTCGGGTGCTTGGCCTTCCTCCAGCCGCTCCATGTTGACGATGGTGAACGGGTCCCCGCCGGCCGCCACCAGATCGCCGGCAGTCGGCTCGCGGTAGTTGAACGTGTCGATCGTCTCGCCATGCGCCTGCACGGCCTCGGACAGCACGAACTCAGTGCGTGGAGCGGTGCCGCTCAAGGCAGCAGCTCCTCGCCCTGCATGCCTTCCCATTTCACCGTCGCGCTGCCCTCCACTCCGTTGAGTTCAGCCGCGGTGGAGGTCCACGCATTGCGCAAGATGTACGTCTTGCCGTTGCGCAATTCCACGGTGACCGTGGCGTTGCACACCGCGCGCAGCTGCTGCATGGACAGGCCGCCGATGTCGGTAAGGTCCGCCTCAATGGATGGCACGCGCGGTTGCTCGGTGTAGCCGTGCACGCCGTCCATGCCGGCCACACCAGTGCGCTCGAACGCGTCGAGCGAGACAGTGAGGTTTCCTTTCAGTGCGTATTGCGTGCCGTCCACCTTCAGGTAGGCCACGCCGCCGATGAGCCACGGGCAGTCCGACATTGTTTCGTCTCCCTCTGTTGGTGGTTAGGCCGCGAGCGCGACGGGGACCGGCGCCGTCTGGAGCCGGAAGGCCACGAGCAGCGCCAGGATGCGCAGCTGGTTGATGAGGTCCGGGCTGGCCATCACGTTGACCCTGTTGGGGTCCGTCTGGTCCCGCTCCACGATGAGCAGCGCCTTGAAGCTGGCGATGTTCTCGACAATGCCCAGCTGCATCATTTCCGAGTAAGCGGCCACCAGCTCCGCACGGATGATGCGCGGCGTGACGATCGCTTGGCCCGGCCCGAACACCGTGCCGTCGTCAGCGAGTTTGTGCCGCGGGAACTTCTGCAGGATGCGGCTGCGCAGGAACCGGATGAAGTACTGGATGGTCGCCAGCGTCTCCACGTCCAGGTAGCTCGGGTCCGGCTGGCCCCATACGTTCTTCTGATACGTCGTGATGCACCGGCTGATCTCCACCGTCCCGGCCACCTCGGTCTCTTGCGCAATGCCGGCGTAGAGCAGGGAGTTGTGCGTGGAGCGGTTGAACTTGGTCCCGCGCTTCGGTGCCATGCAGCCGATGAGCGGCAGGCTGTGCACCGGCCGGGCCGGATCGTTGCGGAGCGCAATGGCCGCCTGGGCGGTCAGTGCCGCGGTGTGCCGCCATGCCGGTGTCGGGGACGGTGCCACGCCCATCACCGTGACATGCTGGTCATTGCGGGTGTGGCCGAAGGTGATGAGATTGGACGCGGTGTCCACCTTGGCCGTGAACACGTGGCCATAGACCTGCCGGTCCCAGGCCCAGCGCCCGGTCTGATCGTTCATGGCAAGGCCGGCGTCGTCCAGCACCGCGGTGTCGCTGGAGGCGATGCCGATGTAGTCGTAAATGTCGTCGCCCATCGCATCGAACGCGGCGGTCACGTCGATGACGCCAGTGCCGCCGGTCATAGGGGTGAACGTGATGGTCAGCCCAGGCGGCACCACCTCCCCGGCGCCCGAGCCTTTGTAGGCCACGCCCAGGTCAATCTCATTGCCGATGATGCCCTTCTGCTTGGCGCTCAGCTGCACCGTGGCCGCGGGTGGCACGTTGGCAGCAGTCACCAGCGCGAACGGCGAGGCAGTGATGCCAGCGGCGATTGCTGCGGCCACGCTGGCAGCAGTGGCACCAGCTGCCACGGCAATGCGGATGAGATCCCCGCCGATGTAGAGCGGCAGCGTGCCGGAGCTGCTGGCGGTGCCGGCCACGGTGATGACGCCGGTTGCAGCGGCACCGGTCGGCGTGTCCACCGGGATGGCCCACAGCTCGCCGTAGCTGTCATTCTGCCGGTAGATGGCCACCATGTCGGCCAGCACGGAGCCGATGCCGAAGCGGCTGTAGGCCTCCGCCACGTCCGAAATGAACACCGGAGTGTCAAACGCGGGAGCGCCCGCGCCCGTGGTGGTGATCGGACCGATGAGCATGGCCGGTTGATTGATCTGCTGCGACCCGGCCAGCGCGTTGGAGACTTCCGCATAGAACAGCGGAACGCGAATGTTCGCAGGAATATGCTGGAACTCTACGGCCATTAGGAGACTCCCGGGTTCATGTTGAGATGCACCATTTGTGCTGCACGGCGCCTGGAGTGAGCGCGGCGTTCTGGGCTTGGATTTGCCCTCGTAGCCACGTCGCGCACGCGTCCGCGCCGGAGACGCCCATGCCCGCTAGAGGCGCGATGGCAGCGTACCAAATCTGCGGGTACTCGAACGTGACGGTGTCCAGCATGACGTTGGGGTCCGCTGTCGGGTTGAAGCCGAAGCGGCTCGCGGTCAGTGCCCAGCTATCTGCCCAGCTGAGCCACGGGTCCGCCGTGGAGAGCCGGAGGTACTGGCGATACGGCGAGACGATGGAGCGATTCCATCCGGACGTGCCATTCGTGCGCTTGACGCCCTGGTCGCCCTTCCAGACCGCCGCCTGCATCCACAACGGCTCGCTCGGGAACATGGCCGCGATCCAGTTGAGGACGATGGCGCAGTAGGCCTCCATGTAGGGCTGCGTGTACGTGCCCTCGGGAGACGTTGGGTCGCCGTCACCGAACTTCCGCTCAAAGGTGCGGTGCGTGATGTAGGGCTCGATGCCGCGGTTGACGTACGTCGCCATGACGTAGTCGCGGTTGCCGTCCAGGTTCGCCTTGAAATAGCTCTTTGGCAGCAGCCATGGCGGCACTGTGTCAGGCGTGACCTTGGCGCAGCACGCCATGGTGCGCGTGCTCCACGCCCAGGCCCGGATGGCGTCAAAGACGTTGAAGGTCGGGCGGAACGTCCACGGCTGGAAGAAGATCGTGGAGTTAGCCTGGAATTGCATCCCTTCGAGGTAGTAGGGGTCACCGGTCAGCAAGAACGGCAGGTAATTGAGCGCCGGTTGATGCGGCGTGTCCCAATGGTTCGGGGAAATCATCGCCAGCAGCGGCGTCGCTGCATCGGCGGACTGGATGGACGCGTGGGGATAGGTGACGGCGTTCAGCGGGCCGTTGGTGGTCTCGTCACGGTGGTTGAAGGACCATGTGCCCGCGGCCTCGGCCTGGGCGATCATGCTGCGGTAGGAGCTGGCGTTGCCGGTGGCGATCCATTCGGCCTGGAACGTGGTCACCGGGCCGATTTCCGCTCCACCGCCACCCGTCGACATATCGGGACTCTGCCCGGCCAGCCCCATGGGCGCGTAAGTCGCTGCGCCCTGCATGGCCGGCGGTTTCCCGGCGATCAGGCTGAAGTCGTATTTCGGGATGAGGCCGGCGGCCATGAGCGCCGCTGCCGTGGTGCGCGCCGGCCGCTCCACGCTGTACCACCGCCAGCGGGAGAACCAATCGTGTCGCGGCACGTTGAAGGTCGCCAGCACGGTGCCGTCCGCGCGCGAGATGACAGCCGTATAGGCGGCCATATTCGCCGCTGGCCCGCTGAAGCAACGACCCAGCTCAAACAGCACCTCTTGCCGGGACCCGTCCGCGTCGGGGCGGAAGAACACCGTCATGAACGGGAGACCGGGGTGCGTGACCTTATTGCAGTGCTGCGTGAAGTGTCCGGCCGGGTCTTCGTAGTCGCCCAGGTCTACACCGTCGATTTCCTGGAACGTGTAGCTGCTGCCGGCGATCGTCACCGTCGCGATCAGCGGGAAGGCCGCCGGAGCTGGCACAGTGCCCGGCACCCGGTGCAGCAGCAGCGAATGGTCGGCGATGTCCAGCACGAAGGCCTTGCCCGCCGGGCGGATGACCATTCGGCCGACGATCTCCTGCGTTGACGCGCCCGTGCCGCTGGCGCCCAGGGGTCCGAACACGCCCTCCCCGGTGATGAAATTCGGCTGGACGATGACGCCGCTGGCGCTCAGCGGGCCGAGCAGACCGAAGCCACTGCCGTCCCCCGCCATGCCGCCGATGCCCTCGGCGATGATGCTGGGCAGCACGCCGGCACCGTCCGCCAGCATGGCCATGCCGCCACTGGCAGTCGCGGCCAAAGCCCCGAGCGCGCCGGAGCCGTTGACGAAATTCTCACTGACCACGGCGGGGAACACCGCGATGCTCGCGGCACATTCCCAGGCGGAGCCGGTCCAGCTCCAGGTCGGATTGACCGGTTGCGTCGGACCGGACTGGATCAGGTAGGCCAGCGCCCCGCCACTGGTGACGCCCGCGATCGGCGTGAGGATTTCCAGCACCGTGAAGCCGTCACCGATGGTGGTGCCGACTGAGTTGTCCGCTTGCTGCATCCCGGACACCACGAGGGAGCCGCTCAGGCTGGGCGTGACGGCGCCGGGCTGAATGGAGGTGGCACTGGTGGCCACGGTGCCGGCCGCGGCCGTGTGGCCCCCTGCGGAGCCGCGGAACGCGGCCACCTGGATCGAGCCGTAGAAGCTGTCACCGCCCGCCAGCGTGAAGGTGTGGCCGGTGCCGACGTTGATGCTGCCGCCCTGGCAGTACACCAGCTGCTCGCGCGCGCCGAGGCCAGCGCGCACCGGGAGCGGCGTCCAGGCGTTCCCCTTGCTGTCGGTGAACGTGGCCGTCACCGATGCGGCATACTGCGTGATGTTGGCCACCAGCAGATCGGCGCCCGAGGTGTCGATGGCCGGCGTGGTGCCCGTGACCTCGGCCGCCACCTTGGTGTGCGCCCCCACCAGATAGCCTGGCGTCTGGGCATTGCCGGTGCCGCTGGCACTGAGGGCGCCCAGCCATCCCTCGCCGACCAGGATGGGGTTGATGGTGTCGCTGCCGCTGGCCAGCAGCGCGCCCAGGACACCTTGACCGGTGATGAGCAGCGGCATGTAGCCCGAGCCCTCGGCCGCGAGTGCGCCGAACACGCCTTCACCGCTGCCGCTCTGCGACACGGTTGCCGCCTTGAAGGCTGCTACGGTGGTCGTGGCGCGGGCTGCTGGCGTCCAGGTCCAGGTGGCCGTGATGGGCGCTGCCGCGCCTTGCTCCTGATACGCGAGGCTCGCGGATTGCGTGTTGCCGTAAGCGTTGATCGCCGTGGTGTCACTGATCGTGAAGCCGGCCGCCGCCAAGCTGCTCACGGTGCCACTGGTGCCAAATCCCGAGACGATGAGGTCCCCGGGTTGCGTCGGCGTGATGGTCGGCGGCGCAATGGAGGTGACCCCGACGTCATTGGCGCCCGCCTGCCCATCCAGGCCGGCACTGGTCGCCGCACCGGAGAAAGCGGCCACGCATGCGGAGCCGTAGAACGAGCCGCCGGCCCCCTCGGTGACGGTGAACACATGCCCGGTGCCCACGTTCGGGTTCAGGCAGTAGTACATCCGCTCCCGCGAGATGACGCCGCTTTCTATCTGCGGCACCAGCCCGACGAAGTTGGCAGTATTGCCCTTATTGTCGCCCACCGACGGCGGGTCAGAGTCGGCGTAGTGCGACACCATGAGCACGATGAGGTTCGCGCCGGTCGTGTCAATCGCCGGCATGGAGAAGGTGTTTTCCCCGCCGTATTTGGTGTGCGCGATGCGGACAAAGGCCACCTGGGCTGGTGTCCTATACCGCCGGCATCTTGTGCTTGAACGAGGAGATCGTCGCCGGCACTGAGGTGGAGAACGTGGTGGTCGTGAGGTTCACGTCCGCGCCGGAGGTGCCCACCGTGTAGTCGCCAATGGGCGTGGTGCCGTCCGATTTCCATGAGCGCGCATAGCCGCCAGTGCCGTTCGCGCTTGGCGTGACGGTGCCACTGACGAAGGTGGCCGGAGCTTCGATGTTGCCGCCGACTGGACCGGTGATGGTGCCGAACGCGGTGGCCCCGAACGTCCAGGTGGCCAGCTTGGTCCCCGTGGCCGGGTCCTCCGGTCTCGCCGGCATGGCTCCGGAATAGATCGAGAGCGTGCCGCCGTTGGCGAGGAGGTTGGCAGCGGCGAGCGCGGCCGTGGCCGCCACAATGGACGTGTTCATGCTTATGTCCTCACGAGGTTCAGCGAGATGACGGCTCCGGCCGCGCCGGTCGCTCCGGTAATCACCGCGGTGATGGTGTCGCCCTCGGCCGCCACGTTGGCTCCGGTGGCCACGGTGTTGACGTTGGTTGCACCGGAAACCGCCAGCGCAGACAGGCCGGTCACCACGGTGGTGTTGATGCGGATGTCGAGCGTGAAGGAACCGGCCGCCACGGAGCGGTCCAGCGAGGCGATGGAGAAACCGGCAGGCAGACGCTGCGACATTGCGAGCGTGCCGTTGGCCACGGTTTGCAGGTTGATGGTCAGCGTGGACTTGCTGAGGCCCAGCAGCGTCAGCAGCGTGGAGCGCGACATCGCCACGGGCACGCCGCTCGCGTTGAAGCCGACAAAGGTGTTGGCGACGGAGGATAGGATGGCCGCCGGCTGGGCGGAGGCGTCAAAGCCCACAAACGAATAGGCGGTCCCCACGAGGTCCGCGGCGTCGGTCAGGTCCGCGATGGAGCTGGCACCACCTCCAGTGCCGCCGGTCGGAAGGTTCGAGGCCAGCACTGTGACGTTCTGCTGATCCACCGGTAGCGCCGGGTCCAGTGCGACTATCAGCAGCGTGTCCTTGAACGCCACGGTGTCCAGGTTGGAGAACTTCTTGTTGGGCATCGCCGCGCTCTCCTATGGGACCAAGGGGACCAAGTCGGGGTCCTTTGTCGCGCCGGGCGCGATCGACACCGGTTCGGGAACAGCGGTGTAGGCGAGAGGATGGGCGCCCGGCCCCATGTTTCCGTCGTCCGTCCTGACCACGTAGTCGTCCGTCATGCCGGCAATCGCCGTCGCATCATGTGCCCACGTCGAGTTGGTGCGGTTGACGATGAGTCCGGCGCCGGGATGGCCGAAATAAATGTGGTTGCTGGGATCGCTGCAATCGAAGCGATAGGTCGCGGGTGTGGGCGGCCACCCCGCCACCGCCTTCGCGCCTTGTATCCACCAGACCGAGCCGAAGCTCTCGCTCCGGTTCATATAGAACGCGCAGTTGGTGAACACCGGAGAGGATAGCGGGATGCCGGAGAGCCGCTCGGTGTTGTAGCCCATCGCGAGCGTGGTGCTGGTCGGCTCCAGCGTGGTGAATGTTCCGTCGTTGACGATGCAGGTCCCCCCATCCGGCCGGTCGATCCATTTGCCGGAATGGTTGCGCGCCCAGCAGCCGTTGACGTTGAAGTAGCGGGAGCGCGATTTCATACTGTTGCCGCTGGTCGGCGGGTTTTGGATGATGCCCGAGTCATGCCCGCCCTGGAACGTCAGACCATCGTTGTAAGCGCGCATGGGAGGCGCCGCGTGCCATGCCGCCCAGTCAGTCAGCGCACCATAGAAATTGCAGTTGTTGACGTTCACCGTCATGCAGTTGATGTAGAAGTCTTGGCTGAAACCGTCGCCGCCGCCACCATTCGGCAGCAGGTAGCCGAAATCGCAATCGTCCAGAGTCACAGTCAGGAAGCGCGAGTTTCCGGTGCAGTTGGTCTCGTCCTCAGCACTGCCCTGGGCGTTCCAATACTGCGTGAAGATGCCATTTTCATTCGCGTCAAATGCGCAACGGACTAGGTGGATCGTGCCGGGCGATTGGAAGTTGCGGCCATAGACGGCGGCCTCCCCATCCGAGTCACAATCGAAGCCGCCGCACCACATGAAGCGAACGTCCTTGACGGTGACTGGCGACTCTGCCCACACGAAGCCCTGCCCATGTAGGAGCCGGAACGGCGAGTCGGGCAGCAGACCAATACCACCGCGCCCGTGAAAGATGGTCGGCGTTCTGGTGTAGGTCCCCGACCCCTGGATCGTGATCCCGTTTACAAAGCGGGCGGTGCCGAGCGGATGGTTCGGGTTGTACCCATGAGTGAACCGCGCCGGACCCACATTCCATGTCGGGCTCCAGCTAACCCCAAAGGGATAATAATACACTCCCGGATCGACATACATCACGCCGCCATCGGCGAGCGCCTGCAAACCGAAGCGCGGCTCGATGAACTGCCGCGACGGGCCGACGAATACCTCGCTCAGGAGCGGCCCGGTATAGGGCGGCGGATCAACCCAGACCGGCAGTTGCGCCCCCTCGCCCTTAAACTCCAGCGTGACGGTTTGCGCGGCCAAGTCTTTGATCGGGTTCTGGTCAACGTTGATGATCTCGATCCAAAGCGCATTGCTGCCACCGGAAATCGGCAGATAGATCAGGTTCGGGTGGTCATAGGTCTTTGAATTGTCCGCACCGATAGGCTGCCCTCGGTGCGTGTTGGCGTAGTTGAAAAGTATCTTGCTGCTGCTGAGCGACGGGTCGCCCTGGTAGATGAGAAGGTTGTAGAGCGCCGCTGCGATCTGTGGCGCCTGCAACGTCAGCCCTAGCACCGCAACGTCGGTGTCAATCGCCAGCGGTTGGTTGAGTTGCAGCGTCGTGCTGGCGCCCACCGCGAGGTTGATGCCGGTCACAGTGGTGACGACCGGCGCCTGTCCATCGCCGATGCCAGCCATCAAGGACTGCATGCTGAACTTGACGTTTTGCTCTGCCGGCGGTCGCGTCAGGTCGTAGCCAGGGACCCAGACGTTCTGGAGCGCGGGAGCCGGCAGAAGGTCAGAGAACCGCTTGTTGGGCATGGTTCAGCCGGCCTCTTGGATCAGGTAGCCGGAGCCGTCCTCCAGCATAAACAGGCCGGAGCCGTCCTCAGTCAGAAAGCCCGTGGTGACGCCGGCTGTCGGTGGTGGTGCCTCCATCGCATCGAGGCGCGCCTGGAGAGCTTCAATCTCCTCCTTCGCATACTGGAAATTCACCCGAACGGTGTTGGTGTAGGCCAGCACCGCGGTCGGCTTGCTGGGATCAATGCGGCTGGTCATGGCGCTGTCTCCAGGTCCAGTTGCACGCGCACCTCCACGCGGCCGTCCGGTCCCGGGTAGCCGCCGGGATAGCCGTCTGGTGCCTCGGTGGGGTGGCCTGCGGTGTTGGGGTCTGCCGGCGGGTCGATGAAATCCAGCTCCAGCAGTATGGTTTTCAGGTCGTCCGGGAAGTCGCGCTGGACGCAATCCTGATAGCGGATGCTCCAGTCGAGCGTGGCGGTGACGGTGCGCTGCTCGCCCTCCCCATCCAGCTCCACCGTGGTCTCGATGCCGTTCACCTGCGGCACCAGCTGGAGCCACGCGGCGTCGGACAGCAGCGCGGCCTCCACCAATGCGCAGTATTGATCGCTGCGGTCCGCGGCCGTGGGGTCCGAGGGCGCCTCGCTGACGATCTGCACCTTCAGCTGCATGTCGCCGATGAACCATCCCAGCGCATGCGCTTGGTTCGCCGCGGTGCGGGTGTCGGCGTCGCAGAAGATGCGCACGGCCGGCAGCAAGTCGCGCCGGAGCGGCACGCCACGCGCGTTGAACACATGCCCCATGAAAGGTGGCAGTGCCGCGAGGATCTCAGTGGTACGCGCCCGTATCTGCGCCCTGATTGGTAGCGGCGGCACGCGTTCCCCCTTTCACCAGCCGGTAGCCGAGTTCGCCAATGTCATCGGCATCCAGCTGGGCGATCTCCCACCATTCATTGCGGATGAGCAGGTAGTCGCCGACGCCGGGTTTGGTTGCGTATGCAACGTCTCTGGTGTCCACGTAGAACCATGTCTGCGTGGCGTTCAGTCCGTCATGGACGCTTAACCCCACGTCCCAGGGGTCGGTCCGGAAGCGCCCCACCATGGTGACGCTCGCGCCACCGCCGCCCGGGACGACCCATGAGGCCGTCTCGGGGAACGCGGTGCGCAGCGCCGGCAGGATGAGGTCGGTGACAGCCATCTACGGAGCCGCCGTCGCCTTGAGGGTCAGCAGTGCCCTGGGACGCGTGCACATGGGCAGCACGTTCATTTGCGTCTCCAGCTCCACGCCCTTGTCGAAATCCATGATCTCTTGCTTGGCGTAGCGCGGCAGCGCGACGGTGTTCACCGTCTCGATGTAGTCGGCCGGTGCGTACGCCTCGATGAACAGCTCCGGCACGCCGGTCGGGAAGACGTAGGCCGTGTCATCTGGAACAAACACGAGGTTGCCGACGCCGCCGATGTATTCGATGTAGGTCACGCCGGCATAGGAGATGCGCGCGCCATAGGTGCTGCCCAGCAGCTGCGTGGTGGTCACTGCACCGGTTGCCGCGAGGTAGACCTGTCGGGTTTCCGGAGCGCCGGCAATCGCGTTGAAGAACGCACTGCCGCAGATCGCCACGAGGCCCGTGAAGGACTGCCCGCCCAGCTCATTCGCCATGACGCGCGCCGCACTGGAGGAGAGCGCCCGGATCGGTGAACTCCAGGCGTCCGCCTCGGTGATCGCGCGGCTGTAGACGATTGGCCAGTTGATGTCCGTCTGCGCGGTCACGCCGAACGCGGCGAACAGGTCGATTGCGGACAGCGGGATGCCCGTGGTGCGGTCCACGCTGGTGATGATGACGCCCTTGATGGCGCCCAGGCGTAGATACTCCTGCGTCACGTCCAGCTTGAGGCCCATGCTGGACAGCTCGCCGTTCACCTTGCTCTGGATGCCCTCCAGCTCATTGGTGGTGCCGAACGCGCGCACGCCCAGGATGGAGTCCGCCATGAGCGTGGAGCGCAGCGGGAAATGCGGGATGATGAACGGAATCATCTGCCGGTTGCCGCGCACGTTGATGGTCGCTGGCGCACCACGCGGCTGCGACGGCACTAGCGCCAGCGTGTCGTTCTGCTGCTCCAGCATGACCACGGTGGTGGTCTGCGGCTTGGGCGTGAACAGGTTGAGACTGCCCACAAGGCCCGGCACGAGCGGGAAGCGATTCAACGCGGCGGTCAGTTCGAAGACGCTGAAGTGTGGGTTGCCGAGCAGGGAAGTGAGGTCCATGGATTCAGTCCTCCGTAAGTCCGCTCAACCGACTGGCATCGGTGGTGGCGGGGTGTCGGTTTCTTGCGGGGTGCGCGAAGGCGCGTTTGACGGCGTCGGTGCCGGCACCGCGGGAAGCGGGGGAGCTGGCACCGCGCCGCTCATTCCTCGGGCACCGGGCCGGTGGTGCCCATGTTGTCGCCATCGGCCAGCATTGGCCCTTGCCCGGGTACGCTGGGCACGACGCCGCCGCCGGGCTGCGCCACGATGGTGCCGCCCGTGATGATGGTGTCGGCGCCCTTGATGGACTGCGTGGCGTCGCCGACCGGGACCGCGGCCATGCCCTTGTCCCAGACGGTGTTCTTGACGTTGGGGTCCGCGGCCTTGGTCATTGCGAACGTGCCACCTGGAGCGGCGAGCACGCCCGTGCGCAGCAGCACGCCGGCCAGCGTGAGGTTCTTGGTGGCAAGCGCAATGTCACCGTCTGCCGGCGGGATGATGTAGGCGTCGTTGAGTTCGGCGTCCCGGACAATGGCCCAGCTGTCCACCGCGGCGTTGAGCGGGTCCGCCCATTGCGCCAGCACGCACGACACCACGGTGCCGGTCGCAGCTGGCCCACGCGGTGTGAGGTCAGCGGGTCCGGCGATAGGCCCGTCCAGCAGCGTGCCCGGCGGGAGCCGTTTGGTGCCCTGGACAATGCGCACTTTCATGCGTGACCGCTGGCCCTCGGCCTCCGAGAGAATCATGCCCTGGTTGCGGATGAGTTGGTCAATCGCCATTGGCGTGGCCTCTCCTGTGAAGGGGTTGGGGGGTTAGCCGGCGCGCGCCGGGTAGCGGACCGCGTAGGCTTCCGCCGTGGTCAGCGGCTTGCTGACGATGACGGCGCCCGGCTGAGGGACCGGCGGGAGCTGCGTGTGGATGGGCACCTGCTTGGTGGCCGCCGCCTGCATGCGGACGACCTCCTCGTTGAGCGCCGCGCCGGACAGGCTGGTCTTTGACAGCGTCTCCACAGCGTCCAGGCCCAGGCCTGCCAGCCTGCAGAGCGAGACGATCTCCCGGTGCCGCTCATTGGCCTCGGCCATGCCGGCCAGCCGGATGATCTCGGCGGACTGCTCCCCCACCACCGAGGCCTGCGGCGGCGCAGGGTTCGGCTGCTGGGGAGCTGGAGCCGGGTCTGGCTGCGGAGCCGGGTTCGGCTGCTGCGGAGCCGGTGCCGGGTCTGGCTGCGGCTCAGGGGTCGGGTTCGGGTTTTCGCTGCTCATGCTGCTGGTCCTCCTCGGGCTCCGTGGCTGGACGTGCTGGGCGAGGGCGGCATGGGCTTCAGCGAGCGTGCCTTCCTGGTCGGCCAGCCCGGCGTGAGTCCCCTCACCGCCGAAAAACAGCCCGGCCTCGGTGGCGCGCACCTGCTCGGGCTTCATGCGGCGGTGTTCCGCCACGGTGTCGGTGAACAGCCCGTACATCCGCTCCACCTCGCCCCGGATGCGGGCCTGGGCTTCGCTGGTCAGCGGTGCGTGGGGAGTGCCGTCGATCTTGCGAGCGCCGGCATGAATGTGCGTGTAGACGAGGCCTTTCTGGGCGTCGGCCGAGGACTGGTCCCGGTGCAGCGCCACCACGCCGATGCTGCCCACGCCGCCAGACCGGGTGACCCAGACACGTTGCGCGGCACTGGCCAGACCGTAGGCCGCAGAGAAGGCGTCATCGTTGGCGATGGCCCAGATCGGCTTGTGCGTGGAGAGCCGGCGGATGTCGCGCGCAAGGTCCAGCGCACCGCCGGCCTCGCCCCCAGGGGAGTCCACGTCCAGCAGAATGCCGCGCACCCGGCTGTCGGTGCTGGCCCGCTGGATGGTGGCGCCCAGGCGCTCGTATGACTGGAGCGGGTCCGAGGTGTTGCCGTCGATCTGCCCGGCCCGGCGCACCAGCACGCCGTGCACCGGCACCGTCGCCACGGCGTTGCGGATGGCATAGCCGACCGGCCGCTGCTGGGCGGCCTGCTCGGCCTCTTGCTCCTGGTCGAACATGGCGAGCCTGGGCGTCCGGTCCAGCAGCGCCGGCAGCTCCAGCAAAAAGGCGTCGAGCTTGGCGGAGCTGACCAGCAGTGGCGTGTTGAACACGCGCGTCAGCAGGAACGGTCTCATGCCGCCTCCCGGTCAGTTTGCTGCTGCTGCGGGTCCGGTCCGTCCGGCGGTCCGCCGTCTGGTCCACCCGGTGAAGTTTGACCGGTTTGACCGGGCACGGGAGGCACCGTGGTGGTCGGCGTGAACGTCAGCCCCAAGGCCTCGGCCCGCTCCTGCGAGGCCTTGATCCGGATGTCGGTTTCCTCGGGGTCGTAGCCCTCGGCCTCAATCACGTCGTCGCGGCTGATGTAGCCGTTGGCCACCGCCAGCGCGGCCGCCTGCCGGTCCTTCAGCGGGTCAACCCATGGCGCCCGGGGAACAATGGCCTTGAACCGCAGGGTGGCCGTGCGGTCCGCGAGGAACTGCGTCGCGGACATGGGCACCGCGCCGGCCAGGACGGCCAGCGGCAGCCATCGCCGGTACACCGGCCGCAGGAACTGGTAGACCAGCACCGCGTGCTGAAAGGCCTCCACCTCGGCCCTGAACGCCAGCAGCCCGGCGCGCGAGCTGGCATAGGTCGTCCGGTTCAGATCGGCGGACAGCTCCGCATAGGGCACGCCCAGCGCGGCGGAGAGCTGCAGAAGGGTCCGGTACTGGAAAGGCTCGTAGCCGCCGCCGACGTCGGCAGGGTCCGAGAACTTCACGTCCTCGCCCTCGCGCAGCTCCACCGTGGCGCCCGGGCCGTAGTAGCCGATGGCCGCGCCGACATCGTCCGGCGCCTGCTCGCCCTCCTCGGTTTCCGGGTCCAGCGGCGGCTTGGTCACGAAGGTGGCGAACCGGGCGGCCTGCTTCTTCCGCTCCAGCTCGGCGTCATCGTACACGTCCAGCATGAACAGCTTGACGATGGCCTGGGCGAAGCTGGACAGGCCGCGCACCTGCCCGGCCTCCACCGGGTCGAATATGTGCAGCACCTCCTCGGCCGGCACGCGCACCAGCTCCGTGGCCGCCACGGCCGCGGCGAACTCCAGCTGCACGTCGGACGGGTTACGCTTCCAGAACCAATACGCCGCCCGGCGGCCGCGGCTATCGAACTCAATGCCCAGCCGCACCTCATTGCCGTTCGGCGCATGCACCGAGCGCCAGTAAGGCAGCTGCTCGGCCGGGATGACCTGGAGCTGGAGCGGGACGGACAGCTGGTCCGCCGGGTCCGGCACGATGAACCGGACGAACACCTCGCCCGCGAGGTAGGCTTCACGTGAAACGCGCCGGCACAGTCCATAGAAGTCCGTCACGCCCTCGGCGTCGGCCTCATCCGTCCAGTCCGCCCAGGCCAGCGTGATCCCGGCTTTCAGCGTCGGCTCATCCACCAGTGGCGACGGCTTGATCCCGGCGCCGACGGTGGCCGCACCCCAGCTGCGCATGGCGGCCTTGGCGTAGCCGTTGTTCCGCACGAGGAAACGAGCGCGCGCCAGGACGGTGTCGCCGGAGGCCCGCAGCAGTGCGTTGACGTGCTCGCTGACCGGCCGCCACGTGGCCAGTCGCCGGCGCGAGGCGCCCGCCTCCAGCCCGGTGCCCTGGGCGCCCGGCACGAATCGGGGGTCTACGTGCGGGTTGATGAGCGCCCCGCCGTCGCCAGTGGAGCCGGAGGCCCGGAAGGGGCGCCACCAGCTCATAGGTCTTTGACCTGCGGGATGTAGTAGACCCGCTTCGGGCCGGTCGGCCACGCGCCGTATGTGCAGTAGTAGACCTCGGCCCGCATGCCCCGCAGCGCGGCCAGCATGTCCTTCTGCGTGCGATAGGTGACGGACCGGTTGCGGTCCACCACCTGCGACACGCCGGAGCGGTAGGCCGCCAGCAGCTCCGCCAGTGCCCGGTTGCGGGCCTCAATGGCCTCGGGCGAGCAGTCCACCGGGCTGTAGATCGGGGGGGTGGGGACCGGATCGCTCATGCGGCCCCCCGGCGGCGCACCTGGGCGCGGATGCGTCGGATGAGGTTGAACCGCACCCGCTCCCGCATGGTCTGCTCAATGACCTTGGACACGTCAGGGGTGGCGAACGTCCCCGCCACGGTCGGGCCCCACAGCTGCTTGATCGGCAGCCGGTGGTTGCTCTGCCGGATGAACGCGCCGCGGTGGCCGGATTTCAGGGTGGCAATGAAGGCGTGCGCGATGGTCTGCGGCTTGCCCCATGCGCGCGTATAGACCCCACGCGCGTTCTGCCGCGTGGACGGGAAGTCGATGAGCGCAATGGGCTTGCGGCTGGACTGCACGATGGCGGTCCAGTCGCCGATCCGGACGAACGGCGTGTGGATGCGCGGCTTCACCGCACCGGAGCGCACGGCCATATGGCGCGCGATGGTGCTGGTGGCCTTGGTGCGGGTGTTCTTCTGCGTGTCGCTCAACGCGAGCGCCACGGCCTTGTCCAATGCGGGTCGCTTGAGCTGCTTCAGCGCAGCATCCAGCTCCCGCGTGTCCACGGTGACCGAGAGTGCCATCACTGAATTCCTCGGAAGGGTTCGGGCTTAGCCGCCCATGAAGACGCGACGCCGGACGAGCCGGCGGAAACGGATGTTGCCGCCCGTGCTCACGGTCGGCGCCGCAGCTGCGGCCTGTACTGGTTGCTCCCGCGACGCACTGAGCGGGGGAGGCAGAGCCGGCGGTGGCGGTGGTGCCACTGGCGGCGGTGGAGGTGGTTCAAGCTCCAGCTGCTGCTCCAGCTGGCGCCATGCTGACTCGCCCCACCGGTCGGCGCCCGCGAGCCACACCGCGGCCCGGGCATAGTTGCGGCAGTCCAGCGCCTCGTTGCGCGCCCTGAGCGGCCGCCACTCCATGCGCGCCGGCACGCCTGTCTTGGTCCGCACCACCACCAGCTGCTCGGCCACCAGCTGCTTCGTCCACTCGTCAGTGGCCGCGGTGCTCAGGTGGACGTAGCCGTGCGGGTAGCTGGTGCCGGCCGCCAGCTCCTCATCCGTGGGCCGGTTGAGGGTCAGCCATTTGTAGACCTCCCGCTTGAAGGTCGAGACCGAGACCGTCCACAGCTGCACGCCGCGCTTCAGCTTGCGGCCGGACTGCTTCAGCTCGATCCAGGTCGGCCCGGCCACCGGGGTGACGCGGTCGTAGTTGGGCACGCCGCGGACGACCAGCACCTGGGACCGGGCCTGCGGCCGCGCCCAGGCGTAGACGCGTTGGCTGAAGCCACCGCTGTCGATGGCCAGCCGCTGGAGGCTCATCTGCCGTCCCGTTTCGTGTTCCCAGGTGCGGCCCAGGAACTTGGTCAGCTCCGCCCATACCGGCTCATGGCCGGGGTCGCCCCAGAGCACGACGTGCTCCACGAGCCAGGACTCCAGCCCGCGCCCCCAGCCCCATACCGAGATCTCAATGCGGTCCGCTTGCACGTCCGCGCCGGCCACGAGGAACAAGGCCCGCAGCGGGACCATGCGGTGCGCCCAGGTTTCGCGACGGTCATAGAGCCGCTGCCAGTCCGGCACCGCGTCCCCTTCTTCTTCCCACTCCTCCCCGAGCACGGTGTTCGTGAAGGTCTTCCGCAGCTCCACGTCGTTCACCGCCTGCTCCCAGAGCTTGGCGATGTCGGCCCAGCCCAGCCATCCGACCGGGCTGTACAGCGCGGACAGGTGGTAGCCGTGCACGGTCGGGTCGTTGCTGGGCGCCGTGGTCTGCCATTCGCCGGCCGCCAGCATGGCCGTCTTGTGGTGCTCCCGGATCGGCTGCTCGCACGCGATGCAGTGGTACGCCACCGTCTGCCAGCGGCCCGGCTGCCAGCGCAGACGGGCGAACTCCAGGCGTTGCGTGACCCTGCAGAACGGGCAGGGAACGAAGTAATACCGCTGGTCAGTCTCAGCGAAGGCGGTCGATATGCGGCTCATCCCCTTCATGATCGGGGTGGAGCCGATGAGCATTTTTGCCCGGTAGGAGAAGGTCCGGGTGCGGGCCTCGGCCAGCGCCACGGGGTCCCCTTCCCCCTCCAGGTCCGCCGGGTATGCGTCCACCTCGTCCAGCATGAGGAACCGCACCGGCATGGAACGAAGGCCCACGGCACTGTTCGCACCGGTCACCACGAGGGTGCCGCCGCGGAAGTCCTTGACCGTCATCGTGTTGGCGGCGTCGCGTGACTTGTGGCTCGCCACCTTGTCGTAAAGTGTCGGGCAGTCCTCGATCAGCGGCTGGATGCGCTGGTTACTGAACCGTTTCGCGGTCTCGACGGTAGGCTGCACCAGCAGTGTCGGGCCGGGCACCTCGGCCATGATGTAGCCTAGCCAGTTCATGCCCGCTTCACTGAAGCCCACCTGGGCGGCCTTCTTGACCACCACCTGCCGCACCGGGGAAATGGCGGACAGGTCGTCCATGATGGCCTTGAGATACGGCGTCCGCGATGTGCGGTAGGCTCCAGGCTCAGCGGCGGCCCGGCTGGACAGGATGCGGTACTTGTCGGCCCACTGCGACACCGTCAATTCAGGGTCCGGCCGCAGGCCCTCATTCCAGGCCACCAGCATGGCGTCGTCCGGCTGCCAGGGTGGTGGCTCGCGTGGAGCGATAGCGATGTCAGTCATGTCCCCCACGGCTTATGCCGCCCTGCATGACATCCCGAACCAGAGCGTTTTCCAGGCCATCAAGGACGGGCACATTCCCCGGCTTGCGAGCGGGGACGTGGACAGCGATGAGGTCGATCGCGTCTGGCTGCCCGGCTACCAGTCCCGCAAGGCCACCATTGAGGCCCTGGAGGGGACCAAGAACCGCCAGCTCCAGGCGCACCTCGTCAGCTTTGCCAGCGATGTGCAGAAGTCCGGCCGCACGCTCCAGCAGCTGCGGCGCAAGGCGCGCCCCCGGGCTGCCGTAGACGCCGGGAAGGATCGGCGCCGGGCACGGCTTGCGGCAGGCCTGGAGGCCTTCCCGCGGTTTGTGCCCGCCGAATTGTGCGAGGCCCTGGACAGGCCTCCGGCGGCCGTAGCGGCGGCGCTCGCCAGCTTTGTGGAGCGGGTGGCAGCCGACATGGCCGCCATCCTGCGAGAGTAGCGTGGCCGTCGATCCCATCCAGGTCGCCAAGCTCCGCGCCGACGCCGCGCTGGGCCGGGCACAGCTGGCCCGGTTGCGCGAGCAGCTGGCCAGCGGGGAGCTGGTGCTGGTGGAGGAGTCCGACCGGCAGCTGTTCGATGAGGCCCGGAAAATCCGGGACGTGCTGCTGGCGGCACCCGCCCGATACGCGGCGGAGCTGGCGGCCGAGCTGGACGTGCCAACGTGGCAGATGCTCCAGGCGCTGAGCCACGGGGTGCGCGGCCTCCTGTCCTGGTCAGCTGAGCATGGCCCGCTGCCGGCCGGCGGCGAAACTGCGCCAAAAGCGCCGCCGGAAATTCCGCCGTCGAAGCGAAAGCGCCGGGCGACGAAAGCGGACTGACCTAGACCCGAGGTCCCGCCCGTAAATTGGACCGATATTCGGCTACCGAGAAATCGGGCGTGTTCCACC
>Ga0105242_10000111_pt1 | contig 58969 bp, 92 predicted proteins | sample KBSM24metaG_FD_81521 | JGI IMG/M metagenome (GOLD analysis project Ga0105242, IMG submission 81521) | Miscanthus rhizosphere microbial communities from Kellogg Biological Station, Michigan, USA - KBS M2-4 metaG | ecosystem: Host-associated > Plants > Roots > Rhizosphere > Soil | place...
CGGCGACATACGTCACGGCGGCGGACATCGGAGCCAGCCTAACTTTCGTCCTCGGAGCCGGCGGAGCTGGCGGCACGACCGCTGGCGGCGACGGCGGCAACGGTAACTCGGCGAGGGTGACCGGAGCCGGGTCGGTCGTACTGTGCGAGGCCAGTGGCGGCCGGGGAGGCGCGGGTTATACCGGCACGGGGCAGCCCATCGGAGGTGCTGGGGGCGACGGCGTGATAGGTGACTTGAAATCACCCGGCCAATCCGGCTGGCGAGCGGCGTTCTCGTCGGCGCAGAACGCCAGATACAACGCAGCGCTTGGCGGGGATGCCGCGTTCGGCTTCGGTTTCGGCGGTGTTGCACACGCGGCCAGCAGCGGGGCGGGTTCCTCCGGTATCGGCTACGGCGGCGGTGGTGCCGGGGCTATGAGCACCGGCGATCCGGGGCCCGGCCCCTGGGCCGGCGCGGCGGGGGACGATGGGATCGTCGTCATCACGGAGTTCATCCGATGATGCGGCGGCTGGCCTACGGGGCCGTCGGGCTCCTGCTGGCGGGGGCCGCGGCATGGGCGGTCACCGTCACGACGTCAACGCCGACGGGGTTCAGCCGGGTCATCTTCCAGAGCTACTGCGCCGCCGGCTGCACGGTGACGGTCGTCCCTCCGGCGACGGTGCAGTACGTGCCGTCACCGAGAATGACTGCCGCCATCATCGAGTGCGTCGGGGGCGGCGGTGGCGGCGGAGGGCAGGCTGCCACTACGTCCACGTCTGGTCGCGGTGGTGGTGGCGGCGGCGGAGCGTCTGGCGCGAGGAAAGCGGTGTCATGGGCGGACGTCCCGGCTGCCGGGGTAACGGTGACGATCGGAGCCGGCGGGACCGGAGGTGCCATCAACGCGACAGGCGTGGCAGGCGGCGACACTTCGGTCGGCAGCCTGTGCATCGGCAAGGGTGGGACGCCGGGAACGCCGGGGCCGGCGGGAGGCACTGGTCTGGGAGGTGCCGGGAGCGTCGGCGACCTCGTGGTGAGGGGCGGGCAGGGGATGTACGGGTCTTACCAGCTCACGGCGGCTGCGGTCAGGCTCATCAATTCGTCCGGCGGGATAGCCGCCTTCGGCTACGGGTTTGGCCGACGGAGCCAGTCGGCGTGGAGCATCGTCGGACTTGACGGCGAGGGCCGAGGGGGCGGCGGCGCGGGCGGAGTGAGCTGGAACGGCGCGGCCGGGCAGCCGGGCGGGGATGGATCCAGCGGCATCGTCACCATCACGGAGTTCATCCGCTGAGCGACGTTTTCACCCAGCTCAACATCGTCCTCGCCGGGCTCAATCCCGAGCAGCGCGCCGAGCTGACCGAGCTGGCGCGCAGCCGGGCCAAGCGCTCGATCTGGATCCCCAATCCCGGCCGCCAGATGCAGGCCTACCTCTGCGAGGCCGACTGGCTCCTCTACGGCGGCGCGGCCGGCGGCGGCAAGACCGATCTGCTCCTCGGCACCGCCCTGACGCAACACGAGAACAGCGTCATCTTCCGCCGCCAGGGCGTCGATCTCCGCGGCACCGAGGACCGGCTGATCGAGATCCTGGGCTCGCGCGCCGGCTACAACGCGACCGACATGAAGCTCAAGCACCAGCGCGGCATCCTGGAGTTCGGGGCGCTGGAAAAGCCCCACTCCGAGCTGACGTGGCAGGGCCGTCCGCACGACCTGATCGGCTTCGACGAGGGGGCCCAGCTCTCCCTCGACAAGGTCTTGTACGTCACCGGCTGGCTCCGCAGCGTCACGCCCCACATCAGGAAGCGCGTGATCATCGCCACCAACCCGCCGACCGGCGGCGAGGGCGAATGGCTGATGGAATGGTTCGCGCCGTGGTTGGATCCCACGTTCCCCGACCCTGCGGAGCACGGCGAGCTGCGCTGGGCGATCGTCGTGGACAGGAAGATCCGCTGGGTCCACGGGCCCGGCGTCACCGAGATCGGCGGCCACACGTACACGCACGAATCCTACACGTTCATCCTCAGCCTCCTGGAGGACAACCCCTTCCTGGCGAAGACCGGCTACCGGGCGAGAATCGAGAACCTGCCCGAGCCGCTCAGATCGCAGCTCCTGCACGGCGACTTCCTGGCCGGGCGCGAGGACCATGCGTGGCAGACCATTCCGACCGACTGGGTCAAGGAGGCGCAGAAGCGGTGGTCACGCGCCGGCGAGAAGCACCGCACGATGATCGCGCTGGCGATGGACGTCGCGATGGGCGGCCCCGATCAGACGACGATCGCGGCCCTGCACGAGGACAACTGGTTCGCGCCGATCATCGTGCGCGCCGGCGTCGCCACCAACGACCCGGTGCAGCACGCGGCGCTGCTCATCCTGTCGCGCCGCGACGGGGCCGACATCTCGCTCGACGCCACCGGCGGCTGGGGCTCAGGCGTCCTCTCGAACCTCAAGCACCAGCACGAGATGCCGGTCCACGGCATCGTGTTCAGCCGCAAATCGCTGCTCAAGGACAAGACCGGCAAGCTCGGCTTCCGAAATCTCCGCGCCGAGATGTACTGGAAGCTGCGCGAGGCGCTCTCGCCGGACTCCGGCCTCGACCTGATGCTGCCGCCCGGCCCCAGGCTGCTCGCGCAATTGACCACGCCGCGCTACGAGATCCACGGCACCGACATCTTGATCGAGGACAAGGCGGCCATCCGCAAGCGCACCGGCGGCTCGACCGACGAGGGCGACGCCGTCGTCATGGCGTGGCACCGCAGGGGAGCCGCGGCGCGCAAGCAGGCGATCAGCGTGCCGGGCCTGCCCCCGCTTGCCGACTGGGAGAGGCCGGTCATCGACCAGTCGCCCTGGCGCACTGACCAGTGGATGATCCAATGACGCCGGAAGAAACCGCCATCGAGGTCATGTCCGGCGATGAGCAGATCATCGCGCTCGGGAAGGCGCGCTGGCAGCGGTGCAAGGACTACGAGGGCACCGCCCAGCAGCGCTGGCTGGCGGACCAGAAATTCCACTGGGCGGATCCGGACAACGGCTGGCAGTGGCCGAACTACCTCTGGAACATGCGCCGCGACGACCCGGCCGGCTACAAGCCGCGGCTGACCGTCAACAAAATCCGCTCGCACAATCTCCAGATCACCAACGACCAGAAACAGAACAAGCCGGGCATCAAGATCTCGCCGGTCGGCGACGACGCCACGTTCGAGGCGGCCAAAATCTGGATGGGCCTCGTGCGCCACATCGAGCGCATCAGCAAGGCGACGGTCGCCTACTCGACGGCCGGCGACTTCCAGGTCCAGTCGGGGCTCGGCTACATCAGGGTGGACTGGGACTACATACCCAACACGTTCGACAAAGAGATCTACATCCGAAGAGTCCGCAATCCGCTCAACGTCTTTTTGGATCCCGACAAGAACGAGGTCGATGGGTCGGACGCGCGCTTCGGCTTCTATTTCGACGACACGCCGCGCGTCGATTTCCTGGAGGAGTTCCCCTGGATGAAGGGGAAGGTCGGCGAGGCTGCCTTCGGCAACTCGCAGGGCTGGATCAACCAGGACCACATTCGGCAGTGCGAGTATTTTTACAAGGAGCTGAAGAAGGACAAGCTGGTCCTGATGCGGAACCCCGACGCCGAGGGGGCTGCCGACAAGTTTGTCATGGCGAGGTGGTCGAAGATCCCGGCGAAGATCCGCGCCCAGATCGAGCCCGGCGACATCATCCGCCGGCGCGAGTTCATGGACGAGACGATCCGCTGGGTGAAGATCGCCGGCAACGACATCGTCGATCGCGGCAAGTGGCCGGGGCGCTTTGTGCCGCTGGTCCCGGTGGTCGGCGAGGAGGTCGAGATCGACGGCATCCTCGATCGCAAGGGGCACACGCGCGGCATGAAAGACGCGCAAAGAATGTACAATTTCTGGACCTCGAACGCTGTCGAGCAGGTGGCGCTGCAAACCAAAGCGAAGTGGTTTGTGCCGGTCGGCAGCACCGAGTCGCTCGACGCCTACTTCAAGACCATCAACACGTCGAACTACCCCTACGTCCCCATCAACGCCTTCGACAACGAGGGCCGCCAGCTCCCGGCCCCAGTACCCATCGACCCTCCAACGATGGCCGATGGGTATATCAAGGGCATGATGGTGGCGCGCGAGGAGCTGATGATGGTCAGCGGCCAGCGCGAGGAGAACTTCGGCCAGCCGACCAACGCGATTTCGAGCGTCGCGATCGACCAGCGTCAGCGCAAGGGCGATCAGGCGACCTACCACTACATCGACGGCCTCGCGACGGCGATCCGGCAGGTGGGCAACATCATCCTCGACCTCGCGCCGCACATCTACTCGCGGAAACAGGTGCGCCAGATCCTCGCCGAGGACGGCTCCGAGCAGTTCATCCAGATCGACCCGTACTCGGACGTCGCCTACGCCGAGGAGAAGGGCCCCGACGACAAGACCTGGGTGATCTTCAACCCGCGGGTCGGACGCTACTGGGTCGATTCCGACATCGGCCCGAGCTACGCGACCAAGCGGCAGGAGGCCTGGGACGCCTTCGTGCAGATCACGACCGCGAACCAGCAGCTCACGACGGTGATCGGCGACCTCATGTTCCGGAACGCCGACTTCCCTGGCGCGAACGAGATCGCCGATCGCCTGAAAAACATGGTGCCGCCCGAGGCGACGGGTGGGCCGAGCGCGGCGCTGCAAGCTGCCCAGGCGCAGAACAAGTCGCTCCAGGCCCTCCTCGTCGAGATGACCGAGAAGCTTGCCCAAATGGAGCTGAAGACGCGCGACCAGGGCGAGCGCCGCAAGATCGAGCAGCAGGACGCCGACACGCGCCGGCTCAAGGAGATCGGCAACGCGCAGGAGAACATCGGCGACGAGGCGATCCGCCCGATCCTGGAGAAGCTGCTCAAGGAGCTGCTGGGCGAGCAGCGGGTGGGGCCGGAGGCTGCCGCGCCTGCCGGAGGCGAGGGCGAGGAGGGCGACTGGCAGAGCGACCCGATCGTCGAGGAGCCGGTGCCCGGCGCGCGGCTCGCGCCCGACGGCCAGCACTACCTCCCCGACGAGTCGCGGCCGGGCAAGTATCTGAGAGTGGAGCCCGGTGAGTGAGGTACTTGACCCTGCGCGAGTCGATCGCCCTGGCGCTCGACCGGAAGCGCCGCCTTCGCCTGATCCACAAGTGGCGGCACGGCTGGATGACGCTGCCGCGCAACCGGGACCGCTTCAAGCTGATGGCGCTTCGGCATCCGCCGAACCTGTGGCTGGATATGTGATGGACTACCGGGGGCTGGCCGCCCTGGTCCTCTCCGTCGGGGTCGCCCTGACGCTGGTCATCGGAGCCGCCGCGGTAGGCTTCTGGGGGCGGCCAATGAGTGACGTCGGCGGGCAGGCGATGATCGCCATCGGCGGTGCCATCGTTGGAGCCCTGGCCGGGTACATCGTGGGCAAAAAGGTGGAGCCATGAGCATCGAGATCCTGACACCCATCGCGTTGCAGCAGCTCCTGATGACGCACGGCTACGCCCTGCCGAAGTACGGGGCCGACGGCGACTGGGGCGGCGAGAGCGCTGCCGCCTGCGAGGCGTGGTTCGAGAGGGGCGACGACCTCGCCCTGGCACCGGGGGAGGGCCAGCCCGGCGGCGGCATCCTGGTGGTGCCGGACGAGTGGATGCCGGCGTGCGCGATGGACCGCATCATCGTCCATTGGACGGCGGGCAGCTACACGGTCAGCGCCACCGATCGGGAGTGCTACCACATCATCGTCGGCGGCGACGGCTCGCTCTATCGCGGCGACAACTCGATCAAGGCGAACGTCTCGACCAACGACGCCGACGGCTACGCGGCGCACACCAAGAGCCTCAATACCGGCTCGATCGGCATCAGCGCTGCCTGCATGGCCGGCGCGATCGAGAGCCCCTTCCAGGCCGGCGGCTACCCACTCCTCAAGGTGCAGTGGGCCGCGCTCGCCGCCGTCGCGGCCGACCTCTGCCGGACCTACGACATCCCGGTGACGCCGGAGACGGTGCTCCAGCATGGCGAGGTGCAGGAGAACCTCGGGGTCCAGCAGAACGGCAAGTGGGACATCAACAAGCTGCCCTGGCGGCCCGACGAGAATGCCGGTGACCTCTTCCGGCGCAATGTGAGCTGGCTCCTGGAGGCGCGTCGCTAAGGTGGCCAACCGGCTCGTCCGCCAGAACGTCGATTTCAGCGAGGCCTCCGGCGAGAGCGCCGACGACTGGGGCGACGTCGGGTCGCCCTGGTGGAACGAGCGCGCCAACTGGCGTCACCGCTTGAAGTGGGCCCTCCTCGACAAGGAGCGGCAGGCCCGGCTGGCGCGAGGGGAGGGCTCGGCAGGCGACATCATCGCGAACCTCGGGATGATGCCGGTCCACATGATCCAGGGCATTCCGGAGATCCCGGCGTCGCTCAAGCGCACGGGCGAATTCGTGTCGGGGCACAGCCTCGATCGGCTGCCCGACGAGACGCAGGAGGAATACGTCGCGCGTATAGCGGGCCAGCCGAGCCAGGAGGCCCTGGCCGTCGAGTCAGCCATGAACATCATGGGCGTCGGTGGACGCGCCCATCCTCCGGTGACCAACAAGCTCGTGGCGTTCGGCAGGCAGTTCGGCAGAGAGCCTGCCGAGATATTGCCGCCGGGCGTGCGGACCAGGGGGCCCGAGCCCGCGCCCATGTCCGTCGCCGAGTACAAGGATTTCACCGCCCATGCCGGCGGCAGCAAGGAGCTGGCGGCCCTCACCGTCCTGGCCGGCGAGAAGCGGGGTGGCTTCTACAGCGCGCTCGGCAAGGCGATCGACGCGATGCCGGACAAGGAGCTGACGCCGGCTGAGTGGCGGAAGAAGCTCATCGTCCCCGGCAAGGAGGCCCAGCGCACCGTTCGTGACAAGGAGACGAACAAGCCGATCATCGACCCGGAGACGGGCAAGCCGAAGACCGAGGCCTACCAGATCGAGCCGTCGTCGCCGGTCCCAGGGCTGAAGCCGGTGGAGCTGAACCCGCTGGACGCCTTCCTGAAGCACGAGGAGGAGATCCGCTCGCGGCCCGGCTCGAACCTGCCGCCGACGGTGAGCAAGGAGGAGATCCTCGACCATATCGCGACGGGGCTGCCGGAGCTGCGGGAGTGGCAGCGAGGCGGGCGCGGGTCCGGCGAGTGGAAAGTCTCGATGCGCGAGGACGGGGCCTATCAGGTCGTGGACGAGGAGGGGAACGCCTACCAGCCGCATCGCGACGAGTACCAGCAGAATGAGTTCACGAGCCCGCAGGCGGCCCAGCGCTACATGATGACGCTCGACGAGCTGCCGCACGCGCCGAACAAGGCGTCGAAGTATTCACGCTGGACGCTGGAGGGCGGCGAGAACAAGCGTGAGATCGGCCTCCAGGTGCATCCCGAGGAGGAGTCGGCGGACTGGAAGGTGGTCGAGCACCCCGAGACGACGATCTCAAAGCCGTATTACGCGATCCAGAATGCGCGCGGCGACTACGGGCTCAATCCGAACGGTCAGGGCATCAGGGTCTTTGGTGATCCTGAGTCTGCCGCCAGGGCAGCGGCTGACGAGTACGCCCCGGTGGTCGCGGACGACTACTACGGGCCCCACTGGTCCGACGACGACGAGATCAACACCTTCGCCCACGCGCGGGTCGATGAGCGCAGCGTCCTGGCCGACGGCTACGTTGTCGAGCACGCCGAGTCGGGCAACAAGTCGCCGGTCTTCAAGACGTTCGAGGAGGCCGAGGCCTACCAGAAAAAGCTGCCCCAGGCGAAGAGCACGGTCGTCGTCAAGACGAAGGGCGAGTTGAAGGCGCTGCACGTCGATGAGCAGCAGTCCGACCTCCACCAGGAGGGCCGGAAGTACGGCTACAAGACGCCGGAGAGCAAGGCGAAGAGGCTCGCTGATCTGGAGGAGGCCAGGAAGGAGATCGAGCAAGCGCACGACAACTACAATGTGGCGCTCGATAAGGCGATCGAGTTCGTCAAGACCAAGGGCCCACCCGCCACCTCGGTTCACCGGGCCAACGTCGTCTTCGCCCTTCGGAATATGAGCCAGTTCAAGGAGCTGAACATCCATCCCGACTTGGCGCGCGCCGCGAAGGAGATGGAGTTCACGCTCGCGGACAAGAAGGACGCCATCAGGAAGGCCGAAACGGACAGGGAGCGCATCACCCTCAGCGGCGAGAAGCAGCCGCCCGATGTGCCCTTCAAGAACACCGAGCAGTGGTCCGGCCTCCTGGTCAAGCGGATGATCCAGGAGGCCGTCGCGCTCGGCAAGGAGGCGATCACTTGGACGACCGGGGCTATCCAGAAGAAGCGGTTCGCGCTCACCAACCACATCAAGGAGCTGCGCTACGAGCCGGTCCTGGAGAGCGGCGAGACGAAGTATCTCCTCTCGGCGCGGACGTCGCAGACCGGCGAGTCGGTGAAGCTCAACGACGGCATCGCGGTCCCCGCGAAAGACCTCGACGGCATCATCGGGGCCGAGATGGCGGCGAAGATCGTCAAGGGCGAGGGGAGGGATGCGGGAAAGCCGGGGCTGAAGTTTTTCGACAACGTCGATCTCGATGTCGGCGGCAAGGGCATGGAGGGCTACTACGACGACATCCTCCCCAAGATCATCAACAAGATCGCTGGCAAGTACGGGGCCAAGCTGGAGAAGGGCGAGGCCCTCGGCGCGCGGCCAAAGCCCGACGAGAAGCTCGTGGCGAGGGAGCGGAACAAGTTCCAGGAAACGGTCGATGCGTCCAAGGGCCAGCTCGAGGCGGAGCTGAAGCAGGCCAAGGAGGACATGCTCGATGACTTCAACAAGCTGATCGACGACGGGTTGAGCACGGTGGCCGCGACCGAGAAGGTCACGGAGGCGAACCAAGCCGCACGCGAGGCGGCCTGGGGCCGGCACAACGACCGGATGGTTGCCGCCGATCGCGCGCGGCGGGCCGCGGTCGATGCCTCCGTCAAGCACCCGGAGGTCCACGTCCTCCGCATCACGCCGGAGCTGGCCGAGGCTGCATCGGGTGAGGGCTTCACGCTCTACGCAGGCGGCAAGCGCGGCGCTGCCATGTTCGGCCTCCTCAAGCCCGTCGAGGAGGGCAACAAACTCGGCTTCGCGCCCGACCTTCGCGTCAGGGTGCCGCGCCCAGGCAAGCTGCCCGACAAGCCGCTGATCACCCAGACGACGACCAACAAGAACGCCCAGGTCCAGCTCGACAATGTCGATCTGCTCCTGGCCGGCTTCCCGAAGGCCACCGAGAGCCCCAAGGACTGGTCGAAGATGATGGCGCATGCCTTCGCCTCCGACGAGGTGCCGATCCCGCCCTACGCCTTCATCCGCGACATCAACAGCGATGGCGCGGCGCAGAAGATCGGCTCACTGACGCCTGGGCAAATCGCCGACGCCGACCACGGCTTCGCCGAGGCGGCCAAGATGCGCGCGGCCTACGAGGCCGGGCGACTTTCCCCGGTCACGACCGGCAAGCTTTTCTTCTGGTCGTTCCTGTCCCGCGGCGTGTCGCCCTACACGCAGGAATCGCTCTTCATCGACGCCTTCCACGGGATCAATGACTGGATCCGGAAGGCGGCGCGCGGCGAGTTCACCGCGAAAGACGTCGCGGACTATAAGGCGTGGGCGGCCACGACGGCCCCGAAGGGCGGGGGCCAGCCGGGCTCCGGGGCCCTGCACAACCTCAATGCCTTCGGAACCCACTTCCTCCGGAAGATGTCGCAGATCGGCGAGGCCGGCATCTCCAAGCTCCAGCGCCTGCACAACATGCTCGCCGATCCGGAGATGACCGGCCCGCAGATCCGCCGCGAGTTCCTCAAGCTCGGCGAGGGCGTCGGCATCGACAACAAGGTCGTGAGCTTCACGCTGCTCGTGGCCGGCAAGCCCGACGTCATGGTGATCGACCGGGTGCAGACCCGGCAGCTCTGGGACGACGGCCGCTTCGCCGACCGCAACATCTACGACGGCGTGAAGGTCAACAAGAAGGTCGTCACCGGCACGGCCCTGTCGAACCTCACCTACGGCGCTCGCGGCCTCCTGATCTACGAGGCGATCGAGCGGGCGCTCGGGGCGAAGATCGCCGACATCTATGCAGCCGCCGGGCGGAAGCCGCAGGACGCCAGCATCGGTCGCTATCACTGGGAGAGCTGGGTCGCGCACAGCCAGCAGGAGGCCTCGCACGGCAGCCTGGGGGCGGTCATGGAGGACGCTCTGGGGCAGCGGAACGTCCCCGCCATCTCGACGGTGTCGGCCAAGGAAGGCGAGTACGGGGCCTATGCCTACGGGGCCCGGTATGCGCGCGACGAGGAGGGCCACCCCTATTTCAGCTACACTACGCCGGTCGGGAACACCTACGAGTTCACCGTCCCGGCGTGGCGGCAGTTCCTCGACGACGTCAAAAAGCGTAAGGCTAAGGTCGTCCCCAAAGGCTTCAAGGTAACGGAGAGTGGCAATGCCCCGTGGTACGAACGGCCAGGAGTCGATCCAGAAGCCCTCGACCGGCTCGCATCCAGCCGATCAGACCGAGGAGCAGTTGGCTCTGGAGGAGGAGCTGTTCGCGGGGCTGAGCAAGGTCAAGTGGCCGGCGGACCTGCGGGACGATCAACCGCTGACGACTGGCAGCGAGATCCCATCGTCGCCCCACCAGGAGTGAGGCTGACGCCGGTCGATCACGACCCCTTCGCGGGAGAACCGAAATGACGACCGTCCTTATCGTGCTTCTCGTCCTGCTCCTGATCGGGGCCTTTCCGACGTGGCCCTACAGCGCCGGCTGGGGCTATTACCCCTCCGGGATCATCGGAGTGATCGTGGTCGTTCTACTAATCCTGCTACTCACCGGAAGGCTGGGAGGCCTCGCACTATGACGAACGACGAGATCATTGCCGAGCTGGAGCGCATGAAGCCGATGGCCGGCGGCGCGCTGTCCAACGAGCTGACCGCGCTCGGAGAGAAGATCAAGGCCGACGATCTGGCCGCCGCCCCGCCGCCGGATGGCCCGCCGATCGTCAAGGACGTGCCCCTCGTCTGGCAGGACAGCCCCACCCTGCTCACCTGCACGATGGGCAACTGGTACGGCGAGCCGGACTCCTACTCCTACCAGTGGCAGCGCGACGGCCTGGACGCCGGCGGCGCTGAGGACGAGGGGGCCTACGACCTGTCGCCCGGCGTCGATGTCGGCCACAAGTTCACCTGCGTGGTGACGGCGACCAACGCCAAAGGCTCGGCCTCATCGACGTCGAACGAGGTGACCGTGGCGTGACCGAGGTCGTCCAGCTCAAGACGAGCTACACGAGCGAGCAGCAGGACGTCATCACCGTCCTGGAGCGCATGCTGGAGATCGCCAAGGAGGGCAAGGTGTCGAGTGTGGCGATCGCCTATGTGCGCGCCGACCGGATGTCGTGCTCCCACTCGTGGTCCTCGTCCTCGACGACGCCGGCGCTCGCCGGAGCGATCTCGAATCTACTCCTCCACCTCCAGCTCCACTCGATGCAGATGGCGCGGGTGAACCCCGACCAGGGCGGCGCGTCGTGACCGCGATGCTGATCCGCAAGACCAGCGAGGAGCTGGCCGGGGCCTACTGGGAGGACACCCACACCGACCGTTTCCGGAAGTTCTGGCCGGACGTCAAGGTGTTCATCAGGCGCAATTGGCCATCGTTCGGCGAGATGGCGCTCACCATCCTCACCGACATGCTGCGCCGGTCGGACGCCGAGGTGTCGCCGGTGATGAAGGAGGCGATCTACGAAGCCCTTCAGCAGAACGCCAAGGAGGCCGCAGAGCGCCGGCCGGAGAAGGTAGGCTACGGGCCGATGATGCTCCGGCCCGATCGCCCAGGCACGATGGAGCAGCACCTTTTCTGGAGGGACTGATGGCAAACGCACTGGTGAAGAAAGCTCGTGGCGGCAAGCTCTCCCCCGCCCCGCCGAAGGGCCCGCCGCAGGACGAGGCGGCCAACGTCAAAAAGGCCAAGCCTGCCGGTCACGCGATGGACGAGGAGCGCGGCTATCGCGCCGCCGACGCCCTACGGACGCTGACCGAGGCCCGCAAGATCTCGCAGGACAAGCAGTTGATGAAGGACGTCCACGCGCACGCCGCCGAGACGGTGAAGAGCCTCTCCGAGCTTTTGTCGGGGACGGTGACCAAAGGCCGCGGCAAATGAGGATCCTCGTCTTCGTCGCCGCGCTGCTGGTTTCGACCGGCGCGATGGCCGCTTCCCGCTACTGCCCGCCCGGCACCGGCACCGATGTCTTCGGCCGCTGCGTCTGCCGGACCGGCGAATTGACCCGCTTCGAGCTGCTGCGCCGCTACGGCAGCACCAAGGATTACTGCTACGGGCTGCCCAACCTCGGTGCCCTCTTCGGTACTTTCGGCATAGTCGGCTCGCTCACGCCCGGCGTGGCGGGAACTCCCGGCGGTCCCGGTGGTGGTCCCGGCGGTGGTGGTCCCGGTGGTGGTGGCTGCCCTGGCTGCGGCCCGACGCCGACTGACGGCGGCGGTGGCGGTGATCCTGGCGGCGGTGGCGGCGGCGGGCAGGGCCACGGCTGCGGCGCTTCCAGTGGCTCCGGCAACTGCGGCGTCGGCCTGGGGCGCGGCGGCGGCAACGGCACCGGCAACGAGGGCAACGGCCAGGGGCCTCCTGGCGGGCCAAAGAAGCCCCCTGGCGGGCATCCCCAACACGGACCCAAGTAACATGGCGAACGCGCAGATGATCGACCCGCTGGCCGACCTCAAGGCCGAGATCGCAGCCGAGGCAGGCGCTCAGCCTCCCGTGGATCCGGTCCTGGAGGAGACTAAAGCTGAGGAGGCGGCGCTCGCCGCCGAGGAAGAGCGCGTCGCCGCCGAAGAGGCCGCCGCGCTTGCCGCCGAGCCTCCCGCCGAGGGCAAGAAGAAGGCGAAGAAGTCCGTTCCCGAGGCGGAGCGGATGGTCCCGGTCGAGCGCATGAACGAGTACGCGGTGCGGGTCCGCCAGCTCGAAAAAGAGAAGGAGGAGTTGGAGGCCAAGCTCAACCCACCGCCACCACCGCCACCCCAGGCTCCGAAGACCGAGGATCAGATTCGCGCCGAGGCGCGCGCGATGGCCCGCCTGGAGATCCAACTGGAACAGTTCAGCGCCGAGGGCAATGCGCGCTACACGCAGAAGGTTTTCGACAAGGCTTGCGACAAGATCGCCGGGCTGATCGCTGGGCCGTCCAATCTCGTGGCGCTCGCGATCGAGGCGACCGGCGGATCCCCCAAAGACGCCTCCGTCGCGATCATGGCGCTCGGCTCGATGGATGCCCCCGAGATCACCGCCTTCCTGGCGCAGTCGCAGATCCGGCAGGCGGCGCAACTCGCCAAGTGGGCGACAGCCAGGACCAAGCGCGCCGCCGTCGAGGAGGAGCCCGCCCCGCGCCGCAAGCAAGTGATCGAGGAGGAGGACGAGGACGAGGAGATCACGCCGCTCCGCCCGATCCGCGGCTCCACGACGGTCAACGAAAGCCTCGGCGACGACGTGCCGGCCGAGCTGTGGTTCGACCGTTTCGAGAAGCAGATCATGAACAAGAAGTTGCCCCACTAGGCTGCGCGGGGTAGGGTCCGCGCATTCGCCCCCGGCGAGCGACATCGTCGAGAGGCTCGTAAATCCCCGCAGTCGAGCAGCGGGGCCGACCGGCAGGACAGCCGAGGAGCCCGTAAACCTCCAGGCCTCGGGCACCGGAGTGAACCCTCAGACTCACTCTGTTCGGAGATCGACGGCGCATGGCCGGCAATCAGATCCTCACCATCTCGATGATCACGAGGGCTGCTGTCAGAATTTGGAAAAACACGAATTTTTTCATCCAAAATATCGGCACGCAGTACGATGATCAGTTCGCGCGCGACGGGGCCAAGATCGGCACCGCGCTCCGCATTCGCCTCCCCAACGAATACACTGTGAGGCACGGCGCTGCCGCACAGCCGCAGGACACCAACGAGCAGCAGATCGTCATGACGCTGTCCACGCAGGACGGTGTTGACGTCTCCTTCTCGTCGGCCGAACGCACGATGGCTCTCGACGACTATGTTGAGCGCATCCTGGCCCCGAAAATTGCCTTCCTGACCGCCGACGTGGCCTACACGATCATGGCGGGCCTGGAGGGATCCGTCGCCAACTACGTCGCCAACGTCGATGGCAGCGGCGCGGTCATGAGCCCGACCCAGTTCACCGTGTTGCGCGCTCGTGCGGCGCTGATGAACAACTCCGCACCTCCCGGCCAGCGCAAACTGGTCTTCGCGCCGAACACCGGCGCGGGCATGGTCAGCACGCTCTCCGGCCTCCTCAACCCGGCACCGGCGATCACCCGCCAGTACATGGAAGGCACCATGTACGACGCGCTCGGCTTCCGTTGGTTTGAGGATCAAACAGTGATCCAGCATGTGACCGGATCCTTCACCGCCGGTGCGGTGGCCGGAGCCGGCCAGACGGGCATCGCGACGCTCGTCACCGCGGCGATCTCCGGCACGCTCAATGCCGGCGACTTCATCACGATCGCCGGCGTGAACGGGATCAACCGACTGACCCGGCAGAGCCTGGGCACCCTCAAGCAATTCGTGGTCACCGCGAACGTGCTCAACGGTGCGACGGCGATCCCGATCTATCCGGCCTTGGTCGCCCCAGTGGGTGGCGTCCCGGTGCAGTACCAGACCGTGACAGCGAGCCCGGCAGCGGGCGCGGCGATCAGCTTGGTCAACCTCGCGAACGAGGTCTACACCAAAAATATCGCGTACCAGCCCGATGCGTTTACGATGGCCACGGCAGACATGGAATTGCCGGAAGGCGTCTGGGAGCGCAGCCGTGCGGTGTTCGACGGCATCTCGATGCGGTCGATCCTCGCTTACAACCCGCAGACCGATCAGGCGATCGACAGACTCGACGTTCTGTTCGGCTTCCTCGGGACGCGCGGCGAGTGGGCCGTCGCGATTGCCGACCGTCCATAGCGCTGGGCGGCTTACGCTGTAAGGGGGCTCGGATGGACCGGGCCTCCGTACCCATGTCGAGGATCCAATGGCAACGGTAAATCTCCCCGAAGGCATGTCGCCCCAGGCGATCATCGCCGCTCTCACCTACCTCGCCCAGCAGGCTGAGGCCGCCGCCTATGTGCGACCGTCCGGCGTCCTGCCGCAGTCGATGATGCGCGGGGTCAACAAGAACTACACCTACGAATTCAGGCCATACCCCAAGGCCCTAACGCCGCCCGACGTCATCGTCTCCGACGCCAAGCAGGAGCAGGCTCTCAGGATCAAATGGCGGACGCCGCTGCCCTGGGCGGTCAACGATCCGGAGCAGCGCGGCTTCATTGCCGAGTACTACACGAGCCGGGAGTATCCGCAGCGCATGACGCCGCCGCAGATCATCGTCCAGGACGAGCCCCAGGAGGCCGCGGTCATGGCGGCATGGCGGGCCGAGTATGGCGAGGATGCCGTGCGCCTGTACCCCGCGTGGTTTTTCCACGCCACCCAGGCCCCCGTGCTCGTGGCCAATCCGAAGGAGCTGGAGAAGCTCGGCCAAGGATGGTTTCCGACGCCCGCCCAGGCGATCGACGCCGCCAAGGGCAACAAGCCGGCGGTGCCTGCATCCGAGGAGCTGGAGCGCGGACGCCTGATGAAGCTCGCCGGCGACCTCGACATCAAGGTCGATGACCGGATGAAGACGCCGAAGATCAGGCAGTTGGTCGAGACGGCGCAGGGGAAGATCGCCGAGCAGGTGATCTGACATGCCTACCGCCCGCGACATCGTCACCCTGGCGCTCCAGGACGCTGGTGTCACGGGCCAGGGTCTGACGCCGAGCGCGGTCGATATCAACAACGGGCTGACGCGGCTCAACGACATGATCGCGCAGTGGCAGCGCCTGCGCTGGGTCATCTGGCACCTCGTGGCCACCGACCTCCCGATGACGGGAGCGACCTCCTACACGGTAGGAGAGGGCGGGCAGTTCAACATCGTCCGCCCCGACCACCTGGAGGCCGCGCGCATCACCCAGGTCACGCCTGGGCCGCCCAACGACGTCGGCTGGCCGCTGCTGCCCGTGACGAGCATGGAGGACTACAACCGCATCCGGATGCAGCACCTGGGCTCGTTCCCGCGCTACTTTTTCTACGACTCGGCGTGGCCGCTCGCGAAGGTCTACTTCTGGCCGCTGCCGTCGTTCCTCTACATCGGCAGGATCATCACCAAGCAGCAGCTCCAGAGCTTCCCGAACCTCTCGACCGATTTCGACATGCCGCCCGAGTATCGCCGGGCGATCCGCTTCTCGCTCCAGGACGAGATGATCACGGCCTACAAGCTGCCGGCGGATCCGGTGAACTCTATGCGCGCCGCCGGCGCTCTCGACGTCATCCGTCGTGCAAATTTGCAAATCCCGACGCTCAGCCTGCCGCCCGAGCTGGCCAGGGGCGGCGTCTACAACGTCTTCACCGACAACACGATCTAGATGCCCCGCATCCCGCTCACGGGTGGTGCCTACCAATCGCGGGCGATCATCGCGTCGAGCCAGCGCTGCATCAATCTCTACCCGGAGGTCAACGAGGACGAGCAGGCCCCCGCGCCGGCGACGCACTTCCCGACGCCTGGGCTGACCCGCCGGGGGACGCCGCTCACGCCGGGCGTCAGCCGCTGTCTCTTCCGTTCGTCGAACAACCAGCTCTACCATGTCGTCGGCGGGTCGGTTTACTACATCGACGCGACGTTCACCTATCAGCTCCTCGGGGTCATCCCGAACGCGACGACGCCGGTGAGCATGGCCGACAACGGCCGCTGCATCCTCATCGTGAACGGCAGCATATCGGGGTGGGCGATCGACCTCTCCAACAACGCCTTCGGGCCGGTCACCGACCCGGTGTTCGAGGGCGGCTCACACGTCAGCGAGGTCGATGGCTTCTTCGTCCTCAATCGGTGGCCCGTTCGCCAGGGCTGGTACATCTCGCTCAACAACATCGAGTTCAAGCATCTGGCGCTCGGGGTGATGCAGCCGTTCCCCAACCCGAACAACCTCTATGCCTTCGACCCGCTCGACTATCAGCTCAAGATCGGCTCGCCGGATCCGATCGCGGCGATCACCGTCATGCACAAGAACATCTGGATCCTGGGGACGCTTACCGGGGAGAGCTGGTACAATTCCGGTGCCGCCGACTTCGTCTTCCAGATCCTGCCCGGCGTCTTCAACGAGAACGGCTGCACCGCGCCCTACTCGCTCGCCGCCGAGGATCTCGCGATCTACTGGCTGACGCAGTCCCGTCGCGGCAAGCGCACCGTCATGAAGTGGGACGCGGCCTTCCAGGCCAAGGTGATCTCGAAACCGGGGATCGAGGCGATCTTCGCCAGGATGCCGGCAGTCCACGACGCGATCGGCGGGACATTCCAGATCCTCGGCCACAGCTACTACATCCTGACCTTCCCGACAGCCAACCGGACCTTCGCCTGCGAGCTGAAAACGGAGCAGTGGCACGAGCTGGCCTGGACCGGCCCGGCGGGATTCGAGCGCCATCGCGGACAGTGCTGGTGCTTCGCCTACGACATGGTGCTGACCGGCGATCGGGCGACAGGCGACCTCTACGAGATGGATCCGTTCAACCTCACCGACGCCGGCAATCCGATCACGCGGCTGCGGACCATCCCGCACGTCATCAACGACGGCAAGCGCGTCCGCATCGACAGGGTCATCGCCGACACCCAGGGCGGGACGCTCGGCGGCGCGGTGCCGGGGCCCTACTCGCGCTCGATCCAGGACATCGTCGGCGAGCTGGCGCTGCCGGCCCCGACGCTTCTCCTGGAGGCAGGCAACCTGCCGTCGTGGCCGGGCAGCGGGCAGAAGTGGTTCGACGAGAGTGGCGGGGGCTACGACTTCTTCCTCGGCGACGACGCCGCGGTGGTCCCTGGGGGCGACCCTTCGTTCGTGGGGACGCCGGGGGGCCTGTCGCTGAGCGAGTATTTCCTGTCGGGTGGGTCGGGCACCGACCACTTCACCTACGACGCGCCCAACGAAGCGTGGATGAACAACATCCACAAGGACGGGGCCAAGTTCACCATCCTGACGCAGTGGTATCACGCGACCAGCGCACCGAACGGCGTGATGCTGGGCGGCGATCTCGGCGCTTCCAGCAGCACCGGGCTCGGGTGGTTGTTCGGGACCGATCCCACCGGGGCCGTACTGACGTTCGCGATCTTTAACTTCAGCCCGACCCCAGTCTACGCCATCAATTTGGCCCCCGCGTTCGCCCCGCCGGTAGGTAGCTGGAATGTCTCAGCCGTCAGCGTCAACGAGGGCACATCCGCCTTCATCTTCAACAACGGCGGGGTCACGGTAGCGGGCAACCCGAATTACACCGCACCCTCGGCGGCCCCGGCGACCTTCCCGATGCAGATCGGGGCTCGCGGCAACGCTTTTGCTGCCATGCCCGCCAACACCCGCATGGGCTTCATGGCGATCTGGGAGGGTGTCGCCCTGACCCAGGCACATGTCCAGGCGTTCTACGCCGCCGCCACCGAGAACAACCAGCTCCCCTCGCCGCTCTTCTCGACGCCGCTGATCTCGCTGCGCGTCTCCTACGACCGCGGCGGATCATTCTCCGACGCCCTCCAGGCCAGCATGGGCAACGAGGGCGAGTACGGCGAATTGCCGTGGTGGCCAAATTTGGGCATCGGCCGCGACATCGTGTTCGAGCTGTCGTGGTCAGCGCCGATCGACACTGCGCTCAACGGGATCTTCCTCGAAGCGACGCCGGTGGGCTCGTGAAAAAGCCGCCTCCTGCGCTGCCCTCGAACGCCCTGCCGATGGTCGATCTCGACACCGGCATCGTCACCGAGCCTTGGTACGGTTTCTTCTCCGACCTCACCGGCAAGGCGACGCCGTTCCAGCAGATCGAGTTCCCGCCGCCGGTGCCGCCGTCGCCGTTCGTGTTCGCGTTCACCGCGATTCACGCCGGCAACGCACTGATCAAAGGCGGCACCGTCAGCTCGGTGGGTTTGCAGCGGGCGCGTGTTATCATCTCGCCCATCGGCCCCGTCGCGGGCTTCTTTCCGATGAGCCAGAACGATGTCCTGATCATCACCTACACGGTGCTGCCGGTGCTCTGGTATCTGCCGAACGGCAACCCGTCATAGGAGGCCAGCATGGAAGCCATCATCGCCGCCATTCTCCCTGCTGCGATCTCGGCGATCGCCCAGATCTTCGGGGCCAAGTCGGCGGCCAGCGCGCAGGTGAAGGGGAACCAGCAGGCGATCGCGGCCCAGCTCGCCATGTTCGGCATCACCCAGGCGACGCTTGCCCCCTACCTCTCGGGCGGCGCGGGCGCGATGGGGATCCTCATGGGCTCGCCGGGAAGGAAAGCGGTGGCGGCAAAGCCCTGGATCCTGACCAAGAACGGCAAGACGGTCACGGTGCAGCCGGGCGGAGCCGCGAAGGTCAACGCGCTGAAGGCGCAGGGCTGGACCGTCAAGCAGAAGGTCGTCCAGGCCAAGGCGGCTGTCGCGGCCAAGCCCGGCATGCTCAAGAGCCTGATCAAGCCGATCTCGATGACCCAGGCGGATCTCGAAAAGACGCCCGGCTACCAGTTCGCGCTCGGCCAGGGCCTCAAGGCCACCGGCAATGCTCTGACCACGCGCGGCATGAGCCCGCTCGGCTCGGGTGCCGGCATCAAGGGGGCGGAGCAGTACGCTGTCGGGCTGGCGTCGCAGACCTACCAGCAGCAATTCCAGAACGCCCTGGCGAACAAGGAGATGGCCTGGAAGGCGCTCTACGGCACGGCGTCTCTCGGCGAGAGCGGTGCCACCGGCATCGGCACGGCGGCCTCGTCGGTCGGCGAGAACGTCAGCCAGAGCCTGATCAACCAGGGGGCCGCCCAGGGCCAGGGATCCCGCGACGTCGCGGCGGCGATCACCGGGTTCGCCAACAACATCTACACGAACAACCTGCTCTCCAACTCCAAGAACAGCATCCCCGTGCCGGGCAACGGCAATTTGTGGTCTGGATAAACCGTCATGGTGCAGCCCTACACGCCCTACGCCCCGATGCCGGACATCAATCCGCTGGAGCGGGCCCAGGGTGTCCAGAACATCCTGATCCAGCGTCAGGAGCAGGAGGCCCGGCGACGGGCCTTGCAAGGCGGCGCGCTCGCCGGCGAGGCAATCCGGAAGGGCATCGTGCCTGGAGGCATCGGCCTCGATCCGTCGAAGATGACACCGGACATCCAGGGGGCTCCGCCCGAGCTGATCCCCGACGCTTACAAGGCGGCCACCGATGCAGTGACCAGCGGTGCCACCGCGGCCAAGGGCGTCGCGGCGAACGCCCAGGACGACTTGGCCTACATGGGCAACTCGCTCGGCGTCCTCCTGGCGAGTCACCCCGACGGCATCCCGACGGCCGACGCCGTCGCCATCGTCGGCAGCCTCAACTCCTTGAAGGTGATCCAGCCGCTGACCGCGGCGGCGATGAACCTGGAGCTGGCCAAGCTGCCGAACGACAAGGCGCGCAGCAAGTACATCGCGGAGAAGCTCATCGCCGCGCAGAAGGGGGCCGTCTGGACGACGACCGTCGAAGTCACCAACCCCGACGGCACAAAGGGCTTGAAGCTCCTGGCTGACGTCATCGCCGAGGCCACCGGAGTGACGCCGCCCAGGCCCGGCGGGGAAGAGGAGCCGCTTCCAGGCGAGGCCCCGGCGACGGACAAGCCGACGTCCGGCCTCAAGACCGCGGTGACCGCGCCCTCGTCCGCCCAGGCCGCGGCGGCCGGGCAGGCGGGCCAGTTCTACTCCAAGAAGGCGCAGGCGGATCTCGCGGCTGCCAACGCCTCGGTGGACGCATCGGCTAACCTGATGACCCTCCTGGAGGAGGCTCAGAGGTTCAGGGGCGGCCCGCTCTCCGGCCCGCTCTACGAGCTGCTCGCGGCCACCAACCAGTTGACCGGCGCGGAGATCGCCGCGCACTCGGTCGCGGCCGAGGAGGTGTTCAACAAGACGGCAATGGCATTCGCCGCCCAGCAGGCAGCCCAGCTCGGTGGGGCCGAGGGAGCGACGGACGCGGGGCGCTCGCAGTCGATGATCGCCAACCCGAACTCGCACATCTCCGATCTGGGCAGGGGGATCGTGATCAAGAAGCTGCTCGGCAATCAGGCTGCCATCAAGACCGTCGGCCTCCTGGTCGGGCCGATCCAGGGGGACTACCTCGCGCTCAAGAAATTCTATGGCGACTGGGCCGAGCACGGCGACCCGCGCGTCTTCCAGTACGCCATGATGGGCAGCAAGGCGGAGCGCGACGCCATGCTCGGGGCCGAGTACGTCAAGGATCCCGTCTCCGGCAAAAGGCACTGGGTGGGCCTTCCTGACGAAACCGGCAAGCGCGCGAAGCTGGGCGAGGGCGACCGCATCAAGCTGAACGCTTTCGCCAGCGATCTCAAATACGCCGACGAGGCCGGCTGGCTGAAGCTCGCGGTCGATCGCTTCAAGGCGCAGGAGTAGCTCATGTCGAACGCCCTCGCTGCCGGCTCCTTGCCGCAGCCGCAGCCGCAGCCGCAGGCTCCAGAGGCCCCCCAGGCAGCGCCGGAGCCCCCGGCCGCTCCTCCGGCCCCCGAAGCGGCCCCCGAAGCGCCAGAGGCCCCCGAGGCTACGCCAGAGGCCCCTCCGGACCCCGACGTTCCCCCGCCGACGCTGGCCGAGGCAGGCATCGACCCGGAGCTGCTCCAGAAGGCGATCCACAAGATGGCCGTGGTGACGAGCCGGCTGACGACGGTCCTCGAAAAGCCGACCGTGACGCGCAGCGCCATCATCCAGATGATGACCGAGATCGTGGCCGACGACGCCATGTCGCCGCAGACCGCCGCGACCTTCCTGGCGGACATTCCCGAGGAGCCCGACGACATCAGGGAGTGGGCGCAGCGTCACTCCGACAAGGGCCACGAGCTTTTGGCGCAGATGGCGTATGCCCAGCACGGCAGCGCCGAGGAGGCAGCGCAGGCACCGGAGGAGGCCGCTATGCCGCCGCCGGGGATGATGCCCCAGTAGGAGGACGCGATGCCCAATTTCGAGGCCGACGACACGGGTGGCGGCTATGCGGCGAACGTGTCGAAGAACATCTTCTCGACGCCAGCCTACAGCGGCTCCGGCAACGCGCTGACCCAGGCCTCGGTGCCGGTGGCAACCGTCAGTCCGACGTCGGTGGCGAGCCCTGGCTGGGGCGGTGCGACCGCGGCCCAGGTGTCGCAGCCCGGCTGGGGCAGCAGCAGCGGCCAGCCGGCCACGATGGCGGCGGCAGCGCCGTCCTCTGGAGCTGGCGGTCCTGGCTGGGGTAACGGCGGCTCCGCGGGGCTGGCCGGGCAAGCAATCGCCGGCACGCTCTCCGGCAGTGGCGGGCCCTCCTCGCTCGTTACTGGCGGCGGCGACACCGACGTTCTCGCCGGTGGCGCTGCCGGCACGCCGCCGTCGCGCCCGCCCCTGGGCCTCGGTGCCGGGTACGACCCCGACGACTACACGGGCTTCCATGAGACGATGAACCTGCAAGTCTCGCTGAACGACTGGGCACGCGAGCACGGCTGGAAGGTGATGCTCAAGGAGGACGGTAAGTACGGCGAGAAGACCAGGAAGCGCTATGCGGAATACATGCGCGAGAACGGCATCCCCGGCTCGGCCAACTACGTCAGCGATGAGGCGATCACGCGCTTGTCCGGCGTCCCGCGAGCCGCGACCAGGGCACCCGTGCTCGTGCCCGTGCCTCCGGCGGCTGCGGTGCCGCTGCCCAGGCTCCGACCGGCAGACGGCAAGCCGCTGCCCGGCGGCGTGGTGCCGGAGGTGGACATCCCCCCGAACGATCCGGATGCTACCGCCGATCTCACCAAGACCATGACGCCGGCCGAGCTGGAGAGGCTCTACACCGAGCACCCCGAGCTGCGGCCGTACACGCCGCCAGCGGCCGTGAGGCCGGGGTTCACGCTCGACACTCCGGGTGAACTCAGAGCGTTCACCCTCGCGCACAATGCGCCGCCGGCCGCCGCTGCGCGCGTCGTCGTCGCGCAGCCGGATGCCGAGTCGTTCAGGCTGCGCCATCCGACGACCGGCGTTGCGGGCGGAGGCGACGTCGCGGTCGCAGCCGAAGCGGAGCGCGCACGGCGAGCCTCAGCGCTGGTGGATCGGTCGGTGCCCGTGGTGCCTGGGGCGCTCACCCAGGCCGAGATCGATGCGCGCAACATCCCGAAGGGGTCGCCGGATCCGGCCGAGGGGTTTCCCGATACCGTGATACCGCTGCCGCCATCACGCCCAGCTCGTGCGCCGGGCTCTCTCATCGGAGAGGATCCCACCCGCGTCGGTATCTCGAACAAGCTGGTGGCGGCGACGGTGCCCTATGGTGAAGGCGTGGCCCCCGTTGCCGAGGGGCCCAACAAGGGGCTGCCCCCCAGGACCGAGCGCATGGTGCCCTCGGTGCCGCCGCGTGATCCGGTTGAGACGGTCAAGTCGGTGGTGCAGCCCATGTCGGCAGCCGAGCTGCGGGCCCTTAATGACTTCAAGGCGCATCTCCCCGGCGAAACCATCACGTCGGTGGAGGGGATGGTCAAGAAGATGGGTATCACGGACCCGGTAGAGCGGATGGAAACTGAGGACCGGATCTACGAGAAAATGAGGCAGGATGCTGTGACGGCGGCCGGCACCAAGGCTCCCGCCGCCGCACGTGAAGAGAAGGAGGAGGCCAAGACACGGTCCCCGGAAAAGAAGGTCAACTTGCCGCCGGAGGGAGGGTTAGGATCGGAGGCGACGCCGGAGCCTGGGCCGCTACCGCCGGAGGAGCCGGAGCCCGTGCCAGGAAAGCCGGTCGCCGGCGAGCAGACGGTGCCGGGCACGAGAGCCAAGACGCCGGCCTACTCCTTCCAGCTCTCCGCTGACGACAGGCGGCGCATAGCCCAGACGGTTGACGCTGAAGCAAGGGGCGAATCGCAGGAGGGCAGGGCTGCTGTCGCGCAGACGATATTCAACCGCATGGCCGCAGGCGGCTTCGGGAAGTCATTCAAGCAGATCCTGAGCGGGAACCAATACGCGCGGGGCGGAAAGGTCAGCAGGGAAGCGCTGCAAGCGGTCGATGACGCCTACAACGGTCGCAGCCCTGATATCAAGGGCGCGAAGTTTTTCATGAACCCAGGCCGGTCGTCACCGGGAGGAGCGTCGTGGATCAGGGGCGGTGGCCGGGAGATGGTCGGCAAGATCGGCCAGCACGAGTTCTGGGAGACGCCGCAGAAGGGGGCCGAGCCGGCCGGGACGAAGGCGTCGAAGGCGGGTGGCCGCGGCCTTACGGTGGAAGACCTGAACGCTGAGCCGGGAGGGCACGACCTCGATGAGCGCGATCGCGTGCTGACCGAGCGCTATGCCAACACACCGTGGGAGGATCTGCCGGCCGACACTCAGAAAGCGCTGAGTAGGGCGGGCGGCAAGACGGCCTACGACGCCATGCGGGAAGGGCTCCAGAGCAAGGGAGACGAGCGCGCCGAGAGCGTTCCTGGAGAGCCGATCGCGGCTGAAGGCGAGGAGGCGAGATCCATCCTGGAACAGGGATTGGGGATGGAAGAAACGCCCGCTCTCGAAACAGAGCCGCCGGGGACGATACCCGACTGGGCGAATGTCGGGGACTATTACGAGCATGAGTACGGCGGCCAATCGTGGGATGATATCAAGACTAGGCGCGAGGAGGAAAAAGCTGAGCTGACGCCCTCCCCGAAGGAGAAGCCAGACACTTACTGGATCGTCCCATCGACACTACTTGGTCGTGGCGAGATGACGCCACCGGCAGGCTTCTTTACCAAGGATCAGCTCCAAAGACTGTTTGAGATTGAAGATAACATGCGCGCGCTCGATGACGACAAGTCTGGCTTTACGCCGGAACAGAGAGCCAAGGACTACATCGACAGCTACAAGGGGAAGACCGAGGAGAAGGGCGTCCCCATGAGCGAGCGCAGCAGCGGTGGTGGCCAGCAGGTGGCCCAGGCCGAGGGCTACGCGCCGCCGGCCGGAGCGTGGCCCGAGGCCGCCTACGACGCCGCCAGGGCCCAGGGCGTGCGGCTGAAGGAACCCACCGGGCGTCCGATGGGCATCACCGACGTGCCCCAGGTCACCCGGCCCGTGCCTCCGCGCGCCAACATCCCGGTGAGCGAGATCCGCGCCAGGACGCAGGTCGGCGGGGTGTATTTCGACGGCAAGAACTGGCGTCGGAGGGCTGCCTGATGGACGTCTTCGACAAGCTCGACGCCACCGACGAGGAGCCGACGCCGCCGGAGCCGGAGGAGCCCGTGTTCGGTGCGCCGGAGCCTGGGCAGAAGAAGGACTACTCGCGCGTCGGCGAGAAGCCCGACGTGTTCGACACTCTCGACGCCACCGACGCAGAGCCGGCCCCCACCGGGAACGACCGGGAAGCGGTGATGGCGCGAATCGAGGCGGCCAACGCCGACCGGCCGCGCGAGGACGTGCATCCGATCCTCGGCGAGGCTCCGACGGACCCGCATCAAGACGAGGCCCTCGCCTTCTGGATGAACATGTTCGAAGAGCTGCCGGCCGTCGGCGGGCTGATCGAGAAAGCCGGCCGGGAGCGCGCCACTAAGAGCCGGGTCGCCCTCACCGGCATGCCCGAGGAGGGCGCGCGTACCCTGATCGAGGCCGAGCGGACGGCGACCGACAGGGCGAACCCGTGGAACGCCACGCTCGGCAAGCTCGTGGGCAGCATCGGCGGGCTGACGATCGCCGCCGCGCAGTTCCCCAAGGCGTTCGGCTTGGCGTCGAAGGAGGGCTACAAACTCCCCGCCGCGGTCGGCGGCACGGTGATGGCGGGCATCAAGATGCTCGACAACTGGATCAAGGGTAAGCCCCAGGATCCGATCGAGATCGGGCTGACCGGGATCACCGGCATCGGCTCCAGCGTGCTTGCGACCTCGCTCAACCGCCTGTTCGTCAACACCCTCAAGCCCGGCCTGGAGGGCCTCTACAAGACCGCGATCATCAAGCACAAGATCCCGCTCGGGGCCGGCAAGATCTCGGCCAACCCGGTCTACGGCAAGCTCGACGGCCAGCTCCTCGCCGAGGGCGAGTCGATCCTCCCCCTGGTCGCGCGGGCACAGAAGGGCGAGGCCCGCGCCATCAGTGCGTGGCACCGGGCGATCACGCGGACGATCGGCTCGGACGCCCCCATGCTGACGGCCAAGGTGCTCAGGGACACCACCAAGCGCATCACCGACCGGGTCGCTGCCATCAAGAAGGCGCTCACGCCGAATGCGCCGAACAGGGACGCGCTGCTCGCCGAGCTGGAAGTCCTGCGCGGGCAAACGGTCAACCTGCGCCTCCTGGATCACGTCACCTCGATCGACAAGTTCGGCCGCTTCAAGCCCGAAAAATTCAACGAGGTCATCACCAAGGCGATCAACGCATCGGGCAAGGGCGGAGACAGCGAGGTCGCCGAGCTTGCGGACATCGGCGCGGTCTTCCTGAAGGAGACGGCCAACCCGAAGCTCGACCTCGCTACGGCGGTCAGGCTCATCAAGGGAAGCCTCAAGCAGGGGCTCTTCACCGGGGCCCCGGCAGCCGCCGCGCACGTCGTCATGCACGGCCTCTCGGTCCCCGGCGACCTGACGACGGCCGGCATCATCACCGCGCCGATCGCCGCGGCAAAGCTCGGCGCGCGTCTCCTCGGCACGCAGATCGCCGGAGCCGCGGCGCGCAGCACGGGGCTCGGCAACGCCCTGGTCACCAAGTCGCTGCCGGTGCCTGGGCTCATCAAGCCCGCCGCCGGCATCGTCAGGGGAATGATCCCAGGCGTCACCCAGCAGGCGGTGCCGGCCGCCGACGCAATGCTCAAACGAGTGGTCACGCCATGAGACTTCTGCTCGCCGCCCTCGCGCTCCTCCTCGCCGCCGGCGCTGCCGACGCCGCGAGCCTGTTGCCGCCGGGCAAGAATTGTTTCTTCGACGCCAACGGCGACCCGCTCGCCGCGGGCAAGGTGTCGTTCTTCATCCCCTCGACGACAACGCCCAAGTCCACTTGGCAGAACAGCGCGCAGACGATCTCCAACACCAACCCGGTCAATCTCGACTCGGCCGGCTGCGCGGTGATCTACGGCTCCGGCGTCTATCGGCAGCTCGTCAAGGACGTCCTCGGCAACACGATCTGGGACCAGCTCACCGCCGACCCCGGTGTCGGCGGCATCACGCAGGGCGGAGCTGCCGGCGGATCCGGCAACACCCCGGCGATCGGCGGCGGCTCATTCGCCCTGATCGACGGCCAGATGGTGAGCTTCGTCGCGACGACCACCAACACCGGGCCGATGACGCTCCAGGTCGGCTCGAACCCGCCGCTGCCCTTCCTCAAGGACTCGGTCGTCGGACCGACCGCGATGGCCGGCGGCGAGGTCCATGCCGGCAACGTCATCAACGCCGTCTATGCAAGCTCCGACGCGAGCTTCCATCTCGTCGCCCTACCCGCGGCGACGGCGGGCCCGACCGCGGTCATCCCGGTCATACCGGGCGGCAGGCTGACGATAAGGTCAGGCTCGCCGGTCGTGGTCGCGAGCATCCTGCCCGTTGACTCCGGGGTCATCTACTACACGCCGTTCATCGGTTCGACGGTGCCGATCTGGGACGGCACCTTGTTCCGGCCGGTCACCTTCTCCGAGATGCCGCTGGTCCTCGACGCCACGCCGGCGCACACGGGCTTCCATGCCGCCAACTCCAACTTCGACCTGTTCGTCATCCTCGACGGTGCCACCCCGCGCCTGTGCTCCGGCCCGGCCTGGACGGACGACACCACTCGCAGCGCCGCGATCAGCTACAAGTTCGGCATCCTCTCGAACACGCTATTGATGTTCTGCCGGTGGGGCTCCGATAGCGCCAACTCCATCCAGGTCGCAGCCGGCGCGGCAACCTTTGTCGGGACATTCCGGACCTTGGCGGCCGGGTTTACGTCATGGGTGCCGACCGTCATCCCGACTACAGCTCCGCCGACCGAGTTCGCCAAGCTCTACGTCTGGAACAACTACAACCGCGTCGGAGTGCGCGGCATCGTTCTCGACACGGTGGGGCCTTACGAGCCCAACAGCGGCACGATCAGACCGGCGAATAACGGCCCCAACGCTCCAGTGACCGCGGTCGCCGGCATCAACAACCGGATCTCCTACGTCGTGGGTGACGTCACCGACGTCGTGACCGCGGTCTATGGGCACTTCGTCAGGACAGCCGCGGCTGTCGGTCAGACATGCTCCTTCGGCCTCGGCTTCGACAGCACCACCGCCTACATAGCCGGTGCCGAGACGCTGGTCGAAGATGACGCCGGCGGCGTCGGGCGCAGCTACGACACCGTCACTGCCATCCTCCCTGCCGCGAGGGGGCTGCACTACGCCCAGGCGCTTGAGGGCGGCAACTCGGCCAACTGCACCTACGCAGCCACCGCATCGCTCCAGGCCGTGCTCAGGATGTAGCCGCCAGATAGGCCTCCAGCGCGCGGCGCATGCCCGCCAGGAGCTTCGTGTCCTCGGGGACGTGCGATAGAGCCACCCCGAGCTGCGCCGCAATGGCGAGCCTCAGAGCGTCTTCGTCGATGGCAACGGCATCGCGCCGCCGCTGGACGGCCCAGTCGTAGCGTCTGATGAGAGCGTCGAGGTCATCCGTCATGCTCTCACGATGATCCGCTTGTAGCCGGCGGCGCGTAAAGCAAACTCCAAGGTCTTATTCTGGGGCGACAACGTCTTGCCGCTTCTCCATGAGCGCACAGTGCTCGCGCATACTCCGGTGTCGCGCTCGATCTTCACGGCCGCCATGCCGTCGATGACCGCGAGCACGTCGTGCATCGTCGGGTCTGCTTTATACCGTGTGCTCACTTAGTTTCCTTTCGTTGCGCTGAGGTAGCCCTCGGGGATCTCTTTGTGCTCGTAGCACCAGCCGGACTTGTGCATGACGGGGAAAAAAGCAGTCGGCCCACCGTCCATCTTGAGCATCTGCGGCGGGTTCCTCCGGCAAAGGCCGAAGCCCGCCTGGGTCTGCTCCGCCGTTGCCTCAGCCGGCACGAAGAAGCACAGGCAGTCCTCGCAGCTATCTACCCTGGGCATGGCGTTCTCGCTCTCTTGCGGCTGGTGGGGAGGATCACGGTGCCGGTCTTCGCGTCCCAGCTCCGCGGGAAGTGTCGCCGGCACCAACTCTTCCACTGGTCGGAGCCGGCGGCGAAGCCTGACCTCCCCTTCGCGACGACGGGGGCTGTCTCATCGGTCGCCGGCACCGAGGCGGGGGGCGGCTCCGGCCGAGGTGTCGGGGCTGGCAGCCCGTCAACGATCGGCTGCTCCTCGGCGGTGAAAGCCAGGACCGGCACCTCGTCAGCGTTGAGGCAGTACGAGTACGCCTTGCGGTACAGGAATCGCCCGACAGAGGGATCGGCAAGAAAGGGGAAGAGGATCAGTTGGCGGAGGGCCGCCGCGCTGCCGCGGTTGGCGTAGGCGTGGCAGTCGCTCATGTCGGCGGCGTGCGCCGCGAGCGGCAGCATGACGAGGAGGGCGAGGGCTCTCATGCCTTGGGCCCCACGAAGATCGCGGGCGGCATCGGGATCTCGATCGCCTGGGGCCGCCATAAGTGCAGCGTGCGCGGGTGGTGGTTGATGTGCTCGGCGGGCGGAACGTGAATCTGCATCGCGGCCTCGTCGTCCTTGAAGAACATGCGCTTGACATGCTCAAGCTCGGTCCAGTTGGGGATGCGGTTCTTGCGCGACACGCTGACGTGATCCCAGCCGCCCCCGTCCGACGCGACGACGCGCATCGTGGCCCTGTCGATCGGCGACGGGACGAAGAAGGCCCCGTTGCCGTGGTCCCCAGCGCTGCCATAGAACTCGCGCACCTCCGGCCCGGTGTCGCGCCACTGATCCAGCTCGTGGAGGTTCCTCATAGCTTGTGCTTCTCCACCACCTTGATGAGCTTGGCCTCGACGGCGGCGTCCAGCTTCTCCCCCTCGATGCCGAAGCATTTGGCGAGAAGCTCCAGGTAGACCCTGACGTCGGCGATCTCCTCGCGGATCTCGTCAGAGAGGTCAGCGCCGTCGCGCCACCGCTTCTTGATCATGTTGGCCAGCTCGCCGGCCTCGCCGCACAGCCCGAGCGCCAGGAAGCGCTCGTCGGTGGACGAGTAGGGCGGGAAGAGGTGCGCGGTCATCTTCTGGTGCAGCTCGAATATGTTCATTGCGGCAGCTCCGCTCTCCACTCATGGCCACACACCTTGCAGTGGTAGGTGACGATGTCGCCGCCGGGCCAGCCGTCGAGCTGTTGGACCTCCTCGACGTCGTGGTGAATGACGCGCGTATGGATGTCTGGCCGGACGCCGTCCCAGGGCGTCTCCGGCGTGCAGTGAATGGGCTCAGTCATCGCGGTTCGTCCACCACACCGCGATCCCGAGGGCGAGAGCGGTGCCGAGCAGCGAGCCGATGAACGACCCAAACATCATCGAGGTGAGGTCGTCGGTCATCGCTTGCCCCTCGTCAGCTCGGCCATTGTCTCCTGGCCCTCGGGGCTCGCCGCCCACTCCTCGCTCTCCTCCCGGCTGGCGTCGAAGTCACCGTTGATCACCCGCTCGCGCAGCGCCCACGCTGCCGGCGTGCCGGCCAGCGCTAGATCGGCTGCGAGCTGTAGCTCGGGGAGGTCGAGCGGCGAGAGGAAGTCGTGGTAGTAGCCGGTCGCCGCCTTGGCGGCCATCTCGGTGAGCCCGGCCTCGGTCAGCGCCGCGGCTAGAATGTCCTTGGTGTGGGTCATATGACGTCTCCCTCAGCGACGGTCGTTGGGGTGGTGGACCCAGTAGAACTCGCTGCCTCGCCACCAGTGGACGGGGTAGGGTCCAGCTTGCCGTTCCGCTTGGCGTCGGCCTCCTCGGCGATCGCCTTCAGCTCGCTCGTGTAGTCCTTGAGCGCGACACGGCTCTGCTTGCTCAGCGTCTTCCACCAGCCTTCCATCAGCGTGCGGCCACCCTTCGCCTGCTCGCGCGCAGCCAGAAGCAGCGTGCTGTGATCCTCCACCGTTGCCGGCTTGGCCGGTGCCTGCGCGCCGCCGGCAGCCCACTGCGCGAGCTGCTCGCCGATGTCCTCGCTGAGCGGCTTCGACTCGGAGAAGATGGTCTGGAACTGCAACGGGAGCTTCATCATCGTGCGCTCGCCGGGCTCCCCCGACTCCCACGTCGGCACGCCGTTCGCGCGCGGCAGCAACAGGCAGCTCGCGGTCATCTCGAACACGAACTCCTCGCCGGCGATCGGCATCCAGCCCTGCGGGACCACCTCCATCTTGCCCTTGTCGTTCTTGGTGAGCTTGATCTTCTCCTTCGCCCGAAAACAAAAAATGAAGCTCGCCGGGATCTGGAGAATGCCGTTGAGGAGGTCGCGGCGCTCTGACTTGGGGCGCTTCCAGGCCAACATGTTCACGCTCTCCTTATTGCCCAGGCGCTCGTACTCTTTGTCGTGGAAGTCGAGCATCCCGCCGGGGCCCTCGTGCTCGTGCGACATCGAGTCGATGATGATGATCTTCGCGCCCTGGCTCGCGCAGTGCTTGATGGCCGCGAGGTAGTCGAGCGATCTAAAGGGGGCGTCGAATTGCAGGTGCTTGAAGCGGAACCGATCGGCGTAGTGCAGCATCCTGCGCGCCTCGGTGTCGATGCCGTAGATGTCGCCGCCGGTCACCCGCTGGATGCCGGTCGCGAGGCGGAGCGCGCTGAACGTTTTGCCACCACCGCTCGGGCCCATGATGCCGAGGAGGAGGGGCACGGCCTCGCGGACGCCGGCTTTCACGGTAAATTCACGATCGGTCACGGTATCTTTCTCCTGCGTGGATTGGTGAGGTGCCCGAGATACCAGAGCACCGTGGTGTGATCCCTGTTGATCCGCCTGCCGACCATCGTCGAGGACATGCCCTCGGCGTAGAGCGCGCGGGCCATCTCGACGCGCGCGTTCAGGGTGGCGTTGCGGCGCTTGCCCTTGGCGATCGCCCTCTCGTAGGTCGTCTGGTGCCGCCGCGCGATCCGATCGCAGATGATGCGCCAGGGTGCCCGGTACTTCGGCGCGGGGACGATGACCATCTCAGGCGTCATGCCCGACCTCCTGTCTGGTTGGGCGCGGGGTGTTGAGGACGATGGTGGCGGCGTCGTCGAGGCCACGAGCTATCAGGGCCTCGGCTGCGCGCCGAAGCGCGACGAGCACTCCCGTCTCGAACATGATGTCGCTGAGCGTGTCCAAGGTCACTCCTGGGGCTCCAGCATTTCGGCTTTCATTCGCCATGTCGGGTACTCCGGATTTTGGTCGATGAGGGGATACGCTGGCCAGCGGCCGGCAGCCATGCACGTCGCCCAGATCACCTCGGCGCGGTCGAGCTGGGCCCTCCCGATCGTCATGTGGGCCTCGGTCATCTTGACGACCGACAGCGCGTAGGGCGGGGCGTTCTCGACGACCACGAACCTGTGCTCGCGGCGGCCGGCTCCCTCCGGCAGGAGGTAGTCGAGGATCCTCTCGTGCATCGCGGCCTGGAGCGGCCAGTCGGCGTCCACGAGCTGCCGCCACAGCTCGTCAGGGTGAGCGCTGCGGCCGGTGGTCTTGAGATCCCAGGGGCGCAGGGGGCTCGGCAGCCAGTCGATCATGCAGCGGAGCCAGTAGGGCATGCCGTCGTCGTCCAGCTTGGCGATCGCCACCACCTCGGCGGCGCGCTCGACGTCGGGCTCGTACCAGTCGGGACCGTAGCCGCGCTCCTCAAGCTGGGCCCTGATGGCCTCGACCATCTCGCCGCCGCGCACCCAGTCCTTGCCGAGGACGCCGAGCTTGCCGGCCTCGGCGACGTCGGCGCGGTGGTTCTGCGCGTCCTTGGTGCGCCAATCGCGGTAGTCGAGCACCTCGATCTCGCGGCCACGGCCGAGGAGCCGGCGGTGCGCGATGTGGCCGACGTCGTACTTGGTCGGGTCGCTGTCCTCCAGGTCGGGGTTGAGCCTGGGGTGGGCGAGCCGGGCGTGGGCGGGGGACTGGCGCAGGAGGATCTTCGCGATCGACTGCGTCAGGCTGGGCTCGGGCGTGGGGTCGGCGAAGTAGTCGCTCGACTCGACGCCGTAGTGCAGGCCAGGGCCGAGGGTCATAGTGCTCCTAACAATCGTTGACTTGAAACTGGTCGGCACCGAGCCGCTTGGCCTCATCGGCAAAGTCGGTCTGGTAGTGCTCGCGGATGTGGGTCCGACCGAACCCGCTGAGGATGACCGCGCCGCAGCCCTGGCACTCGAAACGGTCGCCGACCCAGAGCTTGTAGGGCTTCCACTTCTCCGGCTCGCCGTTGCCCGGCAGCGCGTCAGGCTCGATCGGCATGCCCTCGGTGAAGTAGAAGCCGGCCCGCTTCATCCGGAAGAAGCGCCGGCAAGGAACGCAGACGGGCTTCATGCCTTCACCGGGGTGTAGGTGCCGCGCCGCACGAGGGCGTACTCGCCGGCCGATCGGATGAGCCGGGCGTGGGCCAGGAAGGTCCGCCACTCGCTGGCGCGGACCTTGAAGTGATGCGTCCAGGCGGTGGATCCGCGGGGACGGTAGGCGAGGTGGATCGTCATATGTTTGCCTCCAGGTGGGGGAAGCGGCTGCACGAGATCCAGCGGTCCTGGATCGGCATGACGCAGTCGAAGCCGGTGTTGCGGGTCTTGGCCGGCAGCTCCACGGTCGCCACCGGAGCCGGCGAGACGCCGACGGCCCCGGCGGCGAGCGCCAGGACGAGGCCGAGGTGGAGCCAGTTCATCGGAGATCCTCCTTCTTGACGAAGCTGACCACTCCCAGGCGCTCGGCGATCCGCCCGAGCTGGCCGCAGCCGCGCTGCTCCCAGTCGCCGTGACAAGCTACCTTGCGGCCGGCGATCGTTGCCTTGTGGCAGATGAAGTAGCCGCCGGACCTGTGCAGATCCTGAAGCAGTTGCTTGCGGCGAGCCTCGCGCACGATCTTGTTGGGCCCGTAGAGGCACTGGTCGCAGCGCTCGCTGAGTACCTCGAAAGTCATTTCGGTGCCTCCATCGGCGGGTAGGTGACGCCCTTGCCGTGCTCCCACTGGAACACGCAGTAGTCGCCACCGTCGGTGATGATCACGCGGTCGATGATGCCCATCCGGCAGGCGACGTTGTCGGTGTAATGCCGGGCGGCGAGTATCGCCTCTTCGGCGGTGACGTAGCGCCGCACGTACTCGTGTGTGCCGGCGAGCGGGCCAGCCTTGTCGCTGTAGAACTGCGCGACGCTGAACTCGGGCTGGTCGTCAGAGGTCACGGACGTCACCCTCCGCCGCGGTCGCCTCGAACAGGCGCTCGGTGGGCTCCGCCTGCCGGTAGGCGAGGTTGAGCGCAGCCTGGAGGGCCGAGAGCCAGCGGTGGCGCTCCTCGCTCGGCCACAGGCTGCCGGGATCCGGCATGGAGTTGATCAGGGCGGCGATGACAGGCGAGGCGAGGCCGCCGCGGATGCGTCTGCTACGGGGCATGCATGCTCCTTCAGTGGTGAGGGGTGACGTTGTAGATGGCCATGACGAGGAACCCGACGATGAGCACCGTCAGGAACAGCGTCGCGGCGGGGCGGACGATCATGCCGATGCCCCAGGCGAGAATGACGGCAACGATGGCGAAGAGGTGCATCAGCGTTCGGTGTCCATCATCGTCTTGAGGCGGCGGGCGGCCAGCCGCTGGATGGTCGCGCGGATCTTCTCGCTGTCCGGCCAGTGCTCGTGCGCCATGCCGGAGATGATGACCGCCGAGAAGCGCATTATCGCCTCCAGGACGTCGGCCGTCTTCGCGGCCGTGCTCACGTCCTCTGCGTCGAGCCACGCCTCGAACGCCGGCCACGCCTCGCTGGCGAGGAGCCGGGCGTAGGGCTTGTTGTCGCCGTTGAGGAGCATCTCCTCGATGACGCGCTGCGGCACACGGCTGCTCCCGCCGCGGCGCGAGCGCGACTGCTCGTAGGCCCAGGCGCGCGCCGCCTTGTCGGCCTCCTCCAGCGTGGCGTACCTGCCGCCGATGAACACGCCGTCGTCGGTGGCGAGGACGAACTGGTCGTCGCGCTTGTCTTTCAGGATGGTGACGGCGATAGCGTCGGTCATGTCTCTCTCCTCGGGGTCCGTAGTGTGCGCCCGCGCGCAGGTGCTGTCAACGCGCGGGCGCATATCTATCGTCCGGCCTCCACCGCCACCGCTGCCAGCTCCATCTGGACGAGGGCCTCCAGGGCGTGCGCCAGATCGTTGACGTCGCGCACCCGCCCAGCGGCGTCTCGACGATAGCCGGCGAGGTTGCTGAGGATGTGGGTGGCGGCCACCTCGTAGTGGCTGACGCCGTCGGGTTGTGGGAGGGCCTCGATGAAGGCCTTCCACTCAGCGGTCGTGCGGGAGAAGCGTGTGGCGGTCACCAGCCCAGCTCCCGTGCTCGCCGCACGATCTCGCGGCCAGCGTCGGTGATCTCTCCGCCGACCTGTCCGGTGCGCTCGGTGGCGTAGCCCTGGGCGACCAGCCTCAGCATGCCGACGCCGCCTCTCATGCGCCCGGTCGCAACCGCCTGGGCGAGTAGCTCCAGGCCGTGGGCGGTGACGCCCAGGCGCTTGGCCGTGTCGAGGGTGCGCCGATGCGCCACCTGACGCTCGTGCTGATATTGGAGTCGTCTGCTAGGGATGCTCATCGTCAGTCTCCTTGGTTGGTGGCGGGGCCACCGCATGGCCCCGCCGGTTGGGATCTCAGAACGCATACCGCTCGGCGCAGATCGGGCCGATGCCGCGCGCGATGCTCTCCTTGTTGGTCAGCTCGGCACCGCAGATGGCGCACTCGCCGACCGTCTTGCCGTAGGCGATCGCCGCCTGGGCCGGATCCCCCGCGGCTGCTACAACGTCGTCGCGGCGCTCGTCACCGCAGGTGGCGACGCAACGGAAGGCCCCGGCGACGATCTTGCCCAGGTACTCCTGACCTTCCTTGACGTAGATCGCGCCGGGGTTCTTGCCGGTCGCCGGGGCCGGGTTGAAGACAAAGGCGTGCTTCAAGGCGACCGTCTCGACGCCGTCCACGACGGGGCCGGGCTTGGTTACGGCCAGCCGCAGGGTCAGCTTCTTCTTGAAGCCGCTGGCGCGGGCCGTGGCGAAAGCCTCCTCGATGCGCTCGACCGCGATTTTTGCGGCCGGGGCGACACGCTGACCAGCGGCCTCCAGGGCGGCGGCGCGCTTGGCGAGGTTGGTGCGGACGGCGGCCAGACGGCCCTCGGTCAGCTCGCCGTACTTAACGACGGCCGCGCGCAGGTTCTGGCCGAAATCCTGGCCGCCGGTCGCCTTGGTCAGCTCCCACTTGACCCGGTCCTCGATCCAGGCCCACTCGGCCGGGTAGGCAGCCTTGAAGGCCTCGGCGTTCTGGTCCTGCGTGCGGGCCTTGCGGTCCTGCGCCTGGACGCGCGCCTTGGCGCGGACGGCGGGGGCCGTCTTGAAGTTCTTGCCGCCCTTGCCGCCGCAGGCGAAGCAGGTGCCGAAGTGGCCGTAGACGCCGCGGCCGTTGCACTTCCAGCAATTCTGCCAGTGCAGGGCGGGCTCCTGGGCGGGGACGGCCGGGGCGACGCGCGCCGGGGCCGCGATCAGGGCCTCCAGCTCGTCGCCGCCGAAGTCGATGGTGTCGTTGAAATCGGTGGTCATTTTCAGTCTCCTGTCGGGTCTGGCCGCCGCCAAGCGGCCTCGGGTGCTTTATGCGCCCGCGCTCAAACGGCTGTCAAGCGGAATTATGCGGCCGTGCACCAATCTCTCGGAATGTCTCGGAGGACTGCTGTCCTATGGGTCGGGGCCGCCCCAGGGGAGACTCATCCCAGGGCGGCCCCTAGCAACGCCGTTGTTGGCGGTCCGGCGCTGATTCCTACGCCGCCGCGGCGAGCACCTCCCACTCGCTGCGGGGCAGTTCGACGATCTCGCCTCCCAGGCGCTCCAGCTCGGTCGCCCGGTCGTAGTCTGCCACGTCCTGGGCCTGCCGCGTGATCGCGTTCAGGAGGCCGAAGCGGTTGAGCTGGCCGCCCTCGATCAGGTGCTTGAGGATACCCTTTCCCTCGCCCTCGTTGAGCCCGTAGCGCTTGCTGGCCAGGGAGATGACCTGGACGGCGTCCTCGATGCGATCGACCTTGGTGCCTTCCACCTTGTCGATGAGCTGGTCGAACTGGACCCGGTCGAACGCGGCCTTGGTGACGTCGGTGATCGCGGACCACACGGCCGCGTCATTCAGCCGGCGGCTCTGGTCAGAGAGGAGGGCGTAGACCTCGTCGCCGATGTCATGCCTGCTGCCGACGTGGTACTTGCGGCTGGAGCGCTCGCCGAAGGTCGCGAGGTTCGAGCACCAGGAGTCGTAGTAGCCGACCAGGACCGAGAGCGCACCCTGGCCCACCTCGCTGTTCGAGATGGTGATCGCCGGGGCCGCGACGCGCACGATCTTGTGCCCGCCGTCGCCGAACTCCGCGCCCACCTTCGCCAGCTCCCGCGTCACCTTGCGATCGACGGCCTTGATGTAGAGCCGCCGATCGGTGATCTCCGAGCTGAGTAGATCCAGCTCCAGCTCGTTGAGGACCGGCAGCACCGCCGACGCGAGATCCTCGTTCTCCAGGGGCCGGAATTTGTCGCTGAGGAAGGCGCGCGTGCAGCCGTCGAGCGTCCTGATCATCTGCTTCGCGGGGTGCAGCTTGAACCAAGCGTTGATGTTGCTGGCCAACAGCTCGGGGGCCTCGGCCTTGCAGCGGTCGTAGTATTTCGCCGGGATCCCGAGCGCGTCGCCGATCTGCCGGTGGGCGTGGCCGTTGATGCCGACCGTCTGGTCCCCGAAGCGGAGGCAGACGTCCATGTCGGCGAGCCCGGTGCCGGGCCATGCGAACGCCTCCAGGCGCTCGGTGTCCACGATGTAGTCCCGCTTCGCGGCGGCGCGACGCTCGATTTCGAGCGCGAGTTCGGTGAGTGTCTTTCCCTTAGCCATGATGGTAGTCTCCGTGTTGCTGTGATTGATGAAGCCTCGTATTGCCCCCGGCGACCCCTCGGTGCCGGGGGTATTTTTGTCAGTCGCCGAGGGGCGTCTCGCCCTTCGCGTTCTCGTCGCCGAGGGCGTCGTAGATATCCACGGTGCGGTCGGCCTCGGCCAGGACGGCATCGACCACGAGCCAGCCGAAGCTCTCCCAGCGGCCGATGCGCGGCTCGCGGTAGGAGTTGATCTTCACGGTGTAGCGGCCGACACGCAGCTCGGGGACACAGGCGTCCACGATCTTCGCGGCGTCCTCGCTGGTCGCCGGCCAGCAGAGGTCGTGGCGCAGCATGTCGATCGGGAACTGGCCGCGACCGGCGACGAAGTACTCGTACCAATACCGAGGCCGATCGGCGGCCCAGACGGGCCTGATGCGGACGGGGTAGGGCAGGTGGGGCATGCTCAGTCTCCTTGTTGTCGAAGCGCCAACCGCTTCGGACGCCGTCCTCCGGAGAGGGCGGCCCCCGCATGGGGTCAGGCTACTTGAGCGGCACCGCCTCGCCGTTGACCCAGGCGTAGTTCACCGGGTCTTCCGACTCGGTCGCCCGGTGCGCGGTGGTCAGCGTCCACTTGCTGTAGAGGTCTTTCGCGCTGGCCGCGGCCTCCTCCTTGGTGGCAAAGGCCAGACCATTTTTATGCCAGCGATCGCCCTCCCCCTTCACCTGGACCTCGGGTTTCCAGCTCATGTCTCCTCGGGCTCCTTCAGCCAAACAGTTTCGGTTCTGGTGATCCGCAGGTGGCTCTCCTTGGAGAGGCCACGCAGGGCTTCCTTCTTAGCCGCCGGCAGGGTGTCGAACAGGTCGTAGAGCTGCCAGCTCACGGAGCCGTCGCGCGGGCTCCGAACACCACGCTCCAGCGAGTAGACGGCGTTGGTCTTGGTCATCACCCGCTCGCCAGCCTGCCGCCCGCGGCGCTCTTCGCGACCCAGCTCGGGCCGCGGGCCTTGGAGCGCTTGCGGTCGTAGGACAGCTCGACGGAGTCGCCCTCGCGGTAGTGCTCGGTGGCCTTGCCGGGTGCCGGGTAGCGATAGGCGTTGGCGACCCAGCCGTCGTGGTACTCGCGCACGCTCGCGATGCGCGGGTCGCTGTCGAAGATCTTCTTGATGTCGGTCACTTTACGTCTCCCTGGTTGGGGCCATAGAGCGGGTGGTTGGCCGGCTCGCGGGCCTCGTAGGCGGCGACGTGAGCCGCGCGCTGGGCTTCATCGATCTTCTGGATCAGCATGAGAGCGGCCTCGTAGAAGGGCCCCTCGGCGTCGGTGGCCTCCGCCCGCTGGGCATCCCGGATGAGCCGGGTGGCGTGGGCGCGGGCGTCGGTGCTGTAGAGGCGGACCTTGCCCGCGAAGCCGAACAGGGCCTGGGCAATGCGCGCGCCGTCTTCGCGGTCGTAGGTAGCTTCAAGCTTCTTGGGCATGTCAGTCTCCTTGGTTGATCTGAGCCTAGGACGAGCCCCACCTCCGGGGGCTCCTGCTAGGGTCAGGGGGTGGCTAGTCGGTGAAGCCGGCGAAGAGCTTCCGGCCCCAGATCGGGTGGTTGCGGATCTGCCGCAGCAGGTAGAAGCGGTCCTCCAGCCGGAAGAGGCCCGGCCGCTCGTCGATGAGCCGGAAGGCCTCGCCGCAGGGGCCGGCGAAGAGCGCCAGGATCTTCGGCCCGAAGGCCGCGATGTCGTCGCTGTGGTCGAACGCCGCGAGAGCCTTGGCGATCTCGTCCGCCTGGGCGCGGACCTTGCACTGCTTCTTGGTGGCCATTGTCGTGTCTCCTGAAGGGTGGTGGTGGGGCCCCCGCCAAGGGGCCTCGTTGAGGGTTAGTCCGCGACGACGATGAGCCGGTTGAGGGCCACCCAGGTGCGGAGGTTACGGACGCCGTGCCACTTCACGCGGGCCTTGCCCTCGCGGTAGGTGCCGGTGGCTCCGACCTCGATCACGGTGCCGTCGGGGAACTCCTTGCGGGTCCACTGGTCGGGGTGGAGGACGGTGGTGCCGATGGTGATGGTCATTGTCAGTCTCCTTGGTTGGTGCCGGCCGCCAAGCCGGTGTGACGCTTCTATGCGCCCGCGCACTGCCACCTGTCAAGCGCCCGCGCATAAAATACTTCTTTTTGACCACGCACCCTGGCGCTTAAGAGGTAAATCGACGCCAGCGCTATCAGGAGCCCCGTGGGCGCGTTCTTATGCGTCCGCGCTATGTCAGTACCACCCGACCCCATTTCGCGCGTCCTGGACGATTTCGCCCGATCATTGCAGAAAAATGTTGCGCTACAACCGCTGTTTTGGCGGATTTCCTGGAATGTGTTTGCGCGTCCGCGCGCAGTTCCACGTGGAACATAGGGTTCTCTAGGCGTCCGAAACTATCACCCTCGATTTTTCGTACGACATGGCTGCGATTCTGTGGGTCGGGAATCGTCTCCCCTGAATCGTCCCCCCATTTTTATCGTGGCGGCTATTCTTCCGGCCGCGGATGTGCCTGGGCCCGCATTACCTGTGGACGAGCGTTGACGCATTGCGCGCGGGCGCTTACGTTCCCGCCGGGCTCTCTCGTTGTCGGTGACTTCACGGCCCACGACTGAGACGGAACCGAACTTAGGCCGCCGACGCCCTCGCAGGGTCGGCGGCCTATGACGCACAAGAGGTGACCAAAATGGACGTCAAGACGGAAGTGGAAGCGATGGAGCGTGGCTTGCGCGAGAAAGGCATCGTCGTCGCCGACGTGCTGCGCGACGCCGGCATCGCGGCATCGACATGGCAGCGCTGGAAGGCGAACGGACAGGTGCCGCTGGTCGATACCTGGGAGCGGGTCCAGGAGGCCTACCGGCAGCGGATCAAGCGGCGGTGAACCGATGGCAACTGGAGCAGTGGCTGGCCGACTGGTTCGAGCGGAACTCCGACGGGGCGGTGCGACGTGGTGAAGGCTCAGCTCTCCTCTACGACATCGACGCCGGGCGCGACGTCTTCGACATCTCGGAACTCGCGGAGCGCCTCGCCACCGCACTTGCCGAAGCGGGTGCTGTTCGTCCTCGGGATGGTCGCGCGCGGTCAGACGCTGATCAGGACGATGATCTCTGGTGAGCCCCGCTACCACTACTCGCCGAGCGGCCGGGAGGCTCCCAGGATCTCCGCCGAGGAGGCGATCGCCAGCGGGATGCTCAAGCCCGGCGAGGATGGCTTCTGGAGCGGAGCGGACCAGACATGGACACGCTAGCCGCAGAGCTGCGGGCGGCGGCCGACGCGATCGACAAGGTGGCCCACGAGCAGCGCTGCTGGTCGGTGATCTCCAATGCCGTGGCCGCCTGCACCGACCACATCACGGCGATCGCCGGGAACGTGGAAAAAAACTACCGCATCCTCGCGCTGGAGGCGGCCACGAGCGGCACCGGGATGCCCTCCAGCGAGCCGCTGGCGATCGTCGAGCGCATCGTCCTGGGGCGGATCCAGCGCAACGTAGCGATCGCCCTGGCGGTGCGCTTCGGTCGCTGGACGAGCACCGAGCAGCTCGTGGCGGCAGCCTGGGGTGACCAGTCCAGCGGCGGCCCGCTGAACGCCAACAAGGTCATCGACGTCGTCGTCTACAACCTGCGGCGCAAGCTGAAGCTGACCGGGCTGGCGATCGAGGGTGCGCCCTACAGCGGACGAAGAATGGTGCGGATATGAGCTGGTTCTGGATCGGGGTCGCCACACCGTTCCTCGTGGCCATGCTGCTCTGGGTGATCTGGGTACTGCGAGGAGCGCCGGGAGGGTGGGGCCCATGAGCGAGCTGGACGCCGCCGAGACGATGGCGCAGGCACTGCTCGAAATCTCTGCGGGCATCCTCGAACAGGGTGAGATGTCCCTCCCGGTGATTCTCCACGGGGCGGTGCGGATGATCAGGCTCCAGAAGGCCGAGATCGACCGGGCTCGCAAGATTGAGGCCCTGGCCCTAGCCCAGGTCAAGGAGACGACGGCGGTCCTCGACCTCGTCAGCCTGGAGCGCAACGAGCTGCGCGCCGAGCTAGCCAAGCTGCGCGCCCGGCTCAACGACCTCCACGACGTGCCGCCAGAGCACGAGTCGGAGCCGCTGCCGTTCCATCGCGGCTGGGAGCTGGCGGTGCGGGCGGTGAGCGCATGAGCTTCCACCTCCGCCACTTCCTCTCCTACAACAGGCGAACCGGCAACTTCATCTGGCGACGGCTGCCGCCACGCCCAGGTCGGGCTCGCCTTGGTGCGATCGCAGGCACGATCACCAAGCGCGGCTACATCGCGGTCGGCATCGGAGGGCAGCGTTATCTCGCTCACCAATTGGCGTGGTTCTTTGTCTACGGGGAATGGCGGCACGACCTCGACCACAAAAACGGCGACCGCACCGACAACCGCATCGTCAATCTCCGCCCATCGACCATCGCACAGAACCAGCACAACGCCCGCCTTCGCCTCGACAACAGGTCAGGGGTTAAGGGAGTGTCATGGGACAGCCATAACAAGAGGTGGCGAGCCCAGATCGGATTGCGTGGGCGCACGATCCTCATAGGACGATTCAGGACGGTCGGGGAAGCTGCGGAGGCACGCGCTGCTGCCGCCAATGAAATGCACGGCGAGTTTGCGAGGCTGCGATGACGGTCGAGCTGCGTCCCTACCAGATGGAGATCGTCGAGGGCCTGCGCGCCGAGCTGCGCCAAGGCAAGTCGGTCCTGGCCCTCAGTGCCACCGGCAGCGGCAAGACCGTCCTGGCGTCCTTCATGATCGGCCGGGCGGCGGAGCGCGGTAAGCGGGTCTGGATGATCGTCCACAGGGACTTCCTCCTCACCCAGACAGCCGGAGCCCTTGAGAGGGCCGGAGTCGAGTTCGGGTACATCGCGTCGGGCTTTGACTTCAACCCTCACAAACAGGTGCATATTGTCTCGATCCAAACAGTCATCCGGCGGCTCGACCGGCTCACACCTCCCGACCTCATCGTCTGGGACGAATGTCATCACATTGCCTCCAGCTCGTGGGCGTCGGTCTATCGGTGGGCCGGCGGTGCTCACCATGTCGGGCTCTCAGCCGTGTCTTCACGTTTGGACGGGCGAGGGCTGGGAGATTTTTACAGCGCCCTGGTCCGAGGTCCGTCTGCTGCTTGGCTCACTGAGCGTGGCTTTTTGTCCGCCTACCGAGCATTCGCTCCCGGCAGCCCAGATCTCCGGGGCGTCCACACCCGAGCCGGAGAGTACGTGACCCGCGAGCTGGCCGCGGTCATGGACACCGACACCATCGTCGGCAACGTCGTCGGCCAGTATCGGAGGCTCGCCAATGACAAGAAAGCCATCTACTTCGCCGTCTCCATTGATCACTCTAAGCATATCGCTGCCGGGTTCACCGCCGCTGGAGTTCCAGCTCGACACCTGGACGCTGACTCTTCTCTCGATGAGAGGGTTAGGGCAGCCAGGGATCTCGCTGGAGGCGAACTCCGAGTCCTCTCTTGCGTGGATCTCTTTGGCGAGGGTTATGATCTCAGCGCCCAGTCCGGACGAGACGTTAGTGTTGAAGCTGTCGGGCTCTGCCGGCCAACGCAAAGCCTGACGCTGCACCTCCAGCAGATCGGACGAGCCCTCCGCCCCAAGCCCGAAGCGGCGGTGATCCTCGACCACGCCGGCAACATCATGAGACACGGGTTGCCCGACGAGGAGCGCGAGTGGAGCCTCGACGGGGTGGCCAAGCGCAAGGCCGACAAGGACGTCGGCCCGCCGGTCCATGTCTGCGAGAGCTGCTACGGCACCTATCGGACGCAGCTCCTGGCGTGCCCGTACTGCGGGGCCATCCGCGAGATCCAGCGGCGCGTCGTCACCGAGGACGTCGAGAAGGATCTCATCGAGGCGGATATCAGGCTGGTCAGGGCCGCCCGCGTGCGTGAGCAGGCGCGTGCTGAGAGCCTCCTGGAGCTGCGAGCGCTGGCGGCGGCTCGTGGGTACAAGGCATCTTGGGCTGACCATGTATGGCGAGCCCGGCAAGCGCGTGGAGGGGCATCGTGAGCGAGCCGAGCCTGAAGGACCGGGTGCTGCTGTACAACTTGATGCAGCTCCCCGGCCAGCCCCAGATGATGCACGTAGGCTCGTCGAATCTGGTCAACGACCTCGCCGCCGAGGTCACCCGCCTCACCCGGCAGGTTGGCGAGGCCACCGGGCGTATCGAGACGGACGGCAGGTTGATCGCCGAGCTTGAGGCCGAGGTCACCCGCCTCACCGCCGCACTGGCGGAGGCAGAGCAACGCTCAGCCAGCGAGTATACCGCCCTGCAAGCCAAGTCCGTGCGCGACGGCATCGCCCGCGAGCAGCGAGCCCGCGAGGAAGAGAGGGAGGCGTGCGCGAAACTAGCGGATTATTGCGAGGGCCACAATTATTGGCGAGTGGCTAAAGCCATCCGCGCCAGGAGCGCTCCAATCGCCAACGGTCCCGGCGGTCAAGACAACTACGTTGGGAGCAAATCATGACCACCGCCATCGAGCAGTCCCCCGTCCCGCCTGACCGGGAGCGGTTGGCCGAATGGCTGACAGACGACGCCGATCTGATCCAAGGCAACTTGCCGGGTATCGCACATCGCATTCGCTCTGCCGCCGCCGCACTCCGCACCCCCACAGACGAGTGGCGGGCAGGCGCGGAAGCGATGCGGGAGGCGTGCGTCGAGTTCGTGGAGGCGTGGGCAGATCAGTACGTCACGATCAACACTCTCCCGGCCGCCATCCGCACGCTGAACATCCCCTCCCCGCCAGCCAAGAAGAAGAGCTTAGCCACCTTCGGGCCACCTGACGCTGGCTACTACCGCGAGGAGACGCCATGAGTGATATCCAACTCCCCGATTACCCTTGGGAGCACCCACACGAGAGCGATTATGAGGAGGCCCGCGCCATGAGCGACATACGCATCAAGACAGAGCACGAGATGGCGCTTCACCTCCGCATCGCCGAGCTTGAGGCCGAGCGGGACAAGGCGCGCGAGGCCGGGCACGAGGAGGTGCTCGCCTTTATCCGCAACGGACGCTTCCTGTCCGACTCTGCACCCACCGCTCGCTTCGCCCGTGAAATCGAGGCCGGCTGGAAGTCGTGGGGCAAGGCCCAGGCGGAGAAGGATCGGGCCAATCACGGCCCGCGCGTGGCTGACGCTTCCTTCAGCCAGGAGGCTCCCGTCGGCTCACGAGGGGAGGAGCCCTCAGCCCTCCCCTCACCGACCGAGGAGGATGGAGCATGACCGCCGACGAGAAGACGCTGACGCTGGCCGCCATCGACAAGGCCTATGGTGAGCAGGTGGCCAAGCTTTTCGGCGTCCTATGCTCGGCGGGGGAGCGCGAACCGGATGCCGCCAAGCTGTTCAAGAGGGGCCTGGAGCGCGCTGTCAGCCGGCGGCGTGACGCCATCGCGGCTGCCAGCGCATGAGGCTCCTCCGCATCTTCCTGCGCTCGACGCGCCTGGAGCGCTACTGCGTGCATCAGCTCTACGTCGCCCACATCGCGCACATGCTATACCCGCGCGAGGATGAAGAATGACGTCGGCGAGCAGCACCTCCGCAAGAACGTCCTGACCGCGGTCAGCGGCCTGGGAGCGAGGCTCTTCCGCGTCAACACCGGACAGGCCTGGGCGGGCAAGGCCGAGCTTCAGGGCCGCAACGTTTTCATTCGCGATGCCTACCCGATCCGCATGGGGCTCTGTACCGGCGGCTCGGACCTCGTCGGCTGGACGCCGGTGACGATCACGCCCGAGATGGTCGGCAAGCGCGTCGCGGTGTTCACCGCCGTCGAGCTGAAGATCGGCAAGCTGCCTACCACAGAGGACCAGGATCGCTTTCTGTCTCGGGTGGCGGAGGCGGGGGGAGTGGCTGGGGTGGCGCGCTCGGTTGCCGATGCCCTTGAGCTGCTGCGGACCTGGGTGGCAGGAAACCCGCCGGGACATGCGCCGCGCACCACCAGCGCTCGGGCTCGCGGGGACGGGTGAGCCCGTAGCAGGCGAAGGCCGCGCAGACGTCGCAGCGGTAGATCCTATGGGTCATCGTTGGGCAGCCGGATCCGCAGCGTCTCGCCGACCTTGTACGGCTTGGCGGTGAGCGCCGGCCAGTCGGGGTTCTCGGAGAAGGCCAGATCGGCGAGGTAGGCCGCCCGGTACAGCGCCACCTGCTCGCGCGTGATGCGCTCCATCTGCGTCTCGGGGCCGGGCGGCCGACGATAGGGCGGGCGCACGCGATCGGCCCAGTCGCGCAGCGTGTCGCTCCAGGACTCCAGCAGGATGGCGAGCCAGCGTCTCATAGCTCCTCGTCCTCCAGGGCCGGATGCTTGACCGGCAAGCGCGACGCCGACGGCTGCCGAGGCTTCGACAGCTCGCTATCGACGAACAAGGCATGCTTGAGCTGACGCGCGCTGGGCACGATCGCCGCCCGCAGCGTATGCAGCCACGCACCGAAGTTGTGCAGCTCGGCAACCTCGGAATTGCTGAACTCCTTCGGGTCGTAGTAGCGCGCCTCCTGCATCATGGAGCGCAGGGCGGCGTCCACTCGACGCATGCCGCGGCCACGAGATGTTTCGAGCCTCTCGGCCGGCGGGACGATGCGTAGACCACCTTCCTCGCCGACAGCCATCGTGTCGTGGTCTTGGAGCAGCGAGTCGAACACCCGCTCCAGGCGGCTCATGCGCTCGATGGCCTGCCGGGAGCCGTCGGCATAGCGCATGTTCGGATCCGGCGGAGAGATGCCGATGATCGCCGACAGCGCGGGCTCGGGCAACGAGCCGTGCCTGACTTGCTCCATGATTTCACGAGCTGCCTGACGTCGGTCGAAGGTCATTCCGACTCTCCCTTGAAAGTGTGGCGGCCGTCATTGGCGACGGCCGCCCTGTGCAGGGCTATGCGATGCTACGCTCCGCACAACTACGCTTTGCTAAGCTAAGCTTAGCTACAGCTAGGCTATGCCGGGCTGGGCTGCTCGGACATTTCCGTCCGCTACAACGCGCCACGAGGACGCGCTGAGGCTGACGGACTCATCAGCTCTTTGCTGCGCTGCGCTTCGCTCTGCGTTGCTGCGCCCTTGCTTGGCTAAGCTGGGCTATGCGTGGCTCGGCTTGGCCGGACTTCCGTCCGCGACAGCCCCTCCGAGGAGGGGGCTGCGACTGACGGAGGTCAGTCTCTGTGCTTAGCTGCGCTGCGCCTTGCTCTGCCGGGCTACGCTTCACTTTGCTGCGCTACGCAGCTACTTTCCTCGGCACCTCCCGTGCGACACTGGACTTGCCGAAGGAAACCTCGAACCTCCCGAACCGGGTTCGCCAAGTGCCGAGCCCTTCAATAAGGCCGGCCGTCTCGATCGCCCGCTTGATGTCGTCGGTGTCGGCGAAGTTGGTGTTGACCGCGATCGTCGCCTTGAGCTTCCACTCGGGGAAGATCGGACGCACCGCCTCGATCATGCCGCGGCCCTTGACCCGCGCCGGGCGGATATCGACGAAGCGGCCGTCCTCGTAGAGCTTGTCGGGGTCGAGTTTGGAGCCGTCGAACTCCAGCGGCAGCTTGTTCTCCAGCACGATCACGCCACGCTCGACATCCTTGCCGAGCTTGTGGAAGCGCGCACCGTTGACGATCGCGACACGTAGATTGTAGCCCGGCAAATAGACCCCGGCCTGGGGATCGTAATAGAGCGCCAGGAAAAATTTCACGCGGCGCAGCTCTTCGTTGTCGGCCTCGGTGCGCTTCCTCAATCGAGTCAACTCCGCGAGACGCTTGCCCAGCGTCCCCTGCTTCATCACGGCAAGGCTGCTCGACACCATCAGCGGCTGCGTACCGATGACGACGATGGGCAGCAGCTCGCTGCCGGGGATCGGGATCATGTCCATGCGGTCACTCCTCGGTTATGCGCCGACGAGTATGCGCGTGCGCTGTTCCTCGCGTCAAGGCTTGGTCACTCTCTTCCAGATCACGCAGTCGAGCGGGCATGCGTAGCGCTCCTCGACGTTGCCGGTGTTCTTGTTGCGGAACGTGGCCACGAACCAGCGCTCGCGCGTCTCCGGCAGCACGACGCCGCAGACGCTCAGATCCTGGTTGACGAAGATGAAGATGGGGTCGCGATCGACCTGAACCTGGGGCCCGAGGAACGCCCTGTCGCCGAAGTGCTCGGGCCAGGGCGGGAAGTCGTAGTTCAGCCCCTTGACCTCGATGACCCTGCCATCGGCGAGGATGATGTCGCCGTCATCGACGTAGAAGCACGCCACGTCGGCCGACGGCGCGATGATCGTCTCGGGCACGGTCAGCTCGTAGCCCTTGGCGCGCAGCCACGCCGCCACCGCCTCGACCGCGGGCCTGGAGCCCTCCAGGCGGGCCTGGAAGCGGGCGTGCTGCGTGCTCACTTGCGTGCTGGCTCGAACTGCCGTTGCAGCATGTCGGCAATCCGCTTCAGGCTGATCGCGATCGAGATCCTCGCTGAGTCGGGCAAGGTCCAGCGACCCTGGCTGGGTGGCATCAGCTCCATCAGTTTCATCAGATCCTCGTCGTCCTTCATGTCTTCCCCTCCTTTGGTCGCTCCCAGGCCCGCATGAGCCTGCCGTTCTCGCGCTTCACCCGCTGCGTCCAGCCGAGCCGGCGCAGGTGGTCGTTGACCCGCCGGGCGTAGGCCTTGGTGTGGCGCTCGACATCGGAGGCCAGGATCTTGAGGAGCTGGTTGGTGGTGCATTCGGGCTTACCCTCCAGGGCATGCTCGATCAGCTCGCCCCACGGATCCTCCTCGTAGCGCTCTTCAGTAATCTCACGGGCTTTTACTACCTCAGCCTCGGTGAGATACCACTTGGTGCCCGACTTATACAGATGAACCGCCTCGGCCCAGAGCTGATCGCGGATTGCCTCGATGGCCGGTATGTCTATCGCGCGCTTCACCGGGATGGGCCAGAAGCGCCTCGCGCCGGTCGGGTCGCGCAGGTAGCCCGAGCCTGAAGGGTTCATCGTGCCCGCGATCACGCATTGCCTGGGGAAGTCTTCGGCGATCGAGCCCCAGGGCACGCGGTAGCGATCGCTGGACCGGCTCAGCCACGACTTGACGGCGTCCGCGTCTTTCCTTTGGAAGGCGTTCAGCTCGGCGATCTCGGCGATCCACACGCCTTGCAGATTGATCGAGCCGTCCTTCGTTTCGATGTCGTGGATCGAGTCGGTGAAGTAGGGGATGCCGCTGACGGTGCTCAGCATCTTGAGCAGCGTCGATTTCATTCTCTCCTGCGCGCCCTCCAGGACGATCATCGAGTCGGCCTTGCAGCCCGGCACCATGACCCTCGCGACGGCGCTGACGGCCCAGCGCTGCCAGAAGGTGCCGTGGATCGGCAGTTCGCTGCCGAAGTAGTTAGCCGGCACACTGATGAGGCGCGGCACGCCATCCCAGCGCAGGGCGTTGAGGTAGTCGCGCACCGGGTGGAAGGGGTGCTCCCTGGCTGCGACGGGCAGTGCCGCCTTGACCTCGGCGAAGCGCGGCGCGAGGCCCTTGCGCTCCAGCCAGTACATGGCCTGGAGGATGTCGGTGTCGGTGGCAGCGTGGCGCTGCCAGCTCGGGCCGTCCCAGGGTCCAGGCTTGGCGCAGACCACGGTCGAGGCCATCTCGTTCCACTCCCAGATCCCGGCGACCTCGTGATGGCGTGCGAGCATCCAGCGGAAGTTATTGGCGACGCGCGGCTTCGGGATGCCGTGGTCGTTGTGGACGAGGTTGGCCTTCCAGTTGGCGTCAGGCTGCGGCACGGTACGCAGTGGCACGACGTTGGTGGGCGTTGGCAGCATCCTCGGCTTGGCGTGCTCCTTGGCCCAGGCGATGATCCTGTCGGCGTCCCAGCCCTCCTCGACGGCGTTGCCGATGTCCCATTTGGCCGGCTGGCCGCTCGGGTCGATGACCTTGACCTGGGGGCTCGCGATGCGCGCCGCGACGGCTTGCATGGCGTTGATGCCGACGGCGTCGTTGTCGGGCCAGCAGATGACGCTGCGGTCGTCGAGGGGTGAGAGGTCGGTCAGTTCATGGGCGCTTGAGCCACCTGAAAAGCTGGTGATGCAGAGGCCGGGCAATATGGCCTGGGCGGCGTCGCATTTCTTCTCGCCCTCGACGAGGAGCACCTGACGGCCTGGGTGGGCGAGGATCCTGGGCAGGTGGTAGAGCGGCCGCTGGCCCTTGATGCCCTTCCAGAGCCATTGGCCGTCGGGCAGGCGCTGGACCTGGAGGAAGCGTTTCTTGCGCTGTCCGGCAGCCTCGTAGCGCGCCACAGCAAAGCTCGGCTCGCCGTCGCCGCGCTGATACCAGAAGAGCGTGTCGGGGGCTCCGAGCGTCGCGTGGGCTGGCATGTCGGCGTTACCGCCAGGGTCGCCGCGCGGCTGTGGCTGCCAGGGCGGCATGCCGGCGCGTTGGCGAGCGTAATCCTTGCAGGCGATTGGATCGTCGCCCGCGAAGCTGTGCACGAGGAGGTCGCCGTCGGGGAGTGGCTTGATGCTCAGTGATCGGTCGGCGGGCGAGTGGCCCGGCCCTGGCGCGAGGACGTGGTCCCCATGCGCCTCGCCGCCCAGGGCCTTGGCGAGTGCCTTGACGCTGAGCATCGATCCTCCTCGGTGGCAGCGATGGTACGCCGCCGCACGGTTAGCTGGCTAGATGACATCGCTGGAGGTGATGGAGGCGATAACCTCGGCTGCAACCAAATCGATACCGCGCGAGACGATGTCCTTGAAACTGGCCTTCTCGAAAGCGGTGTGGAGGCCACCGACGGCGCGCTCCTTATTGCGCTCCACGATGGCGTGGCGGACCGCGAGGAGCCTGTCGTAGACATGTTGGTCAAGCTCAAGGTGCAATGGCTTCACGACTGTACTCCGGATGTTGGGGAACCCATCCGAACATACAGGATATGGCCCTGTCAACTCGTAACTCGGCAACTGAATGGCAACTCGGACTGCAACAGGATTATCATCTCTTATCAATGAGATAGTAATATTGTTACAGTGTTGCAAGGAGAATGGAAGGTAGTAGGAATAATGGTGGATGGCATAATGTACCAACAATGTGGGTGAGATGAATAAAATCTCTCACGCGCGTTGGGAGCCGCAACACGGTAACACGGTCAAGCAACACATTATGCGTCCTCGCACTTGACATCACGGACGATCGGGAGGACGTTTCCGCCCCATGAGCGACGCACAACTGCCGATGGTAGACCCTTTCAGGCCCTGGCCGCCCGTCCCGGAGGCCAAGGCGCACTGGTCGCGTCGGCGAATCATCCGCACCGCGCTGCTCAAGGCCCTCGACGAGGACATGGGCGACGGGACCAGGGCGATCGACCACTTCGCGAAGTCGATGGTGCACTCCGCGATCGAGGGCAGCGTCGATGCGGCCAAGTTCGTCTCGGACCGAGTGGACGGCAAGGTGCCGCTGGAGCTGGCCCAGGCTGGATCCGAGGGCAACGAGCCCGTCGTGGACGATGCGCGCATGATCCGAGCCCTCGCACTCCTCGTCGAGGAGATGAAGCAGCGAGAACGGGCGATAACCGTTGAGAGCCAATGACTTGGTCCGCTCGCATTGAGCGCGAACGCACATCACGGTGGTGACCCGGTGATGACCGGAAGTCGACACGAGCCGAATAGCGCTGCAACATCAGCGACTTACGCAACTGACCCCTGCCTTACTAAGGCAGTGGTCGATGGCGAGCCCAAGGTCGGCTGGCCCAAGCGCCACGACCCGGTCGCCTCAGCCGCAGCTCGCGAGCACGGGTTGGCGCTCAACGCTGCGGCTCTCGCCTCGCTGCTCGACGAGGACCAGCGCGCAGCGTTTGACGAGCGCGCCGGGATCCTGGAGTACGACGAGGGTCTGCCGCGCGCCGAGGCCGAGGCGCTGGCGCTGAGTGAGACGCGCGTCTCATCCGACGACTGGCTGCAAGTATAGCCATGAATATACTTGGCTATACAGTAACGCCGCCCCCTCCCCCAGTAGAGGCAAGTATAAGGGGGGCCCCAGGCCTGTATAGAAGGCCCCCTATGCTACAAGTTGACTTTGCCGGACCGGGGCGTGCGCATCCTCTGTCACCAGACCCAAAACCCAGCGCGAGCACTCCATAGGCTCAACAACCCATGCTCTACCGTCTCAAGTCCGGCATCCTCGACCTCACCGACGTCCCGCCGTTCCTCAGCGCCTTCGTCACGCCCCTCATGGGCCCCTTCAGTCCAGGCCAAGCCGTCGTGTCCCCCCGCGACACCGATACGCCCCTCGTGGTCCTCCAGGTGGGCCCCGTGGACTTCGGGGGGATTACCGGCTACCTTTGTCACGCGGTACGCACCCCGAACGACTATCGCTGGTACGCGGAGACTGATCTCGTGGCCACCTCATGACGACGCGCCCCGGAGCCTCCTCATGGGCCTTGTCGGAGCCTTGACATGGGCAAGGTGAACATCACCCGCCGCCACGAACTCCCGCCGGTCGATACGGAGATCTCGTCCGACTACGACATCGATCCGCCCGCCATCGCCTACACGGTCCCGAGCCGCTCCACCCGCGCCAAGGGCATGGCCCAGAAGGCCGTCAAGGCCCTCGACGCCCAGGCTGCCAAGGCTCCGTCGTGATGGCCAGTCGCGTGCCCCTGGTGATGCGGCTCAAGGAGCAGATCCTCGCTCGCGGCAAGCACACCGCCGACGATGCCGAGGAGATTGCGCTCAAGACCCTCGAACAGCGCGGCCACATCGACGGCGACGGCAGGCTCACCCTGCAAGGACAGGCCCGCCAGGATCTCGGCGCTGCCGGGAGGGCGAAGGACCGCGCCGCCCGCTACGCCGGCAGGAGCCCCGACCAGTACGCCTACAATCCGGCGACTAATCGTGCGACGCTCCGGGTTCGCTCATGAGGCGCTACCGCTCCCACAAGGTGGTCGAGGCCGGCGTCGTCCAGCACATCGATGTCGGCAGCGTCACCGTCGATGACGAGGTCATCCCGGTGCCCGCCGGCATCTTCGCCCGCGGCACGCCCTCGATCGGCGAGGACTACCTCGTGCGCTACGAGGACGGCTACGTGAGCTGGAGCCCCAAGGCGGCATTCGAGGCGGGTTATGCGCCCGAGTAAGCCGGCCAAGGTCAAGCCCAAGCGCCCGGCCAAGCGGCCCGCGCCCACGCCCGTGCCGCTGGACGAGCCCGCCCGCTACTACGCCCTGAGAGAGATCCGCTACCAAGCGCTCCTCGCCTCGATCGAGGCGGCCAAGCTCGGCCTCGCCCACGACGTCTACCAGACCGCCGACAAGTACGCCGCATGGCTCGGCGGGGCCGACGCCGAAAAGCCATCGCTCCCCTTCGCCGAGCGCTTGCGCGACCTCGTGGACGAGTGCAAGCGCTCCGGCGAGGTCGATCACCACAAGGTCATCCACGACATGCAGGAGATCCTCGGGATCCCCGCCACGCCGCCCGCCGCGCCCGGCTGGGCCGGCAGCACCAACGCCGCCGACGCCGCGGTGTCAGCCCTTCAGGAGGGACGCATATGAGCCTCAAATACGCCCCGGCGGCTGCCGCCAGCAACCTCAGAGCCGAGTACGCCAAGACCGGCCCGTGCGGTGCCGACAGCGTCGCCAAGCACACCGACGGGCACCACTGCGGCATGGGTGCCAACGCTGCCAAGGCACCGGGCTACCTCAACCAAAAGGCCCCCGGCAAGGACGGCCCGCAGGTGCTCAAGGGCTACTGAGGTTAGCCGGCGGGGGCCGCGTCTCGCTGCAACGTGCCCCCTAGCCCGCTGACGAGCCCTCCCTCGCCGGCTGACGCAAGGAACTGCCATGCACGCATCGACCTACGAGTACCTGAAGCCGACCGACGAGCAGATCGCGACGATGGCCGCCGTGCGCGAGGCCGCGAAGGCCTTCGGCGACGCCCTCGACAAGCTCCTGCCCGACGGCCCCGACAAGACGCACACGCTCCGCCAGCATCGCACGACGGCGATGTGGGCGAATATCGCCATCACCCGGCAGCCCGACGGCTCGCCTCGCGCCTAACCACGACCACCCGGTATTGAGGGAGAAAGCCCTCCACTCCCTGACCTAAAGCAAGCTCCGACTGGCCAGTCGGTGTTCTACCTCGGGCGGTCATTTTGGCCGCCCTTTTTCATGGCCAAGCCCCCGGCCCTCAGTGGCCCAGATGAACGGAGAATCGCATGGCAATCAGAAGGTTGTTCAACACCCACGACGTCTCGGAGCAGATCGACATCCTGCGCCGCCACGTTCGTGGGCTGATCCAGATGAACGGGCCGGTGCCGCCCGAGCTGGCGGCCGACCACGACTGGGATTTCGAGGTCCGCGAGGCCGAGCGCCTTGCCCGCGAGGCCGAGCTGGCGGCGAGGCAGGCGGAGCAGGCCAAGGCCGCGCTGGCCGCTGCCGAGCAGCACGCCAAGGAGGTCAGCAAGCCCCCGGCGCAGAAGGCCGCCGACATGGCGCACGAGAAGGCCAAGGCCGACCTGGAGGCCAAGGTCGCGGCTGCCCAGGCTGCCGCCGAGGCCGCCAAGGCCGCTCATGCCGAGGCCGGAGGTGCCGCCAAGGCGAGCGCCGCCGGCGAGGCCCAGGCCCAGCGCGCCGAGCGCGCCGCCGCCGCCGCCAAGGCCAAGGCCGACGCCGAAGAGGCCGAGGCCGCCAAGGCCAAGCGCCGCTAGTCCCCCCTCAACTGGAGAACGACCCTCATGATCGACGTAGAGAAGCTCAAGGCAGATCTGGCAGCCGCGAAGGACTCGGGCCACTCGGCCGTCGCGATGTTGAAGACGATTCGCGAGGAGGCCTACCTCCTGCGGACATCGCATGGCGGCGGCGGCCAGCAGGCAATGGACGACCTGATCGCCGCGATCGATGCCATATCGGTGGTGCTCGTCCCGCCTCCCCCGCCGCCGGCCCACTAGAGCCCCCTCCCCTCATCTCACAGGACATCCCCATGAAAAGAACCCTCCTGGCCCTCGCGGCCGTCACCCTCCTGACCGGCGCGGCCCTCGCCGCCGGCAATTTCACCGGGCTCCCGGCGGCGACCGGCGCAGGCTCGCCGAGCGCCGGTGCACCGACCACCGGCGGCGGGCCGATCAACCCCGCCGGCTGCATCCCGATGGACACGGGCTTCCCGTCGGGCATCAATCCCGCCACCCAGTGCGTGAGCCCCAGCCAGCTCGCCGCGGCCTCGCAGGGTGCCGCGCTCTCCTACGCCACCGCCCAGGTGGGGGCCGTCCCCTTGGCCAGCGTCGGCAACAACACCACGCCGGTGGCCGGGACGATCTACGTCGCCCAGCTCAACCTGCCGGCCTTCACGGTCACCAACATTTCGTGCTTGAACGGCAGCGCCGCGGCGACCGACAGCCTCGTCTACGGGCTCTACAACGCCACCGGCAACCTCGTGGCCAGCACCGCGCTCGCCGGCGTCGTCGCGGCCGGCGTCAACGGCTTCCAGGCGCAGATCCCGCTGATCTCGCCCTATGTCGCGGCGGCCGGGCTCTACTTCGTCGCCTATCAGGCGAACGGCACCACGACCCGCTTCCGGACGATCACCGCGAACGGCGCGGGCGACCTGACGGCCTCCTACACCGGGGCCTTCGGCACGCTGCCCTCGATCACGCCGCCGGCAGCGTTCGCGCCGAACGTCGGGCCCATCTGCTACGTGAACTGAGCGCGCTTCTCTCCTCCCCGCGCTTGGTGCCTGGGGGCCGGTCCCGACAAGCTCCGGCCCCCCTCCTCGAAACAAGGACATCGCGATGAAAAGAATCCTCCTGGCAGCGTTTGGACTGGCCATCGCGGCCGGGCTGGCGCTCGCCGCCAACGACCTCACCCTCTCGACCGGGACCAAGTTCCTCGCCGGCCCCAGGCTGATCGACGGCAACGACCTCAACGTCATGCTCGGCGCGGTCAACGACCTCCGCGATCAGGTGGATGGGACCAAGTCGTTGCCGCTCTGCACGGGCTCCGGCGCGACGCCGATCACCTGCAACGGTGCCGGCGGCAGGATCACCACGGTGGCGCTGACCACGGCCGCCGTGACCGACAACGCCGACATCGTGATCAACGACAACGTCGTCACGGCGAACTCAGCGGTGACGTGCTCGATCAACGCCTACGCCACCTACGGTGCCGGCGGCGATCCGATCGTCATGGGCTGCCTCGCCGGGACCGGCACGATCACGCTCAAGATCCGCAACACGCACGCGACCAACGCCCTTAACGGCACGCTCGGCGTCGGCTTCCGGGTGACCAACTAGTCATGGGCACCGTCAACCTCATCCATCGGGTCAAGGCCCCCGACGCCAAGAACCCCGACGGCGGCTTTGCGCCGGTCAGTCCGGAGAACCCGCTGCCGGTTGACGGTGCGGTGATGCTCCGCCGGGCAGGGGCCTTCGCCGGCGGCTACGCGCGGATCCCGCCGGGGGCGACGGTCGGCCTCGGGGCCCTCGGAGACTACCTGCACAGCCTCCTGGTGATCCCCGGCACGGGCTCGCTGGGCGCGGTCACCCTGTCGGACGGGACGACCTCCTTCACGCTCTGGCCGGGCGGCCCGCTCACCGACCACCGTCCCTTCCGGATCGACATCGGGGCCTACTCGCGCAACGGCCCGTGGACGGTGACCACCGGCAACAACGTCTCGGTCCTCGCCGTCGGAGGCTTCAACTGATGCGCCTCATCCCCGTCGTATCCAGCGCTCTCACCGGGCTGATCGTCGGTGGCCTCGTTGCTCTCGCCGCCGCGCCTGGGGTGATCCAGTCCTACAACGCCATCTGCGACGTCGGCTTCCCGACCCGCTGTCTCGGCATCGCGCCCGACGGCTCGATCGCGGTGACCGGCGGAGGTGGTGGCAGTGGTGGTGGTGGGGCGACGCTGAAGTCTACCGCGGCGGACCCGACCTACGTCGAGGGCTCGACCACCGACCCCTTGTCGGGCGACCTCTCCGGCCATCTGCGCGTCCTGGCGAAGCAGCAGACCAGCCCCTGGGTCGTCGGCGGGACGGTTGGGATCAGTGGTGGCGTCGGCGTCACCCAGGTCACCAGCCCGTGGACGATCACCGGGCCGGTGACGCACGCGGCGGGGTCGGCGGTTGACGGCTGGGACATCACCCAGGGCGCGAAGACCGACGCCAGGGGCACGGCGACCGACGGCACGCCGCTGTCGGTGATCGCGATCCTGAAGCAGCTCTCGTTCCTGATGCAGAACCCGGTGACCCAGCCGGTCAGCGGGACCGTCGGGATCTCCGGCGGCGTCGCGGCCACCCAGAGCGGTGCCTGGAACGTCGGACAGGTCGGGTCGCCCTGGGGTGTCGCCGGAACCGGCTCGGCCGGCGCAGCGGCCTCCGGTGTGATCACCGTGCAGGGCATCGCCGGCGGCGTGGCGCAGCAGGTGGCGCAGACGGGCTCCCCGTGGGGAGTGACCGGCACCGGCACGGCGGGCGTGGCCGCGACCGGCGTCGTGTCGGTGCAGGGCATTGCCGGTGGCGTCGCCCAGCCGATCTCCGGGTCGGTCGGCATCACCGGCACGGCAGCAGTCACGCAGTCGGGCACGTGGACGGTCCAGCAGGGCACGCCACCGTGGACGGTGACGCCGGGTGTGCAGACGTCCGGCATTCCGTTGGCTGGCTCCGGTGTCCTGTCTTCCGCATTCGCCATCAAGGCTTCGGCCGGAGTCCTCTACGGCATCTCAATTTCCACGACGAGCACCGGAGGTTATCTCGTGCTGGTCAACGCGGCGGCATCACCGGGTGCGGGGGCCATCGTTCCCGTGGCATCCTGCTACGTTCCAGCCTTCGGGACGTGCGGGCTGCAATACACGCCGCCAGCCAGCTTCTCGCTGGGTATCCAGGCCGTGTTCACGACAGCCGCCACCCCGTACACCTATACGCCGTCGGCGACGGCACAATTCAGCTCGCAGGCCTTCTGATGCGCCGCCTGCTCTACGCCCTCGCCGGGCTTCTCGTTGCGAGCCTCGCCGCCTACGGCGTCACGGTCACGTCAAGCTCGACACCGGGCTTCACCGGGATCCGGCTCGTCACCATCTGCGCCGCCGGTTGCACGGTCACCTGTAGCGGCAGCCCCTCCTGCGCGGCGACCTACACGCCGGTCGCCGGGCTGGTCAATGCCGACGTGATCTGCATCGGCGGTGGCGGTGGTGGCGGCGGCACCCAGACCTCGCTCGCGAGCGACATCAACGGAGCGCCCGGCGGCGGCGGTGGGGCCTATGCGCGGGTGATGCTGACGGCGGCGGAGGTCGGGGCCAGCATGGCGGCGGTGGCGGGAGCCGGTGCGGCTGCCGTTGCGGGCGGGATCACTCCCGGCGGAAACGGCGCGCAGAGTTCACTGGGCACCAAATGCATCGCTCCTGGTGGGGCTGGCGGGGCAGGCGGCGATCGCACGACGATCGCCGGGGGTATCGGCGGGGCGCTCGGGACCGGGAACGTCACGATCACCGGAGGCTACGGTGGCTACAGCGCTTATTCGGCCAACGAGGTGACGCATCGCACGTCGGAGGGAATGGGCGGAGCGTCCGTCGGCGGGCATGGAGGCCTCACGCCGGGGGCGTGCGGGGGGGCGGTGGTTGGAGTAGCCGGGGATAATTGGGGCGGCGGCGGATCCGGGGGCTATTCCTGCAACAACATAGGAGGTGCCGGCGGCGGCGCTGGCGGCAACGGGATCGTCATCATCACCGAGTATTACCGATGATGAAGCGCCTGCTCTACGGGCTGGTCTGGCTCCTCCTTGTAGGGACCGTCGCCTACGGCGTGAACTCGACGGTTTCGTCGGATCCCGGCTTCTCGCGGATCGTAATCAAGACGCACTGCAATGACGGGACGTGCGACTCGGGCTCGATCACCTACACTCCGCCGGTGGGGTTGGTCCTGGCCAAGATTGAGTGCGTCGGGGGCGGCGGCGGAGGCGGCGGGACCGTTGCTGTAAGCGCATCAACGCACGGCGGCGGCGGTGGCGGCGGCGCGGGTGGTGCGGCGACATACGTCACGGCGGCGGACATCGGAGCCAGCCTAACTTTCGTCCTCGGAGCCGGCGGAGCTGGCGGCACGACCGCTGGCGGCGACGGCGGCAACGGTAACTCGGCGAGGGTGACCG
>Ga0105242_10000114_pt1 | contig 58418 bp, 55 predicted proteins | sample KBSM24metaG_FD_81521 | JGI IMG/M metagenome (GOLD analysis project Ga0105242, IMG submission 81521) | Miscanthus rhizosphere microbial communities from Kellogg Biological Station, Michigan, USA - KBS M2-4 metaG | ecosystem: Host-associated > Plants > Roots > Rhizosphere > Soil | place...
GCGCGCAGGCTGCGCGAGGCCGTCGAGTCGACCAACGGCAACGGCAGCGGCTTTCACGTCAACCTCGCGGTCGGCTATGGCGGGCGCCAGGAGATCGTCGACGCGGTGCGGGCGCTGCTCGGCAAGGAACTGGCCAACGGCGCCACCGGCGATCAGCTGATCGAGGCCATCACCGTTGACGCGATCTCGGAGAACCTCTACACCTCGGGACAACCCGACCCCGATCTGGTGATCCGCACGTCGGGGGAGCAGCGGTTGTCGGGCTTCCTGCTGTGGCAGAGCGCCTATTCGGAGATGTGGTTCACGGAGGCTTACTGGCCGGAGTTCCGGCGGGTCGACTTCCTGCGGGCGCTGCGCGATTACACCGCGCGTCACCGCCGCTACGGCATGTAGTGCCACACTTGAACCATGGCTGCGCTGTCAGCGGTGGTGTTCACGCTGAGCTGGTGGTTGGGCCTCTATCTGCTGGCCCGTGACCCACGCAAACCCGTGCTGGTGCTCGCCGCGATCGGGCTGACCAGTTTCGCGTCGGTGGTCGCGCTCGATGCGGTTCGGGTGGTCAGCGGCTCATACATCCTCAGCAGCGTCGAGGTCTACCTTGTGACCGTGCCCGGCATCGCGTGGTTCGCAGTGCTGCTCGAGATGTCACGGCCGAGCGACACCTGGCGCAGCCGGGCAGGCGAGATCGCACTGGTGGCTGCCGTCGCGGCGGTCGCGTTGTTCGGCGCAGCGATGGCGGGCAACGTCGACGGCCCGCTGCGGATGGGCCACTGGGTGATGTTCGCGGCGATCTCGCTGTCGTCCTTGGGAGCGATGGTCAAGGCCGTGCTCGTGAAGCCACCGCGACCGGTGGTGACCTTCATCGTCATCGCCACACTGTTCTTCGCGCTGGGCAACGCGATCCTGGTCATCCCTCTCGGTCTGGTGCCGAGTTGGCTGGCGTTAGCGTCCACCGGATTCGACGTCGCACTGCTGGGCATCGCGGTCGCGATCGGCGACGCGTTCGACGAGGGCCAGGCGCTGCGGGCCGACATGCTGCGGTCCTTCGCGGCGACGGCCGTGGTGGCGCTGCTGTTCGGTGGCCAGCTGCTGATCGGCCTGGCAGTGTCGGGCCGCCAGACCGCGTTGATGGTGCTGTTGTTCACCAGCCTCGGCGTCGCGATCGCGATCAACGTGCTGGCCGATCCGCTGGCCGGGCTGCTCGACCGGCTGGCGTTCTCCCGCTCGCCGGATCTGCGGGCCGACCGCGCCACCTTGCGGCGCACGGAAGCGGCGTTGCCGCTTCGGTCGGCCAACCCGCTCGACGGCATCGATGACGACACCTTCGCCCGGCTCACCCGCCGCGCGCTCGGCCACTACGGCGACCTGTCCAAGCTGGTCGCCAGTCCGCTGACCGCGCTGCCGATGATCGACGAACGGCTCGCCGCCCGTGGCGCGCCCGACCAGCCGCTGGAGCGGGCCAATGAACTCAAGGCTCTGCTCGCAGACCGCATCGCCCGGCTCAAGCCGCGCGACGGCGGCGACTTCGGCACCACCGACCAATGGCGCCACTACAACTCGTTGTATTTTCCGTACGTCGTCGGGGTGCGCGCCTACGCGCAGAACGCCACCGCCGCGGGATTGGACCCGGTTGCCCGGCAGGCCTGGCAGTGGTTCGTCACCGAGGTGCCGCAGCGGTCGCTGCACAACTGGCAGAACGCCGCCGCTCGGCTGATCGCCGCTGATCTGCGCGGCAATCTCGTCACCGCACAAGACTGAGATCAGGCCGCTGAGCTGCGGTTGGCAGCAGCTGGCAGCGTCTGGCGTCGATCTGGCAGTGGGTTCTGAGCAACCTCGGTGCTATGACCGCAATCAACACCCGCCCGGTCCGGGAGAGTACCGACTCACTACTGCGTTTCGCCCTCCGCGCCGACGCCACCCTGTGCGCCGGCCTCGGGCTGCTCGTCGCGATGGCGGCTGACCTGCTGTCTCGGCTGTCCGGTCTGTCGTCTACCGCGGAGTGGATCGGCGGTGCCGCCCTGGTGATCTACGGCGCCGTGCTGTACCTGGCCGCGGGCCTGCCTGACGTCCACCGCGTCGGTGTCGGTGTGCTCGCCGGAAACATCGCCTACTCGATCCTCGTCACCGTGGTGCTCGTCGCCGGGTGGCTCCCGCTGACCGAATTCGGTGTGGCCGCGACGATCGCCTTCACCGTCGCCACGCTCGCCTTCGCCTACGCCCAGTACCTCGGAGTGCGCCGCCTGGCGTGACTCCCTCATGGCTGGGTCCGGAGCCGCCGTCGTCAGAGGTTGCGGCGTCGGCTCCGGAACCGGTGTCAACCAACAGAAAGGAATTTTCATGACCGCCATCAGCACACCCAAACTCGCGGACTCCACCGACTCGTTCCTGCGCTTCGCTCTGCGGGCCGACGCGACCGCCAGCGGACTCATGGGTATCGCCGGTATTCCCCTCGCGGGCTGGCTGGCAGACGCATCGGGCACTCCGATCGCGTTCGAGTACACGGTGAGCGCACTCTTCATCGCCTTCGCGGTGGGTGTTTTCGCACTCGCTGCGAGGCCATCGGTTAAGCGGCCCGGCATCGTGATCGCAGCAGGCAACGCGCTCTACACGGTCGCAACGGTGCTCTTTGTTCTCGCCAACGTCTTCCCGCTGACCACCGTAGGCGTGGTGCTCACGCTGGCGACCGGCGTCTACACGCTGGTCATGGCCGAGTTGCAGTACCAGGGCTGGCGCCGCGCGAAGGCGTAAGCCGTTGCCGCTCAAGCCCGCTCGGCGACCCCGGGCGGGTCTAGAGTTTGCGCAGCCGCAGCCGGTTGATGGCGTGGTCGGCGTCCTTGCGCAACACCAGCGTCGCGCGCGGCCGCGTCGGCAGGATGTTCTCGATCAGGTTGGGCCGGTTGATCGAATGCCAGATATCGCGGGCGGCGAACACCGCGGCGTCATCGGTCAGCGTGGCGTAGTGGTGGAAGTGCGATGCGGGATCGGCAAACGCCGTCGACCGCAGGCCGAGGAACCGGTTGATGTACCACTGCTCGATGTCCTCGATGCGAGCGTCGACATACACCGAGAAGTCGAACAGGTCGGACACCATCAGCGCCGGGCCCGTCTGTAACACGTTGAGGCCCTCGAGAATCAGGATGTCGGGATGCTTGATGAGCTGCTTTTCGCCGAGCACGATGTCGTAGAGCAGATGCGAGTAGACCGGCGCGCACACCTTGTCGGCTCCGGATTTCACCGCCGTGACGAACCGCATCAGTGCGCGCCGGTCGTAGCTCTCCGGGAAACCCTTGCGATGCATCAGGTTTCGACGGCCTAATTCGGCGTTCGGGTACAGGAAGCCGTCGGTGGTGACCAGATCGACGAGCGGGTGGTGTTCGAAGCGGGCCAGAAGCGCCTGCAGCACACGGGCGGTGGTCGACTTGCCGACGGCGACGCTTCCCGCCACCCCGATGACGAACGGCACCGGCCGGTCCGGATTCTGCTGGGGCTCACCGAGGAACTCCGCGGTGGCGGCGAACAGCCGCTGGCGCGCCGCGACCTGGAGGTGGATCAACCGAGCCAGCGGCAGGTAGACCTCTTCGACCTCCAGCAGGTCCAGCTTCTCGCCGAGACCCCGCAGCGCCAGCACCTCGTCTTCGGTCAGCTTCATCGGCGTCGACATGCGCAGGGCGCGCCATTGACTCCGGTCGAACTCCACGTAGGGGCTCGGCTCGCTCAGCCGCGGCATGCGCTCAGTCTTGCATTTACCGTTGAGGCCATGGACGCCACCACCTTGATCCGCGAATATCTGCTGCTCGGTTTGCGCTTCGATCGGATCGAGGAAGGTTACGTCGACTCCTTCACCGGCGACCCGGCCCTGCGTCAGCAGGTGCAGAACGAACCCGCTCCCGATCCCGCCGACCTGGCACTGGCAGCCGAGCGGTTGGCCGCCGAAATCCCGGATGACCTCGATCCGGCCCGCGCCGACTACGTCGCGGCGCATCTGCGCGCGCTGGCCTGTGCGGGCAACAAGTTCGCGGGCCAGGACGTCGGCTTCGTCGACGAGGTGAAGGCCTATTTCGACGTGCATATCACCAGGGGCGACCCCGAGCGCTACCTGCAGGCCCACCGCATGCTCGACGGCGCCCTGGGCGGCAGCGGATCACTCGCCGAGCGCATGCAGGCCTACCGTGCCTCCGAAGTGGTCCCGCCGGACAAGCTCGAGGACGCCATCCACGCGTTCTCCAGCGCGCTGCGCGACCGGGTGCGCGCCGAATACCCGCTGCCCGACACCGAGACCATCACCTACGAGGTGGTCACCGACAAGCCGTGGTCGGGGTTCAACTATTACCTCGGCGACTACCGCTCCACCGTCGCCGTCAACGCCGACCTCAAGCAGCAGATGTCCAACCTGCCGCGGCTCGTCGCGCACGAGTCCTATCCCGGCCACCACACCGAGCACTGCCGCAAGGAAGCCGGGCTCGTCGAGGGCAAGGGCCATGCCGAGCAGACCATCTTTCTGGTCAACACGCCGCAGTGCCTGATGGCCGAGGGACTGGCGGACCTCGGCCTACACGCCGCGATCGGGCCGAACTGGGGCGGCTGGGCCCGAGAGATCTACGCGGACCTCGGGTTGCGCTTCGACGGCGAGCGGGCGGAAGCGGTGTCCGAAGCGGCCGGCGCGCTGGCTGACGTCCGTCAGGACGCCGCGCTGATGCTGCACGACGAACACCGCGACGTCGACGACGTGGTCGACTTCCTCAAGCGCTGGCTGCTGGTCAACGACGAACGCGCCCGGCAGATGCTGCGCTTCTTGTCCTCGCCGCTGTGGCGTGCCTACACCAGCACCTACGTCGAGGGGTTCCGGTTGCTGCGGGGCTGGCTGGAGGCCCGGCCCGACGGCGTCAGCGTCACCGAACGCTTCGGGCGGCTGCTGGACGAGCCGCTGATCCCGTCGTCGCTGCGGGACGTAGGCTGAACGACATGACCGCTGACTCGACCGTGACCGCCGCCACCGCTCCCGGTGCCGAGTACGCCGATACCGCGAGTGCCGCTTACCGTTCGATTCTGCAGATCATCGAGTCTGTCGAACCCCGCATCGCGGCGGCGACGCGCAAAGAGCTTGCCGACCAACGTGATTCGCTCAAGCTGATTGCCAGCGAGAACTACGCGTCCCCGGCGGCGTTGCTCACGATGGGTAGCTGGCTGTCCGACAAGTACGCGGAAGGCACCATCGGGCACCGGTTCTACGCCGGTTGCCAGAACGTGGACACCGTCGAGACCGTGGCCGCTGAGCACGCCCGCGAGCTGTTCGGCTCGCCCTACGCCTATGTGCAGCCGCACTCGGGTATCGACGCCAACCTCGTTGCGTACTGGGCCATCTTGGCCACCCGCGTCGAGGCTCCGGGCCTCGCGGAGGCCGGCGTCAAGAACGTCAACGACCTGTCCGAGGCGGACTGGGAGAAGATGCGCAACAAGCTCGGCAACCAGCGCCTGATGGGCATGTCGCTGGACGCGGGCGGGCACCTGACCCACGGCTTCCGGCCCAACATCTCCGGCAAGATGTTCCACCAGCGAAGCTACGGCACCGACCCGACGACCGAGTTGCTCGACTACGACGCGCTTGCCGCAGCCGCGCGGGAATTCAAGCCGCTGATTCTCGTCGGCGGGTACTCGGCCTACCCGCGCCGGATCAACTTCGCCAAACTGCGCGAGATCGCCGACGAGGTCGGCGCGACGCTGATGGTCGACATGGCGCACTTCGCAGGCCTGGTCGCGGGCAAGGTGTTCACCGGCGACGAGGACCCTGTGCCGCACGCCCACGTCACCACGACCACCACGCACAAGTCGCTGCGTGGGCCGCGCGGCGGGCTGGTGCTGGCGACCGCCGAGTACTCCGACGCCGTGGACAAGGGCTGCCCAATGGTGTTGGGCGGGCCGCTGTCGCATGTGATGGCCGCCAAGGCCGTCGCGCTTGCCGAGGCCCGGCAGCCCACATTCCAGGTCTACGCGCAGCGGGTCGCCGACAACGCCAAGGCGCTCGCCGAGGGCTTCCTCAAACGCGACGCACGGCTGGTCACCGGCGGCACCGACAACCACATCGTGCTGCTCGACGTCAGTTCGTTTGGACTGACAGGCCGACAGGCGGAGTCGGCGCTGCTGGACTCCGGCGTCGTCACCAACCGCAACTCGATCCCGGCCGACCCCAACGGCGCCTGGTACACCAGCGGCATCCGGTTGGGCACGCCGGCGTTGACGACCCGCGGATTCGGGGCGGACGACTTCGACCGTGTCGCCGAGCTGATGGTCGAGGTGCTGTTGAACACGCAGCCAGGGCAAGGCACCGCTGGGCCTTCCAAGGCCAAGTACGTGCTGGCCGACGGCACGGCCAAACGGGTCCACGCCGCTGCATCGGAGCTGCTGGCCGCGAACCCGCTGTACCCCGGTTTGTCGCTGTAGCTATCCGCGGGTCCGCGAAAGGTAGCCCCGAATAACCCCGTGCGGGTATTTCAGACTCGCCGCCGTGACCGCGACCGCTGACCTTTCCACGTCCGTCATGTCGGCCCCACAGGCCGATGTCGATCCCGACATCGCCGAGCTGCTCGACAAGGAACTGGGTCGCCAGCGCGACACGCTGGAGATGATCGCGTCGGAGAACTTCGCGCCGCGAGCCGTCCTGCAGTTGCAGGGCAGCGTGCTCACCAACAAATACGCCGAGGGGCGCGACACGTGTACGCGATTTCGGAAAATGTGTGAACTCGGGTTACAGTTACTTTCATGGCACAGAAACCTGTACCTAACGCACTGATTCTCGAGCTAGAGCCGGTTGTGCAGCAGGAGCTGCGTCGCCACATCGACACCGAGGACCTCTGGTACGCCCACGACTACGTGCCGTTCGACCAGGGCGAGAACTTCGCTTTCCTCGGCGGCAACGACTGGGACCCGTCGCAGGTGACGCTGCCCAAGACCGTCACCGACGCCCTTGAGATCCTGCTGATCACCAAGGACAACCTCGCCGGTTACCACAGGGAGTTCGTGTTCAGCTTCATCCTCGACGACAAGTGGGGCCGCTGGATCGGCCGCTGGACCGCGGAGGAGCACCTGCACGCCGTCGCGCTGCGCAACTATCTGGTGGTCACCCGCGAGATCGACCCGGCCGCCAACGAGGACGTGCGCGTCGAGCACGTGATGAAGGGGTACCGCGCCGACACCTACACGCAGATCGAGCGCCTGGTGTTCATGGTGTTCTTCGAGCGCGAGCACGCCGTGTTCTGCCGCAACCTCGAAGCGCAGATCACCGAGCCGGCGCTGAAGAGCCTGATCGGCCGCATCACCCGCGACGAGGAACGCCACGAGGAGTTCTTCGCCAACCTCGTCGCGCACTGCCTGACCTACATCCGCGACGAGACGATCGAGGCGATCGCCCGCCGCGCAGCCGAACTCGGCGTCGTCGGTGGGGACATCGACGCGTACGCGGACAAGGTCGCGCATATGGCTGAGGCCGGCATCTTCGGACCGGAGCAACTGCGCCAGCTGATCGCCGACCGCATCACCGCGTGGGGGCTCGCCGACGAGCCCGCGCTGCGCGCCTACGTGTGACGAGTTAGCCACGGCGCGCCTGCACGGCGCGAAGCGCTCAGCGAGAGTAGCGTCGTTTCTCGATGGCTAGCGACATGCTCTGCTATCCGGGCGGTACCGATCGTTTCGATTACGAGAGGACCGGCCCCGGTCCTGGTACCGCAGTGTCCGCCGAGATGTTCGTGCGGGGCCGCGCGGGCTCGAGGAGCGCTACGTGACTGATTCGGCCGTCCGGACCTATGTGCTCGACACCTCCGTGCTGCTGTCCGATCCCTGGGCGGCTACGAGGTTTGCCGAGCACGAAGTCGTGGTCCCGTTGGTGGTCATCAGCGAACTGGAAGCCAAGCGGCATCATCATGAGCTTGGCTGGTTCGCGCGGCAGGCACTACGGATGTTCGACGATCTGCGGCTCGAGCATGGGCGGCTGGATCAGCCGATTCCCGTTGGGACGCAGGGCGGCACGCTGCATGTCGAGCTGAATCACAGCGATCCGACGGTGCTGCCTGCAGGCTTCAGGACCGACACCAACGACGCGAGGATCCTGACGTGCGCGGCCAATCTCGCCGCGGAAGGCAAGCGAGTCACGTTGGTGAGCAAGGACATTCCGCTGCGAGTGAAGGCGGGCGCGGTCGGTCTGTCCGCCGACGAGTACCACGCCCAGGACGTGATCACGTCGGGTTGGACGGGGATGGACGAGCTCGAGGTGTCGGCCGATGAGATCGACACTCTCTTCGCAGACGGTGAGATCGACCTGGAGGCCGCACGTAACCTTCCGTGCCACACCGGCATTCGGCTGCTCGGCGGCAATTCGCACGCACTGGGCCGAGTCAACCCCGAAAAGCGGGTGCAACTGGTCCGCGGCGATCGCGAGGTTTTCGGGCTGCGCGGCCGCTCCGCCGAGCAACGGGTCGCGCTCGATCTGCTGCTCGACGAGTCCGTCGGCATCGTCTCCCTCGGCGGCAAGGCCGGCACCGGCAAGTCCGCGCTGGCACTGTGCGCCGGGTTGGAAGCCGTCCTCGAGCGGCGCACGCAGCGCAAGGTAGTGGTGTTCCGTCCGCTATACGCGGTCGGCGGGCAGGACCTCGGCTACCTGCCGGGCAGCGAGAGCGAGAAGATGGGCCCGTGGGCGCAGGCCGTCTTCGACACGCTCGAAGGCCTGGCCAGCCCCGCGGTACTGGAAGAAGTGCTATCCCGCGGCATGCTCGAGGTGCTGCCACTCACTCACATTCGCGGCCGCTCACTGCACGACTCGTTCGTCATCGTCGACGAGGCGCAGTCACTGGAACGCAACGTGCTGCTGACCGTGCTGTCCCGGCTGGGTGCCGGATCGCGGGTGGTGCTCACCCACGACGTCGCCCAGCGCGACAACCTGCGAGTGGGACGCCACGACGGCGTGGCCGCGGTGATCGAGAAGCTCAAGGGTCACCCGCTGTTCGCGCACATCACGCTGCTGCGCAGCGAGCGCTCACCGATCGCGGCGTTGGTCACCGAGATGCTCGAGGAAATCAGCCCGGGAGCGCTCCCGTGAGCGATTTCGGCGCGCTAACGGACGCTGAGCGGGCGTAAGCGCGCCGAGATCGGTAGTCGGTAGGCTGCTTGGGTGCCGAAGCGACCCGATAGCCAGGTCTGGCGGTACTGGAGGACCGTCCTTGGCGTGCTCGCGGCCGCCGCGGTGCTGATCGTCGGCGGCCTGACCGGGCACGTCCGCAAAGCCAGCGCCGACAACGTCGACTGCTCACAGGTCAAGTGTGTGGCGCTGACGTTCGACGACGGGCCGAGCCCCTTCACAGACCGGCTGCTGAAGATCCTGACCGACAACGACGCCAAGGCGACGTTCTTCGAGATCGGCAACAAGGTCGCCGCCAACCCCGCCGGCGCAAAGCGAGTGGTGGAAGCCGGGATGGAACTGGGCAGTCACACGTGGGAACACCCCAACATGACGACGATCCCGCCCGAAGACATCCCGGAGCAGTTCAGCAAGGCCAGTGATGCGATCGAGGCGGCGACCGGTCAGCGGCCGAAGCTGGTGCGCACCGCGGGTGGCCTCGTCAACGATGCGGTCCTGGCTGAGGCCAAGAAACAGGGTCTTGCCGACATCAACTGGGACGTGATCCCGTTCGACTGGGCGAACGACTCCAACACCGCGGCCACCCGGTACATGTTGATGACACAGATCAAGCCGAACTCGGTGGTGCTGTTTCACGACACCTACTCGTCCACAGTCGATCTCGTCGAGCAGTTCATCCCGGTGCTCAAGTCCAACGGCTATCACATGGTGACCGTCACCCAGATGATCGGACCGCGCGAGCCGGGCAGCTCCTACGGCAGCCGGGAAAACGGCCCGCCGGTCAACGACCTCACTGACATCCCGCCTGCTGAGATCCCGACGCTGCCGAGTACGCCTTCGCCCAAACCGATGCCGAACTTCCCGATCACCGATATCGCAGGCGCGAACTCCGGTGGCCCCAACAACGGCGCGTAGGCGAACGCGGGGCTGAGGCGGCCAGGTGCGCACCGATACGGCGTTTGTGCTCACCCTTCTCGTGATGAGCTACGCCGTCGTTTCGGGGCTGGTGAAGCGGTGGTACATCGCTCCCGCGTTGATCTTTGTCGCGTTCGGAATGGTGTTGGGGCCGTTCGGATTCGGTGTGATCGAGGCCGCGGCTCACACCGAGAGCTTCACCATCCTGGCCCAGCTGGCGCTGACCGTGATCCTGTTCAACCAGGCCGCGATGCTCGACCTGCCGTCCGTGGTCCGCCGCGGCCATATCACCGTGCGGTTGTTGGCGATCGGAATACCGTTGTCCATCGTCCTCGGCACGGTCGTGGCGCTGCTGGTGATGCCGGTGATGCCGTTGTGGGAGGCGGTGTGCCTCGCAACCATCGTGGTGCCGACGGAAGTGGCGCTGATCGACGCACTGCTCGAGGACCGTCGTATCCCCGAGGCCGTCCGGCATGCCATGTCAGCCGAAAGTGGCTGCAACGACGGGATCGCGTTGGCGGCGATGCTGGCCGCCGTGGCGCTCGCGTCTCAGCAGAACGACCCGGATCCGAGCCGGTGGGCACTGTTCGCGCTCCGTACCGAGGGGGTTTCTCTGCTGGTGGGCCTCGGCATCGGTGCGGTCGGTGGCCTGGTGATCGTGAGGTCCCGCCAGCGCGGCTGGATGAGCGATACCTGGGCCCAGTTGGCCACCGTCGCGTTGGCGTTGGTGTGTTTCGAAGTCGGAGAGCGGTTGCAGGGCAGCGGATTCGTCACCGCCTTCGCGGGCGGCCTGGCCTACTCGATGATGATGAACAGGGCGGGCGCGCAGATACCGTCGCAGGTGACCGATGCGGCTGGTCAGTTGCTGGAGCTGATCGTGTTCGCGATGTTCGGCAGTTATGCCGTCTTCGTCGGATGGCGCGATGCGGATTGGCGCGTGGTGCTTTTCGCCGTCGTCGCGCTGATCGTGGTGCGTCTGGTGGCGGTGTCTACCGCGCTGATTGGCAGCGACCTGCCCGCCCGCAGCAGGCTGTTCATCGGCTGGTTCGGGCCTCGCGGGATCGGCACTCTGGTTCTCGGATTGTTGATGGTCGAGCGAGGCGAGATCCGGCAGTCGACCACGATCATGCAGGCGGTCGTCGTCACCGTCACCGTGAGCCTCGTGGTGCACAGCCTGACCGCACCGATCGGCATTCGGCTGTGGCCCGCCCAGGTGCCGCAGAAGACGGCGCCACCGAACGTCTAGCGGAGCCGCCCACCCCTGACCAGAAACCACCCCGCGGCCGCCGCGCCGCAAAACGCCACCACCCTGTCGGCCCTGTCGGCTTTCGGCAGATCCAGCAGTGAGACCAGGCCAAGCATCGCGAAGCCGTGCGCAATGCGGGTTGGCTGGTCGCCGTCGTCACCAGGGCGGCTTGGTTCTGACTGGCCAATGAGTTGTGGTCGACGGGCAACAATCCTCCTTCGGTCGCTTGACCTGCGCGCGTGGTTGACGCTAATTCGCTCAACAATGCTGAGAAATAGGGTGTTTCCCTATTCCTCGCTTCTTAGGCTGCCGGTCTACGCCTTACTCATGTGACGGCCGAGTTCAGCGCGCGACTTGATGCCGAGCTTGCGGTAGATCCGGGCCAGGTTCGCCTCGACGGTCTTCGGGCTGATGAATAGAGCGGTCGCCACGTCGCGGTTCTTCATGCCCGAGGCCGCAAGCTCGGCGACCCGTTGCTCCGACGGGGTGAGCTGTCCGCTCCGGCGCGGGCCGACGTTCGCGCGGGCGAGCTCGGCGCGGGCCTTGTCGGCCCACAGCGGGACATGCAGACGCTCGAAGATGGCGAGGGCTTCCTGCAGGCTCGCCGACGCCGTTTCCTTCTTCCGCTGCCGGCGCCGTATTTGGCCCAGTAGCAACAGCGTTCGAGCACGCTCGAACGGCATTTGCAGCCGGTCGTGTGCGGCGATCGCGCGCGTGGCGACCTCGCCCGCGGCGTCGAGGTCACCTCGGGCGGCCAGCAGCATGCTTCTGCCACGGGCGCCGGCGGCGAGCATCCAGGGGCGGTCCCGCCGCTCGCCGTTGCGTTCGAGGGCGCCGATGAGCGGCTCCGCCTCGGTACCCCGGCCCACTTGAATCAGGGCCTCGATGGCGTCCACCAAAAACGTCGCATTGGGAAGCTCGGTCGGTGTCGACGCCGGATTGAACTTGGCCACCAGTGGCTGCAGCGTGGCAACCGCGGCCTCGTAGTGACCCAGCGACACGTCCAGGAATCCGAGTGCACCAATGACCCTGTCCGTCAACCGAACCGCTCCTGTGCGCCTGCCCGCCTCGAGCGCTTCGGCGGCTGCCTGCCTGGCGTCTGCTTCGCGACCGGCGTACACCGCCAACTTCGCCCGCAGGCTGTGCGCCAAGAACAGCGGGGTGTCGCCACCGAGCTGGCGGGCGCGCTCCATGGCGTCCTCGGCGACCAGACCGGCCTCGACGAAGTCGCCACGCCAAATGCTGCTCAGCACCACGTGCTGGGCGATGAAGATGAGCTCGCCTTCCTCACCCTTCTCCACGCAGCGGCGCCGGACGCCTTCGAGCACCTCGTGCGCCTCGTGCAGGCTGCCCGTCCACTCCAGCAGCAGGGCGCGCTGGACCGATGGTCGAAACACCAAGGGCGTGAAGATCTCGGGGTCCTCCAACTCCACTGCGCGACGGAGCTGGTCTTCGTCGAAGCCTTCGCCGCTCAGGAACCGCAGGATCACGCGCATACCGAGTGCCAGGCCCAGCAGGTGCGGCTGGTTGACGCGCTCGGCTTGGGCGACGGCCTCCTCGGCCATCTGCACGCTGGCTTGGGGCTGATTGGCCTGGAGCAGTGCGTAGGCCAAGGTGATCAGGACTTGCGCGCGCAGCGGGCTGTCGGGGTGCACCTCGCTGAGCGCGCGCTGCAGCAGGCCGGCTCCCTCGAAGAAGCCGTCGCCGTACAGTCGCACGACAGCAAGCCGGCTCAAAGCCTCTGCTCGCAGGTCGCCGGGCGCCAGTCGATCGATGGTCTCCTCGAGCATGGCGCGCGCTCGCTCGTGGTCGCCTGCGTCGAAATGGTGTAGGGCGGACCGGAGTCGACGCTCCGGGGTGTCACCGCCGAGGCCGATCGCGAGGTCCATCAACTCGGCGGCTGCCACGGGAGCGCCGCGGACGCGGGCGGACTCGGCCGCTGTATCGAGCGCCCGCAGCGTGACTTGGTCGCCACTGGTCGCGGCCAGCGCCAGGTGCCGCGCCCGCAACTCGGGCTCGTCGACGATGTCGGCGAGGCGGCGATGCATCGTCCGGCGTTGGCCGGGCGCGGCTTCGGTGTATACGCCCCTGGCCAGCAGGGGATGGGCGAAGTGGATCCGGTTGCCGTCGATCGCGATGATGCCGTTGCTTTCCGCGTTCTCGAGCAGCTCGATCAAGCGGTCGTCGTCGCTTCTCGTCGCGGTCGACACCAGCTCCACGGTCGGCGCAGCCATGCACGATGCCGCGAGCAGCGCATCATGCACGTGGGGATCGAGGCCGCTGAGCCGGGCCCGCACGACGTCGGCCAGCGTGCGTGGCAGCGATGTCTCGACACCAGGCGCGCTTTCGGCGATAGCCCGTGCCAATTCAATTGCATAGAAAGGGTTTCCGCCCGACACTTCGTGAATCCGGCCCATCGTCGGGCGCGAAAAGGGTCGCCGCAGCCGCGCCGATATCGCTGCGTTCAAATCGTGGATACTCAACGGACGCAATCGAACTCGGGCAACCGTGTCAGGGCGGGGCATTTGCAGCCAGGACGCGCCGGTGCCGTCGACGGCGTCTGTGCGCACACTGCCAAGAATGCCGACCGGCCCGGTGAGCCGCCTCGCCGCGAACGCCACCACGTGCATGCTCGATGGGTCGATCCATTGCAGGTCATCGATCGCCAACAGCAGCGGCCCGCCGTCGGTGAGGTATTCGACGACCGAAAGGAATGCCGCGGCCACGGCGCGCTGATCGGTGGCGGTGTCGTTGTTGTCCGCCCGCATCAGCACCTGATCGACCGCCAAGCGCTGGGGTTCGGGCAGGTCAGCCCAAGCGGATGCGGGCACCCCGTCCAGCAGATCGGCCAGGGCCGTGTAGGCCAGCACGGATTCGGCCGCTGCGGCGCGCGCCGACAACACCCGGAAGCCCTTCTCCTCCGCCAGGTCCAGGGCTTCCAACCAGAGGGTGGTCTTGCCGATGCCTGGTTCGCCCTCGATCAGCAAAGCCGACGGCTCAGAAGTCGCAGACGCCAAGAAGCCAGCGATCATCCGATTCTCTGTCGGACGGCTCTCCACGGCCACTCCCGGCACAGCTCAAACAATTCCAGCTAACAACGGATCGGTCTACCCTTTGTGTCAACTAGGCTCGACCGCACGAGCCGGCAACATCCGCAATAGTATGTTTACCGGCTATTTCCGAATTCTATTCACATGCCTTCCGAGCTCGGCGCGCGACCGGATGCCTAGCTTGCGATACACGCGCGCGAGCGTGGCCTCAACCGTCTTTGCGCTGATGTACAGCTTGGCCGCCACGTCGCGGTTCGTCATCCCCGACGCCACCAACTCGGCAACGCGTTGTTCTGCGGGCGTGAGCCTGTCGCGCCCGTTTGCCCGTGATCGAGAGCTGGTGCCTGTCAGTTCGGCGCGGGCCCGGTCGGCCCACAGCTGGGTGCCGAGCTGTTCGAAGACCGCAAGCGCGTCACGCAGCATGGCGGTTGCCTCTGACCGGTCTCGCCGCAAGAGCTGCCCGAGCAGCAGCTGAGTCCTCGCACGCTCGAACGGCATCGGCAACCGGTCGTGCTCGGCCAGCGCGCGCCGCGCGCTCTGCACTGCGGCGTTCACATCACCGCGGGCGGCCAGCACCATGGCGCGGCAGCGAGCGCCGACTGCCAGCATCCACGCGCGGTCGACTCTGTCTCCATTGCGTTGCAGAGCCTCGACAAGTGGCTCGGCTTCATCAGCGCGGCCGAGCGCGGTCATCGCCTCCACCGCCGAGCGCGATCGCCAGTTCGAGCAGCTCGGCCGCCGCGGCCGGTGTTCCGCGCGCTTGCGCGGAAGCCGCCGCATCGTCAAGCGCTTCAAGAGTCTCGCGATCACCGGTGGTTGACGCCAGCGCGAGATGCCGTGCCCGCAGTTCGGACTCGACGACCACCTCGGCGAGGCGACGGTGCATGAGCTTGCGCTCGGTAGGCGAAGCGTCGGTGTACACGCCACCTGCCAACAGGGGATGGGTGAAGCGGATCCGGTTGCCTTCGATGGAGACGATGCCGTGCCGCTCGGCGACCTCGAGGAGCTCGATCAGTCGGCCGTGGTCGGCCGCGGTCGCCTCGCCGACCAGCTCCACGGTCGGCGCGGCCAGGCAGGCGGCGGCGAGTAACACGTCATGGACGGCGGGATCGAGGCTGCCGATTCTGGCCCGTACCAACTCCGCCAACGTGCCGGGCGCCACCTCGTCGGCGCTTTCGGTCAACGCGCGCGCCAATTCGATGGCATAGAACGGATTTCCGGCGGAGAGCTGGTGGATTCGCGCCATCGCCGCGCGCGGCATCGGGTGACCCAGCTTATCCTTTACCACGGTGTGCAGCTCACGTGAAGCCAACGGATGCACCGGGATTCGGTGGATGGCGTCGGGACGGGGTAACTGCAGCCATGAGATGGAGTCGCTGCCGTCATGTTCGGTGCGGACGGTGGCCAGCAGTCCCACCGGACCGGACAGCCGGCGCGCCGCGAATGCGAGCACGTGTTGGCCGGACGGATCGAGCCATTGCAGGTCGTCGATCGCCAGCAGGAGCGGGCCATGGTCGGAGAGCCGATCGACGACCGAGAGAAACGCGGCTGCCACCGCGCGCTGGTCGGTGACGCCGTCGGCGGTCTGCTCCCGTAACAGCACCCGATCGACCGCGATCCGCTGAGGCTCGGGCAGGTCGGCCCAGATGTCCTGATCCACGTCGGTCAGCAGATCCGCCAGTGACGCGTAGGCCAGCACGGATTCGGCACTCACGCATGGGCCGATAGCACCCGAAACCCATGTTCACGTGCTTGTTTGAGGCCCGCCAGCCAGACGGTGGTCTTGCCGATTCCAGCCTCGCCGTCGACCAACAGCGCCGACGGCGAGTTGGTCGCGGCAGCGAAGAACTCGCCGAGGGCCTGTTCCTCGGCGGGGCGGCTGGCCTGGCCCGCGGTCACTCCCGAAGAATGTTAGTTACCGTCCGCAGTCGGTTCCATCTGTGCGCGGTTGCTATACGTCGCCCGGCTTTACCTTGGCCATGGCGAGCACGTCGAGTCGGCGGTCCAGCTCCTCCACCGACAGTTTGTCGCCGATCAGACCCCGGTCGATGACCGTCTGGCGGATGGTCTTCTTCTCCTTCAGCGCCTGCTTGGCGACTGCGGCCGCTTCCTCGTAGCCGATCGCGGAGTTCAGCGGGGTCACGATCGACGGCGACGACTCCGCGAGCTCCCGCAGCCGCGCCTCGTTGGCGACCAGGCCGTCGATGCAGCGTTCGGCGAACAGCTTGGCGGCGTTCGTCAGGATCTTGAACGACTCCAGCAGGTTGCGGGCCATCATCGGGATGTACACGTTGAGTTCAAACGCTCCGGATGCGCCGCCCCACGCGACCGCGGCGTCGTTGCCGACCACCTGCGCGGCGACCTGCGTAACAGCCTCCGGGATAACCGGATTGACCTTGCCAGGCATGATCGAGCTGCCCGGCTGCAGATCCGGCAGCTGAATCTCGCCGAGACCGGTCAGCGGGCCCGAGCCCATCCACCGCAGGTCGTTGGCGATCTTGGTGAGCGAGACCGCGATCGTGCGCAGCGCACCGGATGCTTCGACGAGGCCGTCGCGCGCGGCCTGTGCCTCGAAATGGTTTGCCGCGACCCGTAATTCGGCGAGCCCGGTCTGTTCGGTCAGCACGGCCACCACACGCACGTCGAAATCGTCGGGTGCGTTCAGACCGGTGCCGACGGCCGTGCCGCCGATGGCGAGTTCACCCAGCCGCGGCAGCGTGGCCTTGACGCGTTCGATGCCGGCTTCGACCTGACGGGCATAGCCGGAAAACTCCTGGCCCAGCGTCACGGGCACGGCGTCCATCAAGTGGGTGCGCCCCGACTTCACCACGCTGCGCCATTGCCGCGCCTTGCCCTTCAGCGACTCGTGCAGCACCTCGAGCGCCGGAATCAAGTGCCGCACAGCGGCTTCCGTGGCCGCGATATGCGTGGCGGTGGGGAAGGTGTCGTTTGACGACTGCGACATGTTGACGTCGTCGTTGGGATGTACGGTTACGCCGTTCTGCGCGGCGATGCTGGCGATCACCTCGTTGGTGTTCATGTTCGAGCTGGTGCCCGAGCCGGTCTGGAACACGTCGATCGGGAACTGGTCGTCGTGCAGGCCGTCGGCGATCTCGCCTGCCGCCGCGATAATGGCGTCGGCCTTCTCCGGCGCGAGCAATGCGAGATCCTTGTTCACTTGGGCGCACGCACCTTTCAGCAATCCGAGCGCCCGGATCTGTGTGCGCTCCAGACCGCGCCCGGAGATCGGGAAGTTCTCCACCGCCCGTTGAGTCTGTGCGCGCCACAGAGCGTTGACGGGCACTCGGACTTCGCCCATGGTGTCGTGCTCGATGCGGTACTCGACGTCTTCCTTCGAGGATGAGTCGACGCTCATGTGTTTCCTTTTCAGTGAGGAGTTACGGCAGCGGTTGGAAAGCGTTGCTGTCGCCGGTGAAATCGATGGCGGAGTATTCGTTGAGCTTTGACAGGCGGTGGTAGGCCTCGATCATTCGCACCGTGCCCGACTTCGAGCGCATGACGATCGACTGCGTCGTGCAGCCGCCGCCGTAGTACTGGACGCCCTTGAGCAGGTCGCCGTCGGTGACCCCGGTGGCGCAGAAGAAGACGTTCTCGCCGGACACCAGGTCCTCGGTGGACAGGATCTGGTCGAGGTCGTAGCCGGCGTCGACGGCCTTCTGGCGTTCTTCGTCGTCCTTCGGCGCCAGCTTGCCCTGGATCGCGCCGCCCATGCAGCGGATCGCGGCTGCCGCGATGATGCCCTCCGGTGTGCCACCGATTCCGGCGAGCAGGTCGGTGCCCGAGTTCGGCCTGCACGCGGAGATGGCGCCTGCCACGTCCCCGTCGGTGATGAGCCGGATCCGGGCGCCGGCCTCGCGAACCTCGTTGATCAGCTGCTCGTGCCGGGGCCGGTCCAGGATGCACACCGTCATGTCTGAGACCGACAGGTGTTTCGCCTTGGCGACCGAGCGGACGTTCTCACCGATCGGCGCCGTGATGTCGATGCCGTCCACCGCTTCGGGTCCGACCGCGATCTTGTTCATGTAGAACACCGCGGACGGGTCGAACATCGCGCCGCGCTCGGCAACCGCGAGCACCGAGATCGCGTTGGGCAAACCCTTGCTCATCAACGTGGTGCCGTCGATCGGGTCGACGGCGAAGTCACATTCGGGACCGTCGCCGTTGCCGACCTCCTCACCGTTATAGAGCATCGGCGCATTGTCCTTTTCGCCCTCGCCGATCACCACGACGCCGCGCATCGACACCGTGTTCACCAGCTCGCGCATGGCGTCGACCGCCGCGCCGTCGCCGCCCTCCTTATCGCCCCTGCCGACCCAGCGGCCAGCCGCCATGGCGCCGGCCTCCGTGACTCGCACGAGTTCGAGGGCGAGGTTGCGATCAGGGGCTTCACGACGCGACGGGCTCATGCGCCAGATTCTCCCATTAGCCGGTCATCGATAGGGAGCTGGGATACTGGCTATGTGAGTAGGAAGCCGCAGCCCAGCCCGAATGTCACCGGCCAAGCGGCTCCAGCCCCCAAGCCGCAAAAGCCGAGGATCCTGCAGGACGGCCGGGACATGTTCTGGTCGATCGCGCCGCTGGTGATCGCGTGCATCGTGCTGGCGGGGATGCTCGGCATGTGCTCGTTCGCGCCGAACGGGCCGGGAAAGGGGCCCGCGCCGTCCTACGACGCCCCTGCCGCGCTACAGGCCGACGCCGACGCCCTTAAGATCCCGATCCGGCTGCCGAAGCTGCCCGACGGCTGGCAGGCCAACTCCGGTAGCCGCAAGGGCATCGACGGTGGCCGCACCGATCCGGCCACGGGCCTGCCGTCCCGTGCTGTCAGCTCGACCGTCGGATACCTCGCGCCCAGCGGCATGTACATCAGCCTGACGCAGAGCAATGCCGACGAGGACAAGCTCGTCGCGTCGATCAACAACGACCTCTACCCGACGGGGACGCAGGATGTCGCCGGCGTGAAATGGGTGGTGTACGAGGGGACAGGCCAGAAGGGCAAGGAGGCGGAGCCGGTGTGGACCACCCGACTCAACGGGGCGGGCGAGCCGGCGCAGATCGCGATCACAGGCGCTGCAGGTACGCACGAGTACCGTACGCTGGCGGAGGCGACGCAGACCCAGTCGCCGCTGACCGCTCAATAGGACGGAGCCGCATGACCGCGCCGGAAGCCGACCTGACCGGATGGGCCGTCGAACCTTTTTCGGCGGCCGGGTACACCCACGACGTATACCGCAAGGGCGAGGGGCCCGGTGTGGTGCTGATTCCCGAGTTGCCAGGCATCACTCCCGGCGTGCTGGGTCTGGGTAATCACTTGGTGGACAACGCGTTCACCGTGGCATGCCCGTCCTTGTTCGGCGTCCCTGGGGCGCCTGCAATAAGGCCGGGGATGGTGCCGATCATGTTGCGTGGCTGCGTGGCGAAGGAATTCGCGGGATTTGCAACGAACGCGGACCGGCCCGTCGCGCACTACCTGCGCGCGCTGGCGCGCGACCTCAACGAAAAGACGCCCGGCAAGGGAGTCGGGGTCATCGGCCAGTGCTTCACCGGTGGCTTCGCCCTGGCGGTCGCGGTCGACGACAGCGTGTTGGCTCCTGTGCTGAGCCAGCCGTCGGTGCCAATTGCGCTGACGCCCAGGATGAAGCGTGATCCCGGACTGTCCGAAGGTGAGCTCAAGGTCGTCGAACAGCGCGCCGCGAATGACGGCCTGTGCGCGCTTGGGCTGCGGTTCAGCGAGGATCCGTTGGCCCCGGGGGAGCGCTTCAAGACGTTGAAGGCCCGGCTCGGCGATGCATTCGAGGTCATCGAGATCAATTCGAAGAAGGGCAACGAACACGGCTTCGGCAAGATGGCCCACTCAGTACTGACGCTGGAGGTCCGCGAGCAGGACGGGCACCCGGCCTATGAAGCGCGCAAACGGGTAGTCGAGTTCCTCAAGGAGCGGCTGGTTTAGCCGGCGCCGCGACTGGCTTCTGCTTGCCGCCTCGCCGCGCGAGCCGGCCGAGAAGCTTGCGCTGCTTTGGCTTTTCGTCGTCCTCCGGCGCCGCCATCGGCACGTCCTTGTACACCGCGAGGTAGACGCTGATCGTCGTGACGATCACGATCATCAGCACCGGGCCGATCACGATGCCCCACGCGCCGAACATGGCGATGCCGGAGAAGACGGCGAGAAGCATCAGCGCCGAGTCGAGGCGAGCCGCTTTCGGCACCAGGATCGGGCGCAGGAAGTTGTCGATGTTCGTCACCACGATAAGGTGGAAGAGGATGACGAAAGCACCGCCGAAAACGTTGCCGAAGAGGATCATTCCGATCCCGAACGGGATCGTCACGATGCCGCTGCCGAGCGGAATCACCGACAGCGCGGACAGCAGCACCGCGAAAAGGAAGAAACCCTCGTGGAAACCGGCGATGTAGATCGAGGCTGCGCCCGCGACACCCTGGCAGACGGCGATCACGAACTGCCCCATGACGGTGCCCTTGACCATCGCGCCCATCTTCGCCATGTAGAGGTCGGTGACCTCCTCGCCGAGCGGGTTGAGTTGGCGGATGATCCTCAGCACGCCTTCGCGGTTCACGAGCAGTGAGATGAACACGTACAGGAACAGGATCGCGGCCGTGACGCCACCGAACACGCTGCCCGCGGCGCCTTGCAGGAGGCCGAGCAGCCACTCGCCGACCTTCTGTGCGGCGGTGGCCATCGAACTCCGCAGCGAATCCGGCGTGACCGTCACGTCGATGAACGGCACCCGGTGCAACACGTCGTTGACGAAGCGCAGCGCCTGATCGCCGAGTGCGGACAGGTCCGTTCGTCCGACCCATTCGGCTACTCGCTCCACCATGTTGGTGATCTGCACGACGGCGAGGAACACGAACAGCGCCATCGGCACCACGACCGCAGCGATCGCCGCCAGCAGGGTCAGCGTCGCCGACAACCCGGTGCCGAACCGCTTGTTGAGCCGATTGAACAATGGCGTGAACAGGTAGGCCGCCACCGCGGCCACCACGATGAGGATGAAGTAACCACGCAGGAAATAGGCGCCGAACAGGATGGCGACGGCGGTCGCGACCGCCAGCGCACGCTTCTGTGTCAGCGTGAACTCGGTATCCATTGCGGCCACGGGCATACCGTAGCCAGGTTGCGTCGCTCGAACCGCGGATTGCTCGGCGAATCTACGAACGCGTTGTGGCCTGGCTGGCCCGCTGCCGTTCGATGAAGCCGACCGACACCCGGTTCATCAGAGTCGGCGCCAGCCGGGCGAACAGCCACTGGGGATGTGCCGGTCGCGGTGTCACCAGGATCGCCTTGTTCTTCTCGATGGCACGCAAGGTGTCTTGCGCCAGCCGGTCGGGGTCGTAGGCCGTGCGCACGCCCTGGCCCTGAAGAAAGTAGTTGCGGCCCACGAATCCGCCGATCGCGCCCTTGTCGAGGATCGGGGTCTCGACGGCAGACGGGCACACCACCAAAACGCCGACCCCGCGAGAGGCGGCCTCCGAACGCAGGGCCAGTGACAGCCCGACGACGGCGTGCTTGGTGGCCACATAACTGGTGATCTGCCCTGCCGCGGTAAGTCCCGCCATCGAAGCGGTGTTGATGATGTGCCCGTGGCCTTGCCGCAGCATCAGCGGGTAGGCCGCGGCGACACCGTGCACGACGCCGCGGATGTTGACGTCGATGATCGCGTTCCACTGGTCCAGCGTGAGCAGCTCGGTGTCCCCACCCCACACGATGCCCGCGTTGTTGAACATCAGGTCGAGCCGGCCCGCACGATCGACCACCTCGTCGACGGCGGCCTGCACCGCCGCCGCGTCGGTGACATCGAGCCGTGCGGAACGGGCGTTGGCCCCCAGCGTCGAGGCGGTATGTTCGGCAGCATCGCCGTCGATATCGGTGCAGACCACCGTCGCATCCGCGCTCACCAGCGCCCGGCACAGCGCCGCGCCGATGCCCGAGCCCGCCCCGGTGACGATCGCCTGCTTGCCCTCGAAACTCATTGTGCCTCCGCCAGTTTCATCACGTGGCCGAGGACGTCCGGGTAGCGCTTGAGGTGTGCGCCGCCATTGAGGTCCAGTACCTCACCGGTCAGCCACGACGCGGCGGGCGAGCAGAGGTACAGCACGGCGTTGGCGATGTCCTCGGGTGTGCCAGCGCGGCCCAGTGCCGTGTTTTCCAGATACTCCTCGACCACGCCGGGAACAGCGGCGGCAGGCGCGGTCAACGGCGTGTGGACAAAGCCGGGCGCGACGGCGTTGACGCGGATGCCGCGCGGGCCGAGCTCCAGAGCGGCGACCTGCGTCAGCATCGAAAGGCCTGCCTTGGCCGCGCAGTAGGCGCTCATGCCCGCCGCGGGCTGGCGGCCGTTCAGCGAGCTGATCGAGACGAGCGCGCCGCCGGGGCGCAGGTTGCGGCCCGCGTGCTTGGCGACGATGAACGCGCCGGTGAGGCAGACGTCGATGACGTCGCGGAACTGGTCGACAGGCATGTCGGTGATCAGGCCTACGTTGGAGAATCCCGCACAGTTGACGACCACGTCGACCTGACCGGTCTCCTCGAAGAGCCGTTGCACCAAATCTTCGTCGGTGACGTCGACGGTCGCGGCGGTGTGGGGTTCGCCCAGTTCGGCGGCACGCGCCTGTGCGCCGCCGGCATTGCGGTCGGCGACGATCACCCGGTCTCCCTGGCTGGCCAGCGCCTGGGCGGTCGCCCAGCCGATCCCGGACGCTGCGCCGATCACGACCGCGATCCGCTGGCTACCGTTGCTCATCCAGTGGGCCTTTCGACGACGAAATTAGAACGCGTTCCAACTTCACATCCTGGGACCGAAAGTGCAATAGGCGGGTGGATTACCGTGGGTCCGTGACCGAGCTGAAGCTGTCTGATTCGATTGCCGTGGCCATGGCACCGGATGAGCTGTACGCGCTGGTGTCGGACGTGACGAGGATGGGCGACTGGAGTCCGATCTGCCGCGCCTGCTGGTGGGACGAGGGAGACGGCCCACGCGTCGGCGCGTGGTTCACCGGTCGCAATGAACTCCCGGAGCGGACGTGGGAGACGCGGTGCCGGGTGGTCGCAGCGGATCCCGGCCGCGAGTTCGCCTGGGAGGTCAACGACGGCTGGGTGCGTTGGGGATACACATTCGAACCCGAAAATGGCGGCACCCGACTCACCGAGTCATGGGAGCTCCTGCCCGCGGGCATCGCCGGTTTCGGGGAGCGCTTCGGCGCGGACGCTGACGCGCAGATCGAGATTCGGTATGCGGCGGCCAAGAGCGGCATCCCGGCCACGCTGGCGGCGATGAAGAAGACCGTGGAGTCTTAGTCCGCCTCGAACTTTCGCTGCTGGAATACCGTTTCGCGGCCGAGTCTCCGAAAGTCAGCCCGACATCAAGGGGCCGTGTTCGACGTCGTGAACATTTGAAGACGCGCGGGCGAGTCACCTCTTCCCCGCCGCGGTTCATCCTGGGTGTAGCTCCTTGAGGACGCCGACTCCGCCTGCAAACATTCCGTGGTCATCAGGTGGTACGGACCGAAACAAGAATTCTTCGACCGCAAATACAAGCCGGGCGACTTCGTCAAGGTCTAGCGATTAAATCGCTCACCCACGTGGGGAATTCAGCCTGTCAATCGACTCATTGGCGAGCGACGACAATCCGCGGAGTGCAAGCATCGCACCATGCCCAAGATTCGACGCCGTACCGCCTCGAACAGACCACGACAATGGATTGACGGACGGTGACTACCGCGCAGAATCGCGTCAAGAGGGCGGCCTCATCGCTTGGCCGGCCGAAATTCCGCGATGTCGTCGCGGGTCTCGTGACTGGCCTGTTTTCCATCCCGGAAGGGATGGCGTACGCGAGCATCGGCGGGTTCAATCCTGTGGCGGGCCTTTACTCCGGCGTCGTCGCCACGATTGTGGGGTCGGTCTTCGCACGCACCGTTCTGATGGTGACAACATTGACCAGCGCATTGGCATTGTCGTCACGCAGTGTGCTCACCGAGGCGGGTCTGGACCCGGCCGACCCGGCCAACGTCGCGGCCCTGGCCATTGTCGTCGGGCTCGTGATGCTGGTGTTCGGGTTGTTGAGGTTCGGCTCGATCATGAACTTCGTCTCCAACGCGGTGATGACCGGCTTCACCACCGGCATCGCGCTCCAGATCGTCGCGGGCGTGATCAAGGACGCGACGGGGTACTCGCCCCAAAGCCACAACACGATCGGCAAGTTCATCAACGCGTTCGCCCACATCGGATCGTGGCAGCTGACACCGTGCTTGGTCGCCCTTGCGACCCTGGCGGTGTGGGCGGTGTTTCGGCTCATCAAACGGCTCGAAGCGTTCGCGACCTTGATCGCGCTCGTCGTCGTCACCGCCGCCGTAGCCGCCTTGAGCATCGAGGTCGAGACTGTCGGCGACATCGCGTCGATCCCGAACGCGCTGCCGCCGTTCGTCGTCCCTCACCTGGTGGCGATTCCCGAACTGTTGGTGGGAGGGCTGGCGGTTGCGCTCGTCGGGCTCGCGCAGGCCGCCGGAATTTCAGCGGCGGTCCCCAACCCCGACCACAGCAGGCCCAGTACATCCGGTGACTTCGTCGCCCAGGGCGCGGCCAACATCGCCGGCGGGTTCTTCGGTGCGCTGCCGACGGGTGGGTCACTGTCGCGCACCGGCGTCGCCGTGTCGGCTGGTGCACAGACGAGGTGGGCAGGTATCTTCGCCGGGATCTGGCTCGCCGCATTGGTACTGGTTGCGGGATCGCTGGCCGAGGTGATCCCGATGCCCGTCATCGGCGGATTGATTCTGGTGATCGGTGCGGAATTGATCGCCGGCCGCTGGCCGGACATCAAGTTGGTGTTGCGCGCCGCGCCGCTGTCCGCAGTGGCGATGCTGGTGACCTTCCTCGCGACCACTCAATTACCGCTACACACCGCGATTCTCATCGGCGCGATCACGTCGCTGGTGCTGTACTGCGTGAAGGCATCACAAGCGGCCGAACTCGTCGCGCTGAAGCGGGCGGACGACGGCGGGTGGCTGGTGGTCCCGGTGCCTGAGACTGTCGAGAGCAACGCGGTCACGGTGCTGCAGTACACCGGAGTGGGACTCTTCGCAGAGGTTCCGCGCATCGATGAGAAATGGCCTCGGGTCGCCGAATCGCACAATGCCGTCGTCGTTCTCGGCGTGCGGACGCTGCCCGACGTGCCGTCGTCCAAGGTCATCAAGTCGATGCGCAGGTGGGCCGAGGACCTTCAGGCCAACGGTGGCAGATTGATCATGGCGGGTGTCAGCCCTGCGGCGGCCAAGGTCCTGCAGGCTGGCGGTCTCACGGAGCAGCTTGGCCCCAACGGTGTCGTGCCTGCAAGCGACCGACTGTTCGGCGCGACCGAGGAGGCCGTCGCACGGGGACAGCAGTGGATCGCGGGCAAGCGCGACACGCCGTCGACCGGCTAGCGCTTGATACAGCGAAATCCGATGTGGCTCATGCCCGTATCAACCATTTGCGGCCGGCGTGCCGCCGGCCGGTAACGCATGCAGTAGCTGTCGGCACACAGGAATGACCCGCCCTTGATCACCTTGCGCGGGATCTTGAACTGCGGCTGGGCGGGGTCGTAGCTGTCCTCCGCGCAACACGGGTGGCTGGACCGCGTCCCGGTGTACCAGTCGGTGGTCCATTCCCAAACGTTGCCCGCCATGTCGAACAGGCCGTAGCCGTTCGGCGGATAGCTCCCGACCGGTTTGGTTGTCCCGTAGCCGGTTTCGGGTAGGTAAGGGAACTCGCCGTGCCAGTAGTTGGCCAACTTCTGGTCGGGCCCTTCACGTTCGTTTCCCCACGTGTAAGCCGCTTGGTCAAGGCCGCCCCGCGCGGCGACCTCCCATTCGGCCTCGGTGGGCAGACCGCGCTCCGCCCAGTCGGCGTAGGCCTGAGCGTCCTCGAAGGCGATGTGCACAACGGGGTGATTATCCCGGCCTTTGAATGACGATCGAGGCCCACGCGGATGGTTCCAGCACGCTCCGGGTGTCCATGCCCACCACTGACTGATGTGCCGCAAGTCCACCGGTTCGGCAGTGCGCGTGAACACCATCGAGCCTGGCACAAGGTTCTCGGGTGGGGCGTCCGGATAGGCGGCTGGATCGAGCGGACGCTCAGCGACCGTGACATAGCGTGTGGCGGCGACGAATTCGGCGAACTCTGCGTTCGTCACCTGGTGGGTCTGGATCCAGAACCCGTCGACGGTGACCTCGTGGGCGGGGGATTCTTCGGGATAGTGCTCGTCGGAGCCCAGGATCGTGGTCTGCGGTGGAATCCAGACCATACCCTCGTCGAGGTCGACGTTTTGGCGGCTTTTACCCGCAGTTTCCCGCCCAAATGTTGGCTTGGACGGAATGTCGTCAGTCACTGAAGACGCACGACCAGTCGTTGCGCATGCTGACGACCGTCCACTTGTCCTTCTTCGCCCGCTTGAGTGCCTTCTCCGCGCCTGCGGTGTAATCGAATTCACGCTCGGCGTCGTCGTGCAGCACCAGCAGCTGCAGGCCGTGGGTGTACTCCAGCATCTCGATGTCGCCATTGGAATTTCCCGCGGCCAGAATCGGCCTGCGCCCGATCCGACCCCACAGCCGCACCGGTTTCATCGGCCCGTCGTCGAGGAACTCCGGCTGCGAGGTTGTCGTCAGATCACCGTTCTGGTAGATCAATCCAACCGAGCTTCCGACCACGCGTTCGGGTGGGATCCCGTACAGCGCGCCGGTGACCGGGCGCATGAAGTCCCGGCCGCCGCCGGACACGATGTAACACGTGAATGCCCTGGCCTCGAGATACCGCAGCAACTCGATCATCGGGCGGTACCCGCACGAAGTGTAGGGCCGCTTGAGTGTCGGGTGCGTGGCCTCGGCGAAGAACGCCTCGATGCGGCTGCGATGTTCCTCGACCGTAATCGCTTCGTGTGCGGTGAGTACCGCTGCCACAAGGATTTTCACGTCGGTATCGTCGCCCTGGTAGTGCTTGGTGACGGCGTCGCCAAGCCACTTCAGGTCGCCTTCGAACGCCGCCTTGTATGGCTGCTTCTTCCGCAGCGACGGATCGGCCTTGGCCTGCTCGGCGAACCGGCGCACCAGGAAGTCGAGCTGGATGTACATCGGCTTCTCGCACCACAGCGTGCCGTCGTTGTCGAACACCGCGACACGCTGATGCGGCTCAACGTAATCCGGTCCACCGTGGGTCGTCACCCGGTCCACGAAGTCGACGATCGCCGACTTCGTGGGCCCGTCGTTCCACGACTCCAGCATCAGTCTTTCGCCAGGAACTGGTGCAGCTTCTCGACCGCCTGGTCGACGCTGAAGCTCGCGGGCTCGTGACGCGGCGGGAATTCTTTGAATGTCTCAAGGAACTTCGTGGCCATCGCGGTCATATAGAAGATGAAGTAGTCGTGTCGTATTAGCCACTCGTAGTACGTGTTGGATGTGACGTCGGCGAACTCGTACGGGTCGGTGCGCAGGTTGTACAGCTTGGGCAGGCGCAGGTGTGTGAACGGCTCTGCCCACACTTGCAGCGTTCCCTTGCAGCGCTGCTCGAGGAACACGGCCTTCCAGTTCTCAAAACGCATTGCGACAAGATCGCCGTCGTCGGAGAAGTAGAAGAATCCGCGCCGCGGGCTGTGCTCGACCTCGCCGGTCAGGTAGGGCAACAGGTTGTACCCGTCGATGTGGACCTTGTACGTCATGTCGCCGATGTTGTGACCGCTCTTCAGCTTTTCGCTGACATCCGGGTCACCTGCGGCGGCCAGCAAGGTCGGCAGCCAGTCATGGTGCTGAATGATGTCGTTGGATATGACTCCAGCCTTGATCTTGCCGGGCCAGCGGATCATCTCCGGTACCCGGAACGCGCCTTCCCAGTTGGTGTCCTTCTCGCTACGGAACGGTGTCATGCCGCCGTCGGGCCAGGTGTTGCGGTGCGGGCCGTTGTCGGTGGAGTAGATGACGATGGTGTCCTCGGCGATGCCGAGTTCGTCGAGCACATCGAGCACGGTTCCCACGTTCTTGTCGTGGTCGATCATCACGTCGTGGTATTCCGATTGCCAGAGGCCGGCCTGTCCCCGGCTCTCGGGCTTGGCGTGCGTGTAGAGGTGCATGTGGGTGAAGTTGCACCACACGAAGAACGGGGTGCCCGCGGTGTGCTGCCGTTTGATGTAATCGACTGTGGCATCAGCGATGTCGTCGTCGATGGTTTCCATTCGCTTCTTGCCCAGCGGACCGGTGTCTTCGATGGTCTGCTTGCCGACTGGGCCGTACCTCGGGTCATCGGGTTCTGTCGATACCTCGTCGAGCGCCTTGCACTTGAGTACGCCCCGGGGTAAGGCGAATTCGTGGAGGCGGGGGAACTGATCGGCGTGCGGGTAGTCGAAGTTCTCAGGCTCCTCCTCGGCGTTGAGATGGTAGAGGTTGCCGAAGAACTCGTCGAAGCCGTGCACGGTCGGCAGGAATTTGTTCAGGTCGCCGAAGTGGTTCTTGCCGAACTGGCCGGTGGCATAGCCCAGGGGCTTGAGCAGTTCGGCGATTGTCGGGTCCTCCGCAGCCCAGCCGATGTCAACGCCGGGCACACCGACCTTGCTCATCCCGGTGCGATACACACTCTGCCCGCTGATGAATGCTGCGCGTCCCGCGGTGCAGCTTTGCTCGCCGTAGGAGTCCGTGAAGCGCATGCCCTCGTTCGCGATGCGATCGATGTTGGGCGTGCGATATCCCATCAGGCCGTCGCTGTAGCAACTCAAGTTGCTGATGCCGATGTCGTCCCCCCAGATGACCAGAATGTTCGGTTTCCCGTCCGGCATTTCGGCTCCAATCTTCAATTAGTATCCCCGTCGAGACTAGGCGCGCTAAGGCGCTGATTCCGCGTGTTGGCCAATGATTCAGCGATTTGTGAGGTCGCGGACAAGCTTTGGGAATCGGCCGCGGTCTGGCCGAAAGATGTCGTGCGGCGAGTCGTGGAATTCATGCAGCTGTGCATCAGGAAACAATCGGTTGTACCGTGCCCACGCGTCGTCATCGACTAACGGGCTGCTGGGACTGCGTACTACCAGCAGCGGGCGCTGCAGCCGCGACAGGGGTTCCCAGAACGATCGTCCCTGCGCCGCGCTGAACGTCTTGAGGGCAGCGTCATAGTTGAGCCGCTCGCGAACCGGCGTGCCCCGCCACCGACCGTCCAGCAGGCGCCGAGCATGCGTCTCGGGCAAAACGATTTCGGCGGGCACGTAATCGCCGATCGAGATCGAGCGGACGCGGTCCGGATGCTCCACTGCCCATGCGATCGCGTAGGTCGTTCCACGGGAGAACGTCATGATGTGCACCGGCCCGTCTGTAACCGCGTCGACCACGGCGCCGACGTCCGAAGCGAGCGCGGCGAGGTCGTAACCGCTCTCCGGCGCGTCGCTGCGTCCGTGGCCGCGGAGTTCCATCACGACTGTCCGTCGTAGCAGCAGCGGCATGATCGTCGTGTAATCGTGGGCGAGATCCGTCATGCCAGGGACGAAGACGACAGGGGCGCCACGGTCTGGGCCGCCCGAATCGAGGTAGTGAATGCGTGTGTCGCCGTTGGTGGTAAAGCGTGTCCGGACCATCACGGGCATCGGCACCACAATGCCCGGTCGCTCTGGCCGCTGCGCGGTTTTGGTCCAAAGCATGCACAAGAGGCGCACGCTGTAACCGGAAGGTGATGGCGATGTACGACAAGGATCTGACCAACAAGTGGCGCGTCGAGATCGACTTCGACGAGGACGAAACCCACACGCACGCGACCGTGCGCGCGCAGTGCGCCGACGGCGAGACCGTGACCACGCTGGGGGACGCGTACCGGAACCCGAAGGACAGCAGTCAGCCGATGATCGGTGAGGAGATCGCCGCCGCGCGCGCCCTGATCGCCTTGGGCACCGAGCTGCTCCAGAGCGCGTCGTCGCGGATCGAGCAGGTCACGCACCAGCCGATCCACCTCTATCGCTGACTCGTGGCCCTTGCCGTCTGCCTGCTGTTCGACCGGCGATCCGAGCGGGCGGTGCGGGCGTTGTGGGACCGAGTCGAGGAGCAGGGCGTCGGCAGCCTGCGCTCGCATACTCATGGACGGCACGTGCCGCATATGTCGTACGCGGTGCTGCGGCGGTGGGACCACGCGGCGGTGACCGAAGCGCTCGTTGCGATCGGCGGGGGAGAACCCGTGGAGGTCAGCTTTGACGGAGTCGGGCTGTTCCGACGTGGCCGCACCTGGCTACTCGCGGGCGTGAGCGCCGACTTCGTGGCCCGCCAGCAGCGGGTCGTCGAGGCGGTCACCGCGACCGGCGCCGAACTGCACAAGCACTACCGTCCCGGTATCTGGCTACCGCACTGCTCGTTGGCTCCGCGAGCGACGCTGGCTCAGCTGCCAGGGGTGGTGGCGGCGGTGATGGATGTGCTACCGCTGCAGGCCCGGCTTGACCGGGCCGCACTTGTAAACAGCTCGACCGGCGAGATCAGCCCGCTGGCGGAGCTGCCCTGACCGTCACACCCCCGAACGTTCCTTACCGCTCGAAAAATCACCGAAATTTCGAGCGGTAAGGAACGTTCGCCACTAGGCGGGTACAGGGTCCGAGGCCGCACCCTTCATCTGATGGAACAGGTCGATGTAGTACGGGATACACTCCGCCATCGCCCGCTCGGTCGTGAACAGCGGCTGGTATCCGAGATCACGCTGCGCCTTGGCGATCGAGAAGTAGTTGTCGAGGTAAAGCCGCTCCACCGCAAGGGGTTCCAGCAGTGGCTTGGGCGCGCCGAACCGGAAGTGGAACCACTGCCACACCGCCATCACGAACCACACCAGGCGACCCGGCACTCGGAGGTTCGGCCACGGCTGGCCACACGCGTCGACGACCGGCCGGGAGAACTCGAACATGTTGATCGGTTCGCCATCGTTGATGAAGTACGCCTGCCCGGGTGCAGTCCCGCCGACAACCAGGTGCTCGGCGGCGAGGATGAAGCCGTGAATCAGGTTGTGTACGTAGGAGTTATCCAGCTTCACGTTCTTGCCGCCGACGAGCACCTTGACGTGACCGGCGAGCACGTTTTCGAACACCTTGCGGAACATCGTCTGATCGCCGCGGCCCCAGATGCCGCTCGGCCGGATCGAGCAGGTGAGCAGCCCGTCAACCCCGTTCTGCGACAACACGAACCGCTCGGCGACCACCTTGGTCTCGGTGTAGAGGTCGATGTAGCGCTCGGTGTAGGGGAGCGTCTCGTCGCCTCCGGAGATGCGCTGGCCACCCATGACCACGCTGTTGGACGCGGTATAGACGAACCGCTCGACACCTGCGGCCTGCGCGGCGTGCACGAGGTTCTTGGTGCCCTCGACGTTGACCGCGAAGCTGCGATGCCGGTACTCGTCGGTGACCGACGCGCCGCCCATCAGGTCGATGATCGCCGCGGTGTGGAAGATGGTGTCGATGCCGTCGACGGCGGCCGCCACGGTGTCGGGATCTCAGATGTCGCCCTGGACCACTTCGAGTAGCGGATGGGCGGGCAGCGGGGACGGGGCCCGGTCGAAGGAGCGGACCTGCTGCCCGCGGTCCAGCAGTTCGGTCACCAGGTTGGCGCCTACGAAGCCGGAGCCTCCGGTGACCAGGACGCGGCCCAGCTCAGCGCGGACGTGAGGAGCAGCAGCATCAGGAGCCGGCGATGAATCACTCATGCGGCAGAGCATAAATGAAACGTGTTACAGTTTCGACCTCCTAGGCGAGGTGTGATGCCGGACTCAACCTTCGTCCTCGTCCCTGGAGGCCAGCACATCCTCCACCCGCTTGCGGGCGCCAGCTAAGTGCTGTTCACAGCGTTTAGCAAGCTCTTCGCCTCTTTCCCAGAGTTTCAGCGATGCATCCAGGTCGAGACCACCCTGCTCCAGTTGCTGCACGACTTCGATCAGCTCATCGCGGGCTTCTTCGTACCCCAACTCACTAATAGGCTTCACTCGACGCCCTCGCTTACGGCGGTGACGGCCCCGTCGGTGACGCGCACCCGCAATCGTGTGCCCGCAGGCGCATCGGCCGTCGTGCGCAGAATCGCTCCCGTCGCCGTCTGCACCACCGCGTATCCGCGGTCCAGCGTGGCCGCGGGTCCGAGTGTGGTGAGCCGCGCCGACAAGTGGCCGATCCGCTCGGATTCGGCCGCCACCAACCGGGTGATGTCCCGCCGGGCGGCGGCGCGGGCCCGATGGATGTCGTCGGCCCGCGCGGTCAGCGCGGCGAGCGGCTGGGCGAGCACCGGCCTGCTGCGCAGTTGCGACAGTGTGTGCTGCTCGCGGTGCACCCAGTTGCGAAGGGCGCGGGCGCAGCGCCGCCTCAGATCCGTGATGAGCGCCCGCTCGACCGCAGCGTCGGGGACGATCCGCTTCGCCGCATCGGTAGGGGTTGCCGCGCGGACGTCGGCGACGAGGTCGCACAGCGGGTTGTCCGGTTCGTGGCCGATCGCACTCACCACAGGCGTCGTGCACTTGGCGATCTCCCGGCACAACGTCTCGTCGGAGAAGGGGAGCAGGTCCTCGACGCTGCCGCCGCCGCGAGCGATGACTATGACGTCGACGGTGTCGTCGTGGTCCAGCTCGCGCAGTGCGTCGACGATCTGCGGCACCGCGTTCGGGCCCTGCACCACGGTGTTGCGCAGCTCGAATCGCACGGCCGGCCAGCGACCGGTGGCGACCGTCATCACATCACGCTCGGCCGCCGAGGCGCGGCCGGTGATCAGCCCGACGGTGCCGGGGAGAAACGGCAGCGGCCGCTTGAGCCGCGGGTCGAACAACCCCTCGGCGTCGAGTAGGCGGCGCAGTCTTTCGATGCGGGCCAACAGCGCGCCAAGGCCAACGGCCCGAATCTCGCTGATACGCAGGCTGAATGAGCCGTTGCGGGTGTAGAACTGCGGCTTGCCCAGCATGATCACCTGGGTGCCTTCGGAGAGCGGCACCGGGGCGTCGGTCACGAGATCGCGAGGGCAACTGACGGTGAGCGACATGTCGGCGGCAGGATCACGCAATACCATCCACGCGGTCGGCCCCCGCAGTTTGAGCTCGGTCAGTTGGCCTTCGATCCACACCGTGCCGAGCCGGTCGATGTACTTGGCGACGCGAGTGGCGACGGCCCGCACCGGCCAGGGATTGTCGGGGGACTTGCCCTGTTCGGGTTCGGTCACTTGGCGGTCGCGCGGGTGATCCTGTTGGACAGCAGAGTCTGGAACGGTGCGCGCGACTTGGTGGCGTCCTCGTACGCCAGCAGCGCCTCGAGGTCGTGGACACGCAGCGAAGACAGCCGGGCCCGCAACTGAGCCAGCGTGAGCGACTCGTAGTCGAGCTCGGCGACGATGTCGGGCGGGTCGGTGCCTGCCGAATTCGTCGCCTTGGCAGGCGTCGGGTCGACGTTGTCCGGTTCGCCGCCGGTGAACAACGCGAAGCGGCCCTCGGTCAGGCGTTCGCCGTCGATGCTCGGCTTGGCACGCTCGCCGTCCTCGAGGTCCTCGTCAAAGGTGGCCCACTCCGGCTGCTCCTCTTTCGGCGGGAACAAGTGGTCGAGCGCCTCGTCACCCTTGATGACCAGGTCGGCGAAGTCCTGCTGCACCTTCATCACGAGGTGGGCAAGCTGGCTCGCGAAGGTCATCGGGTACATCAGGATGGTCTGCGGAAGCTTTCGGGTTTCCTCGATGGCGGTTACCGCCGCACCTACCAGCAGACGGACCCCATACGGTGCAGTTGCCATGGCCTCAAGACTACGGGCGATTGTCTGGCTGGCCTCGGTAGGTCGTCCATCAGTACCCTTGGAGCCATGCCGCCGACGATAAATATGGGGATTCCGGGTGCCTCCAGCTCGGTGACCGGCGGTGCTACCGGTAAACGGGTGCTGCTGGCCGAGCCGCGCGGGTATTGCGCGGGTGTGGATCGCGCCGTCGAAACGGTGGAACGCGCGCTGGAGAAGCACGGCGCCCCGGTGTACGTACGTCACGAGATCGTGCACAACCGACACGTGGTCGACACGTTGGCCAAGGCGGGCGCCGTCTTCGTCGACGAAACCGACGAGGTGCCCGAAGGCGCGATCGTGGTGTTCTCCGCCCACGGCGTCGCGCCGACCGTGCACACCAACGCCGCCGACCGCAAGCTTCAGGTAATCGACGCCACCTGTCCGCTCGTCACCAAGGTGCACAACGAGGCGAAGCGGTTCGCCCGCGACGACTACGACATCCTGCTGATCGGCCACGAGGGCCACGAGGAGGTCATCGGCACCGCCGGTGAGGCGCCGGACCACGTGCAGCTGGTGGACGGGCCGGGCGCCGTCGACGACGTGACCGTGCGCGACGAGAGCAAGGTGATCTGGCTGTCGCAGACCACGCTGTCCGTCGACGAGACGATGGAAACCGTGCAGCGGCTGCGGCAGCGCTTCCCGAAGCTGCAGGATCCGCCCAGCGACGACATCTGCTACGCGACCCAGAACCGCCAGGTCGCGGTCAAGGCGATGGCGCCCGAATGCCAGCTGGTGATCGTGGTCGGCTCCCGCAACTCGTCGAACTCGGTGCGGCTGGTCGAGGTGGCGCTGGGCGCCGGTTCGGACGCCGCCCACCTGGTGGACTACGCCGACGACATCGACCTGGCCTGGCTGAAGGGGGTGACGACGGTTGGCGTCACGTCAGGAGCGTCGGTGCCCGAGGTGCTGGTGCGCGGTGTCCTCGAGCGGCTCGCCGAGTACGGCTACGACGTCGTGCAGCCGGTGACAACCGCGAACGAGACTCTGGTGTTCGCGCTGCCGCGGGAGATCCGTCCGGCGCGGCGGTAGGCCGAGCAGTCGCAAAGGTGCCCAAAAACTCGGCGTGTCGCGGACTTTCGCGTCTGCTCGCGGTGATGACGCTCATCCTCGTGATTGGCGGATGCGGCGACGACGCGACGGATCGGTTGAACGCAGCCGTGCACACGTTCGCTGACGCCCTGAACAACGGTGACGCGCATGCCGCGGCCACCGTCACGACCGATTCTGCGCAGGCGTCCGACACGTTGGGCAAGCTGTTCGACAGCCTCGGCAAGAACGCCCACTTCGAGGTGTCGAAGGTCGATCACAAGGACAACGACGCGACGTTCAGCCTTGCCGCCACATGGAAATTCGGCAAGGACGGCCGAAACCAGTGGACCTACGCCACTACCGGCAGCGCGAGCCAGACCGGCGATGCGTGGAAGATCCGGTGGGATCCGGCGACCGTCGCGCCGGGTCTCGGCACCGGTCCGCTGTCGTACAGCACGCTGACGCCCGACCCCGCTGTCAGGGTGCTGGACCGCACCGGCGCGGAGCTGCTGACCCAGCAGGTCGTCACGCTGGTCAACGTGTCTCCCGGCGCCGACGCGAATGCTGTTGCGGCACTGCTCAATCCGATCGATGCGAGTATCACCGCCGATTCCCTGCAATCGCAGCTGAGCGCGGCCAATGGTCAACCGGTCACCGCCATTACCCTGCGCGCGGAGGACGCGGTGCCCATCGAGGACGCGCTTTCGGCGATGCCGAACGTGACGCTCGCCAAGCAGACACGGCTGCTGACGACCGACAAGGCGCTGTCGTCGCCGACGCTGTCCGGGCTGTCCGACCTGTGGCAGCACGCCACCGACGATGCAGCCGGATGGGCGATCAGCGCCCAGGCCGCCAGTGGCAGCCAGCGAGTCGGTGGGCAGGACCCCAAACCCGTCGCCGACATCAACAGCACGCTCGACATCGGCATGTCGCACGCCGCCGAGGAAGCAATAGCGGCGTTGCCGACCCCCGCCGCGATGGTCGTGATCCAGCCCTCGACCGGCGACGTGCTCGCCATCGGGCAGAACCCCGCTGCGGACGCGCAGGGTCCGATCGCGCTGACGGGCCTGTATCCGCCGGGATCGACCTTCAAGACGGTCACTGTCTCGGCCGCTCTACAGGCCGGCCAGGTGACACCTGACAGCGTCGTCGACTGCCCGGGCACGGAGAACATCGGGGGGCGCCAGATCCCCAACGACGACAACTTCGACCTCGGTCAGGTGCCGCTGCACACCGCGTTCGCCCGGTCGTGCAACACCACGATGGGCAGGCTGGCGGTCAATCTGCCGCCCGACGGGCTCACCAAGGCCGCAGCCCAACTGGGCCTCGGCATCGACTTCACCGCGCCCGGCATGACGACCGTCACGGGCAAGGTGCCCGTGGCCGACACGTCTGCGCTGCGCGTCGAGGAGGGCATCGGTCAGGGCCAGGTCACCGCGTCGCCGTTCGGCATGGCACTCGTTGCCGCCACGCTGGCACACGGTTCGGTGCCGTCGCCCACGATCGTCGCCGGCCAATCCGGCAAGCCCGACCATGCGCCGGATCCGCTGCCCGCAAGCGTCGACGATCAAGTGAAATCGATGATGCGCGAGACGATTACGAGTGGCACCGCCACCCAACTGCAAGACATTCCCGGCATGCTCGGCAAGACCGGCACAGCCGAATACATCGACAACACGCACGCGCACGGGTGGTTCGTCGGCATCGACGGTGACCTCGCTCTGGCGGTATTCATCAGCGACGCGGGCAGTTCCGGACCCGCCGTCGACGCCGCGGGTCGGTTCCTGCGCACGTTGAAGTAGGCGCTCTCCCGACGGTCGTCGGCCGGCATCACTGAATTGCAATTCAATATCAATGCCCGCTATCCGCCCGGTCTTTGCAGCTACGATCGCGTTGACGGGGAGGGGAGGCCGAAATTGGGGTCTCCGGGCGCGGTGGACGCACGGAATTCCGCGGCGTGGTTGCGACGACTTGCCCGAACAACGCCTGGGGTCATCGGAATAATCGCGCTGGCTGTGGGGGCGATCTGCGTGATCGCCGGTCTGGTGTGCGGGGCCCAGCTCAACGGTCGGATCAACGAGCGCAACTCGGTTCTCACGCGATCTGAGCCATTCGCCTACGCGGCGCAGAACCTGTACGCCGCCCTCTCGGCCGCCGATGCCGCGGCGGGGTCAGCGTTCCTCTCCGGCGGGATCGAAACAGGCCCGATGCGGGCGCAATACCAACAAGCCTTGGCTCGCGCCTCCTCGGCACTAGCCGACGCGACCGCCGGCACGACGGATATTCAAACGCGCACCGCGATGGCCGAGATATCCCAGCAATTGGCGACGTATACCGCACTCGTCGAAGCGGCGCGGGCGAACAATCGGCAGGTGTACCCCATCGGCTCCGCCTACTTGCGAGAAGCATCCTCGTTGATGCAGACGTCGCTGCTTCCCGCCGCCGAGAAGGTCTACACCGCCAACCTCGCCACGGTCGGGGAAGATCAGCGCGCGATCGGTTCCCTGCCGGTCTTCAGCCTCGCGCTGCTGGCGCTCGCCCTCGTGGCGATCGGTGTCAGTTCGGTGATCATGTATCGCCGAACGAACCGGCAGTTCAACCTCGGGCTCGTGGTCTCGGCGGCCACCGTCTTGCTCGTGATCGGGTGGGTCGTGGTGGCCACGCAGCTGGCGGCGAGCGAGATCGAGCGCAGCCGAACCGAAGGCAGCCAGAGGTTCGAACAGCTCGCGAACGCGCGCATCCTCGCGCAGAAGGCACGGACAGACGAGACCCTGGAGCTGATCGCCCGCAGCGACATCACCGCCGCAGAAAAGTCGTTCAACAGCCATATCGACGAGCTAGGCAAGCTGCTCGAGGCGGCGCCAGCTGCCGCGAAGGACGGGGTGCAGCAATGGATCGCCAGCCACCAAAAGCAGTCTGAGGCCTATGAGGGCGGCGATTACGACGCGGCGAAGTCGCAAGCGCTCGGTCCGTCTGCAACGCAATTCGCCGCCGTCGAATCCAGCCTGCGCGACGGGATCGAGCGAACGCGCGACACATTGCGCGATCGGGTGTCGGCGGCGGGGGCATGGCTGGCGTGGAGTCCCACCGGGACCCTCGTGCTGATGGTCGTCGCTGCGTCAGCGGCCGTCGTCGGGTTGTGGCCGCGACTCAAGGAGTTCCTATGAGAACACGAGTGGTGGTAGCGCTGTTTGCCGTTGCGCTCAGCGTCGCCGGATGCGGATCCTCCGCCGCGCCGGTATCAGTGTCGGTCACGCCAGTCGAGCCGTGGCCGGCCGGTGCTACGGAAGTCACGACCGCGCCGGCGATGGGAGTCACGACCGCGCCAGCGGCGGGGGATGCGGACTGCGGCGACAGGGAAGCCAGCCTGCGCCCCGGTCCACTGCCGACGCCGGGTGCCATGCCACCAGGGTCGACGATGGCGGCAATCGCTCAGCGTGGCCGCCTCATTGCCGGTGTCGACCAGGACACCTATCTGTTCGGTTTCAGGAACCCGGCGACCGGGCAACTGGAGGGCTTCGACATCGACATCGCACGCGAGGTCGCGCGGGCGATCTTCGGCGACCCCGACCGCATTCAGCTGCGAGTGCTCAATCCAAACCAACGAGAATCAGCGCTGCAGTCCGGCGAGGTCGACGTGGTTGTGCGGACCTACTCGATCACCTGTGCGCGCAAGAAGCTCGTCGATTTCTCCACGGTGTACTACGAAGCCAACCAAAAAATCCTCAGCGTGAAGGGTTCCGGAATCGATTATTTCGCAGCGCTTTCAGGCAAACGGGTGTGCGCGGTGTCGGGTACCACCTCGCTTTCGAAGCTGTTCGAGCTCGAACCGCCGGCGAAGATCGTCGGTGCGACCACCTGGACGGACTGCCTCCTCATGCTGCAACAGGGGCAGGTCGACGCAATCAGCACGGACGATGCGGTCCTGAAGGGCCTAGCGCGACAGGACCCGAACGTGAATGTGGTCGGGGATTCCATCGCCAAGGAGCCCTACGGCATCGGGGTCAACCACCAGCAAGAAGACCTGGTTCGGTTCGTCAACGGTGTTCTCGAGAAGATCCGCAACGACGGAACCTGGGAAAGACTCTACGAGGCCCGGCTGCTCGAAGAGCTCGGACCGTCACCAGGTCCGCCGCAACCGCGGTACGAGGATTGACCATGCGCTCGCTGACCACCGACGAGATCGATCGCGAACTCGATTCGCGCACAAAGGAAGTCGCGGCAATGTCGGCGACGCTGCTCGAGTTGGAGAACCATCCCGGTCTTGGGCATGTGCGGCTCTATCCACCGACCGGCGTGACCGCACAGCGGTGGGCGGTGATCGAGAAATCACTCGCGCAGCTGTGGGAGGACCTGGGTCGGATGACGTCAATTGTGGACTCGGCACGCATGGTTCGTGAGCGCCGGTCGGAGCCGAACAACGACGACCGCGCCGAATTGACGAAGTTGCTCCACGGGCGGCCACTCGAGGTGTCGCGACAGTCAATCCCGTTGGCGCAGCGTCAGATCGGCGGTGTCGGAGAGGAGATCGAGTACGTGGGACTCGCCGAGACGGCGGAGCGGATGCGCGGCGCATATCCTGCCGTTGTCGAATTTCTCGATGCCGTCGATCGGATCAACTCGCTTGTCGCCGAGAAGCTCGCGCCGATGCAGAAGCGACTCGACGCGGCGGGCACGGCAGGACCACAGGAGATCGCCGAGCTGTTGCAGATCTCGGCGACCGATCCACTCTCCCTGACAACGCGGGAGGTTGAGGAGCGCACTACAGCCATCGCGGATGGCGTAGAGCGGCAATCCGCCCAGCTCGCCGAACTGGCGGCAATGCAGTCGAATTGGCCAGAAGCCCTCGCGACTACCGCCCGGAGTCTTGACGAGTTGCGGGAAGCGAGCGCACGCGCGACAGAGATCCGCGCCCACGCCGTAGCGAAGGTGTTGGCGGGTTCCTTTCCGGGGCGCGGCGACGCCGAGCCGGACCTGCGTGCCGCGCTCCGGTCCATCACCGCACCCGATCCGGAGGCGCTGCGCTCGCTTCGGCACCGGATAGGGGCGGCGCTGCAAGCCGCGCGTGAGGAGGAAGAGCTCGCGCAGGGCCTGCTCGATCGTCGTAGCGAGCTCAAGGGACGGCTGACGGCTTACGAGGCGAAGGCAGCCCGACTCGGGCTCGGGGAGGATCGAGACCTGTTGGCATGCAGCCGAATCGCCACCGGCCTGCTGTCACGACGACCGTGCGACCTCCGTGCCGTTACTCGCGCCGTCTCGGACTACCAACAGCTCATCGTCGACAAGCGGGGGAAGACCGAATGAAATGCGCCGAACCGGACTGCGGCGGGATCGTCGTCGACGGATACTGCGAGGTCTGCGGTACCGCGCCCGCACCCGATGCACCCGCCGCATCGCAACCCGTCTCGACCGCGACGGCGGCGAGCGCGTCTGCCACTCCGTCGGCGCGCACAGCGTCGGTGCGAACGTCCCGCACTGGTTCGTCGACGAAGGGCAGCAGTCGCGGCCGCCTCGGCGCCGGGATCGTCGAGATTCCGCGCATTCCGAAGGGCGACCCTGTCGCCGCGATTCTGAAGGACCCGCAGGTACCGGAGTCGAGCCGGTACTGCGGTAATCACGAATGCAACAAGCCGGTCGGACGCGGCCGGGACGGACAACCAGGGCGCACCGAGGGCTTCTGCCCCGAGTGCGGCACGCGATATTCATTTGTTCCCAAGCTTTCTCGTGGCGACATAGTGGGTGGGCAGTACGAAGTTCAGGGATGCATCGCGCACGGCGGCCTAGGCTGGATCTACCTGGCGATCGACCGCAACGTCGAAAACCGCTGGGTGGTCCTCAAGGGCTTGCTCAATTCCGGCGACGCCGAGGCGATGGCCGTGGCCAAGGCCGAGGTCCTCGCCCTCGCCGGGGTCGAACACCCGAACATCGTCCGCATCTACAACTTCGTCCAGCATTCGGATTCAGCGGGGGTTCCCGTCGGCTACATCGTGATGGAGTTCGTCGGTGGAACGTCGCTGAAGCAGATCCGCAAGGCGCGCAACGCTCCGCTTCCACCGGGTCAGGCGGTCGCCTACATCGTCGAGATCGTTCCGGCCCTTGGATACCTGCACTCGCAAGGACTCGCCTACTGCGACTTCAAGCCGGACAACGTGATGCAGGTCGATGAACAGCTCAAGCTCATCGACCTCGGTGCGGTGCTCCGTATGGACGACGAGGAAAGTGCGATCTACGGCACCATCGGCTACCAGGCACCCGAGATCGCCGATACGGGTCCCACGGTCGCCAGCGACGTGTACACCGTCGGCAGAACACTCGCCGTCCTGGTGATGGACGTCCCGCAGGAGAGGGGCCGGTTCGTCGACCAACTGCCCGGCCCCGCAACGGTGCCGATGCTGGCCAAGCACGAATCGTTATATCTGGCGATCCTGCGTGCGACGGACCACGATCCCGACCGGCGCTTCGCGTCCATGGAGGAGTTGGCGGATCAGCTGACCGGGGTGATGCACGAGATCGCCGCCCGCGAGGACGACAAAGAGCGGCCGCGGATGTCGAGCAACTTCAGCCCGCAACGTGGCATCTACGGCGCGGGCGCGGACACGCCGGTCGACGCCGCCCAGGTGATCGCGGCGCTCCCCGTGCCCGTGGTCGACGCCACTGATCCCGGCGCCGCGATACTCGCCACGACGAGCGGCACCCCGCCTGCCCAACTCGAACACGCGCTCGATCTGGCCAGAACCGGTGCGCAGCAAGCGAATAGATCCTCTGTCGAGGTGCCGCTGCGACTGGTTCGTGCGTCGCTCGAGATCGGTGCGCCGGCAGACGCCAGGAAACGACTGAATCAGCTCGAATCAATGATTCCCGGAGACTGGCGGCTGACGTGGTACAGCGGACAATGCGCGCTGCTGGAACGCGCCTTCGACAAGGCCGCCGCCGATTTCGATGCGGTGCTGGCTGCGCTTCCCGGCGAGCTTGCCCCAAAGATGGCGATGGCCGCTACCGCCGAAATGCGAGGTGCACGCGATGTGGCCGCGCGCTACTACGAGACGGTATGGCGGACCGACCATAGCTACGTCAGCGCCGCGTTCGGGCTGGCGCGGCAGCGGGTACACGCCGGAGACCGCGCCGGTGCTGTCGCGGCACTCGACCAGGTACCCACGGATTCAGCGCATTTCACTGCCGCGGCGGCGACCGCAATCGAGATCCTGCTCGATGGCCAGACACCCGAGAAGCTCGACGAACAGACGCTGCTCGATGCCGGCAAGCGCACCGCGGAACTGAACCTGGAGTCGGCCACCAAGCGCGCAACGATTCGGCTGCACGTCCTCGGCGCGGCGTTGGACTGGCTACAGGCCGGGCACAAGACAAGCGCAGCGCGGCTGCTTGGCTCGGGCTTCGATGAACTCAGCATCCGGACGGGGATGGAGCGCAGCTACCGCGAGCTAGCGCATGAGTCGGTCGACACATGGGACCGTATTGCGTTGGTGGAGCAGGCAAATGGGGTTCGGCCGAGGACACGGGTATGACCGGTCAACAGGACACGTGCGAGCAGTGCGATGCAGCCGTCCAGCGTGCCGACCGGTTCTGTGAGAGCTGCGGGGCCTCGTTGTCGGAGATCCGCCGAATCGCCATCCCTCAGGGCGAACGGTTCTTGGAAGGGCCGTGCGCCGACTGCGGGAACGAGGAGGACTTCGACGAGTACTGCACGGTCTGCGGTCACCGTCGCGCGGAACCCGATCGCGCCCAGGCAGATCTTGGCAGGGTCGTGCTGATCACCGACCGCGGCATCGAACACGCGCGCAACGAGGACGCCGCAGCGGCGGCGATGTTGGTGGGCAGCGACCCCGAGCGGCCGGACGCGATCGCAGTCGCGGTGTCCGACGGCGTCTCGTCCTCGGATGAGGCGCATGCTGCCGCGGTGGCCGCGTCGAAGGCGGGTGTGGATGCGATGCTCGCCGCGTTCGTCGTGTCCCGCAAGGCACGTGGGGCGGTGCTGGCTGGTCTGGGGGAGGCGGCGAAGGCGGCGGCGACGGCCGGGACTGTTTCCGCTTCGGCGCCGTCGTGCACGTACACTGCGGCGATTGTCGTGCCGACTTCTGCAGGAACAGCACAGATCACGGTCGGAAACGTCGGCGACAGCAGGGCGTACTGGCTTCCCGAGTCGCCGGCGCCCGCGCAGCAGCTGACAGTCGACGACTCCCTGGCGCAGGAACTGATCACCGCGGGCGCGGCGGCCGACTCGGAAGCCGTGCAACGCGGCGCACACACGCTGACCCGTTGGCTCGGCGCCGACAGCGAAGCGGAGCCGTGGTCGGAATCGGCTGTGCGGACGATCACCGCCGTCGGCCCCGGTTGCCTGTTGCTGTGCAGCGACGGGCTGTGGAATTACCTGCCGGACGCCGCCGACATCGCACGATTCTGCAGCGGTGCCGACGCGGCCGAGGCGGCGCGCGCGCTCACCGAATTCGCTTTGGATGCCGGTGGCCAGGACAACATCACCATCGCAGTAATTCCGATCGAAGGGGCATCATGAGTTCGGCTGAACAACAGGGCATTTCGGTTGATGTCGATCACAATCCCTACCTTGCCGACGGCAGCGGTACCGTCGACGCGATCGTCAGCGTCACCGCCGATGTCGCGGCGGCGACCTCAGCGCCCGATCGGGTCGAGGCGATCATCATGGACTGCTCCACGTCCATGCAGGCACCGATCGAGAAGTTCGACGCGGCAAAACGGGCTACCGCCGCTGCGATCATGGAACTCGTCGACGGTAGCGCCTTCACGGTCGTGTGCGGCACCGAGAAGGCCGTCAGCGTGTACCCCAAAGAAGGGCTGGCGCGGGCGAGCACGGAGACCAGGGCGGCGGCGATGCGCGCCGTGGACGGCCTTCGGCCTCACGGCGGCACGGCGATGGGCACATGGCTCGCGCACGTCCGCGGAATCGTCGGGCAGCGCAAAGGCGCGCTCATTCACGCGATCCTGCTCACCGACGGCAAGGACGAGCACGAAACCCCAGAAGAACTGGGGGAGGAAATCGGGCTCAGCGAGGGCGAATTCACCTGCGACTGCCGAGGAGTGGGAACCGACTGGGAGGTGGACGAACTGCGCGCGATTTCGACCGCACTGCTCGGCACCGTCGACATCGTGGCCGACCCAGAAGATCTCGCAGACGATTTCGCGTCGATGATGCGTGCGTCGATGAGCAAGTCGATTCCTGACCTGACTTTGCGGCTGTGGACGCCTGCCGGCGCACGTGTCGAATTTGTGAAACAGGTTGCGCCGACGGTCGAAGACCTCACTCACCGGCGAGTCGATGCGGGAAACCAGTGCGGGGAGTACCCGTTGGGCTCGTGGGGCTCCGAGGACCGCGACTACCACATTCAGGTCGAGGTCGAGCCGGCTGCGGTTGGGCGCGAGAAGCTAGCCGCGCGGGTGAGTGTCGTTGCGGGCGACCAGGTTGTGGGTCAGGGGTTGGTCAAGGCGGTGTGGACCGCCGACACCGCGTTGTCGGCGCAGATCAGTCGCCGGGTGGCGCACTACACGGGTCAGGCGGAGCTGGCGCAGGCAGTGCAGGAGGGCTTGAGCGCGCGCAAAACCGGGGATATCAAGACCGCGACCGCCAAACTGCAACGCGCGATGGAACTCGCGGTCGAATCGGGAAATGATGGAACGGCCAAGCTGCTTCGAGGAGTGGTCGAGGTCGACGAGCGCACCGGCACGGTCCGGCTGCGGCGTGCGGTCGCAGCGGCGGACGAGATGGCACTGGACGCCCGGTCGACCAGAACCGCACGAGTCCGGAAGGAGACCTGATGCCGACCTGCATCGAGGGACACTCCTCGAAAGCCGACGACTACTGCGATGTGTGCGGAGCACCCATCGGGAGCTCGGCAGCACAGCCCGATTCGCCACCCGCTCCTGAGGCGCAGGCTTGCCCTGCATGTGGGATGCCGGTGAGTGGCCGCTTCTGTGAAGCATGTGGACACGATTCGGCGCTGCCTGAACCGGCGGCAGGGTCCCCGGCAGCTGCCCCCGAGGCCAAGTCGGTCGGATGGACCGCCGTCGTGAACGCCGACCGCGACTTCTATGAGCGTGTGGTCGCCCGTGAGGGCCCCGACACGGTCGAGTTCCCGCCATTCTTCCCGGAACGCCGAATCGTCCTCGAGGGGAACACCACGTTGATCGGCAGGCACAACCGCGAGCAGGGCGTGGAACCCGAGATCGACCTCGGCATCCATCCCGTCGACCGCGGCGTCTCGACGCAACATGCCGTGCTGCGGGTCCGTGACTCCGGCCTCACCGTCACCGACCTGGGCTCGACCAACGGAACCAGCCTCAACGGCAGCGAAGACCTCCTCCCGGAAGGTGAGGAGACGCCATTGGCCGACGGTGATCGCATCCACATCGGCGCGTGGACCACGATCACGATCCTGCAGTCCTAGATGTCGTATTCCCAGCTGTCGGCTTCCCGGCTGTTGCGCGTCGAGCGCGGCCGGGACCGGTTCTCCGTACGGTTGTCGCTTTCGTCGTCGCCGCCACGGTAGCGCACCCGCGAGATCGGGTGATGTGTCCCATTTCCCTTGCTGAGGTGGGATTCTCGCGGCGGATAGTCGTCGTACCGGCGCCGCCGCTCGGCGCGGTCGTAGGAGGAGGTGCGCCGCTCGGCGGGCGGCACGGCCTTGCGGGGTTCGCGTGCCGACGACGAGCGCGCGCGGCGGCGTGGCGGTTCGGCGGGTGGCGTCTGATCGGTCTGCCGCGGACTGCGGGGTCGGCGGGGACGCTCGGTGACCGGTTCGATGATCTCGGTCTCCGGCGGCCGCGTGTGCCGCGATCGCGACGGTGTGGCGCGCTTGGTCGTCTTGGGACTGCGGGTGGTGCCCGCAGCGGACTTGGCGGCCCTGGCGGGGCGATCGATGGTGTGCTTGCGGCGGGGTGGCTCCTTGGTATCGGCAGCGTCGTCTTCGGCGTCGGTGGGCTCACCCGTCAACAACGACGACACCTTTGATGTGATCGAAGACACACGACCGCCGGCCTTTTCCTTGGTGTCTTTGGCGGCGGAGTGCGCCGTACCGCGGCGCGACATGCCGTAATACCAGCGGCCCATGCCGACCAGCAGGACAGCGGCCGACGTGAAGAACATCAGCGGGAACCGCTCGATCAGCGGGTAGCCGCAGTTGATCGCCAGGTCCTTGACGCCGCCGAGTTGGCCCCCGTGAAAAAGGAAATATGCCGTCGGCACGGCGCCGAACAGGATCAGTGGCGGCTGGATGACAGCGGTGAATATCCCGGACTGGCGCACCGCGAGAACCGCGAAGATGCAGCCCAGCACATACGACGAGGCGAAGACCGTGCTGAGCTCTTTGTTGCCCGTGCCGGCGTCGTAGGCGAACCCGATCGCGGTCACAGTGACCGCGATCAATACGGCTCCCCACCAGGGGACACCTGGGATGTTGGGGTGCGCAGAGCGATGGTCGGGCGTGACTGCCGACCGCGCGCGCTGAGCTGACACAGATAGACCGTACCGGCTCTATCTAAAAGGAGCTGTCAGCGCGGTTCTGGCGCGCCCGTCAAAGTCTCCTAGACTCTGATGCCTGTGGGCCTGAACCTAGGAATCGTCGGTTTGCCGAATGTCGGCAAGTCGACCTTGTTCAATGCGCTGACGCGCAACAACGTGCTGGCGGCCAACTATCCGTTCGCGACGATCGAGCCGAACGAGGGTGTGGTGCCGCTACCCGATCCGCGGTTGCCCAAACTCGCCGAGATCTTCAACTCGGAAAAGATCGTGCCGGCGCCGGTGACGTTCGTCGATATCGCCGGCATCGTCAAAGGCGCGTCCGAAGGCGCCGGCCTCGGCAACAAGTTCCTGGCGAACATCCGGGAGAGCGACGCGATCTGTCAGGTCGTGCGTGTGTTCACCGATGACGATGTCGCCCACGTCGACGGGCGGATCGATCCGAAGTCGGATATCGAGGTGATCGAGACCGAGCTGATCCTGGCCGACCTGCAGACGCTCGAGCGTGCGGTGCCACGGCTGGAGAAAGAGGCCCGAACCCATAAGGATCGGCGTTCGGCGTACGAGGCGGCCGTAGCGGCCCAGGAGATTCTGAACGGGGGCAAGACGCTCTTCGCGGCAGGCAGTGACGCATCGCTGCTTCGCGAGCTGAACTTGTTGACGACCAAGCCGTTCCTCTATGTCTTCAACGCCGACGAGGCCGTGCTGACGGACGAGGCGCGGCTGACGGCGCTGCGCGAGTTGGTCGCGCCTGCCGACGCGGTGTTCCTGGACGCGAAGATCGAGGCGGAGCTGCAGGAGCTTGACGACGAGTCGGCCGCTGAGTTGCTGGAGTCGATCGGCCAGAGCGAACGCGGCCTGGATGCGTTGGCGCGGGCGGGTTTTCACACCCTGAAACTGCAGACCTTCTTGACCGCGGGGCCAAAAGAGTCGCGCGCCTGGACGATTCACCAGGGCGACACCGCGCCGAAGGCCGCGGGCGTGATTCACACCGACTTCGAGAAGGGCTTCATCAAGGCCGAGATCGTGTCGTACGACGACCTGATTGAAGCCGGATCGATGGCCGCCGCCAAGGGCGCGGGCAAGGTGCGCATGGAGGGCAAGGACTACGTGATGGCCGACGGCGACGTGGTCGAGTTCCGCTTCGGATCAACGTCTACGTCGAAGAACTAGAGCGGGCCGTGCCCACTCGTGGGGGAACTACCGTTCAGCAGGGTTCGTTGTGTGAATCGTGAGTGCCACGGGATCGGGGCCGCCGAACGACATCCCCGGCCTACCTCGCTATGACGGGTGGGTTCGGCGGACTTTTCCACTGCCACAATCGACGGGAATGAAGATTGCGCGGGCACCCTGGAAAGACGCTGAAGACCTTGCTGGACACAGCGATTGGGTGAAACTCGCTGCCGACCGTAGGCGTCCGGATGCCGACCTCCGTCAGCACATGGTGCGTGGACTGGTGGATGAAGTCATTGTCGCTGCCGGCGGCATCGAGCGAGAGATCCGGGCCTTAAAGGCGGCGCAAGCATTCGCTGATGCCGATGCAGCAGTGATGCCGGATCCTGTGCCGCGGCCCGAGACTGGGCCGGTGCGCGTCCCTCCGCCCGGTGCCGCACTCGATGCCGCGTACGCCACGATGAACGCTCTGAATTGGATACGAACCGTGCAAGAGCGTGTCCAACGAGACGACCCAGCCGACACTGGTCCCTGGTTCCTGTGGTGGCTTCGGTGGCTTCGTCGTTCGAAACTAGGCAAGCGGTTCGGCCTCAGCCGGACGAAGGCGATCCAGGAAGCGGGCTTGCTCGCCTCGTTGAAAGACGGTGAACCTAAGGCGACATCGGTTCTGAATTCAAGAAACTGCTGCCAAAGTTGAGAGACGCCAGGAGGTTTGACAACTACGTCCTACATGGCGGCGCCTTACCGGGCGGCCAAACACCAGGATTCCGCATGCTGCCGGACCGCGCCGTCTTTTTCCCGTTCCCGGACGACCCGAACACAAAGCGATTCTTTACGTGGGAACAATTCACGTACAAGAAAGAGCGCGATGCCCTCAGCTACATCGAGGACCAATTCGATGCAATCGGGACGTTCATCGACAGCATGCTCGATGCATTCGACGCACTACCCACCTCTTGATGTCGGCCGCTGGTGCCGGGTCCGGCGCCGCGGCCGTGATCTTGGCCAGGTTGCGGCCCCCGCTGCAAACCTCGAAGGCATGGCCGACGGCGACGTGGTCGATTCCGTCACGGAGCAACAACCAAGCCGAAGTAGGCGGCCCGTTCTGTAGGTGGCCGTCTCGACCGTTCGGCCACCTACCGCAGAGAGGCTAGTCACCATGGCGACAAACACCACCCACGACGACAACGCGACCACCTGGCGCGACCTCGCCGACCAACTCACTCCCGGGCAGATCGCCGAGCTCGAATACTGCGAGCGCGAGCAGATCCCACCCGGCATCCCCGATCCTGCGCAAGGGCAGCTCAACTGCGCGCGTGCGATGGCCCGAAGCAACCTCGTGCAGGCGCTGTGCGCCGGCATTGCGCCGCCGGCTGATGCGGTCGACGAGCCCAGTGCCTGGCAGGAGTGGGGCGATGGCCGATATGGGCGCATGTACTCGGTAGCCGCGCCCCGCGCCTCCGAGAAGCTGTCGGTGAGCGGCGAACGCGTTTGGTTGGTCGACATCTTCGGCGTCCAGTTCGACGATGGTGCCCAGGGAGTTGTTGATGATCCGGCTGGCCGGCGAACCGGGTCTGCGGCGCGGCGAGGTCGCGCGCTGTCGTCGCGACGACCTGATCGGCGAACCCGGCCGGTACTCGCTGCGAGTTCTCGGCAAGGGCAACAAGTTACGCGTCGTGCCGATCACCGATGCGCTGGCCGCCGCGATCATGGAGCACTGCGCTGCGGGCCATCTGTTCCCCGGCTTCATCGATGGGCGCGTGAGCGAGAATTGGGCTGGCACAGTGATCAGCAGGCTGATGCCTGAGGGCTATACGATGCACACCTTGCGTCACCGGTTCGTGACGCGGGCCTACCGCGGTTCGCGGAATCTGCGGGCAGTGCAGGAGTTGCTAGGGCACGCATCGATCGCAACGACCGAGCGATACACGGCGATCGACGACGACGAGATCCGCGCCGCCGCTATGGCTGCCGCGGCCGAGCTGCCGGGGATTGGCGCATGAAGCACCGCACTTCGGCTGGTCCGCAACGACGACGGCGACGAATAGGCGCGTGAAAACGCTGCGCCACCGCGGGTCAGCGGCAAGTCCGTCGAAGTAATCGGCCAGGCTTGACCCGTTCGGCCAATAATCGTCGTCGCCAACGAGCGGATGCGGGACACTCAGCAAATGACCACCTCGCCCAATCCGACGCCAGCGGGCTGGTACCCCGATCCATCCGGTGCGCCCGTGCAACGGTATTTCGATGGCAGCGACTGGACGCAGCATTGGGCACCGCTCGTCTCAGACGCCGAGCGAGAGGAACAACTGAATGTGGCTGTTGCGAATGATGTCGCGCTAGGCGCCCGGGTCTTGTCTCGCTCACGCTTTCAGGCGGTTCTGTTGTACAGCGGTGGCCTGAGCGGCGCCGCTCATGTCGTGTTCGCGCTGCTTTCAATTTTCACCTGCGGACTGTTCCTGATCGTGTGGATTATCGCGGGGGCAACGTCGAACGAGCGACGCGTGATCCTCACGGTTGATGCCAACGGGACCGTCGTTCGAGCCTGAAAGTCGCGTTGGCGTTGTGAGCAGACCGCTCGCAAAGTGCTATTGCAGCCCTTGACTCTCGACATTGCGGCCGTATGTGTTTGCAAGGCAATTGATGTCGTGCCCGTCACGAGGGTGCCTGAATCCCTCCACACGATCTGGCCTGTGGCGTCGTCCATGATGCTGCATGACACGAACTGGTTGCCTTATATGTCGGGGTCGACCCCGATCACCTGTCCCGGCAGCACGTTGTATTGGTGCCCAACATATCCATGGACACCATTGCAGATCGGCTCGGATGCCGTCGGCCAGTTCAAGAGGATGCAGTCCGCTGGTCCCCACGTGACCAATATGCTGACGTCGCCGCCGATGGTGTACAGGTTCCCCGTCGGTCCTGCCCAGGCGGCCGGAGCGAAGGCCAGCGATATGGTGACCAACATTGCCGCGATAGCTGTGCGCACCATCTTTCCTCCGTACGACGGCGACGCGCGTTCCCCGAACACATGACTTTACCGCTACACAGCTAATAGATGCAGGCGTTTGGAACTTCGGCTACCGACGGTGAAAGCCCCCGGAGAGTGTCGGTCGTCGGTGCAGTGGCAGTCCCGACGCACACTGACAGCCGTGGACGTGTTCGCCTGCCCGGCCTGCAATGTGACGCCCGAAGTGATGACAGAGGGCAACGCGCAGCTGGCGATCGTCCGCCACCAGCTGGGGTGTCCGACGTTGCTGGCTCAGAGCCGAACTCGGTGGGCCGACGAGCCCGCGGGGCTGCCACACTTAGGCCTGCACAGTCGTTAATGGGGCAGCGATTGCTTGGCCAGCATCCGGCCCAGCTGCAGCATGGCGGACTCCTCGGGGTCGAACCGATCGACCAGTTCCTTGAGGTGTCGCGCAGCCTGGTTGATCTGGTTAACGAGATCGACTCCGCTTACAGGTGCTTCGTCGGCGATCAGGCTCAGCAGCCGCTCGCGCGCGACGGTGGACGCCGGCAGTCCGCGGCGGTCGGCGATCGCCTCGATGGCGGCGAACTCCTCCGGGTTGAGCCGGACCTGCAGCACCTTGCTGCGGGCGCGGTTGGGTCGGCTGACGTTGACGTGCGCCGGGATGGGCCGGTCGGTCTCGTCGACCTCGGCGGCCTCGATCTCGCTCTGTTCGGCCAACGCCTGCTCGAGCTTCTTGCCCATGATCACTCCTGCCTTTCGTACTTGCGGGTGTCGGTGTCGTTGGAGGGCCACGCACTGAGACCCCATACGATGCCGTCCTCCTCGACGGTGATGACGGTGACGAGCCCGCCGAATGTGGTCGAGAATCCGATCGTGCGGACGCTCACACCCGACTTGCTGGCCGGATCGGGATCCAGCACCAGCGCATCAGGATCGGCCAGTGCCTCGTCGGCGATCGCGGGCGTCATGTTGCGCTTGGCGATGTATTCGCCTCGCTCGCTCCAGTCGACCGCCATGCCACAGTGTATTACATCTGTATTACAGAGTGCAAGTTCTGCACGGCGGTCTCACTCCTTCTTCGGCATTCGCTTGAACACATCGTGCTGGGCCTGCAGTAGTAGATCTGGGTCGTGGCCGCCGAGCATGAGCCACCTCAGAGTGCCCCATCGCAAGGTTACGCAGGCCGCTCCAACCGTTTCAGTGATGAACGCGGGATCGGGGGAATGCGATTGTTCGGAAGTAGCCTGGCTCGTATTCGTCCAGGGTGAGCAGATCGAATGCTTCGAGACCGAACCAATTCTGGCCATGCGCCGCACCGCTGGCGGCGTGCCATAGATACCCCCAGCGATCCTCGTCATGGCTGGTCACGACAGCGGCGTGGCGAACTAGCTTCTCGTAGCCTGGTGGCTTGTCCTTCGGTGTGACGGGGAAGGCCAGGCTCGCACAGCGGGATTCCAGATCCGCAAGTCGCTTATCGAGATGCGCACCGTCCGACCCGCCCGCGACTAGTGCGGCGCGATGAAAGGTGAAGTCCCCTCGACCAGCCACACAGCATGGGCGGCGGCTTCCAATCCTGAGCGCCCTAGAAGCAGAGATGGGCGCAGTCGGATTTCGTTGCTTGCCTCAGGATGGAACTTGTAAGGCGCGGTGGCGTCTGCCCACATGCACAAGTGTTCGGCGGCGGCGCAGAGATAGCTCCTCGCCCAGATTGACGCTTTCTCCCACGCATACAGTGCATCGGCTTGCGCCAGGGCGCTACCGGGCTTTGGGTCGACCACAGGGTGCAACACGACCTCGCATGAGCGGGCCGCATAGGTATGGGCTGTCAACTCCTGCCGAAGTTCTTCGGACAGGGCGAACCGCGAGTGCTCAGATTCTTCTGCTGTTGGGACAATGCGAACATATTTGCAGGTTCGATGCGCAGCTGGCGATCGTCCGCCACCAGCTGGGGTGTCCGACGTTGCTGGCTCAGAGCCGCGCGCGGTGGGCTGAGAAACTGGCCTAGCGTTTACATCGCCCGCACGCGGTGGCGAACACCCACACCTGCGGTCCGAGAAGTCTTGGGCGAGAATGCAATTCGTCATATGGTCATGACAGAATTAGACAGGTCGGCCGGGCCGGGATGGATACCCAGACACCACGCTCACCAGTGAGGGATTGAGCCAGGAACGCACCGAGGCACCGGGCAGGAAGACTGGAATGCCAACCCCGCCGACGACTGGAACCGAAGGACGCTTAAGTGCGACGAGGCCGCGGGAACGGGGCGGGGAATGCTCATCAAGGTCGAGTCTGAGTGTCCGGAGTGTCAGGCCACGATCCAGCTCACGGTCTCTGCCGGTACGCGCGGCGAGACCGTGGGCTCGATAACCAGTTGCTCGGCCTGCCACGCGCGCCTCGTGACCCAGACAGAAGACGCCGTGCGTTCTCACGGGTCGGGCCGATGCGTCGTTGGTTGTGCGGTCGTGCGCGGGGTGTCATTGACATCCGGCTCAGTGCGGAGCCGCTCCACCGCCAGCGCTTAGGAGAGCACGCATGCAATATCTTTGCCTTACACCTGCCCTCCCACTTGTCGCCGAACTCGTCAACGTACGGTTCCGTCACTCCTACAAGCCGAGCCGCCGTCAGCAACCGGTTTACCCCGCCGTGTTGTCGGCGCCGACCGATACATTGCCACTCATGAGCAACGCAGCGCCCTGGGCCGCGACGGCAGGCAACAAATTCCGCGAAGTCGCCAGGAGTACAGAGAACCCGACGACCAAACTCCTCGCCGAAGGGCTGACCGCACTTACCGAAGCCATGAGCGAACTCGATGCCAAGTTGGAGAGGATCGAACAGCAGATGCGGTCGAACGCGCCCTAGCAGGCCGCCGAGGTGAAGAGCACTGCACCGCGCTCGAAGGGCCTGCGACGGTGCGGATCTCTACACCCGCTCCTGCCCTAGGTGCAAATAGGGGGCTGGCGCCGTGTCAATTTCGCGTCACATCGTTCGCAAGCAAAAGCCGTCTTCTCAGCTGGCACCCACTGTATGTGTCGGCACACGCTGCACCGCACGTTCGTGCATCGCGCTACGGTCTCGAACTCCCCCATGGCAGCAAAGGATACGACCACGGTCCCAAGATCACTACCGGCTGGCCCACGTGAGCCGATGTTTTTCTGGTTCCGAACCGGTGTCTTTTCAGCTACTTTGCACGTTGATGAAGAACGCCTGCGGCCCATATCTGTCAGCGGGGGCGACTACCCTGCCGACAATGGAGGGCGACCTCGTCCGGACGACCAGAGGCAAATGGGTGACCGCATCGCCCACCCGATGCCCCAACGGCTGCCCCCTCACCTCAAGCCAGGTCCTTGTCGGGCATGTCGCGTGCCTCGGTCACGGCGGCGGCGGGCATACCTCCTGGCATTGCCGCACCTGCGACGCGGTTGTGTACGGCCGCCACTCAACACTCGCTGCACGGCGCTCGAAGGGCCTGCGGCGGTGCGGATCTCGAATCGATAGTCACCAACAAAGGTGGTTTACGCGTCAGGCCAGCTTTGGACAACCACGCCGTCGTGCTCCAACCTGACATAGGCGTAGCCCTCAGCCGGTGCCTCTTTCACCTTATCGGTGAAGCCTTGTCGCGCCGTTGCCTCTGAGCTCTTCCACTCCTCGACTCGATCACCGTCGGGCCTGCGCACACCACGTTCCACATACCCGCAACCATGCCACGGGCCACCGACAGATCGAGGGCGCGCCCGGCCATGGGTTAGCGCGATCTTCGGCCCGCGGCGAAGCGCACTGAGATCGTGGACGTGTTCACCTGCCCGGTGTGCAAGGTGACGCCCGAGTTGGTCACCGAGGGCACCAGCCTGAAAGGTCCACCGCGGAGCCCTTTCCGGTCGCGCCACCGAAGTCGCCCGTCTTGTTGTTGATCGGTGACGTCGTCGAGTTTCGGTTAAACGTCTAGGCAACAACCGAAGAAGTAGCCCGCCTTCTGGTCAGGGCGTCAGGGTAAGAGCGGCGAGTTTCCTCTGGGCGGTACCGAATGTGCCCAGTTGGAACACCGAGGCTCCGACCGGTGAGAAGATGAACGCTTCAAACGGCTCGGCCATCATCTCGTCCAAGTACGTCTGCGGACCTGCTCCCGTGGTGACGTGCGGATTGAAGTTTTCCCCCGACGCGGCTGGCACGAAGGTGGCGACATACTGCACCAAGAACTCTTGGATGTCGCGACCTTGCTGGGTGCTCGCGAATGCGTCGACGGTTCCAGTCGGAACGGTGTAGGGCGACATCGTGTCGATCAGCTTCTGTTGCAATCTCAGTAGATCGTCTGTGGGTTCGATGACGATGCCCGCAAGGCCAATTGGCGGCGAGGGGATGTAGTACGCGTTTGAAGCCGTCAAGGTCCAGGCGGTCGGATCTTCGGAGGCAAAGACATTGTTGGCTGCCGCGTAGAGGTCGTTCAGATAGGCGGCGCCGACGAACCGCTGCAGCACCGATATATGCGGCTGGTGATCGGCATCGAGCGCGAAACCGTCTGGATACACAGTGAGCAGGCGAGCGTTTACGTCACGCGCCCGGGCGGTCATGATCTCGTCCGGCTCCAGCACGACATCGATCGCCACAATCGAGTCATCTTGCTTGCGGGGCGCAACTGGATCGCTCACTTGGCTTCTTCCTCAGCCCGTACGGTGAGGCTGAACTCTACGCGGCATCAGCGGCGGCAAGCCGAGATCGGGGAGTCACGACGTGGTCGAGTTCCGGTTCAACGTCTAGTGCTGGTCAGTTCGAGCTGCGCTCTATTCCATTCGCTCGACCCACTGGGCGCGGGAGGGGCCGGGATCAAACGCTTCGCCGAAGTACTGTGTCTCGCGGACGACCTCGCCATCCTCGAATTCCATGATGCTCACCACATAGAACGGCTGCCCGTCGTAGGTCAGGACGAGTTCGCTGACCCACAGGTTGCCGCCACCGAGGATTCGCCGCACGGTGAAGCGCTTGGCATTCGGCTGAGCGAAGCGCGATGCCTGAATGTTGTCGCGCCCTCGAATTCGCTCACCTGATTGGGGGTACTCGAGAACCGCGTCAGGTCGGTAAATCCGATGTTCCGCCTCAAAGTCGTTTGCATCAGAGGCTGCCCAGTGGGCCTGGAGGGCGGCCCGCACTGCGTCGTCATTCATGGGCGGCAACCTTTCCCGAGCAGCGGCATGAGGTCTGCTCGAAGTCGCGCGGCTCGGGCAGTCTGTCAGAAAGACCGTATCGGGCTCGTCAACAAATGCTGACCAGATGGACAGGTGTCCAGTTATCTTTGACCCCGTTGATCACCACCAGGCGAGCAGAGATGGGGTTGGAAATGAGCAGAGTGCCGAGTCGACAGGCTCGCTTGGCCCACGCTGCCAAACATGCCGAGTTGTGGAACGCAGGGAAGAAGGACGACTGGGTGGCATCGTGGCGCACGATCTGCCCGGGTGAGGTCCGCATGTTCGACCCGGTAGGTACCGAAGAGAAGCACGGCTTCGATGCCGCGACGTCGGAGGCGTTCGACATGTTCCAATCGATCCTGAAAATCAAGATGATCACGGTGCAGGTCAACGGCATTGAGATGGCTTGGGTTTGCGAGAACTACTTCGGCACGGAGCCGAACGTTCAAATGGCTCACAGCATCGAGACGTTCGCTTGGGACGATGACGGGAACCTTCTCATCAAGACCTATTATCCGATGCCTGAATCCGTCGGTGCCGACAGCGACCCTTACGCTCACTTGTTGGAGGGTCGGAAGTAGTCCGCACCGATCGTGGCAGCGTCGAGTTCCTGGTCAACGTCTAGTGGTGGAGCCGATGGCCGTTGACTGCCGCTTTCTCGGCAGTCAGATAGTAGGCCGTCCGAGCGGGTGCAGCTTGTAGACCGAATCACCCAAACGCTGATCTTGCTGGTAGGGAGAGATTAGGGTTCGGCTACGAGGGCGACCGCCGCGTAAACGGTGATCGGCACAGGTACGGCGAGGCCCATAGCTGAGGCGGGTAGTGGCGACGATGATCGTTTCCCAAGGGTGTGCCGTGCGCATCGCCGGCCTCGCTGGGTGCGTTGCTTTACTGCTCTCGAGCTGCTCGTCAACCACCGAGCCGACGACTGCGCTCTCATCCTCCGCGACGACCACCACGACCGCCCCCGCATCGAACTCCGCGCTCAAGACTATTGATCCCCAAGCGTTTCAGGCTGTCGTCGATGCCACCGCCAAGCAGCTGAAGGTCCCTGGGGCGATGGTGGTACTGCGCACCCCGCAGGGCAACTTCAATGCAGCGTTCGGCACCACCGAACTCGGCGCGCAGACGTCGCCGGATGCGATCACTCACTTCCGGATCGCCTCGAACACCAAGACCATGACCGCGGCGCTCATCGTGCTGCTCGCCCAGGACGGCAAACTGAAGTTCACGGATCCGGTGTCTGCCTACGTACCGGATGTGCCCAACGGCGAGAACATCACCGTCGCAGAGCTTTTGAAGATGCGCAGCGGCCTGTACGGCTACACCGCCGATCCTGCGCTTGCAGCCGCGATGGATGCCGATCCGGGGAAGGCCTGGACAACCCGGGAGGTATTGGACATCGCGTTCCGGCATCCGACGCAGTTCGCGCCAGATGCCTCGTATGAGTACAGCAACACCAACTACGCGCTTCTCGGTCTGGTCGCCGAGAAGGTCGGGGGGCGCCCGTTGGCGCAGCAGTGCCAGGAGCGTCTGTTCGGCCCGGTCGGGCTCACGCACACGTCGCTTCCCGCCGCCGACGACATCTCCATGCCGGCGCCCTATTCACACGGCTACATGTACGGCGGCAGCTTTTACGCACTCGCCGACGACCCGTATCCGGCTGACATGCAGGCCGCCGCGCAGGCCGGAACGTTGCAACCGATCGATTACACCAACCAGAACTCCTCCTACGCCAGCGCCGCCGGGGGAGCGATCTCGACGGCCGAGGACCTCGTCACGTGGATGAAAGCACTCGTCTCGGGCAAGGTGTTCAACGCCGACTATCACCAACAGTGGTTGACGAGCTTGCAGGCCGAGGATCCGGGTGCGCCCGACGGGCAGAAGTACGGATACGGAATCTCGTATCAGCGCTTCGGACCGAAAGCCGCGATGTTCTACCACGGCGGTGAACTTCCGGGCTTCAACTCGTTCATGGGCTACGACCCGGATAACGATGTGGCGCTCGTCATTTGGACGAATCTGACTCTCTCGCCGGAGGGCAAGACGACAGCGCAAGCCATGCTTCCTGTTGTTCTCGACGAGATCTACGCGGGCCTGTCTCTGGCGCCACCGCCGACTCCGACGACCACAAGGTAACCGCACGGATACACTTATCCGCCATGGCTTCGAACATTCGTCGGGCTGCCGGCACTCAAACGTTTGTTGACGTGCTGAAAATTTGGTCGGGGATCAAGCGGCCAAATCCTGCTCAGGATCTCGAGGACTTCGCCGCTGGTATGACTCTGGAGGTCAGTTGCTTCTCGCGACCAGTAGAGGAGCCCGCTGCCCGATCTCACCTCGGCACGCTCAGTCTTACTCGGGGAAGGCCGGTCACATGGCGACGGCGTGGTAAAGACGCCGTCACCCTACGTGCTCCGCTGACCCTGCA
>Ga0105242_10000115_pt1 | contig 57986 bp, 58 predicted proteins | sample KBSM24metaG_FD_81521 | JGI IMG/M metagenome (GOLD analysis project Ga0105242, IMG submission 81521) | Miscanthus rhizosphere microbial communities from Kellogg Biological Station, Michigan, USA - KBS M2-4 metaG | ecosystem: Host-associated > Plants > Roots > Rhizosphere > Soil | place...
CAAGAACATCGAGGCCGCGCTACGAGAAGCGGGGTCGAGTTTGAACGACGTGGTCCGCGTGCACTACATCCTTCCCGACGGCAAGGAGTTCGAGAAGTGCTGGTCGGTGCTGCGGAAGTATTTCGGCGAGGTGCGGCCCGCCGCGACCATGATCGAGGCGAAGCTGCTCGACCCGAAGATGCGCATCGAGATCGAGGTCACCGCGATGATGCAGCGCCGCGACGACGGCGGTGGCTAGGGCGGCGCTGGCGTTCGCTGTTTGCGTTGCCGCGATCCCGGCGTGGTCGGCAGAGTCGGTCCACGGCGAATGGCGCGGCACCTCGATTTGCGTGAATCGCCGGATCGCCCCGGCGTGCAACGACGAGCAGGTCCAACTCAAGTTCGAGCTGTACCGGCACCAGGGCCCCGACAAGGTCCACCTCGACGCGCAGAAGCTCGTGGACGGGAAGTACGAGACGATGTTCGAGATCGACCTCGACGCGGTCGGCGACGCCTGGGTTCACGGCTTCGCGACGCGCTCCGGCGCGAGGGCGAGGTGGACCTTCCGCGCAAATGGCGACCAGCTCGACGGCCGGCTCGTCGACGAGGCGTCGGGCTCCGACGTCCGCAAGGTCAGCGCGCAACGCTGGAAACCCTGAGAGAAAACAAACAATGAGATTCGTTGCCCTCACCCTTTTTCTCGCCGCGAGCGTGGCGCGCGCCGACCTGTCGGAAGCCGATCTCGCCACGGCGGCGAAGCTGCGCGATAGCGCCCTCGCCTCGCCGCTCGCCTACGAGCTCGTGACGTCGCTCACTACCGAGGTCGGATCGCGCATGGCGGGCTCGCCCGGCGATGAACGCGCGGTTGCATGGGCGGTCGCCAGGCTCAAGCGGCTGGGCTTTGCCAACGTCCGCGCCGAGCCGTTCAAGTTCACCGCCTGGAAGCGCGGGCCGGGACACGCGCAGATCACCGCGCCCTACCCGCACCGGCTGGTGATGACCGCCCTGGGCAACTCGGTACCGACGCCTCCCGAAGGGCTGGAAGCGGAAGTCGCGTACTACCCGGACTTCGCGGCACTGCGCGCCGACAAGAGCGACCGGGCGCGCGGCAAGATCGTCTTCATCGACCAGAAGACCGAGCGACTTCGCTTCGGCGCAACCTACGGCTCGGCGGTGGCCGCGAGGACGTCCGGTGCCTCGGAAGCGGCGAAGCGCGGCGCGATCGCCTCCGTGATCCGCTCCATCGGCACCGACCACGATCGCATGGCGCACACGGGCGCGATGCTCTACCAGGCGGACGCCCCTCGCATTCCCGCCATCGCCGTCTCCGTTCCCGATGCCGACACCATCGCGCGCATCGCCAAGGACGCCAACGCGTCCCCGCTGCGCCTGAAGCTCGTGGTCGCGACCGAGCCCGAGGTTCCCGCCACCTCGCACAACGTGATCGCCGAGATCGAGGGAACCGATCTCGCGAAGGACATCGTGCTCATCGGCGCCCACCTGGATTCGTGGGACGAGGGCACGGGCGCCATCGACGACGGCGCGGGCGTGGGCATCGTGGTCGGCGCGGCCAAGGCGATCCTCGATTCGGGTTCGAAGCCGCGCCGCACCATCCGCGTCGTCCTCTTCGGCAACGAGGAGAAGGTCGTGGATGGTTCGCGCGCCTACGGCGAGAGGTACAAGGACGTGCGCCACCAGATGGTCGGCGAGAGCGATTTCGGCGCGGGACGGCCCTGGCGCTTCGCAACGCGCGTCACGCCTGCCGCATTGCCGGTGATGGCGCAGATCGAGAAGGTCCTCGTGCCGCTGGACATGGCGCGGGGGGACAACGACGCCAGTACCGGCCCGGACGCCGCCTTGCTGAGCCGCCGCCACGGATGGCCGACCCTCCATGCGGACCAGGACGGATCGGACTACTTCAACTACCACCACACGCCCAACGACACGCTGGACAAGGTCGATCCCGCCGCGATGCGCGTGAACGTCGCCGCATGGTCCGTCATGGCGTGGCTCGCCGCGCAGTCGGACGTGGAGTTCGGCCCGCTGCCGCGCGAACCGGGCCCCTGACGCGACAGTCCAACAGATCCCCCCACGCGCAAGGAGCAACCATGGGAAATCCGGTCGGCTGGTTCGAGATCTATGTGCAGGACATGAACCGCGCGAAGAAATTCTACGAGTCGCTCTTCGACACGAAGCTCGACAGGCTCAGCACGCCGGCCGACGACCTCGAGATGTGGTCGTGGACCGCGAACATGGAGATCTACGGCACGGGCGGGGCCCTCGTGAAGATGAAGGAGAATCCGCCCAAGGGCCTGGGCACGATGGTCTACTTCTCGTGCGAGGACTGCGGCGTGAAGGAAGCGAAGGTCCCGAAGCTGGGAGGAAGGATCGAGCGCAAGAAGATGGGCATCGGCCAGTACGGCTTCATCTCCCTCGTGTACGACACCGAGGGCAACATGATCGGCCTGCACTCGATGAAGTGACGATCCGCCCTAGCGGATGAAGCGTGAGGTGATCTCGCGCAGCACGTGCAGCTTGCGGTGGAAGAAGTGCTCGCCGCCCGGGACGATCGCGACGGGCACCTCGCGCGGCGTCGCCCAGGAGATCGAATCCGACAACGGCACCGTCTCGTCGAGGTCGCCGTGGATCACCACCGTGTTGTGGGGACCGTGACGGCCGGGTGAGCCGAACTTCGGATCGTTCGGATCCGGCGCCTCGCCCATGCCGTGCTCGGTGAAACGGCGGAATCCCGGCGCCACGAGCACCAGCTGCTTGAAATCCACGCGTTCGCTGGCGAACGTCGCGACCGACCCGCCGAACGAGAAACCCGCGAGGTGGAGCGGGACGTGGCTCAGCGTGGCCCGGGCATGCTCGATGACGAGCACCATGTCGTCGACCTCGCCGCGGCCCTCGTCGTGCTTGCCCTCGGTGCCGGCAACGCCGCGGAAGTTGAAGCGGAAGGTTGCGATGCCCGCGTCGAGAAACGCCTTCCCGAGCGTCGTGACGACCTTGTTGTCCATGGTCCCGCCGAAGAGCGGGTGCGGATGCGCGATCACCGCGACCGCGTGGGCGTTCAGCGGCAGGTTGGCCGCGACCTCGATCTTGCCCGCGGTGCCGTCGAGCAGCGTGCGGGTCGTGCCCGCCGGCATCAGATGCGCAGGCGCTCGACGACGCGCCCGTTCACGAGGTGCTCGTCGATGATCTCGTCGATGTCGTTCTTGTCCACGTAGGTGTACCAGACTTCCTCGGGATACACGACGACGACCGGGCCTTCCTCGCAGCGGTCGAGGCAGCCGGACTTGTTGATGCGGATGCTGCCCGGGCCGCTCAGCTTGAGCTCCTTGATGCGCTTCTTGGCGTATTCCTGCATCGCCTCCGAGCCGTGGCAGGCGCAGCAATTCTCGGGCGCCTCGCGCTTGTTGAGGCAAAAGAAGACGTGGTGCTTGTAGTAGCTCATGGCCCTATTTTAGACTGCGCCGCCTCGCGTCGTTCCCGGAAGAAGAGCCCGATCAGGAAGACGATCGCCGCGACCGGCCAGAGCTCGTGCAGGAAGCGGGTGAGTGTCGCGAAGCTGCCGAGCTGGCCATGGGGCCAGCGGAAGAGCCGCACCAGCTCCTCCGCGGGACTGTAGGCGCCGAAGATCTTCGCCAGGAGGGCGCCCGCGAGGATGGTGATCAATCCCAGGTAGATCCGCACCGACCGCGACAATCGCCTGAGCGGAATGAAGGCGACCAGCCCGCACGCGAGGCCCACGATGCGGCCGGTGCTCAGCCACTCCTCGGAGAAGTGGGGCTGCAGCAGCATCGACGCGGTGACGAACTTGAGCCAGAGCGCCACGCTCAGCAGCACGAACGTGGCACGCAGGCTTCCCTTCGGATCCCGCAGCAGCGCCGAGACGAAGAGCCCGAAGCCGCAGATCGCGAGCGCCACCGCGACCCACTGCAGGATGGAGATGTCGGCGCGGCCCTCCACGCCCACGTTGCCCGCGCCGAAGAACGGCAGCGCCGGATTCCACTGGGCGAGGAACCACAGCATCAGCAACACCAGCCCTGCGTCTCCCCACGCGCCCGGCACGACCAGGCGCTCGCGCGCTTCGCCCAGCGGCTCGGTGATGTTGGTATAGAACGGCCACAGGAACGCGACGGCGCCGATGACGGTTCCGGCCGTATTGCAGGTGATGTCCACGAGCGACGACACGCGGTTGGGAATGAAGAGCTGCATGAGCTCCATGGCGAGCGAGAACCCGGCGCCGAGCGCCACCGCCTTCGATACCGGAAAGCGCGCGTTCGGGAGGTTGCCGAAGTACAGGCATCCGAGCGTTCCCAGCGGGATGTACGCGATCACGTTGAACGCGATGTCCGACCGCACGAGGTAGCGCGGCGAGAAGGAAAAGAACTCGCGCAGCCAGTCGGACGGCGGCGGGCGCAGCGAGAAGAACGGGTAAAGGCTCGCGTAGGCGAGCAGCAGCAGCCAGACGCCGAGCGAGCCGCGATAGCGGCTGGCGGTCATCGAAGCGGCCTGAGCCCCTTGCGGTAGATCGCGGCGCGCTCGACATAGTGCTCGGCGATCCAGGTGTTGGTGGCGATCTCCTCGGGCGTGAGCTGGCGTGCGATCTTGTTCACGCCGAGCACCAGCGAGCCGTCGGGGATCTGCTTGCCCTCGGTCACCATGGCGCCCGCGCCCACGAGGCAGTTCTTGCCGATCACCGCACCGTTGAGGACGATGGCGCCGATGCCGATGAGCGAGTTCTCCTTCACCGTGCAGCCATGCAGCATCACGAGGTGGCCGATGCTCACGTTCTTCTCGAGCGTCACCTGGATGCCGCCATCGGTGTGGATCACCGAGTTGTCCTGGACGTTCACGTTCTCGCCGATGCGGATGAGGTCGTTGTCGGCGCGGATCGTGACGCCCCACCAGACGTTGGCGTTCCGGCCGAACTCCACCGAGCCAATGACTGCCGCATTGTCGGCGACGAAGTAGTCGCCCGCGAACCTGGGCTTGCGATCACCGAGCTCGTAGATCATGCGGTGATTATGAGGGTTTGAAGAGGTGCGCGAAAGTACGGCTCACTTCGAGCTTCTCGGGCCTTTCCTTCAGCGCGATCTCGCGACGCCCCATGTCGTCGCTCGTCACCGAGCCGATCGCGCGGATGTTGACGATCGTCCCGCGGTGCACCTGCCAGAAGTGCCGCGGGTCGAGCTCGGAGGCGAGCTCGCGCAGCGTCTTCTTCACCAGCGCCTCGCCCTCCCTCGTCACCACGCGCGTGTACTTGGTGTCCGACTGGAAGTACACGACGTCGTCGACGTTGATCAGCTTCAGCGTGTTGCCGAGCGAGGCCTGCAGCCATTGCAGCGCGGGCGCCGGCGCGATGCGGCGCGCGAGCTCGCCGATGAGCGACTCCATGTTCGGCGCCGGCGTGCCCAGCCGCGCCTTGAGGCGCCTCGCGGTTTCGGCGAGGCGCTCGGCCGATGCGGGCTTGAGCACGTAGTCCACGGCGCCGCGCTCGAAGGCCTCGACGGCGTAGCGGTCGTAGGCGGTGACGAAGACCACGTGCGCCGCGTCGCCGATGGCGCGCGCGGCATCGAGGCCGTTCATCACCGGCATCTCGATGTCGAGGAAGACGAACGCGGGCTGGAGCTCGCGGACCGCATGGACCGCCTCGGCGCCATTCGTGGCCTCGGCCACCATTTCGAGCTCGGGCCAGGCGTGCTTCAGCGCGTCGCGCAGCCCCGCGCGCAGCAGCGGCTCGTCGTCGGCGATGACGGCGGTGGCGTTCATCGATCCGGAACCTCGACGATCGCCTGCGCACCGCCGGCCTCGCGGCCGGTGAGCTCGAGGCGGGCGCGATCGCCGAAGAGCGTCGCGAGGCGTTCGCGGATATTGGCGAGGCCCAAGCCCTGCCCGGGCGCGGCGTCGATCCCTCGACCGTCGTCCTCCACCTCGAGACGCAGCCTCCCGCCTCCATTGCGCGCGCGCACCGTAACGCGTCCGCGCCCCACCGGCGCCACGCCGTGCTTGATGGCGTTCTCCACCAGCGTGATCAGCATCAGCGGGGGGAACGGCGCGCGGGCCACGTCCTCCGGCACGTCGATGTCGAACTCGAGGGCGCCGCCCATGCGCAGCCGCATGATCTCCAGGTAGGCGCGTGCGAGCTGCGCCTCGCGTCCGAGCGTCGAGGTCTCGCTGCGGATCTCGGGCAGCGCCGTGCGCAGGTAATGGATCAGGTGGTCCAGCATCGCGAGCGCGTCGGGCGATCCGGTCTGCACCAGGTAGCGCACGTTCGCGAGCGTATTGAAGAGGAAGTGCGGCTCGACCTGCGCTTGAAGGAGCTTCAGCTCCGCCTGGGCCCCGGCGCGCGCGAGTTTCTCGCGTTCAGCCTCGCCGGCGAGCAGCGCCATGCGCTGGGAGTTCTCGCGCGAGCGCAGGTGCGTGATGCTCACCATCAGCGCCACCGCGACGAATCCCAGCAGCATCACCGAGCCCGCGATGGTCGACAGCTCGCGCGGCGCCAGGTCCTCGATCGAGCGTTGGTGGACGACCATGTCGACCGCGATCACGAAGACCGCGCCGAGGAACATCGAGGCCACGAACCCCACGAAGGTGCGGCGCGCGCGCTCGCCGGTCCACTTCTGGTAGCCGTACCAGGCCGAGAGCAGGAAAACCACACCGCACATGGCGAGCAGGTTTCCTGCGAGGAACGCCCGCAGGAGGTCGATGCTGCCCCGAAGCAGCATCAAGCCGACGGTGAAGACGAGCACGCCCGCCACGTACCAGGCGAGGAGCTTGAGCCCGTTGCGGCGCAGGTCGGCGTCCAGTTGTTCCTTCATCGGGATGAAGCGTACCGGACGACCCGGGAACCCGGGTTCGGAGCGACGAAACGACGGAAAAATGGGGTCAGGTTACTTTTTCAGGGGCCGGGACGAGGGCCGAAAAAGTAACCTGACCCCATTTTTCCCCTACATCTGCTTGAACAGGTGGGAGTAGATCCGAGACACCACCAGCGACTCGTCCTTGCCCTTGATCTTCACGTGGGCCTGGCCACGGAAATCCCGGGTCACGGCGGCGATGGCGTTCGCGTTCACCAGGGTCGAGCGGTGGATCTGCCAGAAGACCTCGGCGTCGAGGCCGTCGAGGAGCTCGCGGATCGGCGTCTTGATGAGCGCCTCGCCGTCGGCCAGCACCACGCGCGTGTACTTCTCGTCGGACTGGAAGAAGAGCACTTCGGCCACGGGGATGAGCCGCAGGTTCTGGCCGATGGTGGCCTTGATCCACTGCAGCTTCTCCTTCTTGCCGCCGGCCTGGGCGATCTGCGACAGCACGGCCTTCAGGTCCATCGGCGGCGACTCGAGCTTCGCCTTCAGCCGCTCGATGGTCACCGAGAGCCGGTCGTCGGCCGCGGGCTTGAGGATGTAGTCGACGGCACCCGTCTCGAAGGCCTGGATCGCGTACTGGTCGTAGGCGGTGACGAACACCACGTGCGCGCGGTTGCCCACGTGGCGCGCGACCTCGACCCCCGTCATCTCGGGCATCTGGATGTCCAGGAACATGAAGTCCGGGGCGCGATCCTCGAGGGCTTCGAGCGCGGCGGCACCGTCGCCCACGGAGGCGATGATCTCCAGCTCGGGCCAGAGCTTGCGCAGCTTTCCTTCCAGCTGCGTGCGCAGGATCGGCTCGTCTTCGGCGACGATGGCGGTAGGCATGTCGGGATTCTAGCGTCCGGGCTCGGCGGCGGGCGGCGCGGGCGCAATCGGCGGCGGCTCTTCGGCCGGCGCGGCGTTCATCGTCGGCTCCACGCGCGCGGGCTGCACGGCCGGCTCCGCGGCCTTCTTCTTGCGCTTGCCGAACCACCAGACGAGGAGCCCCACCAGGACGAACGGCGCCAGGATCGGCGATAGCCCGATCGCGAGCGACAGGGCCACGATGAGGACGACCGCGAGCAGTATCCATCCCAGCGCGTAGAACACGAGCATCACGATGGCGAGCGCGGCCGCGACGGCGAGGAAGCCGATGAGCGCGCCTGCCAGGGCGATGAGGATCGCGAGCGGACGCGACACCGTGTCGCTGCCCATCACCACCGGGATCGCGCCCACGACGACGCCCACGAACGCGCCCACCGCGACCGCGCCGGCGACGACGACCAGGGCGAGGTAGAGCCAGTACAACGCCTTGCGCCACAGGCGCTCGATCACCATGAGCGTGTCCCACGTCTGCGGCCAGAAGCCGGAGCGCACGACCTTCACGGGCTGCGGCGCGGGCGGCGGGGGCGGCGTCTCGAGCTTGGCGGCGGTGGCGGCAGCCGCGGCGGCCGCGCGCGTACCTTCGGCCGGAACCTCGATGGTCGCCACGACGCCGCGCGGCTCGTTCGCTTCCAGCGTGAACTTCGCGTTGTCGCCGTAGAGCGCGGCGAGGCGTTCGCGGATGTTGGCAAGGCCCACGCCCGCGCCCACGGTCTCGCCGAAGCCGCGGCCGGTGTCGGTCACGATCATGCGCAGGCGACCGTCGTCGGCCGAGGCCGTGATCTTCACCATGCCGCCCTCGCGCTGCGGCTCGAGGCCGTGCTTGATCGAGTTCTCGACCAGCGACGGCAGCATGAGCGGCGGGAACGGCATCGCCTTGAGCGCCTCGGGCACGTCGATCTCGAACGAGAGCCTCGGGCCCATGCGCATCTGGAGGATCGAGAGGTACGCGCGCACCAGCTCCACTTCCTGCCCGACGGTCGAGACCGACTCGCGCATCTTCGGCAGCGCGTTGCGCAGGTACTGGATGAGGTGGCCGGTCATCTCGTTCGCCTTCGCCGGGTCCACCTCCGTGAGCGCCTGGACGCTCGCGAGCGTGTTGTAGAGGAAGTGCGGTTCCACCTGCGCCTGCAGCGCCGAGAGCTTGGCCTCCGTCACCTGCTGCTCCATGCGGGCGAAGTCCGCTTCCTTGCGCTTCACCTCCGCGACCTTCTGCGAGGCGCGCGAGCGGTCGGCGAAGAACTTCGTCACCACCGCGAGGATGAACAGCGGCAGCAGGATGAAGATGAGGCCCGCGCCGATGGCGATGCGGTACATGTCGCCCGTCACGTCACGACGGATGCGCGTGGCGGTGTCCGGGTCGATCGCGGGCGGGTTGGGCGGCGTGAGCGTGGTCGCCGGCGCAGAAGGCGGCGTCGGCATCGTCGGCATCTCCGCCATGTTGGGCGGCGCCGGAACGGGCTTGGCCGCCTCGTCCATCTCGATCTGGATGTCGACCGACGGCTTGCCGCGGCCGATCACGATGTTGCGCCGGGACTTCGTCTCGTTGAGCGCCTGCTCGGCCTCGCGCTCGGCCTTCTGCGCCGACTTGAGCGATTCCTCGAGCTGTTTCTTCAGCGCCTTGTCGTCGGGATCGACCTCCTTGAGCGCCGCCTCGGTCTCGCGGCGCGCCTTGCGCACGGCCTCGAGGGTCGCGCGCTGCGCTTCCTTGAGATTCGCGAGCGCTTCCTTGCGCACGCGCAGCGCCTCGGTGCCGGCCTGCTTGAGCTCCTGGCGCGCTTCCTCGAGACCGTTGAGCGCCTCTTCCAGCTCGGCGCGGCGGTCGGGATCCTTGGTGCGGGCGAGCATGCCCTTCACGACGTTGCGGCCGACGTTGATGGCGTTCTCGGCGAACGTGTTGTCGATCTCGCGCTGGATGGCGCGCGACTCGTCGGAGGACTTGGCGTCCTCCTTGTAGTGGAGGATGTGGTACGGGATCACGAACACCGCCAGGGCCACGAAGGTCGCCAGCGCAGCGAAGATCAGCGCCCACCAGGGCGTCCGGTGGAGGACGTCAGTTACGGACTTCATGGGGAAATTCTATCCGGGCGGTCTCAGTAGTCGGCGAGGAGCGCCACGACGGCGGTGGCGACGGAGAAGAGCAGCACGCCGAAGAAGAGGAGCGCCATCGGGAGGCTGGTGCCGAGGGTTGCGAGGAGCGCCATGGAATGGGGCCGGGTTGGTCTTGGATGGGAGCCAGTTTGGGGGGGGCGGGAGGGGGGTTCCAGCAAGAACCGCCGAAATGCAGAAACAGGGGGCCAGAAGGCTCCCCGCGGGCGCGAAATGCACCCCTACATCTGCTTGAAAAGGTGGGTAAAGGCCCGGGAAACGACCAGGGTCTCGCGGTGGTCGCGCAGGGCGATCTCGGCCTGGTCCTTGATGCCCCGCTTCACGCTGGCGATGTGGTCCACGTTCACGATGGTGGCGCGGTGGATCTGCCAGAACTTGGCCGGGTCGAGCTCGTCCAGCAGCTCCTTGATGGGCTTGCGGATGAGGACCTCGGAATCGCAGGTCACGACCCGGGTGTACTTCTCGTCGGACTGGAAGAAGAGCACCTCCTCCACCGGGATGAGGCGCACGTTGCTGCCCACCGAGGCCCGGATCCAGCGCAGGTGCTCGGCGGCCTTCACGCCCAGGCGGCCGGCCAGCTGCTCGACCAGCGCGTCCATCGACGGCGGCCTGCCCTCGAGGCGCTCGCGCAGCCGCTCGCAGGTGAGGTTGAGTCGCTCGTCGTTGAAGGGCTTCAGCACGTAGTCGACGGCGCCGCGCTCGAAGGCCTCGACGGCGTACTTGTCGTAGGCGGTCACGAACACGACGTGGGAGCGGCCGGCGATCGCGCGCGCGGCCTCCAGGCCGTTCACGCCGGGCATGTGGATGTCGAGGAAGAAGAGGTCGGGATCATGCTCGGCGATGACCTCGTCCACGCCGCGGCCGTTCTCCATCTCGTGGACGATCGCGAGCTCGGGCCAGAGCTTGGCCAGCCGCGTGCGCAGGTTGGCGCGCAGCAGGGGCTCGTCGTCGGCGATGACCGCGGTGAAACCCATCAGCTCGTGGCGGGGACCTCGATGGAGGCAACGACGCCTCGCGGCGCATTCTCCTCCATAACGAGGCGGGCCGACGAGCCGTAGAGCGCCTTGAGGCGCTCGCGGATGTTGGTGAGGCCCACGCCGCCGCCTTCCTTGGGCTTCACGCCCTCGCCGGTGTCGGCGACGGAGACGCGCAGCTTGCCGTCGTTCTCGGCGGCGCTGATGGTGACCACCCCCTTTTCGCAACAAGGATCGACGCCGTGCTTGATGGCGTTCTCCACCAGCGAGATCAGCATCATCGGCGGGAAGGCGCGGCACTTGAGGTCTTCCGGGATCTCGATCGCGAAGTCGAGGCGCGAGCCCATGCGCACGCGGTGGATCTCCAGGAAGGCTCGCGCCATGTCGGCTTCCCGCCCGAGGTTGGTCGCGCCCTCGCGCATCTGCGGGAGCGCGGCGCGCAGGTACTGGATGAGGCTCTCGAGCACGTTCGTGGCCGACTTGGCGTCCGTCTCCACCAGGTGCTGCACGTTGGCGAGCGTGTTGAAGAGGAAGTGCGGCTCGACCTGCGCCTGCATGAGCTGCAGCTGCGCCTCGAGCACGTTCTTCTCGAGCTGGTGGCGCTCGCTCTCGGCCTTGGCGATGCGCGCCTGGTCGCGCGCGTGCTTCTCGCGCAGGATCATCGCGGCCACGATGATGCAGCCGAAGCCGATGCCGAGGCCCATGCTGATCGCGACCCCGGCGAGGCGCTCGGTGAACATCTGGCTCACGTCGCGGCCCTTCACGAAGCCCGCGAAGATCGTCCCGACCACGGAGCCCACGATGACCGCAAGGACCTGTGCGGCCTCGCGCGGCATGTACGACTGCCGCACGTTCCCGGCGACGGTGAACAGCAGCATGCTCGTGTAGCCCACGCACAGGGCCGTCACGAAGAGGTCGAGGTAGGTGTTGAGGAAGAGCCAGATCACCGTCGCCGTGGCGGCCGCGCAGATCACGGTCACCCACAGCACGCGCTTCACGGTAAGGCCTTCCAGCAGATGCAGATAGGTCTTCAAGTAAATGGGGTCAGGTTACATTTCGGTTCTGTCCCCATTTGCCACCGTAAAGGGGACACATGCGAAATGTAACCTGACCCCATTTCTCGGGGCAAAGCAGGTGCGACGAAACGCGCTTTCGGGGGGTCGGATGGGGCGGGCCGGCCCAAAAAAAAACGCCCGGCCGGGGCCGGGCGAAGCACTCGCTGGGGGAGGAGTAAGTCGGGAATCCTAGGTGGCCGAGCGGCGGGCCTCGACCACGATGGTCATCCTGGCTTCGGCCGGGATGTCGTACACCGTCGACGAGGTGTCCGCGTGGGCCGCGGCGATGTTCGCCTCCGAGTGGTTGTCGCTGAGGATCGCGCCGCTCGCGAGGGCGAACCACGAGAACACGGCGAGGGTCACCATGGCGGCCACGGACGACAACGCGGGCAGGTCGGAGAATCGATATGCGTTCATTTCTTCACCTCTTCGCTTCGTTCAAAGGAACATGGACCGCACTTTAGGCATGGGTCCGTGACCGTAAAAGGTCAAAGCGACGAAATGCGGAAAAGGTGGAGCGAAACGCGGCTAGGCGGGGCGGCGTGTGCCGCGGAGGCTTCCGAAAGCCATGCCCAGCGCGCTCGCGATCAACCCTGCGAGCGGTGGGGGCATCACGCCATCGTCATATGTCCACTCCGTCACGATCCATGTCACGAGGCCCAACGCGATGGACCACGCGGCACCCGTTGTCGTCGCACGCTTCCAGAAGAGTCCCGCCGCCAGGGGAATGAAAGCGGCGACGAGGACAACCTTCCCGGAATTGTTCACCAGGTCGTAGATCGACTGGTTCGAGGCCAACGCCATCGCCAGCACCGCGAGGCCGATGCCCAGCACGGCACCGCGCATGACGCGGATCTGGCGGCGCTCGTCGAGCACGCCCTCGCGCCGCTCCATCAGCGGCCGCACGAGGTTTTCCGCCACGACCACGGCCGGCGCCAGCAGCGCGCCGCCGGCGGTCGACAGGATCGCGGACAGCAGCGCGCCGAAGAAGAGTGCCTGCACGACGAACGGCGTGCGCTCGAGGATGAGCGTCGGCAGGATGAGCTGCGGATCCTTGTCGACGAAGCGCCCGATCAGTGCCGGGTCGATGAGCGAGGCCGCGCACACGAGGAAGATCGGCACGGACGCCACGACGAAGTAGAGGACTCCCCCGAAGATCGAGCCGCGCACCGCCACGTCCCCGCTCGACGCGCTCTTCACCCGCTGCAGCACGTCCTGTTGCGGGACCGACCCGAACAGGACGACGAGCGCGGCCGATATCCATGCGAGGACGGCTTTCGCATTGCCGTCCGGCAGGAAGCGCATGCGCTCCGAAGTCATCGCCGCCTCGATCACGCGCCCCGCGCCGCCGGCGAGGCCGGAAACGATCCAGGCGACATAGAGCAGGCCCGCGATGATCACCACCGCCTGCAGGAAGTCGGTGAGCGCCACCGACCACATGCCGCCCGCCATCGTGTAGGCCAGCACCACCGCCGCCCCGATCACGATGCCGGTGCGCGTGTCGATGGCGCCGTGGGAGAGCACGTTGAACGCGAGGCCCACGGCCACGAATTGCGCCGCGATCCAGCCCAGGTACGAGAACGCGACGCACACCGAGAGCGCCACCCCGATGCGGTTTCCGAAGCGATCGCGAAAGTAGTCGCCGAGCGTGATGACGTCGAGGCGGTGGAAGGGCCGCGCGAATACCAGGCCCACGAGCACCAGGCACGCCATGGCCGCGAAGGGATCCGCGGCGAGGCCGCGCAGGCCTTCCTTCCAGAACGTGGCAGGGATGCCGAGCACCGTCTCCGCGCCGAACCACGTCGCGAACACCGCCATCGTGACGACCGCGGTGCCGAAACGGTTGCCCGCGACCGCGAAGTCCGCCGCGCCCTTGACGCGCGTGGCGGCGTAGAGACCGACCGCGATGGACGCGGCCAGGTAGAGGAGGATGGCCCCGACCAGCAACTCAGGCCGGCGCGGGCTTCTGCAGCTCCCGGAACGCGAGGGAGCCCATGATCATGCCGACAAACGCGGCGAGCAGTCCCGCGAGCTGCGGCGGCACGATCGCATCGGCGTAGTAGCGCTCACAGCCGATCCAGATCGTGAGGCCGCCAAGGATCGCGAGCATTGCACCGAGATTCGTCGAGCGCTTCCAGTAGAGCCCGCAGACGAGCGGCACAAAGGCACCGACCAGCGTCACCTTGTACGCGTTCTCGACCATCTTGTAGATGCTGGCATTGGTGGAGAGCGCGAACGCGGTGACGAGTACCGTGAATGCCACGATCACGATGCGCATCAAGAGCAGGAAGCGCTTGTCGCTGATGCCCGGGAGGAATGGGCGCAGGATGTTTTCGCTGAAGCTCACCGAGGGGGCGAGCAGCGTCGCCGAAGCGCAACTCTTGATCGCCGAGAGCAGCGCGCCGAAGAACATGATCTTGGCGAACATCGGCACGATCGGGGACAACACGAGGCCCGGCAGGATCTGCTGGGTATCGCCGCCCTCCTTCAACGCCGCGGCCACCATGTCGGGCTGGATGAGGCTCGCGGAGTAGGCGAGGAACATCGGAACGAACGCGAAGCCGAAGTAGAGGACGCCCCCGAGGATCGAGGAGTTGGCCGCGATGCTCTCGTTCTTTGCCGACTGCACTCGCTGGAACACGTCCTGCTGGGGGATGGAACCCAGCATCATCGTGATCCACGCGGCGATGAACGCGAGCACCTCTTTCGCCTCCAGGGGCGGCAGCAGGTTGAACTTGCCGGACGACGCGGCGTGCGACACGACGGCTCCCACGCCCCCCGCGAGCCCGCTCACCTCCCAGCCGATGTAGAGCATGCCGAGCACGATGATGATCATCTGGATGAAGTCGGTGATCGCCACCGAGAACATGCCGCCCAGCATGGTGTAGACCAGCACCGTGGACGCTCCGATGATCATCCCCATCTCCTGGGTGATCTGGCCGTCGGACACCACGTTGAACACGAGTCCCAGGGCCTTGATCTGCGCACCCACCCAGCCCAGGTAGGAGATCACGATGCAAAGGGTCGTCAGCATCTCCACCGAGCGGCCGAAGCGCTTGCGGTAGTAGTCGCCGATGGTGAGCAGGTTCATCCGGTAGAGCGGCCGGGCGAAGAAAAGGCCCACGAGGATCAGGCACATCGACGAGCCGAACGGGTCGGCGATGATGCCCGCGAAGCCCTCTTTCATGAACGTCGCCGGGATCCCGAGCACCGTCTCGGAGCCGAACCAGGTGGCGAACACCGTCGCCGTGACGATGTACATCGGCATGCGGCGGCCGGCGACCGCGAAGTCGTTCGAGTTATGGACGAATTTGGCGGCGTATATGCCGATCCCTACCGAAATGATCCAGTAGATGATGACGAACCAGAGCAGCATGGCGGTTTCCGGGGGCGCCGGGCGTAGGACGAGGCGCCATTTTAGGGGAGAATGCCGCGGTGTCGTCCATCCAGCTCGAAAACGTCTCCCGGCACTGGGGTGAGTCGCGGGCGCTCGAAGGCATCACCTTCGAGGCCGACGCGGGATCGTTCGTGGTGCTCCTGGGGCCCTCGGGCTGCGGCAAGTCCACGACGCTGCGGCTCATCGCCGGCCTCGATGCGCCCACCTCGGGCACGATCCGCATCGGCGGTCGCGACGTGACGGGCTTCCCGCCCGCCGCGCGCGGCATCTCGATGGTGTTCCAGTCGTACGCCCTCTTCCCGCACCTCACGGTGGCCGAGAACATCGTCTTCGGCCTCAGGGTGCGCAAGGTGCCCGACCGCGAGGCGAGGCTCGCGAAGGTGGCGGCGCTCCTGGGCCTGGAGAAGCTCCTCGCCCGGAAGCCCTCGCAGCTGTCCGGCGGCCAGCAGCAGCGCGTTGCGCTGGGACGGGCGATCATCGCCGAGGCGCCGGTGTGCCTCATGGACGAGCCGCTCTCCAACCTGGACGCGCAGCTGCGCGGCGAGATGCGCCGCGAGATCCGCGCGCTGCAGCAGCGCCTCGGGATCACCATGGTCTACGTCACGCACGACCAGACCGAGGCCATGACCATGGCCGACCGCATCGTGCTGCTGCGCGCGGGCAAGATCGAGCAGGTGGGCTCCCCCGACGAGCTCTATACGCGCCCCGCCACCGCGTTCACGGCGGGCTTCATCGGCGCCCCGCCCATGAACCTGATGAAGCTCAACGGCGGCGCCACCCTCACCGGCGTGCGTCCCGAGAACATGCGGCTCGCCTCCGACGGCCTCGCCGCGCGCGTGGAGTCGATCGAATACCTCGGCGCCGACTCGCTCGTCGCCGCGTCGTCACAAGGCCAGTCCATCCTCGTGCGCGTGCCGGGCAAGACCCCGGCGCGGGCAGGCGAGGACGTCCGCGTCGCGTGGGATGCCGCGGCCGAACACCATTTCGATGCACAAACCGGAGGGAGAAAACCATGAGAAGAAGCTGGAAGCTCGCTGCCGCCGCATTCGCGGCATGGTCGTTTGCCGCGCTCGCCGACACCGAGATCACGTTCTACTACCCGGTCGCCGTCGGCGGCCCGATCACCAAGACCGTCGACCAGATGGCCGCGGACTTCGAGAAGGAGAACGCCGGCATCAAGGTGAAGCCGGTGTACACCGGCACCTACCAGGAGTCGATCGTGAAGGCGCTCACCGCGCACAAGAGCGGCCAGCCGCCGACGGTCGCGATCCTGCTGTCCACCGACATGTTCACGCTGATCGACGAGGACGCGATCGCGCCCTTCGACGGCGTCGACACCAGCGCGTACTACAAGGCGTTCATGGCCAACAGCCAGACGGGCGGCAAGACCTGGGGCATCCCGTTCCAGCGCTCGACCATCGTCCTCTACTGGAACAAGGAGCTCTTCAAGGAAGCGGGCCTCGATCCCAACAAGGCGCCGGCCAACTGGAACGAGATGCTCGCCTACGCGCAGAAGCTCACCAAGCGCGACGCGTCCGGCAACGTCACGCAGTGGGGCGTGCAGATTCCGTCGTCGGGCTTCCCGTACTGGCTCTTCCAGGGGCTCACGACGCCCAACGGCGTGGAGCTCATGAACGCCGCCGGCACCGAGACCTACTTCGACAAGCCCGAAGTGATCGAGGCGCTGCAGTACTGGGTCGACCTCGGGCGCAAGCACAAGGTGATGCCCCCGGGTGTCGTCGAGTGGGGCACGACCCCGAAGGACTTCTTCGAGAAGAAGATCGCGATGATGTGGACCACCACCGGCAACCTCACCAACGTGAAGAACAACGCCAAGTTCGACTTTGGCGTCGCGATGCTGCCGGAGAAGAAGCGCCGCGGCTCGCCCACGGGCGGGGGCAACTTCTACGTGTTCAAGAAGGCCTCGCCCGAGCAGCAGGCGGCGGCGAAGAAGTTCGCGCAGTGGATGACCACGCCCGAGCGCGCCGCGCAGTGGGGCATCGACACCGGCTACGTCGCCGTTCGCGGCGACGCGTGGTCCACGCCCAAGATGCAGGAGTACGTGAAGGGCTTCCCGGTGGCATCCGTGGCGCGCGACCAGCTCACGTATTCCGTGGCGGAGCTGTCCACGCACGACAACCAGCGCGTCACCAAGGCGCTCAACGACGGCATCCAGGCCGCCCTCACGGGGACCAAGGAGCCGGCGCAGGCGATGAAAGATGCGCAGGCGGAGGCCAGCAGGATCCTTCGCAGCTACAAGTAACCCCAGGGACAGACCCAGAACCCAAGCAAATGCGAACACCTGGGTCCGTCCCGGAACTCGTCATCTTCGATTGCGATGGGGTCCTGATCGACTCGGAGCCCATCGCCAACCGGATCTTCGCCGAGCAGCTCGCGATGGAAGGCATCCACATGACGCCCGAAGAGGTGTGGCATGCCTTCGTCGGCAACTCGCGCGACCGCTGCATCGCGCTGGCCGGCCAGATGCGCGGCAAGCCGCTTCCGGAGGGCTTCGCCGAACGGTGGGATGAGGCCCTGCACGTGGCGCTCGACGTCGAGGCACGGCCGGTCGAGGGAATTCCCGAGTTGCTGCGCTCGTTGCCCGTGCCCTACTGCGTCGCCTCCAACGGCGAGCCCATGCACATGGAGCGCGGTCTCACGGCCGCGGGCCTCATGCCGCTGGTGGGGGGGCGCCTCTTCTCCGCGGCAGCCGTCGAGCATCCCAAGCCCGCGCCCGACGTGTACCTGCACGCCGCGCACACGATGGGCGTCTCGCCCGGCGCGTGCGCCGTCGTCGAGGACACGCCCACGGGGACGCGCGCGGGACTCGCCGCCGGCATGCGGGTCTTCGGCTACGTGGGCCATCCGCTCAACCAGCGCGCCGAGCTCGAGCGCCTCGGGGCGGTGACTTTCACGCGCATGTCCCAACTTCCGGGGCTGCTGGGCCTCGCGTGAACCGCAACGCCGTCAACGGCTGGCTGCTCCTCCTCCCGGCGTTCGCGCTGCTGGCCCTGTTCACCCACTGGCCGGTGCTGGGCACGATCTGGGACAGCTTTCATGCGACGCCCAAGGGCTCGAGGCCCGCGCCGTGGGTCGGCCTCGAGAACTACCGGGTGATGGTGGCCGACGAGGTGTTCTGGCGTTCGCTCTGGAACAACCTCTGGTACGCGCTGGGGACGGTGCCGATCTCGATCGCGCTGGCGATCCTCATGGCGCTGTGGGTCAACTCCGCGATGCGCGGGCGCACGTGGCTGCGCATGGCGTTCTTCACGCCGACGATCCTGCCGATGATCGCGGTGGCGAACATCTGGCTCTTCTTCTATACGCCGCAGTATGGGTTGCTCGAGCAGTTCACGCGGCTCTTCGGCATCTCGGGGCGCAACTGGCTCGGCAGCCCCGACACGGCCCTCGCGTGCGTGACGGTGGTCGCGATCTGGAAGGAAGCCGGCTTCTTCATGATCTTCTACCTCGCCGCGCTCCAGTCGATCCCGCCGTCGCTCGCCGAGGCCGCGGCCATCGAGGGCGCATCGCGCGCCTACTACTTCCGGCGCGTGGTGTTCCCGCTGCTGATGCCGACCACGCTCTTCGTGATGGTGAACGCGGTGATCAACTCCGTGCGCCTCGTCGACCACATCTTCGTCATGACCCGGGGCGGGCCGAACAACGCGACGTCGCTGCTGCTCTTCCACGTCTACCAGGTGGGATTCGGCTTCTGGGACACGGGCTACGCGGCGGCGCTCACGATCGTGCTGCTGGTGGTGCTGGCGGCCATCGCCATCGGGCAGTTCGTGTTCCTCGACAAGCGCGTTCATTACCAATGAGGAAGCTCGAGACCGTCGCCGCGTGGATCCTGGGGTTCCTGTGGATCCTGCCGCTCGCCTACGCGTTCTGGACGGCGTTCCATCCGGGCGAGTACTCGACGCGCTTCGCGCTCTTCGCGCCGCTCACGCTCGACAACTTCAAGCGCGCCTGGGAAGCCGCGCCCTTCGCGCGCTACTTCCTCAACAGCTTCATGCTGGTGACGATGGTGCTCGCGGCACAGCTCGTGCTCTGCACGCTCGCGGGCTACGCGTTCGCGCGCTTCGAGTTCCCCGGGAAGGAGGTCGCGTTCATCCTCGTCCTGGTGCAGCTCATGATCATGCCGGACGTGCTGATCGTGGAGAACTACCGCACCATGGGCCGGCTGGGGATCCTCGACTCGATCCCGGCGATCGGCCTGCCCTACATGGCCTCGGCCTTCGGGATATTCCTCTTGCGGCAGACATTCAAGACGGTGCCGCGCGAGCTGGATGAGGCGGCGCGCGTCGAGGGCGCCAACGCGCTACAGGTGCTGTGGAAAGTGTATGTGCCGCTCGCGCGACCGGTGTACCTCGCGTTCGGCCTCGTGAGCGTGAGCTACCACTGGAACAACTTCCTGTGGCCGCTCATCGTCACCAACTCGGTCACCTCGCGGCCGGTGACCGTGGGGCTGCAGGTGTTCTCGTCGGGCGACCAGGGCATCGACTGGTCGATCATCACCGCGGCCACCGTGATGACTTCCGCGCCGCTGCTGATCGCCTTCCTGCTGTTCCAACGCCAGTTCGTCCAGTCGTTCATGAGGGCCGGGATCCGGTAGGCAGGGCCTTCACCTCTTCGAGGATCGCGCGCCCGATATCGAGGCGATCCTTGTAGACGGTGCCCGGCGCCGGCTTGAAGTTCATCGCGAAGCAGGCCACGGGGCGGCCCTTGCGCTCGACCCAGCCTACCCACCAGTTGATCGCATTCGGACCCGTCGGCTGGGTGCCCGTCTTGCCGTAAAGCGTGTAGTCGCGCGTCTTCTCGAGCACCAGCGCATCGCGCACCAGCCGTTGCGCGCGCTGCGTGGCGGGCAGGCGCCCCTCGGCGAGCTTGTGCAGGAACTGCACCTGCTCCATGGCGCTCACGCGCAGCCCGCCCTGGAGCCAGAAGAGGTCGATGCCGCCGGAGATGTCGCGGTTGCCGTACTCGAGGCGCTCCATCCAGTCCTTCATGCGCGCCTTGCCGGTGCGCCGCGCGATCTCCTGGAACATCCACACCACGCTGTACTTCATGCCGCTGTTCAGCGTGTGGTCGCGCTCCCATTCGGGGATGGGCTTGGGCTTGCCGTCCCAGTGGAACACCTCGTTCTCGTCGGTGATCGAGCCCTCGTCGAGGCCGATGACGGCATTGGGGATCTTGAAGGTCGAGGCGGGAAGGAAGCGCTGCTTCGCCCGCGACTCGTCGAGGATCGAGTAGCGGTCGAGCGCCGGCTCGAAGAGGACGAAGGTGCCCTTCACCCCCTTCGCGTCGAAATGCTTCTGCCACTCGGGTCGCGCCACCGTGTCGGCCGCGGAGGCGCCCAGGCTCGTGAAGAGCACCAGCAGGGAAGAGGAGAGTCGGTCCATGACGGCGATGGTCGCCGCCAAAGATGGCGAAATTCTGGCAGCGGCGCGATGAATTGCGACGGCGGCTTGCGCTCCGCCCGACGCGCGTGTGGCTCGGCGTCCAATCCTTGGCCCGGGAGGCGCAGCGCGACCGGATCAAACCGCCAGCGCCCTGTTTAAATGGTCCGAGGGTACGGTGGTTTGCGTCCCACCGGAACCGAGGCGCACATGCTGGGCACAAAAACAGACTACTGGATCCTCCGGATGCTGGCCCATGGCCGCAACCGGGCCACCGAGGAAGAGCTGGACCGCGAGGGCTGCTCCAGCCTCACGCCCGAGCAGATGGGCGCGAAGCTGCCGCGGGTGCTCGACCGGTTCGAAGGCCACCTTCCCCTCTCCCCCGACCTTCACTATCTCGACATGGGCTGCGGCAGCGGCGAGCTCACCCTGGGCCTCGCGCAGCACGGCGCCAAGCACATCGTGGGCGTCGACTACCTGCCGAGGTTCGTGGAGCTGGCGCGGCGCAACGCGACGCGCGCGAGCATTCACGCGGACATCCGCTTCGAGTGCGCCGACCTGCACACGTGGCAGCCTCCACGCAAGTTCGACGTGGTGGTCTCGTTCGACGCCCTCGAGCACATCGACCAGCCCGGCGAGTTCCTCGTGACGATGTCGCGCTTCCTCGCTCCGGGCGGCAAGGCGGTCCTGTCGTTCGGCCCGCTGTTCCACTCGCCCTTCGGGGACCACATGTACGAGTTCTTCCGCTGGCAGATCCCGTGGCGGGGCGCCCTCTTCTCGGAGGAAGCGATGATGCGCGTGCGCCGCGAGTACTACCGGCCCACGGATCCCGCGCAGCGCTACAACCAGATCGCGGGCGGCCTCAACCTGATGCGCTACTCCGACTTCCTGCGGCACGCGCGCGCGGCTGGCTGGGAGTTCGAATTCCTGCAGACCAACGCGTTCCTGCGGCAGCGCCCCCTCAGGAGGCTGTCGAACGCGGTCTGCCGGGTACCCGTCCTGCAGGATTACGTGGTCCACAACGTCTATGCCGTGATGACGCGGGACCCGATGGCGGTCGCCGAAGCCTCGCCTGCGCAGCGCTTGGCCGCCTGACCCGCCGCGCGTCCGGGTCCGGTACCATCCGGCTTTTCCGGCACACGCGCGTGAAGCTCATCACCTGGAACATCCAGTGGGGCCGCGGCCTCGACGGCCGCGTCGACCTCGCCCGCATCGTGCGCACCGCGCGCGCGATGGCGGACTTCGACGTCGCCTGCTTCCAGGAAATTGCGGACAACTTCCCCGGCCTCGCGGGCAACGACGACGCGGACCAGTTCGCGCAGCTCTCGGCGCTGCTGCCGGGCTACACGCGGATCGAGGGCTACGGCGTGGACGTGACCGGCGACGGCGGCCGGCGCCGGCGCTTCGGCAACGCGATCTTCTCGCGCTACACGGTGCTCTCCGCGCGCCGCCACGCGCTTCCCTGGACCGCCGAGCAGGGCAGGAAGACGATGTCGCGCGTCGCCGTGGAGGCGACGGTGCAGGCGCCGATGGGGCCGCTGCGCATCACCACCACGCACCTCGAGTACTACTCGGAGCTGCAGCGGCGCGCGCAGGCACGGCGCCTGCGCAACATCCACGACGAGGCGTGCCAGCGCTCGACGCTCGAGCCGCGGTGGGAGAACGAGGAGAGCAACGTCACCTTCGATCCCACGCCGCAGACCCGCGATGCGATCCTCACCGGCGACTTCAACTTCCCGCCGGAAAATCCCGCGTATGGCGATATCCAGAGCCCGCTGGCGGTGCACGGACCGGCGTACCGCGACACGTGGCCGATGATCCACGACCGCGCCCCGCACGCGCCCACCTTCTGCCTGCACGACCGCGCCTACTCGAAGGAGCCGTACTGCTGCGACTTCGTCTTCGTGAGCGAGTCGCTGCGAAGGCGCGTGCGCGGCCTCGAGGCGAACCTCGAGACGCAGGACTCCGATCACCAACCGCTGCTGCTCGAGCTGGACGACACCTGATGCCGCGCCTCGCATGCCCGCATTGCGGCAAGCCCGTCTCGGCGAACCCGGTCGGCCGCTGGTACTCGAGGTTCAAGTGCCCGCACTGTGGAGGCGCGATGGGGTTCACGACCGCCACGAACGTGCTGGGGCTCGCGAGCTCCGCGGCGTTCTTCGCGATGGTCTGGGCGCTGGTGATGGGAATCAACGAGTCCGCGCGCTCGGTCGCGATCTACGCCGGCGCCGTGTGGCTGGCGCTATTGGCCGCGAGCTACCTCGCCCGCGGCGTGGAGAAAGGCTGACATGCCCCGCAACGTCCAACTCACCGACAAGCTGTACCAATACGTCGTCGATCATTCCGTGCGCGAGCATCCGGTCCTCGCCGAGCTGCGCGCCGAGACCGCGAAGCTGTCCCAGGCCGGGATGCAGATCGGCCCCGACCAGGGGCAGTTCATGGCGCTCATCGCGAGGCTCATCGGCGCGCGGCGCTGCGTCGAGGTCGGAGTCTTCACCGGCTACAGCTCGCTCGCGGTGGCGCTCGCCCTTCCCGACGACGGCAGGATCGTCGCCTGCGACGTGAGCGAGGAATGGACCTCGATCGCGCGGCGCTTCTGGGAGAAGGCGGGCGTGGCGAACAAGATCGAGCTGCGGCTGGGCCGGGCGACCGCCACCCTCGACAAGCTGCTGGCCGACGGCGGCGAGGGGCGCTACGACTTCGCCTTCATCGACGCGGACAAGACGAGCTACCGCGATTACTTCGAGCGCTGCCTGCGCCTGGTGCGTGCCAACGGCCTCATCGCCATCGACAACACGCTCTGGTCGGGAGACGTGGCGGATCCTTCCAACACGAAGCCCGACACCGTGGCGCTGCGGGAGCTCAACGAGGCGCTGCATCGCGACGAGCGCGTGGACATCTCGCTGCTGCCCCTGGGCGACGGCGTCACGCTCGCGCGGAAGCGATAGCGCCGCCCTCCTCGGGCGGCTTCACCTTGCGGAAGGTGGCGAGCAGCGCCAGGTCGTAGGCGATCTTGAGGCCGGCCGCCGCGACCAGCGGCCAGCCGAACGACGAGGCTCCCAGCATGATCCCCGCGATCACCGGGCCCGCCGACGAGGCGAGGCTGCGCGGAACCGTGGTGATGCTCGCCGCCGCCGGGCGCTCCTCGGGCAGCACGATCGCCATCACGTAGGAGCTGCGCGTCGGCACGTCCATCTGCGACAGCAGGCCGCGGATGAGGAGCAGCACCACGACGACGCCCAGGCCGTCCACGAACGGCACGGCGAGGAGGCAGAGGTTCGCGGGAATGTGCGTGAACACCATCGTGTTCACGAGCCCCACGCGCCGGGCGATGCGCACCGCGATGAGGAACGAGATCGCCGAGAGCAGGCTGGTGAAGAAGAAGATCACGCCCGCCTCGGCCGGCCCCACGCCATGGCGCTGGTAGAGCCAGAGCGCGATCATCGATTGAGCGATGAGGCCGCCCGCGAACGCGTCGACGCTGAAGAGCGCGGCGAGCGTATAGACCCGCGCCTTCGACCGGGTGAGCGGCGACGGCGCCTGCCTCGCCTCCGCGTCGAGCGTGCGCGGCAAGCCGCGGTAGACCAGCGCGGTGACTGCGGCGAGGGCCGCATACAGAAGGAACATCGCCTGCATCGCCCGTACCGGCGCGATTCCCCACTGCGAGGCGAGCCACGTGGGCACGCCCGCCGCGAGCGCGCCCGTCGCGCCCACCAACGCGCCCACGAGGCTGTAGCGGGCGAAGACTTCCGTGCGGTCGCGATCCGACGCCACTCGCGAGAGCAGCGCGTGCTCGAGCGGCAGGAACACGCTCACGTCGCCGCTCGAGGGATTGAGCGTGCCCGCGACCGCGATCAGCAGCAGCGGCCAGAACGAGGTGACCGTGGCGAAGCCGACTCCCGTGGCGGCCATGAGCACCGCGGCCGCGAGGAGCAGCGTGCGGATGTGGAAGCGATAGGCATGAAGGCCCACGCCGAGCGTCATCACGCCCGAGCCCACCAGCGTCGCCGTGGCGATCACGCCGACCTCCAGCGGGGCGTATCCGATCTCGAGCAGGTACGCGGGCAGGAGCAGGCTCACGTAGCCGTCCCCGAACGCGCGCAGCCCCTTGGAGAGGAGCACGCGCCGCGCGGCGCTCACCGGCTCCCCCAGTGGAAGTCGTCGAAGGAGGTGACGCTGTCGGCCTTGGTCCACACTCCGACGCCGCCCGGGCCCACGATGTGCTTGTCCTCCATCTCGATGCGCACCACGCCGTCGAAGAGCACGCGGATCTTCGCGCCCTGGAACTCCACGCGCAGCGTCTGCCAGCGCTCGCGCGCCACGGGCGCGTCGACGTACTTGATGGTCTTGCGCGAGCCGTTCTCGGTGTAGTACAGCGAGACGTTGTTCTCCATCGCGTTGGCCCGGGCGACGTAGTAGTTGTCGCGATCCTTCCAGCGCCACACGACGCCGCCCGCCTGGTCCTCGCGGCCCGAGAGCGGCTTCATCTTCACCTCGACGAACCCGTTCTCGACGCGCGCATCGGGCATGACGCACCAGGGGAACGTGCCGCTGCCGGACTGGCGCAGCACGTTGGGTGCGCTGGGTGCGGTGGGATCCTTCTCGACGCTCCAGCGCGGCGCGCCCTTGCCGGTCACGCCGCAAACCCAACCCGAGGGCGCGGCACCTGCCTGCATGAGATCGAAATCGACTGCGGTGTCCATGGCCTTTCCTCCGAAGTGTCGGTGGGCGCAGGCATTGGACGGGACACCGTCTTGGGAACACCGGGACGCTGCGATCCCGATGGAGCAGCGATGCAGATGCTACACCAAAGAAAAAAGGCCGCCCGGGGGCGGCCTTTTCCCGGCAGCGCAGGATTACTTCTGCATCGCCTGGTTGGTCGAGGGCTTCCCGGTCACGTCTTCCTTCGCGCGGCCCGCGAGCTCCTTGGTCTTGTCGACCGGCTTCTCCATCGCGGTGCGGAACTTGCCTTCCTTCTCCGTGCCCAGCACCTTGCCGTTGCCGGCGTCGATGAAGACCTCGGTCTGCGACTTGTCCGAATGGGCGACGTGGTACGAGTAGATGAGGCAGCCATCCTCGGTCTCGATGCCACCCTTCACGACCTTCGTGCCCTTGGCCTCGTCCATCGCGATCTTCTTCGCCTCTTCCGGCTTGACCTTCGCCATGGCCATCAGCTCCGACTTCTTGGTGAGCTTGTCGGCCTTCATGCTGCAGGCGCCCTTGAAGTCGCCGTCGGCCGCGGAAGCGGCGAACGGGACGGCCACGAACAGCGCTGCGATCAGGGTACGTTTCATGATTTACCTCTCCATGGATTGAGTTGGCGTATAGCTGCCCTTTGGAGAAGCGCGCGAAGCCGAAAGTTTGGTCGCACCGTCTGCTTCCGGCGTCGGCGCAGTCCTACCCGATTTCAAGGTCCGAAAACGGCGCGACGGCGCGGGCGCGGCGCGGGATCATGGCGGCGACACCTTTCGAAGGAGGCATCCATGGACTTCCGCATCCGCGGCCTCGACCCCGCGGCGTTCACCGCGCTTCACCATCTTCCCGACGAGGAGCTCGCCGCCCATCGCGCCGTGCGCCACATCGCCGACTCGAAACCCGGCTTCCCGTGCCGCGTGACGCTCGAGGACGCCGAGCCGGGCGAGCGCGTGCTGCTGCTCAACTACGAGCACCTGCCCGTCGAGACCCCGTATCGCTCGCGCCATGCGATCTTCGTGCGCGAGGCTGCGCGCCGGCCCTACGACGCGACCAATGCGATGGCGCCCGCGCTCGCGGGGCGCCTGCTCGCGCTTCGCGCGTTCGACGCCCAGGGCTCGATGGTCGACGCCGAGATCGTGGAGGGCGCGCACGCGCCGGGGCTCATCGGGAAGTTCTTCGGGGATGCGCGCGTGGCGTATTTGCACGCGCACTTCGCGCGCCGCGGCTGCTTCGCCGCGCGGATCGACAGGGCCTAGCGCGCGAGAAGTCCCACCACCAGCAGCGCCAGCACCGCGACGATGAGCGCCAGCACGCGCGTCTGGCGGCGCTGCGCCTCGGCGATGCGCTCGAGCCCCGCCTCGAGCTTGAGCGTGGTTGGCGCGCCGGCGAGCAGGCGATGCGCGAGCCGCGGCAGCTGCGGAATCGCCCGGGCCCACGCCGGAGCCTCGTCGCGCAGGTTCTTCGCGAGGCCGCGCAATCCCAGCTGCTCGTTCATCCAGCGCTCGAGTATCGGCTGCGCGGTGCGGCGCAGGTCCAGGTCGGGATCGAGCTGGCGCCCGAGCCCCTCCACCTGCAGCAGCGTCTTCTGCAGCAGCACCAGCTGCGGCTGCACCTCCATGCGGAAGCGGCGCGAGACCTCGAACAGCCTCAGCAGCAGCGTGCCGAAATAGATCTCCTTCAGCGGCCGGTCGAAGATCGGCTCGCACACGGAGCGGATCGCGCCCTCGAACTCGTCGGGCCGCGTGTCGGGCGGGACCCAGCCCGCCTCGATGTGCGCCAGCGCCACGCGGTGGTAGTCGCGATGGAAGAACGCCATGAAGTTGGTCGCGAGGTAGTTCTTGTCCTCGTCCGACAGCGTTCCCATGATCCCGAAGTCGACGCCGCAATAGCGCCCGTCGCGCGCAACGAAGATGTTTCCTGGATGCATGTCGGCATGGAAGAAGCCGTCGCGGAACACCTGGGTGAAGAAGATCTCGACGCCGTCGCGCGCGAGCTTCGGGATGTCGATTCCCGCCTCGCGCAGCTGCGCGGACGCGTTCACCGGGATGCCGTCGATCCGCTCCATCGTCATGACTTCGCGGTTGCACCAATCCCAGTAGACCTCGGGGACGATCAGCAGCCGTCCGTCGGCGAAGTTGCGGCGCAGCTGGCTCGCGCTCCCCGCCTCGCGCAGCAGGTCGAGCTCGTCGCCGAGGGTCTTCTCGAATTCGCCGACGACCTCGCGCGGGCGCAGCCGCCGGCCGTCGGCGCTGCGGCCGACGATGTCGGCGAGCACGTAGAGCAGCGCCACGTCCTTGGCGATGACCTCGCGGATGCGCGGGCGCAGCACTTTCACCGCGGCCTCGCGTCCGTCGGGGAGCACGGCGAAGTGCACCTGCGCGACCGAGGCGCTAGCGATCGGCACGCTGTCGATGCTCTTGAAGACTTCGCCGAGCGGCCGTCCATACGCCCGGCCCAGTGTCGCTTCGACCTCGCTCCACGCGAACGGCGGCACCGAGTCCTGCAGCTTCGAAAGCTCGAGTGCCACGTCCTGCGGAATCAGGTCCGGCCGCACCGAGAGGAGCTGGCCGAACTTCACGAACACCGGGCCCAGCGACTCCAGCGCGAGGCGCAGGCGCTCGCCGCGCGGGCGCGACCGGCCGGCCCAGAAGTAGAAGGCCGAATAGAACGCCCGCAGTCCCGCGGAAGGCAGGAATTCGTCGAGCCGGAAGCGGCCGACGGTGTGGACGATGCGTAGGAAACGGAAGACGCGCATGGGAGAAGCGGGATTCTACAGGCGGCGCCGCAAAGGTAAGGAAGCGCTCACGGGCGATTACCCCTGAAATTTGACCCTGCCGACCGGGATGCTAATCTGACGCCAACATGACGTACCAGGCCGACCGTCCCTTCACCCTCTACTTCGTCCGCCACGGCGTGACGGAGCCGAACTTCCGCGGCTACCGCTGCGGCGGCGACCTCGACCTGCCGTTGATGGACATCGGCTGCGACCAGGCCTACCTCCTCGCCAAGCAGATCGAGAAGATGAACCTGCGCATCGGGGTCATCGTCACGGGCTCCCTCATCCGCACGCGCCAGACCGCCTCGATCATCAGCGGCGTGCTCGCCAACGTGCCGGTCGAGATCGAGCCGCTCTTCAACGAGCGCCGCCTGGGGCAGTGGAACAACCGCCCGATCGCGGAGACCGAGGACCTCCTCAAGGCCAAGGTCACGCCGCCCGGCGGCGAGGCCGAGGACGACTTCGCGCGCCGCGTCGGCGCGGGCCTCGACAACCTACGCCCCCACCTCGACCGCCGGCCGCTCCTCGTGAGCAGCAAGGGCGTGGGGCGCGTGTTGAACGGCATCCTCGGCGGCACCGAGCGCATGCAGATCGGCAATGGCGAGATCGTGGAATTCGCCGTGGCCCGCGACCACGGCGCGCAGGTCTTGCGCGTCGCCCGTCCGCACCAGGTGTAGCCGCGTCAGGCCGCGACGGCCAGGCGCTTTTTCTTCTTCGGCTTCACGTACGGCGTCTTCGGCTCGTCGAGCCCGGGCTCGCGCAGCTTCGCGTGCAGCACCGTCCACTCGCGCGCCTCGGCGCTGCCGCGCATCCATTCGAGGATGAAGTGGTTCTGGTTGCGGTCCGAGAGCACCGGCGTGTGGCCGGTGTCGGGCACGTGCATCACCGTGACGCGTGGGTTTTCGCGCATGCGCTTGATCGTGGGCTCGAGCAGCGCGTCGGAGAGCATCCCGTGGATCAGCAGCACGGGACACTTCACGCGCCTCCACAGCTTCCACTGGTCCAGGCTTTCCTGCGCACCCGCGCGATAGGCCTGCAGCGCGCGCACGTCGTGGCGATAGACGCGCCCGCCCTCCTCGTCCGACCACCGGGTCTGGTGGAAGGTCACGTTGAAGCGGATGTCGTCGCTGATCGGGCCGTCGTTCTTCTGCGAGGCGCCGATCTTGCGCAGCAGGTCGGCCGGATCGCGGAACACGTAGTGGCGCGCCAGCGTCTGCGAGCGGCGCATGCGCCGCTTCTTCGGGATGAACGGCCCGATGTCGTTCAGGATCAACGCGCTCACCAGGTCGGGGTACTTCGCCGCGAGCTCGATCGCGGCGCTGCCGCCCATCGACGATCCCAGCACCACCACGGGACCGCAGTTGAGGTGGTTGATCATCTGGCGCAGCTGCTCGACGTAGGTCGCGAGCGAGTAGTCGCGCTCGTCGGCCATCCACCCCGAACGCCCGCGGCCCACCCAGTCCATGCACACCACGCGATACGTGGGCTCCAGGTCCGCGGCGAGGTAGTTGAAGCGCATCGCCGAGTTGGCGACGCCGCCGCAGCAGACGATGGTCGGGTTGTGCGGGTCGCCCCAGTCGGTGAACGCGACCTTGACGAGATAGGGCTTGCGGAAGCGCATCGCGCACTTCTGCAGGCGCTCCGGGTGCGTGTAGTCGAAGTGGCGAAGGTCGAAGCGGGTTTCGAAGCGCTCGATGATCCGCTTTGCGAGCGCCATGTACTCGTCCCAGGTGTGCAGGACCCGGCGGCGCCCCGGGATCGGCGGCTCCCAGTCGGGGTCGTGCCGCCGCCGGCGGGCGGATTCCTTATTCGCCGGGGGTGCCACTCCCCTCGTCCTTCTCGTAGCCCAGTTGCACCGCCCGCCGCCGCTCGCGTTCGCGCTCGCGCTGGCGCAGCACGTCGATCATGACGTTGAAGGTGCGCGCGAGCTGGCCGATCTCGTCGTTGGAGCGCACGGCGATGTTCGCCTTGTCGTAGTCGCCCGACTTGAGGGCGTGGGCCGCGGTCGTGAGCTGCTGGATCGGTCCCACGATGCTGCGCGCGAAGAGCATCGCGAGCAGCAGGAAGACGGCGCCGGCGAGGGCCACGCTCACCAGGGTGTTCTGGAAGAGCTTGTTGAGCGGCGCGGTGAAGTAGTCGCGCGACTCGGAGACGCCGACGACCCAGGTGTGGCCCGGCACCGGCGCGTAGCCCGCGATCTCGTCGCGCTTGGTGACCGTCGAGAAGTAGGCCACGTTGCCCGGCTGCTTCGCGTTGATCATGTTCTTGGCGAGCCACGGCTGGTCGAGGGACTCGATGGTCGGCCGGCGGAAGCGCTGGTCGGCGACGATCTCGTCCATCTGCTCCTTGTTGAGCTTCACCAGCGACTTGAACATCATCTTCTCGTCGGGGTGCCAGACCACCACGCCGTCCTCGTCGATGAGGAACGGCAGCCGGTCGTTGCCGACCTTCGTGTTGGCGAGGATCCGCCCGATGGGATCGGCCTTGATCCGCAGCACGACCGCGCCGATCACCTTGCCCTTCGCGTCGAACACGGGGCGCGAATAGAAGACGCCCGCCGCACCCGCGACCGCGCCCACGATGATGCCGGTCATGAATGGCCGGCCCTCCATCGCGGTCTTGAAGTACTCGCGGAACTTGAAGTTCTTCCCCATCACGTTGGGGTCGGTGGCGACGATGGCGTTGCCCGCGGGATCCATCACCATCGTGAACTGGATGTCGGGGTTCGACTTGATGAGCCCCTGCAGCTTCGAAACCGTGGCGTCGATGCCGGCCTTCGTCGGCTTCTCCAGGAACGCGACGAAGTCGTCGTCGGTACCCACGTAGTCGGCGAGGTTGCGGCTGTCGCCCAGCAACTGCGCGATGCGCCCCGCCGTGCTCTGCGCGAGCTGCTCCAGGTTGCGAAGCTCCACGCTCGCCACGTGCTCCTGGGTCTTCTCCGAGTTGTAGTACGCCGTGATCATCATCGGCAGCAGCGCCGTGGCCATCATGGCGAGCGTCATCTTGACCGCGATCGGCCACGAGGCGGGCTTGAGCGAGGCGCGCCACAGGGCGGCGATGCGATTCTTGAAGAGGCGCGGGTGCTGGATCGCGGTCTTCCACGTGACCTCGTGCCCCAAGTCCTCGTCGCCCTTGCGCAGCGCTTCCTGCAGTCCCAGCGCGCCGGCGTGCGAGGAGAAGAGCGCCGAGCGGAACGCCGCGACATCCTGGGGGCGATCCGACGGGTGCATCTTGAGCGCCCAGTCGATGGCGTTCAGGAACTCGGGGCTGTAGCGGCCCTGGCCCAGGAGCTGCGCCGAGGGCAGCGGATCGGGATCCTCGAGGCGTGCCGGCGCCTCGATGGGCTTCTTGCCGGTCACGAGCCAGAAGAGCGTGGCACCCATGGCATACAGGTCGGTCCACGGTCCTTGCCGGCCGCCGCCCGCGTACTGCTCGATGGGGCCGTAGCCCGGGGTCACCACCGTGCCGATCTCGGCCTTCTCGGAGGCGGTCTGGCGCGCGGCGCCGAAGTCGAGCAGCACGAGGCTGCCGTCGGAATCGCGCACGTAGATGTTGTCGGGCTTGATGTCGCGGTGCAGGTAGCCCGCGGCGTGCACCTCCGCGAGGCCGTCCAGCAGCGGCGCGAACAGCGTGACGATGGTCGACTCGGAGATGTTCTCGTGGTTCTTGCGGTACGCCTTGAGCGACTGGCCGCGCTCGTACTCGAGCACCATGTACGCCGTGCGGTTCGCCTCGAAGAAGCGCGCCACGCGCACGATGTTGGGATGGCGGAAGGTCGCGAGCGTGCGCGCTTCCACGAGGAACGCGTCGAGGCCGCTCTGGTAGAAGTCCTGGTCCTCGTCGGCGCGCGCCGAGACCGTATGGTCGACCGCGCGGTAGGCGAAGTCCTCCGGCAGGTACTCCTTGATCACCACCTTCGCGTTGAGGTTCACGTCGGTGGCGGCGTACGCGATGCCGAAGCCGCCCTGGCCGAGGATGCCGTCGATGCGGTACTCGAAGAGGCGGAAGCCGATCGGCAGCGTGATGCTGGGAGCCGCCGGCTTGGAGGGAATGGCGCGCCGGGGCTCGTTGGCCGCCGGATGCTGGGCGTCGGGGGATGGCTGGGTGGGGTCGGCGCCGGCGTCCATGGGCACGACCGGCGAGGTGCCGAGGTCGAACGAGCGCGGCTGGCTCACCGTCGGGTCGACCACAAGGCTGTCCTGCGAATAGCGCTTCGTGGCTTCGGACGGGTCAAAAATCGTGCGATCCGGCTTGTTTTCCGGCTTCTCGGACATGCGCTTCCCCGGCTTCCCCGGACCCCCAGCCCGGGCACCCCTAGAAACTACCACACTCCCGGCCTGAAACGGCGAAAAACCCCAAGAGACAACAACTTACAGATGAAATTTTAGGCTTTACGCAAGGGACGTGGTACCATTTCCCGACAAGAACTCAAGGGGCGGGCGGATCTCGGGATGGGGACGATTCGCGTTCGGTTCATTCTGGTCGCACTGGTGGTGAGCTTCTTCGCCGTCGGCATGGCCGCGTTCCTGAACTACTTCAAGTACAAGAGCACCATCGGCAACATCGTGAAGTCGCGGGTGCTGGTGGTGGGCCGCGGCATCGAGAACAGCGTGCAAGCTTCGCTTCAGCTTGGGATGCAATTCTCGGAGCTGTCGCAGCTGCCGCAACTCATGCAACGCGAGAAAGGCACCGATCGCCTCGTCCGGGGAATCGACGTCTTCGACTACAGCGGCCAGGTCATCTACAGCACCGACCGCGCGCGCGTGGGGCAGAAAGTCCCGGCCACGTGGACCCAGGCCGCGGAGCGCTCCAAGACCACCGAGTGGACCGCCGACGAGAGCGACGAGTTCGTCGCCGGCATCTCCGTAAAGAACGCTTTCGACCTCACCGTGGGCTTCCTTGCGTTGCGCTATGGGCGCGACGAGGTGGAGCGCGCCGCGGCGACCGCCGGGCGCGAGATCCTGCTCGCGGCCCTCGCATCCTTCCTCGGCATCGCCATCGTGGCGCCGCTCGCCCTCATCGTCGTGATCCGCCGCTTCGAGCGCGACCTGCGCTCGCTGGAGGCGGCCGCGAGCCACCTCGAGGACCGCCAGCAGGCGCCGCCTTCCAGCGGTAGCGCTTTCGATTCGGCCATCGGCCACCTGCGGGCGTCGCTGCGCGACGCCAACACGTCGCTCGACGAGCTGCGGGCGAAGCTGGACGCCGCGGGGTGACCGCCGTGACCGGCATGCTCGAGAAGAATTACCTCTGGCGGATCTACTGGCGGCTCGCCGGGGTGATCATGGTGTGCGTGGTGATCGCGCTCGCCGTGGTGTCGTACTTCTCGCACCGCGTGTTCGACCGCGAGCTCGTTCCCGAGACGGAGCAGAAGGCCGCGACGGTCGCCGCGTCCGTGCGCGCGCTGATCCTCAAGGCCACGGGCTACGGCGTCGCGTTCAACGAGCTCTACGGCGTGGAGCAGACGTTCGGCGAGGTGTTCGAGGAGAACCCCGAGTTCGCCTACGCCGCGGTCACCGACCTCGACGGCAAGGTGCTGTTCGCGCGCGGCAAGGAAGCCGACCAGGCGCGCGAGTACTTCCGCCGCGACACGGTGCGCGCGGTGGGCCTCGATCCCACCGCCACGTGGATCGCCGCGCACGTGAACGGCCAGTACTTCATCAGCATGCCGATCGCCTCCGACAAGCCGCTCGGCATCCTGCACATCGGGATCGACGGCAAGTTCGTGGACAACGTGCTGCTCGAGGTGATGCTGGACGTGCTCGTGGTGCTGGTGGTGTCGCTCTTCTTCACGCTGGAGCTGCTCAACTTCATGGCGGGCGCGCGCCTCGCCTCCGGGCTGGGAGAGTTCGGCCAGCAGGTCGATCGCATGCGCTCCGGCGACTTCACCGCCACCGCGCGCATCCGCGCGAACGACGAGATCGGGCGCCTGCTGCGGCGCATCGACGCGGCCATCGACCACCTCAACGTCCGCTACGAGTTCCTGGTTGGCGAGCTCGACGACAAGCTGCGCGCGGCCACCGGCCCGCGGCGCGAGCAGCTCAGGCCCGCGGTGCAGGCGCTGGAATCGATCCGCGCGCGCTTTCGCTTCGGCTCGGCGTCGAAGGACTCCGAGACCGACGAGATGAACCTCAACCGGATCCGCGCGCCGCTTTTCGCGTTCATCCTCGCCGAGGAGATGACGCGCTCGTACCTCCCGACGTACGTGAACCAGCTGCTGGTGCCGATCCCGGGGTTGTCGCCGCAGGTCGTCATCGGCCTGCCGATCATGCTCTTCATGCTGATCGTGGCGCTGGGGCAGCCCTACCTCGGAAGCTGGAGCGAGCGGGTGGGCCGCCGCCGCGCGATGCTGATCGGCGCTTCCATCGCCACGGTGGGATTCGCGGCCACGTCGCTCGCGATCAACCTCTACGACCTGCTGCTGTGGCGCTCCCTTTGCGCGCTGGGCTACGCGATGGTGTTCGTGGCCGCGCAGGGATACGTGCTCGACCGCACCGGCCACGACAATCGCGCCCAGGGCTTCGCGCTCTTCATCGGCGCGATCATGGTGGCGACGGTGTGCGGCCCTTCGATCGGCGGCATCCTCGCCGACAACATCGGCTTCCGCGCCTCCTTCGGGGTCTCGGCGGTGATGGCCCTCACGTCGCTGCTGGCGATCGCGCGGCTCCCGACCCTCGAGGTGCGCACCCTCACGAGCCAGCGACCGTCGCGCGGACCGCGCATGCGCGAGGTCGTGGCGCTGCTCCTCAACAAGCGCTTCATGACCCTCACCGGCCTCGCGGCGATCCCGGCCAAGGTGATCCTCACGGGCGTGTGCTTCTACCTCGTGCCGCTCTACATCGTGTCCATCGGCAACACCTCCGCCATGGCGGGGCGCATGCTGATGGTCTACGCGGTGATGATGGTGCTGATCGTGCCGCTCTCGGCGAGCCTCTCGGACGCGAGCATGCGCCGCGACCGCTACGTCTCGGTGGGCCTCATCATCTCGGGGCTGTCGGGCATGCTGCTCCTCGTCTCGGACAGTTTCCTCGTGCTCTTCGGCGTCGTGTTCCTGCTGGGCCTGGGACAGGCGCTGTCGATCGCCGCGCAGAGCGCGCTGGTCGCCGAGCACTGCCAGGAAGAAATCCGCATCTACGGCAGCGACGCCGTCTACGGCGTCTATCGCCTGCTGGAGCGCCTCGGTAACGCGATGGGACCGCTCATCGCCTCGATCCTCGTGATCTTCTGGGGCTACCAGGGCGCCTTCATCGCCATCAGCGGGATGGTGCTGGTGTGCGGCATCGCCTTCACCATCGCCACGCGCGGCATGGACTGGACGCCGGCACCCGCCACGTCATGAGCATCTTGCGCATCCTCGCGGTCGTCGCGTGCGCGGCGTGGCTGCTGATCGCCGAAAGCGACGCGGGCGCGCAGGCGGCCCGCCGCTACCGCATCTACGCGATCACCTTCCGCGGCATGACCGACGTGGAGCGCGGCTTCAAGGAGTACTTCGAGGCGCGCCGCATCCCGGTGGACATCACCTGGCGCGACATGAATCGCGACCCCGCGAAGATGGCGGGCTTCATCGACGAGATCCGCGCCACCCGCCCGGACCTCGTATACACGTGGGGCACGTCCGTGACGCTGGGCGTCGTCGGCACCTACGATGCGTACGACCCGGCGAGGAACATCACCGACATCCCGGTTGTCTTCACGCTCGTCGCCGCACCCGTGCTCGCCAAGATCGTTCCCGACCTGAAGAGCTCGCGGCGCAATGTGACCGGCGTCTTCCACGTGGCGCCCACCGAGGCGCAGATCCGCGCGATGGCCTCGTACCGGCCGTTCAAGTCGATCGGGATCCTGTACACGCCGACCGAGCAGAACTCCGTCGTGGTGGTGGACGAGGTGCGCGAGGTCTCCAAGCGCATGGGCTTCACCGTGATCGCCAAGCCGCTCAAGCTCGACGCCGCGAAGCGCGTGACCGCCGAAGGCGCACCGGAGATGGTGCGCGAGCTGAAGGAGCAGAAGGTCGACTGGCTGTACCTGCCGCCGGATTCCTACCTCGGCACGCAGACGAAGGGCGTGATCATCCCGGCGGCGATGGAGCAGCGCCTGCCGACCTTCGCGTCGACGGAGCAGCTGATGGAAACGGGCGCGCTCACGGGCCTCGTGAGCCGCTACCACTCGATCGGGCAGTTCACGGCGTACAAGGCCGAGCAGATCCTGGTGCACAAGGTGCCGCCGGCGCGAATCCCGGTGGAGACGCTCACGCGCTTCTCGCTGCAGGTGCGCATGGACGTGGCCGAAGCGCTCAAGCTCCCGCCGCCGCTGCCGATGTTCAACTACGCCGAGCTCATCACGCCGGGCAAGCCCACGGCGCCGCAGTAAAGGCTACAGCTCGGGCCGCGTCACCATCGCAAGCAGCTCCCCCACGATCTCCGCGGTGTCGTCGCTCTTGGTCTTGAACTTGAGCAGCGTGCTGCCCATGGTCTTCGTGAGGCGCAGCCCCTCGTTGTAGAGGAAGAACGGCACGTCGCCGCCGAAGCGCACCGACGCCGTGCGGCCGTCGGCGGTCTTGAAGATGAGGCGCTTGCTGGTGATGATCACGTTGCCCTCGCCCAGCGAGCGCGCGCCTTCCTCGGGAAGGAAGTGCGAGCGCGAGCCGCCCTCCGCGTACTTGAAGGGGCCCAGCACCTGCATGCCCTCCGAGCCCGAAGGGATGCGGCCCTGGTCCAGCATCTCGACCGCGATGTTGTAGTGCGGCACCTCGCCCGGCTCCAGCTGCACGCCGCGCAGCGCCACGTTGGTGGGAGGGACCACCGGCAGCGTGCCGCGGCGGATGTCCGTGAGCGTGCGCAGGCGGTTGACCTCGATCTTGGTCTTCTCGATCTGGTCGTCGCGCAATGCCAGGAATTTCTGGATCTTCTGCAGGTCCTGCAAGCCCGTCTGCGTGAGCTGGCCCTTGGAGCGCGCGGCGTCCACGGCCTCGTTGTAGAGGTCGCGGCGCAGCGACGTCTTGTCGTCGGCCGCGTCGGTGACGTCGAGCTGCTCGCGCAGCTGCGCGAGCTCCTGCATGTCGTTGCTCGAGAGCTTCCCGTCCGAGACCGCTTCCTTCACCTTGTCGCGGTAGGCCTGCTTCTTCTTGTCGCCCCCGAACCAGTCCTTGATGCCCATTCGCCTGTCTCCTTCAGCGCATGACCGCGGCGAGAAGCTCGCCGAGGATCTCGGCGGTCTCGTCCGACTGGGTCTTGAAACGCAGGATGGTGTTTCCGACGGTGCGCTCGAGGCGTATTCCGTCGCCGTAGAGAAAAATGTTGGTCTGCGGAGAATACTCCACCGCGGCCGTCTTGTTGGCGCGCAGGAACAGCCTCTTGTTGGTGAGGATGAGCGTGCCCTCGCCCAGCTCCTTGGTGCCCTCGCCCGAGGGCAGCGCGTGCGCGCGCGCCGAGTTGATCGCGTAGGGCGTGGCCCACTTCACGCGCTGGCCGAGCTTGCCGCTGGCGCTCGACCGGTCCTCCACGCCGACGGGGACCTGGTAGTGCGCGGCCTCGCCCGGAAGGAACTGCATGCCGCGCACCGACGGGTGGGTGGGATCGATCTTCGGCAGCTTGCCGTTGCGGATGTCGGTGACGGTGCGCAGGCGCGTGAGGTCGAACTTGGTCTTCTCGACCTGGTCGTCGCGCAACGCCAGGAATTTCTGGATCTTCGCGAGCTCGTTCGCCTCGTCGGCGGTGAGCTTGCCGCGGCCCTTCGCCGCCGCGGCCGCCTTGTTGTAGATCGAACGGCGCATCTTCGTCTTGTCGTCGGCCACGTCCTGCCCGTGCTCCTGGGCGACCTTGGCGAGCTCCTCGGCGCGCCCGGGGACGAGCTTGCCCTTGGCGACCTCCTTGGCCTTCTCGGTGAAGGCTTCCTTCTTCTTGTCCTTGAACAGGTCCTTGAAACCCATGGCTAGCTCCTCATTCGCAGAAGAATTCGACCAGCTCGGTCGCCTCGGCGCGCGAGTGGCCCAGGGCGATCACGCCGTGGTGCCGCAGGATCGTCTCCTCGCGCCGCAGGATCATCTCGGTGTCGCCGTCAATCGTGACATAGGTCCCGTTCGCGCTGCGGTCGACGACGGTGAATTTGCTGCCGCGGCGCTCGATCTCGCAGTGGGTGCGGGAGGCCATGCGGTCGGCGACCACCAGGCCGGCGGAGGCGTCGCGGCCCAGGACGAGGCTGCGGTTGTCGTCGTCGATGATCACCGTGCGGCCGCGGTAGACCACGCGAAGCCGGCGGCCCGCGTCCGTGGTGGCGCGCTGGGCGACGAGCTGCGTCGCGTCGTCGGTGTCGGTCCACAGGAGCTCGCAGATCTCGACCTTGCGCTCCTTGCCCTTCACGTCGATGGCATAGAGGCTGCGGCAGTCCATCTTCTGCAGCGGGTCGAGGAGCCCCACGGTCTCCACCGACGTGATGATCTGCCCGCGCGAGGCCATCTCGGTCAGGCGCGCCGCGAGGTTGACGGTGTCGCCGAAGACGTCCTCGTCGCGCTCGACCACGGGACCGTGGTTCAGCCCGATGCGCACGCCGAGCTTCACCTTGTCGACCGGGGCCATCTCGTTCATGCCGAGCTGGATGTCGACCGCCGCGCGCGCCGCTCCCGCCGCCTCGGCGAAGATCGACATCACCTCGTCGCCGATGGTCTTGATGACGCGGCCACCGTGCTGCTCGGTGATGGCGCCGAACAGCTTGCAGCAGAGGTCGATGGCCTCCTGCGCCGCGGCATCGCCCACCGCTTCATAGAGCTTGGTGCTGCCGCTCACGTCGGCGAAGAGGATGCATCCAGTTCCAGTGGTCTGCTGCCCGGGCATCGCGCGATTCTACTAGGGACGCGCGCCCGAGTCCCGGTACTGGTTCACAGTTTTCCCGGGGCTTTTGCCTAGCGCTTGAGCCGGTCGAAGTACTTCTTGCGGAACTTGGCCACCTTGGGCTCGACCACGAAGCTGCAGTAGGGATTGCCCCCGCCCACGCGCTGGAAATACTCCTGGTGGTATGCCTCGGCCATGTGGAACTGGCTCGCCGGCACCACCTCGGTCACGATCTTTCCGCCGAAGACCTTCTCGTCGGTGAGCTCGCGGATCACGTCCTCGGCGTCCTTCTTCTGCTCGTCGGAGTGGTAGAAGATCCCCGAGCGATATTGCGTGCCCACGTCGTTGCCCTGGCGGTTGAGCGTCGTGGGATCGTGGATGGTGAAGAACACCGACAGGAGGTCGCGATACGAGACCTCGTCCGGATCGAAGCTCACGCGCACCACCTCCGCGTGCCCGGTGCGCCCGGAGCACACGTCCTCGTAGTTGGGATTGGGCGTCTTGCCCCCCATATATCCGGACTCCACCGACTTCACGCCCTTCAGCTCGTCGAAGACCGCCTCGAGGCACCAGAAGCAGCCGCCGGCCAGCGTCGCAACCTGATCCATTTCAAAGACTCCGTAGCTCGTTGGGAGGACAATATGGGGTTGGAACCCTCCCATTGGTAGGGCGTCCCACAGGGACCTTTCATCATGTCACACACCGCACGACCGCCGAGCACCTCCGCCGCCCGGGCCACCCTCGCCGAACAGCCGATCTCGCGCGAGGTCCTGCTCGAGAAATACGCCAAGGGCAGCGACGCTTCCGTCGCCGACGTCCGCGCCCGGGTGGCGCGCGCCCTCGCCGCGGCCGAGCCCGAGGGTCAACGCGCCCACTGGGAGGCGAAATTCCTCGAGGCCCAGGAGCGCGGCTTCATCCCCGCGGGCCGGATCAACTCGGCCGCGGGCACCTCTCTCACGGCCACGCTCATCAATTGTTTTGTCCAGGGCGTGGGCGACTCGATCACCGAGGTCGTCGACGGCAAGCCGGGCATCTACACCGCCCTCGCCGAGGCGGCGGAGACCATGCGCCGCGGTGGCGGCGTGGGCTACGACTTCTCCTCGATCCGCCCTGAAGGAGCGTGGGTGAAGGGCACCAACTCCCGCGCCTCGGGGCCGGTGTCGTACATGCGCGTCTTCGACCAGTCGTGCGAGACCGTCGAGTCCGCCGGCGCGCGCCGCGGCGCCCAGATGGGCGTGCTGCGCTGCGACCATCCGGACATCGAGCGCTTCATCCACGCGAAGGACGAAGGCGACCTCTCGAACTTCAACATCTCCGTCGGCGTGACCGATGCATTCATGAAATCGGTGGAAGCCGACGAGGAGTTCGAGCTGGTCCACAAGGCCGAGCCGGCGCAGGACGTGAAGGATGGCGGCGCGTACGTGCGCGCCGATGGCTCGTGGGTCTACCGCAAGGTGCGTGCGCGCGACCTGTGGGAGCAGGTGATGAGGTCCACCTACGACCACGCGGAGCCCGGGATCCTGTTCCTCGATCGCGTGAATCGGGACAACAACCTCTACTATTGCGAGACGATCGAGGCCTCGAATCCATGCGCGGAGGAAATGCTGCCGTCGTATGGCTGCTGCTGCCTCGGATCGATCGATCTCACGCGATTCGTGGGCGATGCGTTCGCAAGCAAGGCGCGCTTCGACCACGACGCGTTCGCGCAGGTCGCCCGGGTCGCGGTGCGCATGCTCGACAACGTGCTCACGGTCACGCCGTGGCCCCTGGAGCAGCAGCGCCGGGAATCGCAGGCGAAGCGGCGCATCGGCCTCGGCTATACCGGCCTCGGCGACGCCCTCGCGATGCTGGGATTGCGATACGACACCGATGAAGCGCGCGCGATGGCCGCGCGAATCTCCCAGACGATGCGCGATGCCGCGTACGAGGCATCGATCGAGCTCGCGAGGGAGCGCGGCGCGTTCCCGATGTTCAACCCGGATCTCTACCTTTCGGGCGGCAACTTCGCCTCGCGCTTGCCCGCGACGCTCAAGGACCGGATCCGCAAGCACGGCATTCGCAACTCGCACCTCCTCGCGATCGCGCCGACGGGCACCATCAGCCTCGCCTTCGCCGACAACGCGAGCAACGGCATCGAACCGCCGTTCTCGTGGACCTACACGCGCAAGAAGCGCATGGCCGACGGCACGCACAAGGAATTCCGCGTCGAGGACCACGCGTGGCGGCTCTATCGCCACCAGCACGGCGCCGACGCGAAGCTGCCCGGCTACTTCGTGACGGCGCTCGAGATCTCCGCCGACGCGCACCAGTCCATGGTCGCCGCCGTGGCGCCCTTCATCGACACCAGCATCTCGAAGACGGTGAACGTCCCCGAGGACTATCCCTACGCCGACTTCGAGGACCTCTACATGAAGGCGTGGAAGTCGGGACTGAAGGGCCTCGCGACCTATCGCCCCAACGAGGTGCTGGGTGCGGTGCTCACGCCCGATCCGGTGCCGAAGATCGAGCCCGAGCTCGCGGCCGACGGCGCCAACCGGCGTCTTGCGATCAAGGCGTTGCCCCAACCGGTGCTCACCAGCCTTCGCTGGCCGGGCCGCCCGGAGCTGGACGCCGGCAACCTCGCCTGGACGTACATGGTCGACTCGCCCTTCGGCCGCTTCGCGCTGTTCGTGGGCCAGGTGGAGGAAGCGGGCCAATCGTTCCCGTTCGAGGTGTGGGTGAACGGCGCCGAGCAGCCGCGCGGGCTCGGTGCGGTCGCGAAGACGCTCTCGATGGACATGCGCGCGAACGACCGCGCGTGGCTCAGGATGAAGCTCGATGCGCTCGCGAGCACCGTGGGCGACGATGCCTTCGACATGCGTTTCCCGCCGCACGGCGAGAAGCGCAAGGTGCCCGGCGTGGTCTCGGCGATGGCGCAGGTGGTGCGCTACCGCTGCGAGCAGTTGCGCGCGTTCGGCGAGAAGGGTCCCTCGCCGGTGCTGGACCACATGTTCAGCGTGGAGGAGCCGCGCACCGGCACCGACGGCACGCTCTCGTGGACGGTGGACATCACGCATCCGACTTCGGGCGACGAGTTCGTGCTGGGCCTCAAGGAGATCCAGCTTCCCGACGGCACCACGCGACCCTACTCGATGTGGCTCTCGGGGCACTACCCGCGCGCGCTCGATGGCCTCACGCGGATCCTTTCGCTCGACATGCGCGTGATCGATCCCGCGTGGATCGGGATGAAGCTGCGCAAGTTGCTCGACTATTCGGAACCGCTCGGGGACTTCATGGCGTTCGTCCCGGGCGAGCGGCGCCAGCAGAACTGGCCGTCGACGGTCGCGTACCTCGCCCGCCTCGTGATCCACCGCTACGCGATGCTGGGCGTGCTCGACGAGCGCGGCTATCCCACGCGCGAGATGGGCATCCTCGAGGCGCCACGCGCACAGGACGAGCCGGCGGTGATGAAGGGCGCGCGTTGCCGCGAGTGCGGAAACTACACGGTGATCCGCAAGGACGGCTGCGATTTCTGCAGCGCGTGCGGCTGGACCGGCGCGTGCGGATGAAGAAGGATCGGCGCGCGGACGCCCACTTCCGCGACGCCCGCGGACGGTCAAGCGGCTAGCCGGCGATCCCCGGGGAACAGCAGCGAGGCCAGCAACGCGCAGGCCGCAGCGAAGAACCACAGCCCCACCCAGGATGCCGCCGCCAGGATGGCCGGGACCGCGAGCGGCATCACCGAGTACATGCCGAAGGCGAACGTGTTGGCGAGGCCAAGCGCGGTTGCGATGCGGCTTGCGCCAGCGGCGACGGCGATCTCGGTGTAGGCGATGCCGTGCCAGGCCTGTGCGGCCGTGCCGCCGAGCACTACAAGCGCCGCGAGGGCGGCTGCTCCGGCGGCAGGCGTCGCGAACGACGCAAGAATCGACGTGCAGGCGGCAAGGGACGCGAAGAGCGCCGCGGTGGCCATCGCGCAGGCCTTGAGGAACGGGCGGCGATTCCTGCGCCGGTCCGTGAGACGCCCGCTCCATATGCGAGCACACGCGGCGGCAACCTGGAAGGCGACGATGCTGCCGCTGATCGCCGCCGTCCCCAGGCCGGCCACGTCGTGGAGGAAGACGGCGGCGAACACCACGACCGTGATCTGCGGCACGCAAAGCGCACCGAGGCCGCACAGAATCCGCCACATATCGCGGCTGAACGGGCGGATGCCGCCTCCGGCCGCCGGCGCGATGCTGCGCGTGACTGCGGGCGGCGCCGCCGGCGGCTCGTGCAGCCATGCCCACGCGAATGCGCCGGTCACGACACAGAAAGCGGCGATCGCGCCGTAGACGGCAGCGAAGCCGAAGCGCTGCGCAAACGCCGGCAAAAGGAGCGCGCCGAGCGCGCCGCCGGCGGGAAGCGCCGTCTGCCGAACGCTCATGGCGAAGCCGCGCTCGCCGTCATGGAACCAGCGCATGATCGCGCGCCCGCTCGCGCCGTTGAGGCTGCCGCCGACGGCGCCGACCAGCAGCAGGCCCAGCGCGAGGACCGTCGCGGTGGGAATGTGCGGCGGCGTGGGCGAAACGAAGGCCGCCATCAACCCGAGGAGCAGCCCGGTGCCGCCCAGCCCGCCGAGCAGCACGCTACGGTCCCCCAGCCGGTCGGCAACGATGCCCCACGGCAGCTCGCTCACCGCGGCGCCGAGGCCCAACGCGCCGAGCACGGCGCCGACATCGCCCGTGCCCAGGCGGTAACCCGCCCGCATGAATACCGCGGTCGCCGGAATTCCCGCGAGCGCGATGGCGAAGCTCGCGTTCGCGGCCACGCCCACGGCGAGCACACGCCAGCGGTGCGTGCGGCCGAAGCGCGCCTCCTCAGTCCCGGGCGACACCGGCCTTCATCCAGAAGAGGCAGCCGCGCTGCGTAAAGGGCTGGTGCTCGCTATCCGGCGGCTGGCGCAACCAGGTGCCCGCGCCGTAGCGCCCGTGCTCGTCGGCCAACTCTCCCTCGAGGACGAGGATCTCCTCGCCCCGTGCGTGGCGGTGGCGCGCGTCGGCGTGGCCCGGCGGCCAGCGAACCAGCGACACCGACTCGTGCTGGTCGTGGTGCAGCAGCAGCCTGCACGGCATGCCGGCCCGGATCGGCACGCAGCGGGCGACGGCATCCTGGACGACCACGACTTGGCGATCATGGGCCCTCATCTGCCGCAGCTTCACGAAGAGCGTGCAGCCCAGCGGAGAAAACGGGGCGTGGCGCGTGCCCCACGGGTTGCGCAGGTAATAGCCCGCCGGATAGGTGCCGTGCTCGTCGCGAAGCTCGCCGGCGAGCACCAGGAGCTCCTCGCCGCGGCCGTGCTCGTGCGACTTGAACCGGGCGCCCGGCGCGTAGCGCACGATGGATGTGGCGCGCGCGACCTCGCCACCATCGCGCTCCAGCAGGACCCTGTCGACGCCCTGCTCGGGCGATGGCGTCCACGCGGCCGCGGCGGTGTCGATGACGATCCGCTCGCCTGCATTCGCGTGCAGGCGCACTTCAGGCTCCCTTCGCCGGGCGTGGGCGCAGGTCGTGCTCGAAGGTCCAGGCGCTGGGCGGTTGCCCGATGAGCTCGAGGACCGTCCGTGCCACGTCGGAGGGCGCCAGGCATTCGGACTGCCGCGTCCCCGGAAAGCGCTCCAGCGTGCGCTCGCCCCAGATCTTTCCGTCGATCACGACGTGGGCGACGTGGACGCCGCCGGGCCCCAGCTCCGCTGCGAGCGAACGCGCGAGCCCGCGCAGTGCATGCTTCGAGGACGCGAAGGCGTGCGTCCGCCCGCCTCCGCGCACGGACCCCGTGGCACCCATGAAGACCATGGACCCCGCGCCTCGCGCGAGCATCCCGGGGGCCAATGCGCGCGCCGACAGGAACGCGCCCAGCGCATTCGTGCGCCAGCTCGCCTGGAACACGTCGGCGCTGGTGCCGGCAAGCGCGGCGAGATCGATGCGCCCGGCGTTGTATACCAGTGCGTCCGCCTGCCGCGTGCCGAACGCGCGGGCCACGTCATCCGGTGCGCCGAGGTCCGCCTCGATGAGCTCGGCCGGGATGCCGTCGAGTTCCTCGGCGAGCCGCGCGCGGTCGCGTGCCACCGCGACCACGTGGAAGCCGGCCGAGGCGAGTCCCGCACAGATCGCACGGCCGGCGCTCCCACCGGCACCTGCGACGATGGCGGTGCGCGTCATGCCCCCCCTCCGAAGAGCGTGAGTGCGATCGCCACCTGCGCGCAGAACCCCGCCGTGAAAGCGAGGGTCCGCAGCACAGGGATCCCGGCCGCGTAGACGACGAAATGGACGGCACGCGCGTAGAAGTACGCCTCCGCCGCGCCCACGGCAAGCGGCGTGTTGCCGTGGCCCGAGACGATCGCGAGCGTCGCGAGCGTCGCGAAGACGACCAGGTTCTCGGTGGCGTTGGCATGCGCCTGGCGCGCGCGACGCGCCCATGCCGATTGCCGCCCTGGATCCTCCGGCCGGGGGTTGCCCACCACCCCCATCACGCCCAGCCGCGCCAGGCGGTCGAGCACGTAGGGAATCCAGAAGCAGCCCGTGAGCGCGGCGGTCGCCGCGAGCCACAGGCCGGTGCGTGTGCCGGAGAGGAGTTCGATGGAGTTCATGGCCGGCAATCTATCGGCCCGGGCCGGCCCCGGTCTGGAACCAAAGTCTCTTTGGCGCGGGACTAGCCGTGCCGCGAAGGGCCTGAGAAACTGCGGACCCCATGGGCACTCTCCAGGCTACTTCGTTCCCGTTCGTCGCGCGCCTGTCCGAGGAGGCGCGCCGCGCGCTTGCGGCGTGCCGTGTACGGGCGATCGGCGCGCGGCGCCTGCTGCTGGAACGCGGCGCGATCGTGGAAGGCGCGTACCTCGTCACGAAGGGCCTGCTGAGGGTCTATTACCTGACCCCTGGGGGCCAGGAGGCAACGCTTTATCGCGTCGAGCAGGGTGGGTCCTGCGTACTCGCAATCACCTCGACCATCGGCCGCGAGCCCTATCCCGCATGGGTGGAGAGCGGGCCGGAAGGCGCGTCGTTCGTGTGCATCCCGGCCGCAGTGGTGCGCCGGCTGCTTGAAACCGAGGCGGCGTTCCGCGATTTCGTCTTCGGCGTGCTCTCGGGCCGCGTCTTCGAGCTGATGCAGGCGCTGGAGGAGGCGGGATCGCTGCGGATCGAGCAACGAGTTGCGCACTTCCTCCTGCAGCGCGCAGGCCCCGACGGATCGGTCCGGGCGACACAGGCGGCGATCGCGAGCGAGCTCGGGACCGCGCGCGAAGTCGTCTTCCGCGCGCTGCGGGCGCTGGGCGAGCGGCGGCTGGTTCAGACCGGCCGCATGCGCGTGCGGGTGCTGGACGCGGCGGGATTGAGGCGGGTGTCCGGGCGCCGCTAGCGCGACGCGGTAGCCGAGCCGCGCGTGAGCGGCACGTAGAAGTGGTACAGCGGCGCGGTGAAGAGCATCCCGCCGGTGATTCCGAGCCACGCGAACAGCAACACCGCGGACCACGTGCCGAAGAGCACCTTGCCGGCGATGAGGCCGAGAAAACCGAGCGCCAGCACCGGGATCGCGGCGATCTGCGCGCGGCTCCAGTCGACGCCGACCTTGCGCTTGCAGTGACCGCAGACGAGCGAACGCGTGGGCCCGAGCGATTGCTTCTGCCAAAACGAAAAACTGGCCTTCCCGCACCACGGGCACGCGTACGACATCCGTCCTCCCTGAACGGCTTTCTGTAGGAATGATCTTACCGAAGGCGAGGGCTCAAACCCATGCGCCAAAGGGACTAAAATTGCGGCTGTAATCCCTTTTCTGCCAGCCACTTGGGATTGAAGAGGCGTCCCATGTAGAGCGAGCCGCGATCGCACAGCAAGGTGACGATCGTGTGCCCCGGCCCCATTGCGCGGGCGGCCTGCACCGCGGCGCAAACGTTGATGCCGGTCGAGCCGCCGACGAAAAGGCCCTCCTCGCGCAGCAGCCGGTAGACCATGTTCACGCATTCGGGATCGCTCACGCGCACCGCGTCGTCGATCGGCGTGCCCTCGAGGTTTGCGGTGATGCGCGTGGTGCCGATGCCCTCGGTGATGGAGTTGCCTTCGGCGACGAGCTCGCCGGTCTTCTTCCAGCTGTAGAGCGCGCTGCCGTGCGGATCGGCGAGCACGATGCGAACCGCGGGCTTCTTCTCCTTCAGGAATCGCGCGGTGCCCGCGAGCGTGCCGCCGGTGCCGACCGCGCTCACGAAGGCGTCGACGCGACCCTGCGTGTCTTTCCAGATCTCGGGACCCGTGGTCTCGTAATGCGCCCGGCGATTGACGACGTTGTCGAACTGCATCGCCCAGATCGCGTTGGGCAGCGACTCCGCGAGGCGGCCCGCGACCTTCTGGTAGTTGTCGGGATCCTTGTACGGCTTCGGCGGCACGGGACGCACCTCCGCGCCGAGCGCGCGCAGGAGGTCCATCTTCTCCTGCGACTGGTTGTCGGGAATCACGATCACGCACTTGTAGCCGCGCGCGGCGCAGATGTGCGCGAGGCCGATGCCGGTGTTGCCGGCGGTGCCCTCGACGACGGTCCCCCCGGGCTTGAGCGTCCCGCGGCGCTCGGCATCCTCGACGATGAAGAGCGCGGCGCGATCCTTCACCGAGCCGCCGGGATTCAGGAATTCGGCCTTGCCGAGGATCTCGCAGCCGGTCTCCTCCGAAAGCTTCTTCAACCGGATGAGCGGCGTGTTGCCGACGGCTCCCGCGAAACCCTTCCTGATTTCCATCGGTGGATTCTAGACCCCGAAAGCCTGTTACTTGAACGTCCAGCGGTAAACGGCGTCGAGGCCGGGGAGGTAGCCCGCGCGGGCGAGGAGCTGGAATTGCTGCGTGATCTTCCACGTGAGCTTGAGCGAGCCCTCCGCGTCGGAGAGGCCCTGCTGGTACGTGAGGTGCACCTGGTCGTTGATGCGCCGTCCCACGCTGATGACGTCCGCGGCGGACGAGGTGCCGGTGCGTCCCGCGACCGTGCTCTGCGGCAGCACGCCCAGCACGCTGTTGGTATCCGAGCGGCCGATGCGGATCTCGTCGAAGCCCAGCTTCTTGGTGAGGTCGGAGCCGGGGTTGCTGTTGCCGAGCAGCGCGCGCGCCGCCGCCATCATCACGGCGCTGTCGCCGAGCGACGCGTCGGAAGCGCCTCGGCCCAGCACCAGCCACGAGAGCTTCTCGGGCTCGGGCACGTCCGGATTGGAGACGAGCCGCACGCGAGGACGCGTCGTCGTGCCGAGCACCTCGACGCCCGCCTCGACCGGCAAGCCCTTGCGAAGCGCGAGGACATTGAGGCGCGGATTGTCGATGGGCCCCGCGAACGTGAGCACGCCGCGCTCGATCGCGAGCTTCTGGCCGTAGCCGTCGTAGGTGCCGCCCGCGGTCTTGATCGTCCCCGTCGCGCGCAGCCCCGGCCCCGGCGTTCCCGTGAGGCGGATCTCGCCCTCGAGGCGGGCGTCGAGGCCGCGGCCCTGGAAGTACACCTGGTCGCCGAGCGCGAGCTTCATGTCGAGGTGGATCGGTTCGCGCTTCGAGGCTTCCTCGGAAGGCTTCGAGGCGCGCACGACGACCACGTCGTCGGCCACCGACGGCGGCGCGTTGGCGAGCGCGCCCACCCAGCCCGCATCGGCCTTGAGCGTGCCGGCGGCGAGCAATCCGTCCTTGCCGGCCTCGAGCCGTGCCTCGCCCGAGAGCGAGACGAACCGCCTCGCGAGCTGCGTGACGGGCACGTGATCGAGCTTGAGGCGGATCGCGCCGCTGCGCGCGCCCATGTCGATGGATCCGTCGGCGCTGATGCGTCCACCGCCCGGCGGCGGCGTGATGGAGATCTTCTCGCGCGCGCCCTCGCTCATGTGCCACGGCGTCACCGCCGCGAGCTGCTCGATGGAGATCGCTTTCCCGTCGAGGCGGACCGCGATCACGCCCTGCTCGAGCTCGAAGCCGGTCGCGGGCTCGCGCAGCACCAGGTCGCTCGCCTTCGCGCGGCCCGAGACGCGCGGATCGGCGCCGGTGCCCGACACGTTCACCTCCGCGTCGAACCGGCCCCCGAGGCGCGAGTCGGGGCCGAGCCACGGCGTGAACGCCTCGAGGTTGGTGTGCGTGGCGACGATGCGCGCCTGCATCGGTGCGTCGGCCGCGAACGTCCAGCCGTGCTCGCCGAGGACGATCTGCCCGGATCCTTCGCCGCTCACCCGGCCCACGCGGTCGCCGGTGATCGAGAGCGTCGCCGTCGTTCGTCCGCGCACGGCGTTGGCCTTGAGCGTGATGTCCTGCAACCCGAGCGCGAGCGGCGGCTCGCCCACGCGCAGGTCGCCCGAAACGCGCTGCAGCTCGACCGTGCCCTCGAAGGATTCGGCGGCATGGATGTCCCAGTTCCCGGCGACGACGAGCGTCGAGCGGGGCACGTCGCCCAGGCGAAGGCTCCTCGCCAAATTCTGGATCTGCACGCCCGCGCTCGAGCCCTTCACGTCGAGCGTGCGCGGCGTCCAGCGCGTGGTCGCGAGATGCACCTCGCCCCAGTCGCCCTTGAGGCGCGCATCACCGAGCTCGACCCGTGCGGCCGACGCCGACAGCGTCGCGCGCTGCGTGAGCGAGAAGGCACCGCGCCCCGTGAGGCGCAGGGTGTCAACGCTGCCGTTCCACGCGAGCGTCTTCGCGCGCGGATCGAGGCCGCCCTGCAGCGCCAGCTGCACCTCGTTGTCGCGATTCATCCTGGCGGCGAGCTCGATGCGGTGCGCGGCGCGCTTGCCACGGACCGTGGCGGTGAGCGTCTCTGCGAGTGTCGTGGGCGGCGAGTCCTTCCCGACCGCAAGGCCCGTGGCGTCGATCTTCGCGTCGATGGCGCTCTCGGGATCCGCGCCCGCGTCGACCTTCGCGACGAGCGTGCGCATGAAGACGTTGCCCGGAAGCGCGAGGTCGCCGCCGGTGAGCTCGATGCGCCCCGCCGGCACCGCGAAGGTCCCGGTGACGCGGCCGGTCGCATCGGCCCTTCCCGCGAGGACCACGCCGAAAGGTTTCGACAGCACCGACAGGTTGGGGGCGTGAAGGGTCACGTCCATCGCGTCGCCGGCGCGCCCGAAGGATCCCCTGGCCGTGAGGCGCGATTCGCCGAGCGTCACGTCGACGTCCGCGGCCGCAATGCGGTGCAGGTCGCCCGCGACGTCGATGCGTCCACCCGCCGGCAGTTGCGCCAGGGTGCTGGGTGCGATGGCGATCTTCGCCTCGCCCGCCGCGCCCCCCTCGAGCGAGCCCTGCGTCGTGAACGTGAAGTTGAGGTCTCCCCTCGACGACTTCACGAAGGCGGATGGATCGAAGTGCTCGGCGCGCCCTTCAAGCCTGAACTCGCGCTTGCCGGCGAGCGCGAGCGAACCCTTGGCGGTCACGGCACCCCCGCCGGTGCTCACGCGCGCGGTCTCCACCTCGAGCTTCTTGTTGGCGAGCGCGGCACGTCCCTCGATCTCGAAGCGCGGATCCTTGAGGGCCACGTCGAACTTCTGCGCCGCCCGGTCGCCGGTGACGCCGACGCGTCCCGTCACTCGCGTCTTCTGCAGGCTTCCATGAAGGGCGGAAAGGTCCACGCCGGCGACGCGAAGGTCCGCGGCCACCCCGCTCTTCGTCAGCTGCACGCGACCCGAGGCGCCGCCTCCGCCCGCGAGCGCGACCTCGAGGTCGGCGATATCGACTCGTTCGGGAGTGACCGTGACGCGTGCGTTGGCGCGCGAGAACGGCAGCGCGCCTCGATCCCAGGGGCCGGGACGCGCGTTTTCGACCCGCACGGGACCCGCGAACGACTTGCCTTCGGTGGCCGCGAGCTTCACCTCGAGCGCGAGCTGCGTGGCGGGACCGAACCCTTGCTGCGCGAGGTCCACGTCGCGCGCGGTGAGATCGAGCACGCGCACCGGCATCGTCGCGAAGGGCTCGAGCACCAGGCGGCCGCTCGCCTTCTGGCCGGCGAGCTCGCCATCGAGCTTCGCCTCGAGGCTCTTGAGTGTCCCGCTCGCATTGATGGTGGCCTTGTACGCGCGCTCGGCAACGGTTCCCGACCACAGCGCGCTCGCGGTCACGTTGAACGGCGCCTGGGTCTCCACGGTCCCGGCGATGCGGCCCTTGCCATACGGCGTGTCCGCCCGCGCCTCCTCGACGCGCCAGTGGCGCTCGTCGCCACTGCCCTTCAGGAAGATGTCCTTCACCACGACGTCGTGCGCGCTGGAGGCATCCATCAGCGCGCGCTTGCGCGCCGGATCCTTCTCGGCTTGCGCTTCCGGCGTGAGGACGCCCAGGCGCAGCTCGCCCACCACGCCCTTCTCGAGCTCGATGGCGTACGGCGGCGCGAAGCTCACCGGCACCTGGGCCGCGGCACCGGTGGACGCGGTGCGCACCTCGACCTTGCGCGCCCCGAGGTCGTGCACGAGCAGGTGGCCGCGCAGCGGCGCCAGCAGCGACGTCTCCATGCGGAAGTCCTCGACGCGCGCGTAGATGCCCGGGCGGTTCACCTCGATGAGCGGGATGCGCACGACGCCGCCGAGACTGCCCTGCGCGCCCTCGATGCGAACGCCCTCGCCCGCCGCGCGCACGACGCGGTCGAGCACGAAGCGGGCACCTCCCTGCGTCTGCACCAGCCACCCGAGGCCGGCGGCGACCACGAGCACCAGCACGCCAAGCAGCGCCAGCACGCGCAGGAACCAGCGCCGGCGCGCGCGCGTGTGCGGCGGCGGCGGGGACTCGAGGTGGGGAGTCTCGACGCTGCTCATGTCAGAACGCGATCGTGACGGAGAACGCGAGCCGGACCTTGTGCGGGTCCTGCGCGTACGCGAGGTCGATGGCGAAGGGACCCGCCGGCGTCTTGAAGCGCGCGCCGAGGCCGTAGCTCGGGTTGGCCTTCATGTCCTTGGTGCTGTCCTTGGCGTCGCCCACGTCCACGAACGCGGCGGCGCCCCAGCGTTCGTTCAGCCAATGCACGTACTCGACGGTCCCGGTGGCGAGGTAGCGCCCGCCGACGATCGCCTCGCCGTCCTGAACGCCGAGGCTCTGGTACGCGTAGCCGCGGTTCGAGCGCGAGCCGCCCGCGCGGAAGAGGAAGTCCTCGGGAATGTGCTCGCGGCCCGGGGTGTGGGTCCGGCCCGCCTCGGCGCGGAGGATGAGCTGGTCCACGGGACCCAGCGGGATCCAGTACTGGTACTGCGCGTACGTCTTGAAGAAATCGTCGCCCGAGGCGAGCGCCTTGGAGCCCGCGGCGAACTGCATGTTGAGCACGCCGCCGCGGTGCGGATCGAAGATGCTGTCCACGCGCCGCCACGTGACGGCGACGATCGGCGCCAGCGCGCGCTTGATCGCCTCGTCGGAGCCCAGCGGGTGCGATTGCTCGATCTGGTACGAGAGGCCCACGCGCGTCTCGAAGTTGTCGAGCTTGAAATGCCGGTAGCCCGCGACCGCGAAGCGGCGCAACAGCAGGTTCTGCGAGTCGCTGCGCTCGATGAGCACGCCCGCGCTGTCCCGGAAGGGCACGATGCCGTACTTGCCCGACTCGACGAACGACGGCGGCATGTAGACGTCGATGAACCCGATCGAGTGCTCCTGGCTCCAGCGGATCGAGCTCTGCAGGTCGAAGCCGCGGTCGAGGAAGTCGCGGTGCTGGAAGGCGACCTCGAGGCGCGCGCCCTCGTCGGTGCCGTAGCCGGGCGCCACGCCCACCTCGCGGCGCGGGCGCTCGGTGACGGTCACCGACACCGGCACGAGCTCGGCCTTGTCGCGGTTGCGCTCGACGTCCACCACGACGCTCGAGAACCACGGGCCTTCCTGGATGAGGCGCTGCAGCTGCGACAGGCGCTCGGCGCGATAGCGCTCGCCGCGGCGCAGGCTCACCAGGCGCCGCACCACCGACTCGCTGTACTTGTCGAGGCCGTGGATCTCGACGTCGCCCAACGTGAACGCCGGCCCGCTGTCGAGCACCAGCCTGAGGTTCGCGCGCGCCGCCTCGGCGTCGACGACCGCCTGGGATTCGGCAAGCTCGCCCGCCGCGTAGTCCTCGGCGGAAAGATCCTCCTGCAGGCGCGTCTTCGCCTTCTCCCAGTCCTCCGTCCGGAAGGGCTGGCCCGCTTGCATGGCGAAGGAGCGGCGCAGCCGCGCGCGGCGCGCGGCGCGATCCGGCGTTTCCTCCGCGAGGTCGCCGCGGAACTCGACCTGCACCTCGCCCACGGTGGTGCGCGCGCCCGGCGTGACGGTGATCACCACGTGGTCGCGATTGTCGTCCTTGAACGCGATTTCGACGGTGGCGGAGAAATAGCCCTCGGAGCCCGCGATCTCCGGCACGCGCCGGCGCACGTCGCGCATCCAGGGGCGAAGACCGCCACGGCGGCGCTCTCCCTCCTTGAACGTGGGCGGCGGAAGGAATTGCACGAAGAGCTTGCGCAGCGACTCGGGCGCATGCCACTCGACGGTCACGGTTCCGAGGACCGGCGCCTCGGGCTCGTCGGGAACGTCGGGCTCCTGGGCCCACGCGGGCGCGCAGGCCGCCATGAGCAGCAGGAGGATGGCGAGCGGCCTCACAAGGCGAGGACCATGGAAATGGGGATCAGGTTCCGGTTCCCGACCCCATTTCCATGAGCGCGGCGCGCTTGTCGAGCCGCTCGACGGCGTCACGCAGGTCCGAAACGTCGCGGAGGAACGACTCCACCTTCACGCGCGAGGCGATCAAGGGCGATTCCTCCGTCCAGTATTCCGCCGCACCCTGGGAGGCGCGCAACGCCGCCTCGCGTCCCCAGCGCGCGAAACCTTTCGCGCCCGAGACCATGCGGTGCGCGGCGATGTCGCCCACGACGCGGGAAAGATCCTCCTCCACGTCCCAGGTGAGGTGGCGCGCGAGGAACGAGATCTCCTGCGCGAGCTCCATGTCGCCCTGCATCTCGATCTCGCGGTACGCGGCCTCCTCGTGCGCCGCGAGGCGCGGGAGCAGGAAAGGGGAAACGCGCACGGTGAGGTCGCGCGAGGCGGCAGGCAGCGCCGCGGTCACCTCGCCGTTGGTCTGGACGGTAAAGGCGAGCATCACCGGTCCCACGTGGAAGGCGGCAGTGCGCCCCGCGTGGCGGCGCAACCGCTCCATCGCGAGCGGCGCCGAGCGCAGCACGTGGTTGAGCGCGCGTGCGGCCGGATGCGGGAACGGGCTACTCACGTCTTGTATCCCCGATGCAGCGCCACCACGCCCGCCGCAAGGTTGAAGTACTCGACCTTCGCGAGGCCCGCCTTCTCCATCATGGCCTTGAGCGTCTCCTGGTCGGGATGCATGCGGATCGACTCGGCGAGGTAGCGGTACGCGGCTTCGTCCCGCGCGACGTATTTGCCGATGCGGGGCAGCACGCCGAACGAGTACGCGTCGTAGGCGCCCTGCAGCGGCTTCCACGGCTTGGAGAACTCGAGCACGATGACGCGGCCGCCGGGACGCGCGACGCGCGCCATCTCGGCGAGCGCGCGGTCCTTGTGCGTCATGTTGCGGAGTCCGAAGGCGACCGAGACGCAATCGAACGAATCCGACGGGAATGGCAGCTTCTCGGCATCGCACAACGCGAGCGGCGGGAAGAAACCCGCGTCGATCATCTTGTCGCGTCCGACTTCCAGCATCGCGGCGTTGATGTCGGTCATCCACACGCTGCCCGAGGGTCCCACGCGCTTCGCGAACGCCGCGGCGAGGTCGCCGCTGCCCGAGGCGACGTCGAGGACCGACGAGCCCTCGCGCACGCCGCTCATCTCGATGGCGAAGCGCTTCCAGAAGCGGTGCAGCCCCAGCGACATGAGGTCGTTCATCAGGTCGTAGCTGGGCGCGACCGACCGGAAGACATCGCCCACGCGGTGGGCCTTGTCCTCCTCGTCGACCTGCTGGTAGCCGAAGTGGGTCTTCTCTTTCACGGATCCCGGCCCTTGCCCGCTTGCTGGAGGCGGGCGAGGTACGTCTTCCAATTCATGTCCTGCTTCGCGCCCAGGTCGTAAAGGTAGTCCCACGAGTAGATGCCGGTGTCGTGGCCATCGCTGAAGACGAGCTTCACGGCGTACACGCCGACGGGCTCGATGGCGTCGATGTTCACCTCGCGCTTGCCGACCTGGAGGACCTCCTGGCCCGGGCCATGGCCGCGCACTTCCGCGGAGGGCGAATGCACGCGCAGGTATTCCACCGGCATGGAAAACGCCTGCCCGTCGTCGAACGTGATGTCGACGACGCGCGACTGCTTGTGCAGGTGGATCTCGGTGGGGCGGGGGGGCTTGTTCACCCCCCAATTCTACTTAGGTCCAGCCGTAGTACTGGCGCACCGTATCCCAGGCCGTCTGCTGCAGGTACTTCGCGAGCTCCGGATCGAGGCCCGCGATGTACGGATTTCCGACCGGCGTCTTGCCGAAGAGCGCCGCGTAGAACGTGCACGCCGCGAGGTAAGTGCCCGGCAGCGTGGGATGCATCTTGTCCTCGACGTGCATCACGAGCGAGGGTCGCGTCTCGCGCACCCTGGCGAACGCGAGGCCCACCGGGACCACCAGCGCATCGGCCTCGTTGCCGACCGCCTCGTACTCGGCGGCCAGCGGTGCCGTCATCTCGGGCTTGTCCTGGTAGGCCCACGTCATGAAGAACGCGGTCTGCGAGCCCGCGGCGTCGACCTGCTTGTCGAAGTCCCTGGCGGTGGCGACGAAGTCGTCGTGGTGCTTCTTGTTGGTGGGCAGGGGCTCGGTGCTGTTGCCCTGGAGGACGACGACGTCCCAGTGCCGCGACTTGAGCATCGCCGGGAACGCCGGCGCCTGCTCGTGGAGGAATCCGCCCGAGATCGTCATCGACTTGAAGACCATGTTCTTCTCGGCGGCGGGATCGGCCGCACGCACCAGGTTGCGCACGTGTCCGTGGAGGCTGTTGTTGTAGTAGCTGAAGCTGTTGCCGACGAACAGGACGTTCTTCGGCGGGGTGACGTGCGTGACCTTGGGCTTGGCGGCGGCGGGGACCGCGATGAACGCGGCGGAAAGGAGTGTTGCGAGGGCGGTTTTCATGGGCAAATTCTAACCCCGCCGCGCCGATTCCCTTAAGATGGCGCGATGATCGGCATCCTCATCGTCTCCCACGGCGCGTTCGGCGAGTCGCTCATCCACTCGGCGTCGCACGTGCTCGGCAAGCGGCCGCTGTACCTGCGCCAGCTCGGCGTCACCGTGCACGACGATCCCGGCGCGGTCCTGCCGATGGCGAAGGACCTGATCCGCTTCCTCGACCAGGGGCGCGGCGTGCTGGTGCTGACGGACATCTATGGCGCGACGCCCTCGAACATCGCCTCGCGACTGCTCGAGCCGGGGCGGGTCGAGGGGCTCGCCGGCGTGAACCTGCCGATGCTCATTCGCGCGCTCACCTACCGCGAGGAGGCGAGCCTGGACGACCTGCTCGAGAAGTCCCGCGCCGGCGCCGTCGAGGGCGTGGTGCGCATGGAAGCGGGAGGCTGACGCCCGGTGCAGAAGCGCGAGATCAAGATCGTGAACAAGCTGGGACTGCACGCGCGCGCCTCCGCCAAGCTCACCCAGGCGGCCTCGAAATTCGCCGCCGCCGTCTGGCTCACCCGCAACGGCCGGCGCGTGAACGGCAAGAGCATCATGGGCGTGATGATGCTGGCCGCCGGCATCGGATCGACCGTCGAGCTCGAGACCGACGGCGCCGACGAGGCCGAGGCGATGGAGACGATCGCGAAGCTCTTCGCGGACAAGTTCGGCGAGGGCGAATGAGCGAGATGACCGTCAGCTTCACGATGCACGGCATCGGCGTGTCGGGCGGCATCGCCATCGGGCAGGCGCACCTCTTCGCCGGCATGTCGGCGGAGGCCAACCACTACGAGATCACCGCGGCCGACGTGCAGCGCGAGCAGCGCCGCTACGACCGCGCGGTGAAGGACGTGCGCGACGAGCTGAAGGAGCTCACCGAGAGCGTGCGGCACAGCGCCTCGTCGGAGCTCGCGCCCTTCGTCAAGGTGCACCTGATGCTGCTCGACGACGCCGCGTTCAGCGAGGCGCCGCGCGAGATCATCCGCGAGCAGCACTGCAACGCGGAGTGGGCCCTGCGCATGCAGCTGGACGAGCTCATGGCCCAGTTCAGCGACATCGAGGACCCGTACCTGCGCGCGCGGGAGGACGACGTGCGCCAGGTGGCCGAGCGCGTGCTGGGCGCGCTCGCGGGCACGCGCAGGCGCATGGCGATGAAGCCGGTGCGCGAGGACGCGTCGATCCTCGTGGCGCGCGACCTCTCGCCCGCGGACGTGATCCTCTTCCGCGAGCACCCGTTCGCCGCCTTCGTGACCGACCTCGGGGGCGCCACGTCGCACACGGCGATCGTCGCGCGCTCGATGAACATCCCCGCCATCGTGGCGCTGCACCACTCGCGCACGATGATCCACGAGGACGAGCTCATCATCGTGGACGGCACCCAGGGCGTGGTGATCGTCAACCCGGACAAGCACGTCCTCGCCGAGTACCGCCTCAAGCAGAACCAGGCGCGACTCGAGCGCGACAAGCTGAAGCGCCTGAAGAGCGCGCCCGCCTCCACGCTCGACGGCACTTCCGTGCAGCTGCAGGCCAACATCGAGCTGCCGTCCGACGTGGAGCCGGTGAAGGCGAGCGGCGCCACCGGCATCGGCCTCTTCCGCAGCGAGTTCCTGTTCATGAACCGCAGCGAGCTGCCCGAGGAGGACGAGCAATACGAGGCCTACCGGGAAGTGGTCGAGGGCATGAAGGGCTTGCCCGTCACCATCCGAACGCTCGACATCGGCGCCGACAAGAGCCTGGACGGCGAGGGATACGTGGCGGTGAACCCGGCGCTGGGCCTGCGCGCGATCCGCTACTGCCTCGCCGAGCCGCAAGTCTTCAACACGCAGCTCAGGGCGATCCTGCGAGCGTCACGGCACGGCAAGGTGCTGATCCTCATCCCGATGCTCACGACCTTCCACGAGCTGCAGCAGGCGATCGCGGCGGTGGACATGGCGAAGGAGCAGCTGCGCGACGAGGGCGTGAAGTTCGACGAGTACGTGCCCGTGGGCGGGATGATC
>Ga0105242_10000117_pt1 | contig 57885 bp, 57 predicted proteins | sample KBSM24metaG_FD_81521 | JGI IMG/M metagenome (GOLD analysis project Ga0105242, IMG submission 81521) | Miscanthus rhizosphere microbial communities from Kellogg Biological Station, Michigan, USA - KBS M2-4 metaG | ecosystem: Host-associated > Plants > Roots > Rhizosphere > Soil | place...
GCCGCATGAGCCCGCACACCCTGCGCCACAGCTTCGCCACCCACCTGCTGGCCGGCGGCTGCGACCTGCGCGCCGTGCAGGAGATGCTCGGCCACGCCGACATCGCCACCACCCAGATGTACACGCACCTCTCCGGCGACCGCCTCAAGGAGGTCTACTTCAGCGCCCACCCGAGGGCCAGCGTCGAGTAGAACTCGGGCATGCCCGAGCTGCCCGAGGTCGAGACCGTCGCCCGCCAGCTCGAGCCGGAGCTGGAAGGGCACCGGATCGAGTCGCTGGAGGTGCTGGACAAACGCTGGTCGCGGCCGGTCTCGCCGCGGAAGCTCGGCGCCGCCGTTGGCGGCCGCACGATCGAAGGGCTGGGACGGCGCGGCAAGTACCTGCTGCTGGGCTTGGACGGCGGCCAGACGCTGGTCATGCACCTGCGGATGACCGGCAACCTGGTCCTGGTCGAGGGCGAGGACGTGCTCGACCCCTCGGAGGGGCGGCGGCTGTACGAGGCCGAGCGCTCGACCTCGGCCCGCCACCTGCGCGCCCGCTTCCTCCTCGACGACGGCCGCGAGGTCTGGTTCACCGACCCGCGCCGCTTCGGCGAGGCCTTCCTGATCGACGACGTCGACCTCGAGGCGCGCTTCGCCGGCAAAGTGGGCGTCGAGCCGCTCTCGCCCGAGTTCACCCCGGAGGCTCTGGGGGCGATGGCGAGCGGCCGCACGGCGCCGCTGAAGTCCTTTCTGCTCGACCAGTCCGGGGTCGCCGGGGTCGGCAACATCTACGCCGACGAGGCGCTCTACCGCGCCCGTCTGCACCCGCTCTCACCCGCGGGCTCGATGAAGGCCGAGCACCTGGAGGCGCTGCGCGATGCCGTCGTCGCCGCGCTGGAGGCCGGGATCGACCATGGCGGCTCCTCGATCGACGACTATCGCGACGGCCGCGGCGAGAAGGGGACGATGCAGGACGAGTTCCTCGTCCACACTCGCGAGGGCCAGCCCTGCCCGTCCTGCGGCGGCGAGATCGTCCGCATCGTCGTCGGCGGCCGCTCCACCTACTTCTGCCCGAGCTGCCAGGTGAAGCTGCGCAAACGTCCGCGCCGGCGGGCAAAGTAGGTGGGTGGCCGGAAAGACCGTTAAGACCGAGGCGATCGTGCTGCGCAGCATCCGCTACGGCGAGGCCGACCGGATCCTCCACCTCTACTCGAAGACGCGCGGCCGCTTCGGGGCGATCGCCAAGGGGGCGCGCAAACCGAAGTCGCGCTTTGGCGGCCGTCTGGAGCCCTTCTTCCGGCTCGACCTGATCCTGCACGAAGGCCGCGGCGACCTGATGACGGTGACCAACGTCGCCACGATCGACGGCTACCCGCACCTGCGCTCCAACGGCCCGGCGCTGACCGCCGGCGCCCGTGCCTGCGACGCCTTCCTGCGCCTGCTCGATGCGGCCGAGCCCAACCTGCCCGCCTACAACCTGCTCTGCCGCTACCTCTCCCTGCTCGACGACCCCGACCAGCCGCGCGCCGCCGGTCTCGAAGTCGCCCTCTCCTTCCGCCTCAAGCTGGCCCTGGTCGCCGGATTCACGCCCGAGCTCGCCTCCTGCGCCCGCTGCGGCGAGGCCGAGCACCTAGCCGGCTTCTCGGGTGCTGCCGGCGGGGTGGTCTGCGCCGGTTGCGAAGCCGGTTCTTTCGGCCTCTCCGAGGAAGCGCACCGCTTCATGGTCGAGGCCCTGGCCCTGCCTCTAGCGGAGGCTCCCGCAGCCGAACCGTTGGCGCTACGCCAGGTTGAGCGCGCCGTCGGCGAGACCTTGGAGCACCACGCGCACGTTCAGCTGAGAGCGGCCGCGTAGAGGGGAGCCGATGCGGTCGGCCTATGATCGGGGAGTGCCGGCCACCGCAACGTTCAAGGACCGAATAGCCGCCTGGGAGGAGGAGTTCCTTTCGGAGGATGCGACGCGCTCGTACCCCGCGCGACGCGCGGTCGAGGAGGCAGACAGCCCGCTGCGGACGCCATTTCAGCGTGACCGGGACAGGATCGTCCACTCGAAGTCGTTCCGTCGGCTCAAGCACAAGACCCAGGTCTTCGTCGCCCCCGAGGGCGACCATTACCGGACCCGCCTCACCCACACGCTCGAGGCCTGTGGGATCGCCCGCACCGTCGCCCGCGCCCTCGGCCTGAACGAGGACCTGACCGAGGCGATCGGGCTCGGCCACGATCTCGGCCACCCGCCTTTCGGTCACGCCGGCGAGGACGCGCTCGATGCCGCCCTGCGCGAGCGCTGCGGCAGTGGCTTCCGCCACAACGAGCACTCGCTGCGGGTGGTCGAGGTGCTGGAGCGCGACGGCCAGGGGCTGAACCTGACCGAGCAGGTCCGCGACGGCATCCTCAACCACAACGGCGCGACAAAGCCGGCGACGCTGGAGGGCCGGATCGTCAAGCTGGTCGACCGCGTCGCTTACATCAACCACGACATCGACGACGCCCTGCGGGCGGGCATCCTGCGGTCCACCGACCTGCCCGCCGCGGAGATCGAGCTGCTCGGCCCAACCGGCTCGCTGCGGATCGACACCCTCGTGCGCGACATCGTCGAGCGCTCCGAGGGCGCCGGCGACATCGTCCAGGGCGAGGAGATCGGCGCCGCCATGCTGCGCCTGCGCAAGTTCATGTTCGACCGCGTCTACCTCGGCCCCGACGCCCGGCGCGAGCACGAGCGGGTCGAGCGCACCATGCGCGGCCTCTTCGACCACTACCTCGAGCATCCCGGCGACCTGCCGCGCTGGGACGCGGAAGCGAGCGACATCCAGCGCGTCACCGACTACATCGCCGGCATGACCGACCGCTTCTGCATCGCCAAGTTCACCGAGCTGACGATCCCCGAGGAGGCACGCTTCTAGTGGCGCTGATCTCGCCGGAGAGCCTCGACCGGGTCAAGCAGGCGGCCGACATCGTCGAGGTGATCTCCGCCCACACCGACCTGCGCCGCGCCGGCGCCCGCTACACCGGCCTCTGCCCCTTCCACGACGAGCGCACGCCCTCGTTCTCGGTCGACGCCCAGGAAAAGCTCTACCACTGCTTCGGCTGCGGGGTCGGGGGCGACGTGATCAAGTTCGTCGAAGAGAAGGACGGGCTCGGCTTCGCCGAGGCGGTCGAGCTCCTGGCCGACCGCTACGGGGTCGAGATCGAACGCGAGCAGGAGGACCCGCGGGCGGAGGCCCGGCGCCAGCAGCGGCGCCGGCTCGAGCAGCTGCTGGAGCGGGTCGCCGCTTATTACGCCAGCTACCTCTGGGAGGCGCCGGAGGCGGCCAAGGCGCGCGAGTACCTGGCCGAGCGCGGGCTCTCGGAGCAGGCGCTGCGCGAGTTCGGCGTCGGCTTCGCCCCCAGCGCCTGGGACAAGATCCTCGTCCGCGGCCAGCAGGCCGGCTTCAGCGCCAGTGAGCTGCACGGGGTCGGCCTCGTCCAGCGCAACCGCGACGGGCGCGAGTACGACCGCTTCCGGGCCCGGATCATGTTCCCGATCCGCGATCGCCGCGGCCGCGTCCTCGGCTTCGGCGGCCGCGCGATGCGCTCCGACCAGGGCGCCAAGTACGTGAACACGGCCGAGACCGACTTCTTCCACAAGAGCCAGCTGCTCTATGGCGTCGACAAGGCGAAAGCGGCGATCGCCAAGGCCAACCGCGCGGTCGTGGTCGAGGGCTACACCGATGTGCTGGCGCTGCACCAGGCCGGGGTCGAGGAGACGGTGGCGGTGATGGGGACGGCGATCACCGGCGAGCAGGTGGCGGCGCTCTCGGGCATGGTCGAGGAGGTCGTGCTCGCCCTCGACGCCGACTCGGCGGGCCAGGAGGCGATGCTGCGGGCGCAGCGGGTCGCCGCCGGGCGCAAGATGCGGTTGCGGGTGGCGAAGATGCCCGCCGGCGAGGACCCGGCGGAAATGATGGCAGAGCCGGGCGGGCCCGAGCGCTTCCGGGCCCTGATCGACGCCGCGGTCGAGCTCAACGCCTTCCAGGTCGGCTTGGTGATCGACCGCACCGACGTCGCCTCGCCGGTCGAGCGCGACCGGGCGCTGGACCAGGTCGCGCCGGTGCTGGCGGCGATGGGGGAGACCGCGAGCCGCGACGACCTGGTGCGCCAGGTGGCCGAGCGGCTCGACCTGGAGCCGGCGATGGTGATGGGACGGGTGGTCTCGGCGCGGCCGCTCAGCGGCGGCGAGCCGGAGCCGGAGCGCCGGGGCGGGGGTGCCCAGAGCACCGACTCCGCGCCGCCGCCGCGACGCGCCGCCGAGCTGACCTCGCGCGAGCGCCGCGAGCGGGCGCTGCTGGCGATGTGCATCGCCCTGCCGGAGGAGGGCCGCGAGTACCTCGGCCGCCTCACCGACGCCCACCTCTCGCCATCCGGCCTGCGGGCCGCGACCTGGCTGCGCGAGCACCCTGAGGAACCGGCATCCAACCTTCCCGACGACGCCGAGCTGACCGGCCTGATCACCGAGCTGGTGATGCTGGCCCACGACGAGCCCGCCTCGCGCGAGTCGATGGAGCTCAACTTCCTGCTGCTCGACCAGCGCCGCATCGAGCACGAGATCGCCGCCGCCGGGGAACGCGACGACTACGAGCGCCGCGCCACCCTCAGCCGCGAGCGCGCCACCCTGGTCGAGAAGATCGCCCGCACGCAACGGGTCGAGAGCTGATCCGCGTCCCAAGTCGGTAAATTCCGAGCGGTCCGGGCGGATCCGGGCCAGCCGTTCCGGGGTAGCTCAACGGCAGAGCATTCGACTGTTAATCGAAGGGTTGTGGGTTCGAATCCCACCCCCGGAGCTTTTTAAGGCCGTTGCGCCTTGCGCCGCGCGAGGCGCTCGACCAGTTCCGCTCCGCGCTCGGCCCCGTCGTTCTCCCGGCCCCAGGCGGCGATCTTCCCGGCCGCGGCGGCGAAGGACGGCTCGTGGAGGATGCGCCGTGCCGCCCAGCGCAGCGGCTCGGGCCGGCAGAGGCGCCAGGGCAGCGAGAGGCCGGCCCCGGCCCAGGCGACCCGCATCGCGGTCTCGCTCATGTCGCCGATGATCGGGCAGATCAGGACCGGGGTGCCGGCGCCGAGGGCGCGGGCGACGGTGCCATGGCCGCCGTGGGAGACGACCAGCGAGGCGGCGGGCATCAGCTGGCTGTAGCTGAGCCAGTCGACGAGGACGGCGTTGGGTGGAACCTCGATCGGGGACTGGGGCACGACGCGGTTGGTCGTCGCGACGACCCGTACCGGCTCCCGCGCCAGCGCCTTGAGCGCCGTGCGCACCAGATGGTTCCCGGAGTCGTGGGCGGTGCTGGGGGCGACCAGGACCAGGGGGAGGTCGCCCGGCGGCAGCTCGATCTCCGGGTGCGGCACCTCGAACGTCATCGGCCCGGTGATCTCGACCCCGGCCGGCCACCGGCGTGGGTACTCGAGCTGGGGGTAGGTGGCGACCAGCGCCAGGTCGGGGCTGATGCCACCGTGGAAGCGCTCGATCGGCGGCAGATCCAGCCGCTGCCGCTGCAGGTTGAGGTCGCGACGCCCGTGCTCGAGGCCGACGTTCAGGGCCCGCTGCCCGGTCCGCCAGATCGCTCGCCCGACCGGGGTCCGCGGCGGCCGCAACCCGATCGCGAAGAACGGCAGGCCCGGCTCGACCACCGGGTAGATGTGGGGGATCAGGGTCGCCAACGGCACCCCGGCGCGCTCGGCGGCCAGGGCCGGAGCCAGGGTGAGGATGTCGCTGACGGCCACGTGCGGGCGCATCCGCTCCAGCAGCGGCAGCAGCGCCCGGGCCGCCTCGGCGGCGTGCAGGCCGGCGTCGGAGTCAGGTTCCGGCGGCGGGAACATCTTGTATTCCTCGGCCGCGGCGAAGCCGAGCCCGGCGCCCTCGACCGCCGCCCGCCGCTCCTCCCAGGTCTCGACCACGACCTCGTGCCCGCGCCCGGCGAGCGCCCGCCCCAGGGAGATCGCCGGGAAGACGTGCCCCGGGTCGCCAAACGCCGCTACCAGGACGCGCAGAGATTCGCCGGCGTCGGCCGCCGGCGGGCCGTCAGGGGGTATCGAGTCCCTCACCGGGGCGGGTGAACACGATCTCCGGCACGTGGCAGTTGCGCGAGGTGTGGAGCAGGAAGCGGACCGCCTCGCCGAGGTCGCCGGGCTGGATCATCTGCTCGGCCGGGACCTCGCCCTTGGCGAACTCGGTCATCGGCGTGTCGACGAAGCCCGGCGCCAGCGCCGTGCACTGGATCCCGGCGCCGCCCGCCTCGCGGTGGGTCGACTGCGTGAAGTTGATCACCGCGGCCTTGGTCGCGGCGTAGATCGAGAGCCAGGCCTGGCCGCCTTTGCCGGCGATCGAGGCGGTGTTGACGATCAGCGCCTTGCCGTGCTCGGCACCGGCCTCGCGCAACAGCGGCAGCCCCTCGCGGGTGCCGAGGATCAGCGCCCGCAGGTTGACCGCGAGCTGCATGTCGAGGTGCTTGGTCTGGATCCCCTCCATCGGCGCCCCGATCCCGACGCCGGCGTTGTTGACGAGGGCGTCGAGCCGGCCGTACTTCTCCTTGTGGGCGGTGAAGACGGCGACGACGTCGTCCTCCTCGGTCATGTTGGCGGCGACGGTCTGGACCTCGAAGCCGTCGTCGCGAAGGCCGGCCGCGGCCTCCTCCAGCTTCTCGGGCCGGCGGGCGGAGACGGTCAGCGCGTGTCCCTCTTCGCCGAGGGTCCGCGCGATCGCGAGGCCGATCCCACTCGAGGCTCCGGTCACCAGTGCAGCACGCTCCGCCATTCGATCTCCTCCTGTTTCGACGCCCCGGGCACCCTATATGCAGTATCGCCGGGGCGCCGTGGGCGTACCGACCGATCGTTCCTCTGAATAACATGGCGCCGATGCGCGCCGCCCCTCGCCTCGCAACGGCTCTCGCCTGCCTCGTCGCCGCCGGCGTGCTGGTGGCCGGTTGCGGCGGCGGTTCCGGCTCGACCGACTCGACCTCGTCGTCGTCGACCAGCGCCGAAAGCCGTTCGGCGCCGCCGAAGAGCGCGTTCCCCAGTCCGGAAGGGAGGACCCTGCGCGAAGTGCTGAAGGCCGCCGACGGGTCTTCCGAACTGGTCGTCTCGCCGGCCGCGATGGTCTTCTACAAGGGCGAGAACCGCTACCCGTTCGGCGTCTTCGAACGCGACCGCACGCAGGTCTCGGATGCCGAAGTAGCCCTCTACTTCGCCAAGGCACCGGCGCCGAAGGCGGGGGCGAAATCGAAGTCCGGCAACAAAGGCTCGGCGGCGAAAGCTGAAGAACAGGCGCTCGACGAGCCGGCTGTCGGCCCGTTCCCGGCCTCGATCGAAACGCTCGTCACCCAGCCCGCCTTTCGCGCCCAGACGACCAGCGACGACCCCGACGCCGCCAGCGTCGTCTACTCGACCGACGTCGATTTCCCGAGCGACGGCGAGTGGCGGATCGCGGCCCTGGTCAAGCGCGACGGCGAAATCAAAGGCACGCTGCTCCCGAGCGCCGTCGTCGGCGAATTCAACGGCATCCCGCGGCCGGGCGAGAAGGCGCCGAAGATCCACACCCCGACCCCGGCCGACGTCGGCGGCGACCTCGCGAAGATCACCACCCGGATCCCCCCGGACACCCAGAACAGGGTCGACTACGCCGACGCCATCGGAAAAGAACCGATCATGCTCTTGTTTGCGACCCCCCAGTTCTGCCAGAGTCGGGTCTGCGGTCCGGTCGTCGACGTGGCCGAGCAGGCCAAAGAGGAAAACGACGGCAAGGCCGCGTTCATCCACATGGAGATCTACAAGGACAACAAGCCGCCGGCGACGCGGTCCCAGGTCAAGGCGTTCCACCTGCCGACCGAGCCCTGGCTCTTCGCCATCAACCGCCACGGCGTCGTCAGCTCCGTGATCGAGGGCGCCTTCGGCCTCGAAGCGATGACCGCCGCCGTTGACAAGGCGGTCGCCGAATGAGCGCCAAGAAAGAGAAGCCGAAAGACAAAGAGCCGACGGCGGAGGAGCTCGCCTCCAAAGAAGAGCTGCGGGCGATGTTCGCCGAGGAGGCGCGCCGCCGCTGCGACGTGATCGCCGCCGGCCTCGCGACCGAGACGACCGATTTCGAGACGATGCGCGCCGAAGCCCACGCCCTGCGTGGCACCGCGGCCGTGGTCGGCCTGCGCCGCCTGGCCGAGCTGGCCGGCCTGATGGAGTCCGACCTCGCCGAAGCGAAGACCACGGGCGTGATCCGCGGCGGCCGCGCCCACCAGATCGCCGACGCCGCCAAGGCCCTCGCCGAGGGCGCCTCGGCGGCGGCCAAGGGCGACGAGGAGCCGCCCGACGTCGGCCGCTCCCTGGCCCAGCTCTTCAGCGCCTAGGACCTCGGTGTCCGCCCGCCGCGCCGAACTGTCAGCGCGGGTCGAGGAGTGGGGGAGGCGCGGGCATCCCGAGGAGTTCCGCGGCCGCCGCATCCACTGCTTCCACCAGGAGGGCGAGGGCCCGCTGCTGCTCCTCCTGCACGGCTTCCCCACCTGCTCCTACGACTGGCGGCAGCTGATCGAGCTCCTGCCCGGGCGCCGCATCCTCGCCTTCGACTTCCTCGGCTTCGGCCTCTCCGACAAGCCTCGCGACCACGACTACAGCCTCGCCTGGCAGGCCGACCTGACCGAGGAGCTGGTGCGGCGGCACGGGGGAGGGCCGGTGCGGCTGGTCGCCCACGACATGGGCACCTCGGTGGCGACCGAGCTGCTCGCCCGCGACCTCGACGGCGAGAGCGCAATCGAGCTGACCGAGGCCGTGCTCTTCAACGGCAGCGTGATCATCGAGCGCGCCAGCCTGACCCCGGGCCAGAAGCTGCTGCGCAGTCGCCTCGGGCCGCTCTTCGTCCACCTCTCGAGCGGCCGCTTCTTCCGCCAGCAGCTCGGCTCGGTCTTCGGCAAGGAGCACCCGATGAGCGCCGAGGACGGGGAGGACCAGTGGGCGCTGATGAAGTTCAACGGCGGCAACCGGATCGCCGACAAGCTGATCGTCTACACCTTCGAACGCGCCCGCCACGCCGAGCGCTGGCACGGCGCGATCCGTGACTGGCCGAAGCCGCTCGCCTTCGTCTGGGGAATGCGCGACCCGGTCGCCACCACCCACGTCCTCGACGGCCTCCGCGACCTCCGACCCGCGGCGCCGGTCATCGAGCTTCCCGAGCTCGCCCACTACCCCCAGGTCGAAGACCCCGCGGCCCTCAGTACCGCCCTTTCGAGCGCCCTTTCTTCCCGCTAGGCTCGGCCCCGAGGGGCGGTAGCTCAGTTGGTTAGAGCAGCGGACTCATAATCCGTCGGTCGAAGGTTCGAGTCCTTCCCGCCCCATCGGACGAACCGATGTCGCTTTCCGCGCGAAGCGCTAGTGAACCGAGGCATCCGTTCGGGGCGCGCTTCGGCGTGAGATAGCTTGGCTTCATGCCGGTGCCCGAAACGCACGAGGGCGACCATCCGGAGCCGTCGAAGCGCAACTATCTACTGAAGACAGACGGTTCCGGTACGGGGACCATCGACAATCCAGCTCAGGGTGCGATCGGAGTCGTGCTCAGGGACCCCGATGGTCACCTAATTGAAGAGATCTCCAAACCGATCGGGCCCGCCATCAACACCGTTGCGGAGTATCGGGCTCTCATCGAAGGACTCAAGCTCGCCCGCAGTCGCGGAATTCAACGCATCCGGATGTTCCTTGACTCGGAGCTCGTGGTCGACCAGGTAAACGGCTGCGCGAAGGTTGGTAAGGAGCACATCAGACCCTGGCACGCGGAAGCGTGCTCTCTGTTCCGGGAGTTTCCCAACATCAGGATTTCGTGGATTCCGCGAAAATGGAATGCCGAAGCGGACGCACTTGCAACCAAAGCGCTTCCTGGTCGCTGAGCGCAGCGGTGCACACAGGCCAGTCTTGAGTTCTGCTTCCGCGTGAAAACGACAGGGTGGGAAGTCGTGATCTCGGAAGGAGGAGCGGAGTCAGGGTTCGGGTCTGACCTATCGCAGTAGCTGCAGCACGCTTTGGGCCTGGGTCGGGTCGGCCCAGGCGGTGTCCTTGGCCGCGCCGCTGAGGACGGCCCAGGCGCCGGCGGCCGCGGTCGGCCACACGTGGTATTCGTTGTACGGGTTATTGGTGATGGTGCGGTCGGCACCGAGGGGGGCGAGGCCCTGCTTGCGGGTCACGTCCCACCAGGAGTTCATGCTCTGGTCGAGTTCTTCGGTCGGCTGGCCGAGGATGGTGGAGACGAAGCGCATCTCGGCGGTCCCCTCGAACCAGAGGACATCCGGGGCGCCCTTGCCGATGTAGGGGCGGTAGCCGCGGAAGGGGCCCTTCGCCTGGTAGGTCATGTTGTAGGTCCTGGGCTTGGACGAGAGGGCGATCGAGCGGCCTTCGAGCGGGAAGTTCTGCTGGGTGTACTCGTAGACCTGCTTGGCGAGGTCCGTGTCGTTGCGGAACATCGCGTAGATGATTCCCAGGGCCTGGGTGTCGAGCGGGATCACGTTGTCGTTCACGCCCTGGCGGAAGTGGGCGAGCCCTTCGTCGCGGACGATCAGCTGCGAGTCGATCCCCTTGGCGATCACCTCGGCCGCCTCACGGTAGACGGCGGCGCTTTCGTCGCCCTGGGCTTCGAGCTGACTGGAGAGCGTCATCAGCGCGATCAGGGCGAGGATGTTGTGCTGGGTGGAGACCCACTCGACATCCGGCCCGCCGCGGACCAGGCCGTCGGCGTTGCGCAGGGAGAGCAGGTAATCGGCGGCGCGGCGGGCGTTCTGGAGGTAAAGGGTGCTTTCGAAGGTGCTGTCGTAGTCACTGAAGGCGATCGCCGAGAAGGCGACCGAGCCGGCGCGGACGCTGGCGCTGCTTTCGCCGGTCTGAACGTCGAAGGCGTATTCGATCGAGCCGTCCTTACCCTGCAGTGCGGCCAGCTGGTCGAGCAGGCGGCCGGACTGTTCCTGCAGGCCGATCGAAGAGAAGGCGGTCGCGGCCACGGCGGAGTCATACGTCCACGACCAGTTGAGCAGCCGTTCGTAGGATGGATCGTCGGTGGGAATGTCGAAGGAGCGGATCAGCTGCAGTTCCTGAATCCGTCTGCCGGTGGAGAGTCGCAGTGAGACGTTCTCGGTTCGGGCTGCCGACCTCGTGCCGGAGCCGCGGGCGATCGACGCGGAGGCGGAGGCATGTCTCTTGCCCTTGCGAGCGACACAGTGCGCTGGCCCCGTGGCACCCCGCTTGGCGCAGGCCACCGGGGTCAGCGGTCCGACCTGACGGGCCAGCCAACGACCGATCGCGGTCTTCGGCCGGTGCGCCTTCTTTGCCGGCCAGGCGCGGCGGACGTGGCTGCCGCCGGGACGGGCACTCGCGGAGCCGTCGGCGTGGGCCACTGCCGCGGCTGCGGGCGACGCGCTCGCTGGGGCGGCGGAAGCCACGGCGGGGAGGACGCCGACGATGGCGAAGGCGAAGGCGAAGGCGAGGATCGTCGGGGTCAGCAGACGGCGGGCGAGACGCGGCATTGGGGTCCTTGCATTGGGTGGACGGACGAGCTTGTTCTCATCGGACGCCGGCGCCGTGAACTTGAACTGGGTTCAAACTTTGGCGGGGGTCGTGTGGGCTTTAGTCCGCCCCCGGGGCCGTCGATAGGGGGCATGACGATGACTTCCCTTACCGGTCTCATCATGCTGGTGGGATCGAGTCTGGTGCTGTGGTTGGCGCTCGTCGGTCTCGCCGTCGCACGAAAGTTCCGCCGCGATCGTCGCGAGGTCCGCTCGCGCGCCGCCCGCGTCCACTATCGGGCCGTGCTCCGCGCCGGCGACCCCGCCGAGATCGTCGCTGTCTGCGACGCGGTTCGCGGCGACCTCGACCAGGTCGACCTCGCGGTCTCGATCGACTCCGTCTACCCGGAGCTCTCACCGGCACGAGTCGCCGCGATCGGCGAGGCGATGGAAGCGTCCACATTGATCCCACGCCTGACCGCGGCGCTCGCTTCCCGCCACCCCGCCACCCGTGCCCGCGCCGCGTTGCTGCTGACCCGGCCGGGCCTCCCCTCCGTCGTGGAGCAGGTCGTCCCGCTCCTGGGCGACGAGGACCCCGACGTGCGCCTCGTCGCCTGCTCGGGGCTCGCCCGTGCCGGCACCCCGAGGGCCGCCGAGATCCTGATCTGGGCACTGGTCGCGCGCCTGCTGCCGCCTGAGCGGATCATCGAGCGGCTCGGCGCGCCGTGGGCGGTGGAGACGATCCTGCGCACCCTCGAGCACGGGCCCTCGCCCGTCCCCGCGACACTCGCCGGCATCGGTCCGAGCGGCCGCGAGGTCGAGCTCGATGCCAGCCTCGCTCGCGCCCTCGGCCTCGCCCACGACCCGCGCGGCGCTCCGGCGCTGGCGGCTCTCCTGCACAGCGAGTCGGTCGAGGTGAGGATCTCGGCCGCTCGGGCTCTGGGGCGGGTCGGGGAGCCCGCCTGTCTGCCGGCGCTGATCGAGGCGCTCGACTCCGAGGCGTGGCCGGTCCGCGCCCAGGCCGCGAAGTCGCTGGGTGTCCTTGGGGCCGCCGACGCCCTGGAGCAGCTGGAGCACTGCCTCTCCGACCGTGCCTGGTGGGTTCGGGCGAACGCGGCCCGGGCGCTGCGCGAGCTCGGGGAGCCGGGGATCGAAGCCCTGCGTCGCACGCTCGAGCACCACGATCCCTACGCGGCCGACCGCGCCGCCGAGCAACTCGCCCTGCACAAGGTCATCGAGGAGCACGCAACCGCATGACCGGTCTGCTCGAACACACCCTGCTCGGCTTCAACATCTTCACCCTCGCCTACTTCGTCGTCCTGCAGCTGACCTACACCCTGCTCGCCGTCATCGGCTGGCGGGCGATCGAGGACTACGTCAGACGTCGCCCGATGCGCGACTACCAGGCCGTTGCCGAGTCGGAGATGAGCATGCCGGTCTCGATCCTGGTCCCGGCCTTCAACCAGGAGCGCTCGATCGTCGCCTCGTTGCGCTCGCTGCTGACCTCGCAGTTCGTCGAGTACGAGATCGTCGTCGTCAACGACGGCTCGACCGACCGCACGATGGCCGAGCTGACCGAGGCCTTCGGCCTGGTCAAGGTCGGCCGGGTGCCGCGCTCCAACCTCGCCACCCAGCTGGTTCGCGGCGTCTACACGAGTCCGCTGGAGCCCCGGGTGATCGTCATCGACAAGGACAACGGCGGCAAGGCGGACGCCCTCAACGCCGGCATCAACTTCGCGGTCTACCCGCTCTTCTGTGCGATCGATGCCGACACGATGCTGGACGCCGGCGCCCTGCCGCGGCTGGTCTGGGAGTTCCAGGCGGCTCCGGAGACGGTCGCGGTCGGCGGCATCGTCCGCATCGTCAACGGCTCCCAGCTCGAGGACGGACGCCTGCTCAAGGTCCGCACGCCGCGCAACCTGCTCGCCAACCTCCAGATCGTCGAGTACCTGCGGGCCTTTCTCGGCGGTCGCATCGGCTGGTCCAAGAGCGGCATGCTGCTGATCATTTCAGGCGCTTTCGGGCTCTTCAGGCGCGACGTCTGCGTCGAGGTCGGCGGCTATGACCCGACCACGGTCGGAGAGGACGCCGAGCTGGTGCTGCGCCTGCATCGCCACCAACGCGACCAGGGCAAGCCCTGTCGGATCACCTTCTTCCCCGATCCGATCTGCTGGACCGAGTGCCCCGAGGATCTGCGCACGCTGGTGCGCCAGCGCGATCGCTGGCAGCGCGGCCTGATCGAGATGATCGCCCGCCACAAGGAGATGCTGCTGCGCCCCCGGTACGGCCGCATCGGCTGCCTGGCGATGCCGTACTTCATCCTCTTCGAGCTGCTGGGACCGACGATCGAGTGCGTGGGTTACGCCCTGTTCGCGCTCTCGCTGCTCCTGGGAGTCGTCTCGCTGCCTTTCGCCCTTGCCTTCTTCGCGGTCTCCCTCACTTACAGCCTCGTACTCAGCTTCCTCGTGATCCTGATGGAGGAGCGCGCCTTCCGCCGCTATCCCGGCTGGAGCGACCTCGTCCGGCTCACGCTCACCACCGTCGTTGAGAACTTCGGCTACCGCCAGATGCTGGCGTTGGTGAGGATGCGCTCCTGGTACACCCTGGTCCGCCGCCGGCAGCACTGGGGCGAGATGACCCGAAAGGGCTTCGGGCCGCTGTTGCCGCCTGCTGTTGCCGCTGCCGTTCCCGTTCTCGATCCGACCGCCGACCCCGTTCTGGCCGGCGAGGCGCCGACGGAGCGGTAGCGGCACCCCCGCTCCATTTAGGTACGTAATGGTACCTTGCGCGCGGGTAGCCATCGATGGCCGTGCCTTGGACGGGTACGCCGCTGAGGAGACAGAAATGCGCAGGTATCTACCGATGACCGCGGTCATGGCACTGTTGATCGCGTTTGGAGTGGCGGGTGTCGCCGTGGCGGGAAGCGAGAAGCCGGTCAAGGTGACGGCCGGGAATCTCGAACTGACCTTCAACGGGGGGCTGACGCCGGAAGCGGTGTCGAAGACGAAGCTGACCCCGGTCTCACTCAACGTCTCGGGCAAGATCAGGACGAAGGATGGGACGCACCCGCCGGCGATGAAGGAATTCCTCCTCGAAGCGGACAAGAACACGGCCGTCGAAGCGAAGGGCTTGCCGACCTGTACGGCGGCGAAACTCCAGTCGCAAGACACCAGCCACGCCGAAGACATCTGCCGCTCCTCGATCATCGGCACCGGCAAGGCCACCGCTGAGATCGAGTTCCCGGAACAGCCGCCGATCCCCGCGAAGACGAAGATCATCGCCTTCAACGGTGGCGTTTCCGGAGGCACCACGACCTTCTTCATCCACGCCTATCTGACGGTGCCGACGCCGGCCGCGATCGTCAGCACGGTGAAGATCACGAGGGTCCACAACGGCCGCTATGGCGTCAAATCGGTCACCTCGATCCCGAAGATCGCTGGCGGCAGCGGCTCGGTGACGGACTTCAACCTGACCATCGACAAGAAGGGCGTCCTGCTGGCGAAATGCCCCGACGGCAAGATCCAGGCCCACGGCACCGCCGTGTTCACGGATGGGACCCGTGCCTCGGCGGAAGTGATCCGGACCTGCGTCGGTAAGGGCTGAGCTTCGACTGCAGTAGCCCTCGGAGCACCCGAGGGCTACTGTTCCGTCGCATGGACGACTCGCCCGAGCGGCTGAACCAGGAGGGGTTTGCCCGCTTCGCCGAGCGGGCGGGCGAGGACGCGACGGTGGTGATGCTGAACCTGCTGGCCTTCCGGCCCGAGGGTGGGCGCGAGCGCTACGGGGAATACGGAGCCGCCGTGGCGCCGCTGCTCGAGCGGGCCGGGGGCCGGGTCGTGTTCGCCGGCAACCCCGCCGCGGCGCTGCTCGGCGACGGCTCCTGGGATCTCGTGCTCCTGGTCGAGTATCCGACCCGGCAGGCCTTCCTCGAGATGATCGGCTCGCCGGAGTACCAGGCGATAGCGCACCTGCGGACCGAGGCGCTGAGCAAGGGCGAGCTGCACCCGCTGGACCCCGCGGCTACTTGAACTGGAAGCTGGTCAGGTCCTGGCCGAAGGTGGGGTTGAAGATCACCTTGTCGAGATCGATCGCGCTGGAGACGAAGGTGGAGACGGTCAGGGTTCCGTAGGGGGCCCACGGTGCCTGTTCCATGAATTCGCGGTCGAGCTCGGCGTACTCGGCTTCCTGTTCGGGACCGAGCGGTTCGGCGCCGAGCTTGGCGATCTTGGCGCTGAGGGCAGGATCGTCGATCTGCGACCAGTTGGTGTTGTTGGTCGGCTGGATGCTTTCGGAGGCGAGCAGGGGCTGGAAGAAGTCGTTCGGGTTCGGGTAGTCCTCGAACCAGTTGGTCCAGCCGGTGTCGAGGTCGGGGGTGGAGCGGTTGCCCATCACCGTGAAGTAGTTGTCGGCGCTGATCACTTTCAGCTTCGCATCGAAGCCGAGCTTCTCGAGCACGTCCTGGTAGTAGGTGCCGGCTTCTTCGTTGGGCCCTTCGTTGTCGGTCCAGACCGTGATCTCGCGATCAGCCGGGTCGGCCTGGGCGATCATCCGCTTCGCCCTGGCGAGGTCGTGGGGATAGAGCTCGAAGCGCTTGTGGCCCGGCATCCCTTCGGGGAGGATCTGCTGCAGCCCGGCCAGCGATCCGGCGTAGATCCGTTCCAGCGCCGCCGGGTCGACCGCGTAGTTGACCGCCTGGCGCACCGCGAGGTCGTCGAACGGGGCCTTCTGGGTGTTCATCCAGAAGTAGTAGGTGTTGATCTGCGGCTCGACCCGGAACTGGGAGCCCTCGTATTTGCTCTTCACCTCCGCGTAGCGATCGGCCGGGGGTGGGTTCTCCATGAAGTCGAACTTGCCCTGCTCGACGTCGTTGACCTGGGTCGAGGGATTGCGGACGACGGTGACGTCGATCCTGTCGACGTGGCCGCCCGGCAGGTCCGGCAGCAGCTTCCCGTTGTTCTTCAGCCACTGCGGGTTGCGTTCGTATTCCCAGCCGCGGCCGGGCTGGGAGCGGACGATCGCGTAGGGGCCGGTCGCCGGGGGAGGGGAGACGGTCAGGTTCTTCGCGGGCGTATCCGCCGGCAACAGCGCCACGAACAGCAGGCCCAGCTCGTTGGTGAAGGTGCCGCGCGGTTCGACCAGGTCGATGACGATTTCGCCGCTCTTGTCGTTGGTGTGGATCCCCGGGATCCCACCGCTCTTGGTTTCGAGGAACCGTTCGGCGCCGACGATGTCGGTGTAGAACGACGAGCCGCCCGAGTCGAGCTTGAACATCCGCTCGACGGAGCTGGTGAAGTCCGAAGCCTTCACCGGCGTGCCGTCGGAGTAGCGGAGGCCCTGGCGGAGAAAGAGGGTGTAGGTCCTGCCGTCGTCGCTGATCTTCGGCAGCGCTTTGGCGAGCCCCGGAACGACCTTGCCGCCGGCCTCGCCGTTGGCGTGGGCGTAGGTGAGCAGCGGGATGTAGGTGTTGTAGAGCGCCGTGTAGCTTTCGGTGTCGTAGGCGAGCGCCGGGTCGAGGTAGCCGGGGAAGGACGCGTAGGTCACCCGCAGCGTGCCGCTCTCCTTGCCGGCGCCGGCCGAGCCGCCGCAGCCGCCGAGGCCGAGCGCGAGCATCGCCGCTATACCGGTCAAGGCGATCGCTGCGGTCAGCTTCCTCGGCATCGGCCCTTCTTCGGCTGCTCGCGGCCGAACCTCAAGGGTTGGGACAAAGATTCGATCCGATCCGGCGATCGCGGGACGAGATCGGCCGGCTGAGATCCGCATCGTCAAGCGGTTCGAGACCTCGGCCAGAGCCACAAGGCTTGAGGCTAGGCGGGCTCGCCGCTCTCCCGGCTCTTCCTGCGTTTCGCTTTCAGCTCGCGGCTTTTCACCTTCGCCTCGTCATAGGAGGACTCGACCAGCGCCTTGCCTCCGGACGTGGATCCAGTCCCCGGCCGGGACGCCGAGCAGGTCGAGGACGAAGACGAAGAGAGCGACGCCGCCGACCCAGAGCGCGATTCGTGCGAGGCGATGGGTCAGCGGCACTGCGGACTCCTGAGCTACGGCAGGTACTTTTCGGCCTGCTTCTTCGCTTCTTCGATGCCCTTTTCAGCCTGGGCCTTGCCTTCTTCGATGCCCTTTTCGGCCTGCTTGGCGCCTTCTTCGATCCCCTGCTTGGCGCTGCCCTTGCTGTCTTCGATCTGCTTCTTGGCTTCTTCGAGGCCCTTCTGGGCCTGTTCGGTGCCTTCCTTGACGCCTTCTTCGGCCTTCTGGACGCCTTCTTCGACTTCCTGCTTGGCGGTGGCGGTGCTTTCGCTGCTGCTGCTGTCGCTGCTGCCACATCCGGACCAGACGACGCCGCCGGCGACGATCGCGATCAGGGCGAACATCGCGCTCAGCGCGCGCAACCTGGCACTACCCGACTGTGCGTCTCTCATCTAACTCTCCTGGGTGGATTCTCAGAGCGGATGACTCTACCGTTGGGTTCGGTGGCCGACGACGCTGAAATGGACGAGTTCGAAGGGCTGGTGGCCGACGCGATCGACGCCCTGCCGCTGGAGTTCCAGACGGTGCTGGAAGGAGTGGCGGTGGTGGTCTCCGATCTCGGCACCGAGCATCACGCCTACGGCATGTACTACGGCGACGGCGTCGCCCGCGAAGGCTACGAGGACCGGATCGTCATCTACCGCGACACCCTGGAACGGGACTTCGGCCACGACCGCGACCTGCTCGCCCGCCAGGTCGAGCGCACCCTGCGTCACGAGCTGGCCCACCACCTCGGCTGGGACGAGAGCGGGGTCGGCGGGCTCGGGCTCTGAGCCGGGGGCTAGCGGACGCGGCAGTCGCGGGAGAGGGTGGTCTGGATCTTCTTGCCGTCGGCGAAGTAGAAGCTGCCGCGGGCGAGGGAGAAGACCGCACCCGGGAACCCGGCCGGGGCGGGGCAGCTGGCGCTGATGAAGCTGCGGCGCTGGCCGCGGTAGGTGTAGTTGCGGCCGATCGTCAGGTCGATCTTCGTGACCGAGCCGAGACCGCCCGCCAGGCTGGGGATCTTGGCCGAGAGGACGGTTCCGAAGAGCTCGTTGCCGCGCTGGGAGATCGTCAGCGGCAGCACGAAGGTGGCCCGCACCGGGGTCGTTATGTAGAGGTGGAGGAGCATCGCCCGCTTGCCGTTGCTCCGGCCGTAGAAAGCGAGCGTCCGGCCGGTGGCGAAGACCGGGCCGTTGCCGGAGAGTTCGACTTCGGCCCCGAAGCTGCCACGTCCGACCAGGGCCGGGCGGCAGCGTTCGAGGGCGGTTTCGGTGCTGGTCGACTGCAGCAGCGGCGCCGAGCACGCGGGCAGGCCCTGGGTCGAGAGCAGGCCGTGCCGGTTGATCGCGATTTCGATCCTTCGCACCGCCGGGGGGCGGGTGCCGTCGGTGGTGCCGATCGAGCCCTTGACGTCGATCGTCACCGGTGCCAGGCGGTCTCGCGGCAGCGCGTGAGGCGCGAAGTTGCCGCTGAAGGAGATCCGCACGTTGCCGTTCTGGCTCAACTCCGCCCGCGCCATGTTCGCGCCCAGCAGTCCGGCGACGACCAGGAAGACGGCGATGAGGAGTCGTCGCGGCATCGGCATGGCTCCAGTCTAGGCGCCGGATTCTGCGGCTAGGGTTGAGCGATGATTGAGGATCGCGGCCCGGCTGAGCTCTCCGACGGCGACGAGTTCGCCGGCTACCGGATCGAGCGCCGCCTGGGCCGGGGCGGGATGGGGATCCTCTATCTGGCGATCGAGCCCGGCCTGGACCGCCGCGTCGCCCTGAAGCTGATCGCCCCCGAGGCCGCCGCCGACCCGGTCTTCGCCCGGCGCTTCGCCGAGGAGTCGCGGATCGCCGCCTCGATCGAGCACCCCAACGTGGTGCCGATCTACGCCGCCGGCGAAGAGGCGGGCGTCCCCTTCATCGCGATGCGCTACGTCGCCGGCTCGGACCTGGCCCGGCGGCTCGCGCGCGAGCAGCGGCTCGAGCCCAGGGTCGCCGTCGCCCTGATCGCGCAGATCGGCGACGGGCTCGACGCGATCCACGCCGCCGGCCTCGTCCACCGCGACGTCAAGCCGGCCAACGTCCTGCTCAGCGGCGGCGACGGGGCGGATCACGCCTACATCACCGACTTCGGCGTCGCCCGCAATGCCGCCACCCAGTCCGGCCTGACCCAGACCGGGCGCTTCGTCGGCACCCTCGACTACGTCGCCCCGGAGCAGATCTCCGGCGGCGCGATCGACGCCCGGGTCGACGTCTACGCGCTCGGCTGCCTGCTTTTCAAGCTGCTCACGGGCGAGGTCCCCTATCCACGCGAGGGCGAGGCGGCCCGCCTCTACGCCCATCTCAACGATCCGCCCCCGGCGCCGTCGCTGTACGTGCCGGAGGTCTCGATGGCACTCGACGACGTCGTCGTCCGGGCGATGTCGAAGCAACCCGGGGACCGGTACCCCTCCGCGGGCGACCTCGGCCGCGCCGCCACCGCGGCGCTCAGTGGCGCCGCCGTCGCGGTCCCCGAGCACACGGTGGCCACCGGCGCCGCGGCAACGCGCACGGCCGAGACGATGCAGCCGCGGCCGGACCCGGTCGCGCCGGCCGAGCCCGCGCCCGATCGCGGCCCGGCGACGGCGGCGACGCGGCGCCTCGGGGCCGAGGGTGGAGGGCGCTCGGGAACCGGCCGCCGGCGCCTCGCCCTTGGTGGCGGCCTGCTGGCCCTGTTGGCGATCGCCGCAGTCGTCCTCGCCGTCTCCAGCTCGGGTGGGGATGGCGGCGGCGGTGACACGACCACCACCACGACCCAGGGCAAGGGGGCGGCGGCGAAGCGGACGACCCAGGAGCCCAAGACCCTCAGCCGGTCAGAGCTGATCGACCGCGGCGACGCGATCTGCACCCGCAGCCGCGAAACCTTCCTCGGCTATCGCGACGAATTCCCGACCGGGGAGACCGAACCCAGCGTCGGCTACTCGCGGCTGCTGGTCGGCATCTCGAGCAAGGCGGTGAGTGGGTTCGAAGAGTTGACGCCGCCACCGCCGCTGGCGAAGCCATTCCGGCGCTATGTGAAGGCACAGGAAGAAGTGAGGGGATGGGATCGGGACGCCCTGAAGGCGGCGGAAGCCGGCGACGAAGCCGCCTACCTGGCGGCCCGGGAAACGCGCAACGGGACCGAAGCCGAACGCCAGCGGCTCTCCGAAGCGGTCGGCTTCAAGGTCTGCAGCCAGTGAGCTGGGAGGGCCGCCTCGCGATCCCGCTGGAGGGGGACCTGGTGGCGCTGGAGCCGTTGGAGGAGGCGCACGCGGACGAGCTCTGGGCGGCGGCGCAGGCACCGGAGATCTGGCGCTGGCTGGCCCACATCGGCGACAGCCGCGAGTACTTCGATCGCTGGCTCGAGCTCTCGTTGAGCGCCCATCGCGAGGGGCGGGAGGGCGTCTTCGCCACCCGCGACCGCCGCCGAGGCGATCTCGTCGGCAGCACCCGTTACCTGGCGGTGCGCCCCGCCGACCGCGTCGTCGAGATCGGCTGGACCTGGCTCAACCCCGCCGCCTGGCGCAGCGGAGTCAACGTCGAGCAGAAACTGCTGCTGATGCGGCACGCCTTCGAGGACCTCGGCTGCGTCCGGGTCGAGCTCAAGACCGACGCCCGCAACGAGCGATCGCGCGCCGCGATGGCGGCGATCCCGGCCCGCTTCGAGGGCATCCTCCGCAACCACATGATCGTTCCCGACGTCGGCCAGCGCGACTCGGCCTACTTCAGCGTCATCGACAGCGAGTGGCCGGCCGTCCGCGCCAACCTCGAGCGCCGCCTCGCTCGTTGAGAAGCAGGACCCGGGTCAGGCCGTCACCGGCGTCGTGTCGCCGCCGGCACGCTCGCCGGAGCCGCCCTCGCGCTTGACCGCGATCAGGTCGATGGTCAGCAGGACCGCGGCCAGGGCGAAGATCGGCGTGAAGAGGACGTTCGACGCCGACTCGGCCAGCCAGGTCGCGAAGAAGGTGTCGCCGAGGGCGCCGTGGACGAGATGGCCGACGAGCTCCCCGACCAGGTCGCCGGCGAGCTCGACCGGAGCGAGGACGAGGAAGACCAGCCAGAAGTTGTGGCGGACCAGGGAGGCGCTGCGGCGCAGCGCCGCGATCACCGGCCGCCCCTCGAGCTCGACCACCGGGCCGGCCAGCCCGAACCAGACGAAGACGAGGATTCCGGGGATGAAGAAGGCGACCAGGCCGACGATGACCAGCGCGACGTAGGCGATGTCGACCAGGATCAGCCGCCGGTAGTCGAGGCGGCGGGCGACTTCGAGGATCGACGGCGGCTCTTCGTGCGCGGGGTGGGTGAGGGAGACGGCGACGGCGCCGCTGTAGAAGACCTCGCCGAGCAGGCCGGTCATCGTGATCGCGGCGACGGCGCCGATCGCCGCCGCGAGCTTGACCAGGCTCCCCGGGTCGAGCGACTCGATGCTGACCCCGGTGGTGAGCGCGTCGAGGAAGCCGACCGGGACGAAGACGATCGCCGCCAGCGGCAACAGCGAGCCCGCCTTCGAGACGTAGGTCCGGCCGATGCGTCGGTAGAAGGAGCCGAGCCTGCGGGGGAGGCTCACGCTAGCGGCGCCTGCGACCGGCGGGGCGTCTGCCACGGGACTCCAGCTTCGACTGGCTCGACTCCGACGCCGGCAGGCGCCTGAGGTTGCCGAGGTCCGGGATCAGCAGCTCTTCGGCGCAGCGTCGGTGCCAGTGGTGATGGTCTGTGCCGCCGAGCCGGCGCACGTACTGGACGACGGTGTGCTCGGCGCCGACGTCGATGTCGCCGTGGCAGCCGGGGCAGTGGTAGAGCTTGCGGGCGATGCCGCGGATCAGCCAGACCTCGTCGCCCTCTTCGTTGAGGCCGCGCAGGCTCCAGCGGATGCTCGGCTGGCCGTCGAACTGACCCACGTCATCGCCTCGACATCCAGGCGAAGCCGGCGGCCATCGCGACGTTGGCGACGCCGGCCAGCCGCAGCCCCAGCTTCGCGCCAGGGCGGCTGACCGCCGGCGAGCCGGCCCAGAGGGCGTCGGTGGCGATCTCGGTCCCGCGCAGCCAGGCCAGGGACTGCCAGTCCGCCGCGCTGCCGCGTCGGTCGGCGACGAGGTGGGCGGCGGCGAAGGTCAGCCAGATCGGCCCGCAGCGGCGGAAGAGGTGCTTCGCGTCGGGCGAGGGCTCGTCGTGGCCGAGCACCCTCAGGGTCGCGGCCGGGGCGGCGATCGCGGCACTGCCGAGCAGCAGATCGAAGGCGATCATGTTGCGATTGGTTAGGCGCAGAGCCTGTTCGAGCGTCATCGCTGCGCTCAATCCAACCAGATCGGGCACGACTTACGCACACGAGTGTGACTTTCGAAGAAGGGAAAGGGTGAGGTTCGGCGAAATCGACCGCCGTGACCAAGACTGCGACGAAGCCACCCCAACTCAAGAGCCTTTCCGACTACATCCAGGAGCGTTTCGAAGAGTTCTCGCGCTCCCAGAAAGACGTAGCCCGGTACATAGTCGACCACCTCGACGAGGCCGCCTTCCTCACCGCCGAGGAGCTCGCCCGTCGGGCCAGCACCTCTTCCTCCACCGTCGTCCGCTTCTCCCAGGCCCTCGGCTTCGAGGGCTACCCGGAGCTGCAGCAGGCCGCGATCGAGGAGTACCGGGCGACCATCGCCGGGGCCGCGACCAACGGCGGCGCCCTCTTCTCCTTCGACCATTCCGAGCTCGAGGGCTCGCTCAGCGCCGACTACGCCAACCTCGAGGAAACCGCGCGCAAACTGACTCCAGAGCAGGTCGACGCGTCCGTCGCCGCGCTGGCAACGGCGCAGCGGATCGTCATCGTCGGCGTCGACCAGATGGCCTTCTTCGCCAGTTACCTCCGGCACACCCTCAGCCTGCTCGACATCCGCGCCGAGATCGTCGCCAGCACCGGCGGCGAGTCATTGCAGCGCCTCGGTCGCATCGGCGAGGACACTCTGGTCATCACCCTCTCCGCCGGTCGTGCCCACCCGCTGCTGCTGCGGGCGATGAAGCTCGCCCTGCACCGCGGCGCCCGCACCCTGGCGATCTCCGACGCGACCATGTCCGAGGTCGGGGAGCACGCCGAGCTGACTCTCTACTTCTCCTCCAACAGCCCCTCGTTCGCCCGCTCGAACACGGCGCTGATGGCTCTGGTGCAGGCACTCGCGCACGGTCTCTACGCCCGTGACGAAGCGGCGCACAAAGATCGCATCCGTGCCTACAAACTGAAGTAAGCCGCTCCTCCGTAATATGGGGCGCGATGACTGAGCGCGCGACTTTCCGCCTCAAAACCGGCCTGGCAGAGATGCTCAAGGGCGGCGTGATCATGGACGTGGTCACCCCCGAGGAGGCGAAGATCGCTGAGGACGCGGGCGCCTGCGCGGTGATGGCCCTGGAGCGCGTTCCCTCCGACATCCGCCGCGACGGCGGCGTCGCCCGCATGTCCGACCCGGCGATGATCAAGGGGATCCAGGAGGCGGTGACGATCCCGGTCATGGCCAAGGCCCGGATCGGCCACTTCGCCGAGGCCCAGGTCCTGCAGGCGCTGGAAGTCGACTACATCGACGAGTCCGAGGTCCTGACTCCGGCTGACGAGCGCAACCACATCGAGAAGCTGGCCTTCGAGGTCCCGTTCGTCTGCGGCGCCACCAACCTCGGCGAGGCCCTGCGGCGGCTCGGCGAGGGCGCGGCGATGATCCGCTCCAAGGGCGAGGCCGGGACCGGCAACGTCGTCGAGGCGGTCCGCCACATGCGCGAGATCACCTCCGGCATCCGCCGCCTGGCGCAGCTGCGCCCGGAGGAGCTGGCGGCCGAGGCGAAAGAGCTCCCAGCCCCGCTGGAAGTAGTGCAGGAGGTCGCCGCCGCCGGCAAGCTGCCGGTGCCGCTCTTCTGCGCCGGCGGCATCGCCACCCCGGCGGACGCGGCGCTGATGATGCAGCTCGGGGCCGAAGGCAACTTCGTCGGCTCCGGCATCTTCAAGAGCTCCGATCCCGCCCGCCGCGCCCGCGCGATCGTCGAGGCCACCACTCACTTCAACGACCCCGAGCGGGTCGCCGCCGCCTCGATCGGCCTCGGCGAGGCGATGCCCGGGTTGGAGATCGCCGACCTCGCCGCCGCCGACGCCCTGCTGCAGAACCGCGGAGCCTGAGCTGCGCGTCGGCGTCCTAGCGCTGCAGGGCGATTTCGAGGCGCACGCCCGCACCCTGCGCCAGCTCGGCGCCGAAGTAAGCGAGGTCCGCACGCCCGAGCAGCTCGAGGGGCTCGACGGGCTCGTGATCCCCGGCGGCGAGAGCACGACGATCGTCAAGGGGATCGAGTCCGCGGAGCTGGAGCCGGCGTTGCGGGCCCACCACGCGGCCGGCCGGCCGATCCTCGGCACCTGCGCCGGACTGATCGTCTGCGCCGCCGAGCACCTCGGCTTCATCGACGCCAGCGCCCGGCGCAACGCCTTCGGGCGCCAGCTGCAGAGCTTCGAGGCGGACCTGGAGATCGAGGGGATCGGCGACGAGCCGCTGCGGGCGGTGTTCATCCGCGCCCCCTGGATCGAGCGGCACGGGGAAGGGGTGGAGGTCCTCGCCCGCTACGACGGCCACCCGGTGGCGGTGCGCGAGGGCACGGTCCTGGCCTCGGCCTTCCATCCCGAGCTGACCGACGACCCCCGCTTTCATGCGATCTTCATGGCGATGACCACGGCCGCGCGCGAGCGCGCCAAAGAGGAGGCGACGCATGGGTAGCGATTCGAGGACCGAGGCACTGGCGAAGATCCTGGTCGGCTACTCGACCGAGGTGAAGAAGGGCGAGGTCGTCTCGATCGACGGCGAGAGCGCAGCCGCGCCGCTGCTGCTGGCGGTCTACGAGGAGGTGCTGAAGGCGGGAGCCAACCCGGTCCTCAACGTCGCCCTCGACGGCCAGATCGCCGCCTACTTCAAGCACGCCTCCGATGCCCAGCTGGAATGGATCTCGCCCTTCGCCGAGTGGATGGTCGACAACGTCGACGTGCGGATCGCGATCGGCGCCAGCACCAACACCCGCGAGCTCTCGGGCGTGCCGCCGGAGCGCCAAACCCTGCGCCAGACCGTCACCGGGGACCTGATGGCACGGGCGATGAAGCGCAGCGCCGAGGGCGATTTCCGCTGGTGCTACACGCTCTACCCGACCAGCGCCTACGCCTCCGAGGCGGAGATGAGCCTGGCCGACTACGAAGACTTCTACTACGGCGCCTGCCTGGCCGGCGACGGCGATCCGCTCAGCGCCTGGCAGCGGGCCTCGGAGGAGACGAAGCGCCTGGCGGAGTGGATCGAGGGCCACGAGGAGGTGCGGGTGACGGCGCCGGGGACCGACATCAAGCTCGGCATCGGCGGCCGCAAGTTCATCCCCTGCGACGGCCGCCACAACATGCCCGACGGCGAGTTCTTCACCGGCCCGGTCGAGGACTCGGTCGAGGGCGAGGTCAGCTTCCACCTGCCGGCGGTGATCGGCGGCCGCGAGGTCTCCGGCGTGCGCCTTCGCTTCGAGGCCGGCAAGGTCGTCGACGCCAGCGCCGAGCGCGGCGAGGAGTACCTGCTGAAACTGCTCGACACCGATCCCGGCGCCCGCCGCCTCGGCGAGCTCGGGATCGGCACCAACTACGGGATCGACCGCGGCACCCGCGAGGTCCTGCTCGACGAGAAGATCGGCGGCACCGTGCACATGGCGGTCGGCACCAGCTACCCCGAGTCCGGCGGCGTCAACGAGTCGGCTGTGCACACCGACCTGGTCTGCGATCTCCGCCTCGGTGGCAAGCTCGAAGTCGACGGCATCGTGATGCAGGAAGACGGCCGCTTCGTGGTCTGAGCGGCGAGCTAGCTCTGGGTGAGAACGGTTGCGATCGTCGCGGCGAAACCGACGAACATCGTCACCATGGCGCCGGCGCCAATCTGGATCAGGGTGCGATTCATGGCGCTCATCTCAGCCCGCACTGCCGCGAATTCGATGCCCATCTCGGACCGCACGGCGGCGAATTCAGTCGCCATCTCGGACCGCACGGCGGCGAACTCGGTGCGCATCTCCAATCGCAGCGCCTGAAATTCACGGCTCACTTCCATGAAGCCGTTGTCGACCCGATGGTTCAGGTCGTCCAGTCGCTCGTCGGTCCACGCCTCTCTCATCGCCTCCATCGTCGCATCCTAAAAGACGCGATGCAACGATTTAGCTGCGAAACGTAAAAGTTTCGCAACGGAAGCGCTACTGATTCGGGATCGGCGATCCCGCCGCGAGGAAGAACCAGAGGGTGAGGGCGAGGCCGGCGAGCATCACTGAGCCCATCAGCACCGCCTCGACGACGGTGATCGAGCTCTGCAGACCGCCGGTGTCGCGCATGCTCTTCAGCCAGGTGGGCCGGATCGGCGCCAGGCGGTTGGTGCCGGTGATGCGGATGTAGAGGTTGTTGAGCCGCCCGATCAGCCAGGCCACGATCAGGACCGAGGAGACGATCCCGACGGCGACGACCGCGTAGGGACCGCCACTTGGGAACTGGGTGTGGGAGACCTTGGAGGCGATGTAGACCCAGCTCAGCGGGATCGCCGTCCAGAGCGAGAAGGCGGCCAGCAGCATGGCGAGGAAAACCAGGCCCGCGGCGACCGCTCGGCCCGGGTTGCGGGTGTGCGTGTTGGCGGTCATCTCCCTACTTCATAGAATGGCATGCACATGTCCGGTCATTCCAAGTGGTCCTCGATCAAACACAAAAAGGGCGCCGCCGACGCCAAACGCGGCAAGCTCTTCAGCAAGCTCGCCCGGGCGATCATCGTCGCCGCGCGCGACGGCGGCGGTGACCCGGAGAACAACCCGACCCTGGCGACGGCGATCCAGAAGGCGCGCGACGTCTCGATGCCGAAGGACAACATCCAGCGGGCGATCGACCGCGGCACCGGCGCCGGTGCCGACTCCGCCGCGATCGAACACATCCTCTACGAGGGCTATGGCCCTGGCGGCGTGGCGATCCTGGTCGAGGCGCTGACCGACAACCGCAACCGCGCCAGCGCCGAGATCCGCTTCGCCTTCTCCAGTCACGGCGGCAGCCTCGGCGAGCCCGGCTCGGTCGCCTACCTGTTCGAGAAAAAGGGGACGATCGTCGTCGACGGCGAGCGCTACGGCGAAGACGACGTGATCGTCGCCATCGACGCCGGCGCCGAGGACGTGCGCGAGGAGGGAGATCGCCTGCGGGTGCTCTGCGACCCCAGCGACCTCACCGCCGTGCGCGAGGCGCTCGAGAGCTCCGGCGTGGAGATCCAGTCGGCGGAGCTGACGACGGAGCCGAAGAGCATGGTCGAGGTCAAGGGACAGGAGGCGGAGCGCCTGCTGAAGCTGCTCGACGCGCTCGACGAGCAGGACGACGTCGACGAAGTCTTCGCCAACTTCGACATTCCCGAGGACGTGCTCGAAAAACTGGCTGCCTGAGGGCGTTGGGCGAGAGGGCTGTCGGTACCCCTCCCCGGGAATTAGTCGCTCCGCGCCCTATGGGCGCGTCACTCCGGATGTGAGAGCGCGACCTAAAGGTCGCGCGATAACCGGATTGCATTTCCGCGTGCTTCGCACACATTCCCGGGGAGGGGTACCGACAGCCCTCCAACGCAACGCCTCCTCCGCATGTGGGGAATGAGCCACGGGTCCGACCGAGATCGGAAACCCGAATCAAATGAGCTCTGAGACGACCAATCGCAGTCCGACATCAAGCTCTGACTTCTCGCGCAGATGTCCGTAGCGTTCGTCCCACTTTCCGCTCTGCAGGTCTTTCTGGAGTTGCCGTAGGCCGCGCTCAATCGCCTCACCCGAAGTCTCGTGCCAGTTCGAGCTCGCTCGCCGGACGGCGGGATCGAGAATCGCCTCCGGCCGGCCCCAGTAGGCACTCGCGAAACCGTCCGTGCAATCTCGAGGCACCGGTATCGGCACGATGCTGGGCGCAGGTAGATTCGCTTCCAACTCACTCGTTGAGGGCATCCGCCTGGACTCGAGCTCGTTCTTCTCGGGCCAGTAGTCGCGGTTCATCCAGAGTTCACTCAATGCTCCCGGGTCGACCGTCATCAGGACGACGCGCTTACGCGCCACCCGACGGAGTTCGGCCAGTCCGGCTGCAACGTCATTCCAGTGATGAACCGTGAGGACGGCGAGGGCCGCATCGAAGCTGTCGTCGTCAAAGGGCAGCTCTTCGGCACTTGCCTGCACTACAGGAGCAGAGCCGGCAGGCCGTTGGGCAATCATCTCAGCGGATGGCTCAACCGCAGTGAGTTCGCGGTCAGCTGGCTCATAAGAGCCGGCTCCGGCGCCCACGTTGACTATCGACTGCGCGTCACCGAGAGCGGCTTCGATTCGCGTTGCGATTCGCGGGTCGGGCTGCCTTACTTTGCTGTAGCCCTGCCCGATCTCGTCGTAGGCGGCCTCTGTCACGGAGGCACCTTAAGCCCATCCGTGGCTGCGGCCACCTTCTCCTTCAACGCCACGGGCGAGAGGGTCACCCGAGCCTCTCTCGGGGCTCCCAACGTGAAGGCATCCGAGCTTCTTCCCAGAATCCCTTCATATGCAAGTAGTGATGGGGATCGACCCCGGTGTCGCCAATCTTGGCTTTGGAATCGTGCGCGTCGAGGGCAACCACATGGTCGCCCTCGACGGCGGCGTGGTCGAGACTGCGGCCGAGGCGCCGATCGAGCGGCGGCTGGAGCGGATTCATCGGGCCCTGGCCGAGCTGATCGCCTGGCACCAGCCGCGGGCGCTGGCGATCGAGTCCGTCTACTTCGGCAAAAACGTGCATTCCGCGACCGCTGTCGGCCAGGCCAGTGGCGTCGCGATGTTGGCCGCCGCGCAGTCGGAGATCGGCTGCTTCTCCTACACGCCGCAGGCGATCAAGATGGCGGTCTGCGGCTCCGGCGCGGCCGGCAAGCGCCAGGTGCAGCGGATGGTCGGGACCCTGCTCGGGCTGCCCGAGCCGCCGACCCCCGACCACGCCGCCGACGCGCTGGCGGTGGCGATCTGTCACGGTGGCGGCAGCGGGCACCGGCAGGCGGTCGTCGCTGCCGGCACGAGCGCTCTGGACGTCCCCGCGGAGCGGGTGCCCGGATGATCGCCGCGGTGCGGGGCGAGGTGATGGTGCGGCGGGCCGACCACGTCGTCGTCGATGCCGGCGGGGTCGGTTACAAGCTCGCGGTCTCCTCGGAGACCCTGAAGGCGGTGCCGGCCACCGGCCGCGAGACCTTCCTCCACGCCGAGCTGATCGCCCGCGAGGACTCGCTCGCCCTCTATGGCTTCTCCTCCGAGGAGGAGCGCGATCTCTTCCGCCTGCTGATCTCGGTCAGCGGCATCGGCCCCAAAGTCGCGATCGCCGCGCTTTCCGGCGGCAGTGCCCGCGACCTGCTGCGGGCGATCGCGGCCGGCGACGCCAAACGCTTCCAGGCCGTCCCGGGGATCGGCAAACGGACCGCGGAGCGGATCATCGTCGAGCTGCGCGAGAAGGTCGCCGGGGCGCTGGAGGAAGAGGTGCTGGTCGCCGGCGGCGATGAGGGCGATCCCCGCTCGCTCGCCCGCGACGGCCTCGTCAACCTCGGCTACGCGCCGCTGGAGGCCGAGCAGCTGCTCGACGGCCTCGATGGCGACGAGCCCAAGGAGCTGGTTGCGGAAGCGCTGCGCAAGGCCGCGACGATCCGGAGCGGCACGTGAGCGACTCGCCCGACATCGGCGCCAAGCGGATCCGCACGCCGGGCATCGGCGAGGAGCCGGTCCCGGTCGATGCGGAGGTGCGCGTGCACGATGCCCGCGCCGACGTTCCCGACGAGGATCTCGACCGCTCGCTGCGCCCGCCGACCCTGGCCGACTTCGTCAACCAGGCGCAGGTGACCGAGCAGCTGGCGATCTTCATCGAGGCCGCCCGCGGTCGCGGCGAGCCGCTCGACCACGTCCTGCTCGCCGGACCGCCCGGGCTCGGCAAGACCTCGCTGGCCCACATCGTCGCGGCCGAGATGGGCGTGCCGATGGTCCAGACCGCGGGCCCGGCGCTGGAGCGCAAGGCCGACATCGCCTCCTTCCTCACCGCCCTGGAGCCCGGCAGCGTCTTCTTCGTCGACGAGATCCACCGCCTCGGCCGCGCCGTCGAGGAGACCCTCTACCCGGCGATGGAGGACGGCGAGCTGCCGGTCGTGCTCGGGCAGGGCGCGGGCGCGCGGACCGTGACCCTGCCGCTGCCGCCCTTCACCCTGGTCGGCGCCACCACCCGCGCCGGCCTGCTGACGACGCCGCTGCGCGACCGCTTCGGCGTCTCCCACCGGCTCGAGCACTACACCCCCGAGCATCTCGCCCTGATCATCGAGCGCTCGGCCGGGATCCTCGGGGTCGAGATCGACAGCGACGGCGCCTACACCATCGCCTCGCGCTCCCGGGGCACGCCCCGGGTTGCCAACCGACTGCTGAAGCGGGTCCGGGACTTCGCCCAGGTCAAGGGCTCCGGGGTGATCGGGGCCGAGGTCGCGATCGGCGCCCTCGAGATGCTCGAGGTCGACGCCGGTGGCCTCGACCGCAGCGACCGCGCCCTGCTCGACACCGTCGCCACCAAGTTCGCCGGCGGCCCGGTTGGGCTCTCGACCCTGGCGATCGCGATCGGCGAGGAGCAGGACACGATCGAGGACGTGCTCGAGCCGTACCTGCTCCAGCAGGGCCTGCTGAAGCGGACCCCACGCGGGCGGGTGCTGACCCAGAGGGCCTACGACCACCTCGGCCTGCAGGCGCCGGAGGGCGCCGCGAGCCTCTTCTAGCCGCGCGCTTGTAGCCTGTCGAATATGCCGTTTTTCATCTGCCCGAACTGCGGGCACCGGGAGGCAAGCAGCGAGCGCACCGCGGGTTTCAGCTCGCGCCCGAAGGGCTGCTCCAAATGCGGCTTCGGCTTTGTGTTCGAATTACTCGACGATTATTATCCGGCTCCGAATGCAGCCTTCTTCGTGTGCGACAAGCAGGAACGCGTGATCGACGCCGGCAAAGGCAGCTTCGAGCTGACCGGTCTGACCGATGAGGACGTGATCGGGAGGCCGGTGCGCGAGGTCCTCGGCCTCGACTGGATCGACGCCGGCGACGGCGACGAGAGCTCCGACGCCAACGGCGACGGCGTCACCGACCCGATCGAGACCTCGCTGGAGTGGGGGGTGCGCTCGCTCGGCAAGCGCGTCTCCGTCAACGCCGAGGGTGACCTGCCCGCGAAGGCCGTGGCCGACGTCTTCCCCGCCTACGACGACGATGGCGGGCTGTTGCTCGTGCTCACCCCAGAGGGCTAGACGATGGGCAACCGGCGCCGCTACCTGTTTGTCCTGCTCTTCGTCCTCGGTCTGGTCGTCGCCTCCGGCCTGGTCATCGCCAACACGACCACCAAGCTCGGGCTCGACCTCCAGGGCGGCCTCGAGCTCGTCTACCAGGGGCAGCCGACCGGCACCGCGACCTCGGTCAGCGGCGAAGACATCGACAACTCGATCTCGATCATCGAAGAGCGGATCAACAAGCTCGGCGTCTCCGAGCCGGAAGTCGCGCGCCTCGGCACGGACGAGATCACCGTCTCCCTGCCCGGCATCACCGACGCCAACCGCGCGGCCGAACAGGTCGGCACGACCGCGCAGCTCTACTTCTTCGACTGGGAGCCGAACCTGCTCGGGCCCGAGCGCGTGATCGGTGGCAGGCCGGGGCAGCAACCGCCGCCCGGGCCGTTGAAAGCCTCCGAAAAACGCTGGACCGAAGCCGGTCGCAACGCCAAAAGCGCCGACAACCAACAGCTGATCTTCGCCGGTGCCTACCCGACTGCTTACGAAGCCGCCCAGCTCGCCGCCGAACAGGAACCGGACACCAAGTGCGAGAACTGCACGGTCGCGAAACCGCGCTACTACCTCTTTGCCAAGCAGGAGCCGCACGAACTGCTCGCCGGTCCGGAGCTGAACAAGAAGGACCTCTACGTCAGCCCGACCGGCAAGAAACTGCCGAAGGACGGGATCGTGATCAAAATTCCCGCCGGCACGATTCTCGTCTCCGAATACCCGACCGACGAATCGGGCACGGTCGACAAGACCGCCAAGCCCGGTTGGTTCGCGCTGCGCGACAACCCGGCCCTCTCCGGGACCGACATCACCAACCCGAAGCAGGAATACGGGGAAAGCAACCAGCCGAACGTCAGCTTCGGCTTCACTGACAAGGGTCGCGACTCCTTCCAGGAAATCACCCGTCAGATCGCCCAGCGCGGCCAGGCCCAGGCGATCGGCCCGGTCAATGCCGAACAGGCGGCGGCGCTCTCCGGTCACTTCGCGGTCGTGCTCGACAACGAAGTCAAGACCCGGCCGATCATCAACTTCGCCGAAAACCCGGACGGGATCGACGGCCGCCAGGGCGCCCAGATCTCCGGCGGCTTCCAGAACGTCGGCGAGGCTCAGGAACTGGCGACGACCCTGCAGATCGGCGCCCTGCCGATCAGCCTCAAACTGATCAGCGAGACCCAGGTCTCGGCCACGCTCGGCACCCAGGCCCTCCACGACGGCGTCAAGGCCGGGATCATCGGTCTCGCCCTCGTCGTCCTCTTCCTGCTCCTCTACTACCGCTTCCTCGGCTTGATCGCCTCGATCGCGCTGGCCGCCTACGGCGTGATCTTCTTCGCCCTGATCAACCTGATCCCGATCACCCTGACCCTGCCGGGGATCGCGGGGCTGGTGCTGACGATCGGGGTCGCGGCCGACTCGAACATCGTCATCTTCGAGCGAATAAAGGAGGAGGTGCGGGCCGGTCGCTCGATGTCGAGCGCGATCAGCGCCGGCTACAAACGCGGGATCAGCACGATCATCGACGCCAACGTTGTCACCCTGCTGACCGCCTTCATCCTCTTCGTGCTCGCGACCTCGGGCGTCAAAGGCTTCGCTTTCACCCTCGGGGTCGGCACGATCGTCTCGCTGCTGACCGCGGTCGTCTTCACCCAGGCCCTGCTCGGCTCGATGAGTCGCACGCGCCTGCTGCGCTCGCCCGCGGCGCTCGGCGCCTCCGGCCAGGGCCGCCGCTGGCACTTCGACTTCATGGGGGCGAGCCGCTGGTTCTTCTCGATCTCCGGCGTGATCCTCCTCGTCGGCGCCCTCGCCCTGGCGACCAAGCAGCTCAACTTCGGCATCGACTTCGAGTCCGGCACGCGGATCACCGCCGCCCTGGTCAAGCCGACGGACGAGGAAGGGGTGCGCGAAGCCCTCGACTCGGTCGGGATCAGCGGCGAGGAGGTCCAGCAGGTGACCGACCCGAACTTCGGCGCCAACGTCTTCCAGGTCCAGTCGCACCAGCTGCGCCCGGGTGAGGTGAAACAGGCCGAGCAGGTGCTCGGCTCCGAATTCGGCGTGGTCGCCGACGGCTTCGACAGCACCAGCGTCGGGCCGACCTTCGGGCAGCAGGTTGCGAACAGCGCCCTCAAGGCGCTGATCTTCTCGCTGCTGGTGATCTGCGGCTACGTCGCTCTGCGCTTCGACCCGAAGTTCGCGGTGCCGGTCCTGATCGCGATCTTCCACGACATCCTGATCACCGCCGGTGTCTACTCGTTGACGGGAAAAGAGGTGAGCAGCGGGACCGTCGCCGCCTTCCTCACCATCTTGGGCTACTCGATCTACGACACGATCATCGTCTTCGACCGGATCCGGGAGAACGTCCCGCGGATGCCGCGGGCTGCCTTCTCGCAGATCGTCAACCGCTCGATGAGCGAGGTCCTGACGCGGTCTCTGGCGACCAGCTTCTCGACCATGCTGGCCGTCACTTCGCTGCTGATCTTCGGCGGGGCCACCCTGCAGGACTTCGCCTTCGCGATGCTGGTCGGGATCGCCTCCGGCACCTACTCCTCAATCTTCATCGCCTCGCCGGTCTTGACCGCCTGGAAGGAACGTGAGCCCGGCTTCGTGCGCCGCCGCCTGCGGATCGCCGAGGCCGAGGGCGGCGTCCCCGCCTACGCCGACGACATCCTCTCGGCCGACCTCTCCAGCGATGACGAGCGCGAAGCGGAGATGTCCGCCGCGACCGGCGGTCAGCCCGAGGCTCAGCCCCAGGCGGGTGCTGTGGCCACGGCCGAGCGTTCGACCGAGCGCCCTCCGGCCGGCAACGGGGCGGACCCGGCGACCAACGGCGAGGCCGACGCGGCTTCGGCGGAGCGGCGCCAGCGCAACGCTGAGCGCAAGGCTCGCCGCCAGGCTCGACGCAAACACGGGAGGAAGCGCTGATGGCACTGCTCGTCTGGTTCACGATGGGGATCGCCCTCTGGCACTTCACCGTCTTCCTGCCCGACCACTTCTGGCAGGGGATCGTCGGCGCCTTCGTCGGCTCGGTGATCGGCGCGATCCTCTTCGGCCTGATCGTCGAGCTGATCAGCGGCAAGGGCCTCGGCGACACCGATCTGGCGACGGCGCTGACCGCGATTCCCGGCACCGCGATCGGCCTCGCGGTCGTCTACGCGATCGGCCTGCGCTCCGAGCAGCAGCTCGACTAGCTCTTTTCCGCCCCATTTTCGGCACCTTTGCGGCGGTTTTGACGCCGCTGTCGTTCCTAGCCTGGTTGTGTGCCGGAAACCCTGAAGACCTTCGCCGCCAAGCCCTACGACTACGCCGACGTTCGCGCGGTCGCCGACGGTCTCAGCCTCAGCGAGCCCGTCGCCGTAACCCTGGTCCGCCGCGGCTACCGCACGCCCGAACTGGCCCGGACCTTCCTCGCCGCCGACGAGTCGCATCCGCCCTCCGCTTTCGATTCGATGGAGGCGATCGTCACCCAGGTCCTGGCTGTCATCGCCGCCGGCCGGCGGATCACCGTCCATGGCGACTTCGACGTCGACGGCGTCTGCGCCACCACGATCATGGTCTCGGCCCTGCGTTCCCTGGGCGCCGAGTGCGACTGGCTGATCCCGGACCGGATTGGCGACGGCTACGGCGTCTCCGCCGCCAACGTCGAGAAGCTCGCGAAGCGGGGGACGAAGCTGTTGATCACCGTGGACTGCGGAGTAACGGCGGTCGAGGAGGTCGCGCTGGCCCGACAGCTTGGGATCGAGACGATTGTCACCGATCATCATCAAGCGGGCGGCCAACTGCCGGATTGTCCGATCCTGCACCCGGAAATCAGCCGCTACCCGTTCGTTTCGCTGTGTGGGACGGCAGTGGCCTGGAAGCTTGCTTGTGCGTTGCGGGAGGCGTCGGGGACGGGGTCCCCCGGCGCGCTGTCGCGCGGAGTTCCGGGGGACCCCGTCCCCGACGCCTCCCATGAGGACGAAGCGGATCTCGATCTCGTCGCGCTGGCGACGGTCGCGGATGTGGTGCCGTTGGTGGGGGAGAACAGGGCGCTGGTGAAGCGTGGATTGGCGGAGATGCGGCGGGTCCGGCGGATCGGGTTGCGGGCGCTGATCGAAGCGGCCAAATGCGAGCCGACGCGGATTGACGAGGGGGATCTCGCCTTCCGGCTGGCGCCGAGGATCAACGCAGCGGGGCGTCTGTACAGGGCCGATGCCGGGGTGGAGCTGCTGCTGACGGAAGACGAGGCGCGGGCTGAGGAGATCGCGGCGGAGCTGGGGCGGGCGAACTCGGAGCGGCGGGCGCGGGAGCGGGAGGTGGACACGGCCGCCGAGGCGGCGCGGCGGGAGCTGCCGGAGCACCTGCGCGAGGGGATGGGGCTGGTGCTGGCGGGTGAGGACTGGCATCCCGGCGTGGTCGGGATCGTCGCCTCGCGCCTGGTCGAGCGTCACCACCGCCCGGTCGTGGTCGTCTCGCTGGACGGGGAAGGCGGCGGGCGGGGGAGCGGGCGCAGCATCCCGGGCTTCGACCTGCACGCGGCCCTGGGGGCCTGCGCCGAGCACCTCGAGAGCTTTGGCGGGCACCGGGCGGCGGCCGGGCTCTCGCTGCGGGCCGAGAACCTCGATGCCTTCCGGGAGGCCTTCGCCGTCCACGCGGCCTCGGTGCTGGGCCCCGATGACCTGCGGCGCACCGAGCGGATCGACGCGATGGTCGGCGGCGTCGGCCTCGGCCTCGAGCTGGCGGAGGAGCTGGGACGGCTCGCCCCCTTCGGCATGGGCAACCCCGGCGTGCGGTTGATGGTTCCCTCCGCCCGGGTCAGCGACGTGCGGACGATGGGGGAGGGCAAGCACGCCCGCTTCAGCCTCCACAGCGGTGCCCACCGCGCCCTCGGGGTCGCCTTCGGCCGCTCGAGCCTGGGCGTCGAGGACGACGACCCCGTCGACGCCGCGGTCCGGCTCGAGGTCAACCACTGGAACGGCTCGGTCGAGCCCCGCGTCGTCCTCAACGAGCTCTACCCCTTGGAGGGCGACGTCGCCGCCGACGAGGCGGTCCCCCTGCACGTCTGCGACTGCGGCGAGGCGGAGTGGTGGGCGCGCTTCGAAGCCGAGCGCACCCGCGATCTCGGTGCCGCCGAGGCCGGTGCCTGGTCGAGCTTGTCGCGCCTGTCGTCGCAAGCCCGGCCAGGCGATCGCGAGCGCGTCGTGCTCCGCGGCGACGCCTCGCCCACGGTGACGATCGCCGAGCTGGTCTCCAGCGGCGCCGGGGTGCTGGCGGTCTGCGCCGACGCCTCGCGGCGAGCGGCGCTGGCGAGCGGCGCTACCGGCCTCGCCCGCTTCAACGGCGGCGCCGCCCGGGTCGCCTGTCATCGCTGCGGCGGCGACGCCGTCCTCGCTCTCGCCTCTCGCGCCGGAGGCGGCCTGGCCCTGACCGACTACGAGGCGCTCGGCCATGCTCCGAGCCTGGCCGGGGAGTTCTAGCACGTCGTCCTGATCGACCCGCCTCGCGGCGGCGGCGACGGGGCCCGGGCCGGTCGCCTCCCTGCCGGCGCCGCTGCCGGTTTCCTGCATCCGCTCTGGAGCGCGGCCGAGGTCGAGTTCTGTGGGGCGTCCCTGGCCGAGCAGCTGGCCGCGCGCGCCACCGTCGCCACCGTCTTCCGGGCCCTGCGGGAGGCGGGCGGGGCGACGGGCGCGACGCTGCGCCAGGCCCTCGCCGGCCCCGGCTCGCACCCGCTCGGCCCCGAGGCCGCCGGTCGCTGCTTCCGCGTGCTCTCCGAGCTGGGGCTGGTCTCCGGCGAGCCCAGCGGCGGCGCGGGCGTCGTCGGGGTCGTATCCTCAGGAGGGACGGATCTGGAGCGCTCGCCCGCGTTCCGCGCCTACAGAGCAGATCACGCGGAGGCACAGACATACCTAGAAAGACCCAAGCAGCCGTAGAGCACTCCGAGCTCCTCGCCGACCTCTTCGCCGTGGTCGAGGAGTTCGACGCGCCGGTGGGCGAAAACGGCAGTGGCAACGGCGCCGGTGGGACGGCGGTGGCGGTGGCGAGAATCGACCGCGCCGCGCTCGAGCGGGCCTTCGACTTCGCCTGCGAGCGCCATGCCGACCAGATGCGCTACTCGGGAGACGAGTTCATCACCCACCCGGTCGGGGTCGCCCAGGTCTGTGCCGGGATGCGGCTCGACACCGAGACGCTCTGCGCGGCGCTGCTGCACGACACCGTCGAGGACACCAGTGCCAGCCTCGACGACGTCCGCGAGGAATTCGGCGAGGAGATCGCCCAGCTGGTCGACGGCGTCACCAAGCTGACCGGGATGTCGTTCGAGAGCCGCGACGAGCGCCAGGCCGAGAACTACCGCAAGATGATGGTGGCGATGGCCACCGACGTCAGGGTGATCCTGATCAAGCTGGCCGACCGCCTCCACAACATGCGCACGCTCGGTGCCCTGCCGAAGCAGAAGCAGATGTCGAAGTCGCATGAGACGCTGGAGATCTACGCCCCGCTCGCCCACCGCCTCGGGATCCACGCGATCAAGTGGGAGCTGGAGGACCTCGCCTTCGCCACCCTGCACCCGCGCAAGTACGCCGAAATCAAGCAGCTGGTCGCCCAGCAGCGGGACGAGCGCGAGAGCTACGTCACCGACGCCGGCGAGTTCCTCTCCGAGGAGCTGGAGCAGGTCGGGATCGAGGCCCAGATCTCCGGCCGGGCCAAGCACTTCTACTCGATCTACACGAAGATGGCGAAGAAGGGCCGCGAGTTCAACGAGATCTTCGACCTCACGGCGATGCGGGTGATCGTCGGCTCGGTCAAAGACTGCTACGGCGCGATCGGGGTCATCCACTCGCTCTGGAAGCCGCTGCCCGGGCGCTTCAAGGACTTCGTGGCGATGCCCAAGGCCAACATGTACCAGGCCCTGCACACGACCGTGATCGGCCCCGAGGGCAAGCCCCTGGAGATCCAGATCCGGACCGAGGAGATGCACAAGCTGGCCGAGTACGGGATCGCCGCCCACGTCGCCTACAAAGAGGGCGGCGGCAACGATCCGCAGCGGGAGAAGATGACCTGGCTGCGGCAGCTGGTCGAGGCCGAGGGCGAACAGGACCCGGCCGAGTTCCTCGAGTCGCTCAAGGTCGACCTCTTCGAGGACGAGGTCTTCGTCTTCACCCCGAAGGGCGAAGTCAAGAACCTCTCGGCCGGCTCGACCCCGCTCGACTTCGCCTACGCCGTCCACACCGACGTCGGCCACCGCACCGTCGGCGCCAAGGTCAACGGCAACATCGTGCCGCTCCACTACCAGCTGAAGTCGGGCGACATCGTCGAGGTGCTGACCGCGAAGCAGAACCGCGGCCCCTCGCGCGACTGGCTGAAACTGGTGCGGACCAGCCGCGCCCGCAACAAGATCCGCGCCTTCTTCAAAGAGGAAGGCCGCGAGGACGCCGAGCGCAAGGGCCGCGAGGGGCTCGACGAAGCGCTGCGCACGCGCGGCATCCCGATGCAGAAGATCGCCGGCTCGGCCCTGCTGGCGGACGTCTTCCGCGAGATGGGCTACCGCAAAGGCACCGACTTCTACATCGCCCTCGGCCAGGGCAAGGTCTCGACCAAAACGGTCGCCAACAAGCTGATGCAGCGGCTCAAAGCCGGCGACGCGGTCGAGGAGCACCCGGCGGCCCCGGTCCGCGGCCGCGACGACCAGGCCCGCCGCACCAAGGACGCGTCCAACTACGGGATCTCGGTCAAGGGGGCCGGCAACGTCGCGGTGCGGCTGGCCAAGTGCTGCCGCCCGGTGCCCGGCGACGAGATCGCCGGCTACGTCTCGCTCGGCCGCGGGATCACCATCCACCGCGCCGACTGCAAGAACGTGAAGGCGCTGAAAAAGTCGCCCGAACGCTTCGTCGAGGTCGGCTGGGAAGGCGAAAACGAAGCCTCATACCGGGTCGAGCTGCAGATCGACGCCTACGATCGCACCCGCCTGCTCGAGGACCTCTCGCGCACCTTCTCCGAGGCCGGCATCAACATCATCGGCGCCTCCTGCACGACCAACCACCCGATGGTGAAAAACAAGTTCGTGGTCGAAGTGGGAGACACCGAGCAGCTGAAGCAGTGCATCTCCCGCCTCCGCAACGTCGAGTCGGTCTTCGACGCCTATCGGATAACCCCGGCCGCCTGATCGACGGCGCCGCGGACGGGGAGGGACAGTGACTCTGACCGTCGCCGTAACCGGACCCACCGGGGAGATCGGGCTGCCGTTGCTGGCCGAGCTCGAGCGCGACCCGGCGGTCGCCGCCGTGCGGGGGATGGCGCGGCGGCCGTTCGACCCGAGCGGGGAGGGGTGGGAGAAGGTCTCCTACCGCCGCGGCGACATCCTCGACCGGGGCTCGCTGGCGGCGCTGTTCGACGGCGCCGACGTCGCGGTCCACCTCGCCTTCGCGATCTTCGGCGACCGCCAGGAGAGCCGCCGCATCAACCTCGAGGGCAGCCGCAACGCCTTCGAAGCGGCGATCGACGCCGGGGTCGAGCGGCTCGTCTACGCCTCCTCGGTCGCCGCCTACGGCTTCCACTCCGAAAATCCACAGCCGCTCACCGAGGACGTTCCCGCCCGCGGCAGCGAGAGCTTCTACTACTCGGCCCAGAAGGCCGAGCTGGAGGCGGCGCTGGGCGGCCTTCTCGTCGGCAGCGAGGTCGACGCCTACGTGTTCCGGCCCTGCATCGTCGCCGGGCCGCGGGCGCCGATGCTGATCGAGAAGGTGGTCGCCGGCGCCCGCCTCGGCGATCCGCTGCCGGCGCTGCGCCGCGGGCTCGGCCGCCTGCCGCTGGCACGCCCGGTGCTGCCCGACCCCGGCGTTCCGATCCAGTTGGTTCACCACGACGACGTCGCCCGGGCGCTGGCGGCGGCGATCGCCGGCAGGGGGGAGCCCGGTGCCTACAACCTGGCCGGCGCGGGCGAGATCGGCATCGGCGACATCGCCCGCGCGCTCGGTTGGCGCACCGTGCCCGTGCCGGCACCGGCGGCGGGCCTGAGTGCCGCCCTGGCCGGGCGCCTCTCCTTCCTGACGCCGCAGCTGGAGTGGGCGGCGGCGCTGCGGGTCCCGGTGCTGATGGACACGGCGAAGGCGCGGCGGGAGCTGGGCTGGGAACCCGTCTTCGACGCCTGGGAGACTTTGATCCAGACTGCGGTGTCCGCCCGCGAAGAGGGTTTGCTTAGTTAGCCGTCATACTAAATAATGCTTGTGGACTCGCACCAATAGGCAGGTAGTACGAATTTCACCCGTTAGGGCACTAATGCTTTGGGTAGGAGGATGTCGATGAAAGCGAAGATGCCGGCACCAGTCACCACCACCAGGCCCAGTCGCGATCGCAGCCGTCCCCGTCGCGCCGTCTCCGTAGGTCTCAGCCAGCTGGCATTCGACGCTCTGGCCGGCGACAACGGCGCCGGAGCGGCCCCTGGCAGGCTCCAGAGCGCCGTTCGCTGCTATCTGGGAGACCGGGGCGCAAATCAGGCCGCATGGCCTTACCCGGCGTTCCTGCGCGGCAGCAGACCGCAGGTTGACGTCCAGCTCGAGCTCGACGTCAAGGACGACCTCTGGCACTCGTTCGAGGCCGAGGCCAGCAGGCAGGACGTCTCCCCCCAGCAGCTGCTCGAGCACGCCGCCTTCTACTTCGTCGCCGAGCTGGACGCGGGGCGGATCACCCAGCGCATCCTCGACGACCTCGAGGCGACCGAAGCCTAAGCGGCCGAGTGCGCCGCCACGACCGGCGCGGCGTCGAGCTCGATCAGGCTGGCGCGCAGGGAGCGCCTGCCCCGGTGGTGAAGGCCGTGCACCGAGCTCTCGGTCTTGTCGAGGGTGCCGGCGATCTCCACCGGCGAGAGGCCGACGATGTGACGCAGGACCAGCACCTCGCGCTGATCCTCGGGCAGCTCTTCCAAGGCTTGGCGCAGGGCGCGACCGCGATCGAGGCCGGTCTGGGCGCTGCCGGTGTCGGCGAGCCGGATCTCCTCGGTCGGGATCGCCCGTTTGGCGCGCAGATGGTCGAGTGCGGCGTTGCGGGCCACCCGCAGGATCCAGGCGTCGAAGGGAACCTCACGCTGCTCGTACTTCTGGATCGCTTTCATCAGCTTGGCGAAGACGTTCTGGGTGATGTCTTCGGCCTCGTGGTGGTCGCGGATGAAGCCGGTCACGTAACGGAGGACGTCGTCCGCGTAGCGGACATACAGATAGTGCAACCCCTCCGTATCGCCTGACTTGGCTCGCGCCACGGCGTCCCGAGTGAGTTTGCTGCCGGCCCCTTGAGCTCCTTGGCTGTCGGGCTTGCTGCTCATCTGTAAATCCCCCGCATGCTCACCGCATGCATCCACAACTGGTTTCCAAGTTTGTCTTTATTCATCATGAGACTCGGTCGGAACTCCATCCGGGTAAAAGCTTGGGGAAAGACTTGGATAAGAAATCCCTCCCAAAATGGGGGGTTCCGACTTGATGCTCAGCAGCATCTAGGAGAGGCTGCCCGCGAGGCAGAGGATTAAGGACGATCGACCTAGTTGTCAATGCCCAATATTTGTCCAAATTTCATTCTCAGGCTTAAGGCCCTGCAATTGCACAACTAATTCGCGGGGATTTGCACAGGTATTGGGGAGACTGAAGTTAGGAGGAATCGGCGTATGCCGGTGAAAACCTTGGCCACCCCCGGGGAGTTCATAGGGAAGAGATGAGAGTCGCACTCGGAAAATTTGCCTGCTCTGGGATCGAAGCCCACCTGGGCGAGGACATCCCGGACGGGGTGCGGAAGGCCCTCTTCCACTACACCCGCAAGCTCAAGGCCGGACGCCGGCCGATCGCGCCACCGCGCTTCCTGGACGACCAGGAGGCGCCGGAGGCCCAGGTCTCCTTCGACCTGGCCGTCGACCCTGAGACCGAGGCGGTGCTCGAGCGGGAGGCGCTGCGGCAGCGCACGACGACGAGTCGGCTCGTCTCGCACACGGTTCTGGTCTACCTGGCCGAGCTCGAGTTCCTGGGCGTCGCTCCGCGCGCCGGCGTCGGCCAGGCGTAGCTCCCCGACCTCAGGCCGGGGAGCTCCTGTCCAGCGCGAGTAGACGCGTCGCCGTCAGGCGTCGCTGGGACCCGCGGCGAGGGTCTGTCGGCCGGCGGCCAGGACCTCGTCGACGGGCGGCACGGCAACCGGTTCGCCCTGGTTGGCCAGCGAGTGCTCGAGGGCCTCGAGGCCGAGCACGATCTCCAGCCCCAGGCGCGAGTTGGAGACCGGCGTGCTGCCGGTGTGGATCGCCGCGGCGAAGTCCTGGAGCTCCTGGCTGAGCGGCTCCAGCGCCTGGATCCGCGGCGCGACCATGTCGCCGCTGCGGTAGGTGAGGCGGTACTCGCCGAAGTTGGCCGGCGGCTCGGAGAAGTCGAGCCCGCGGTCGTAGATCCGGACCGAGTCGTCGGCGGCGGTGTCCTCGTACTGGACCATGCGCCGGCTGCCGACGACGACCATCTGACGCACCTTGCGCGGGGCCAGCCAGGAGAGCTGGACGTTGGCCTGGGTGCCGCCCTCGAAGCGCAGGGTGAGGAAGGCGGTCTCGTGGACGCCCTCCTGGAAGACGCTGCGGCCGGTGGCCGAGACCTCGACCAGGGGTCGGCCGAGCCAGTGCAGCAGAACCGAGAGGTCGTGCGGCGCCAGGTCGAGGATGACCCCGTCCTGCTGGTAGAGGCCGAGGTTCATCCGCGAGGAGGTGACGAAGTAGATCTCGCCGAGCTCGTCGGTCTGGATCAGCTCGCGGACCTTGTTGACCGAGGGGCTGTAGACGAAGGTGTGGCCGGGCATCATCACCAGGCCGAGCTCGTCCGCGAGGGCCACCAGTTTCGCCGCCTCCTCGGAGGTGCGGGCCAGGGGCTTCTCGACCAGGACGTGCTTGCCGGCCTCAAGGGCACGGCGCACGAGGTTGTAGTGGGTGTGCGGCGGGGTCGCGATCGCGACGGCTTCGATCCGCGGGTCGGCGAGGGCGGCGTCGTAGTCGCTCTCCACCCAGACGCCGGGATGGCGGCGGCGGAAGTCTTCGGCGCGGCCTTCGTCCTTCTCACAGAGGCCCATGAGGCGGAACTCCGGCCGCTCGACCACGTTGCGGACGATGTTCGGGCCCCAGTAGCCGTATCCGACGACCATGGTGCCTATTGCTCCTGATGGGTTCACGCTGCTCCCTTTCTAGTGAGGACGATCCACGGGGTCTTGACAAGAATTGAGAGGTCGAGGCCGAGCGAGCGCCGTTCGGCGTACTCGATGTCGAGCCGGACCATTTCCTCGTAAGTGCGTTCGCTGCGGCCGCTGACCTGCCAGTAGCCGGTCAGGCCGGGCTTGACGTTGAAGCGCTCCAGGTACCAGGTCGGGTACTCGGCGACCTCGTAGGGGATCGCTGGGCGCGGGCCGACCAGGGTCATGTGACCGAAGACGACGTTGAAGAGCTGCGGCAGCTCGTCCAGGCTCCATTTGCGGATCCAGCGCCCGACCGGGGTGATGCGGTTGTCGACCGCGAGCTTGTAGAGGTCCTTGCGGCCGTCGTCGGAATCCTGTTTGCCCTCATCTCCACCCTTGATCAAGGCGGTCACGTATTCCTGGTGCCCGCGCGGGTCGGCGTCGAGCCGCATGCTGCGGAACTTGTAGAGGGTGAACTCGCGCTCGTGGAAGCCGACCCGGCGCTGGCGGAAGAGGGCCGACCCGCGGCTGTCGAGGCGGACGGCGACGGCGACGGCGAGCAGCACCGGCGAGAGCAAAACGATGGTCGCGCCGGCGACGACGACGTCGAAGAGCCGGCGCAGCACCGCGCCCCAGCGCGATTCGCCGTCGACCCTGGTTGCTGCCTGGCTGCGGGTTAGTCCGTGTGCCTCCATCCACTGAAGACAACGACCGGGTACCGGGAACACTTGCGTCGCCGCAGCCGTGGAGAGGCTGAAAAAGGGCGGGTCTTCATAAGGGCGGCAAAAATTTCCTCGCCGCGCAAAGACACGGGCGGTTCGTGCGTTGATTGAACATGGCAGCTCGAATCGTCTCCATCATCGGCTCCCGGCCTGAGATCGTCCAGGCGGCGCCGCTCTCGCTCGCCTACTCCAGCTGCGTCGAGGAGATCCTCGTCCACACCGGGCAGCACTACGACCCGGGGATGTCGGATCTGCAGATCGCCGACCTGCGGCTGCCGCTGCCCGAGTTCAACCTCGGCGTCGGCTCGCTGCCACTGGAGAAGGGCGTCGAGGTCGCCGAAGAGCGGATCGCCCGGGTGATCGAGAGCACCCGTCCGGACGCGGTCCTGGTCCGCGGCGACACCAGCGCCACGATCGCCGGCGCCCGCGCCGCCGTCGCCGCCGGGGTGCCGCTGCTCCATGTCGAGGCCGGCCTGCGCAGCTACCGGCAGGACATGCCGGAGGAGCACAACCGGATCGAGACCGACGGTCTCTCCGACCTTCTCTTCGCCCCGTGCGAGCACGCCCGCGACACCCTCCTCGAGGAGGGTGTGCAGGGCGTGGTCCACGTCACTGGCGACGTCCTCGCCGATGTCCTCCTCGCCACCCAGGCGCGCCTGCCCGAGGGCGGGGAGGAGGGCGAGTACGTTCTCGCCACCGCCCACCGCAACTACAACACCGACTCGCCCGAGCGGCTCGGCGCCGTCCTCGACTGCCTGCGCGCGGCCGAGCGCCGGGTGATCTTCCCGATGCATCCGCGGACCCGCAAGAGCGTCGAGACCTGGAACCTGGAGCTGCCCGCCAACGTCGAGGTCCGCGATCCGCTCACCTACACCGAGATGCTGGTGCTCGAGCGCGGTGCCGCCGCGATCGCCACCGACTCCGGCGGGGTCCAGCGCGAGGCTTATCTGTGGGGGGTGCCGTGCATCACGATGCGCGAGGAGACCGAGTGGATCGAGACGGTCTCGACCGGCTGGAACACGCTGGTCGGAGTCGACGCCGAGAAGTTCGGCGAGGCCCTCGCGAAGCCGCTGCCGAGCGAGCGCCCGCCGATCTTCGGCGACGGCCACGCCGCCGAGCGGATCGCCGAGCTGACCGTCTCGCACCTCGACCGGGTGCTGGAGAAGTCCGGTGTCTGAGCAGCTGCGCATCGGCGTCGTCGGCTGCGGCCGCATGGGCGGGTTCCACATCCGCAACTACACCCAGCTCGACTGCGCCCAGCTGGTCGCCGTCGCCGATCCCAGCGAGGAGTCGCGGCGCCGCGCGCTCGGCGACAGCCGGGTCGCCGAGTACGACAGCTGGCGCGACATGATCGAGTTCGGCGCCGCCGAGCTCGACGCGGTCTCGATCGCCTGCCCTTCCGAGTTCCACGCCGAGGTCGCGCTCGAGGCGCTCGCGGCCGGCCTGCACGTCCTGGTCGAGAAGCCGATCGCGACGACGCTGCCGGACGCGCTGCGGATGCGCGGCGCCGCCTTCGAGGCCGGGCGCAAGCTGATGGTTGGCCACGTCGAGCGCTTCAACCCGGCGGTCGAGAAGCTGCGCGAGCTGGTCGCCGACGGCCGCCTCGGCACCGTCTACCGGGCCCACACGACCCGGGTCGGGCCGCTGCCGACGCGGATCCAGGACACCGGCGTCGCGATCGACCTCGCCACCCACGACCTCGACGTCATGCAGCACGTGCTCGACAGCTCGATCCACGAGATCTACGCCGACGGCGGCCGCTTCCTGCACGATTCCCAGGAGGACCTGCTGACCTGCCTCGCCCGCTTCGGCGAGAAGGGCGAGGCGCCGACGCTGGGCCTGCTCGACGTCAACTGGCTGACTCCGGAGAAGAAGCGCGAGATCGCCCTGATCGGCGAGAACGGGCTGCTGCGGGCGAGCTACATCACCCAGGACGTCTGGTTCGTCGAGTCGACGACCGCGCCCCTGCAATGGGACGGCCTCTCGATGCTGCGCGGCGACGGCGAGGGGGCGGCGGTGCGCTTCTCGCTCGCCAAGGCCGAGCCGCTGCGGGCCGAGCTCGAAGCCTTCTGCCGCTGCGTGCTGGACGACACCCCGGAGCCGGTCAGCGCCCACGACGGCGTCAAGGCCCTGGCCGCGGCGCTCGCCGTGCGCGAGTCGGCCGCCGTCCGTCGCCCGGTCGAGCTGCTCGACATCCCCATTCCCCGCCGCCTGGAGGTCTTCGCGTGATCCGCTTCGTCATTCCGGCCTACAACGAGGCCGAAAACATCCCCCGCCTGCTGGCCGACCTGGCGCCGGTCGCCCGCGAGCTCGGCGCCCGCGTGATCATCGTCGACGACGGCTCCACCGACGGCACCGGCGACGTGATCCGCGAACACGCCCAGGACATGCACCTGGCCGTGGTGACCCATACGGTCAACCGCGGGCTCGGGACGGCGATCAACACCGGCATCCGCTCGGCCCTGAAGGAGTCCTCCGACGACGACGCGATCGTCACCCTCGAGGCCGACACCACCTCCGACCTCTCCGACCTGCCGCGCATGCTCGAGCTCTTCGACCGGGGCACCGACATCGTCCTCGCTTCGGTCTACGCGCCGGGCGGCGAGATCATCGGCGTCGCCGGCTGGCGCCTGGCGGCGAGCAAGGCCGTCTCCAACACCTTCCGCTACATCGGCGGGCTGCGCGACATGCACACGCTCTCCTCGCTGTACCGCGTCTACCGGGCCGGGACGCTGCGCAAGGCCGCCGACACCTACGGCTACCTGCTGGTGCGCGAGCCCGGCTTTGCCGCCAACGTCGAGCTGCTGCTGAAGCTCTACAACGCCGGCGCCAGCGTCGCCGAGGTGCCGACGACGAACGACTGGCGGACCCGCAAAGGCGTCTCGAAGATGCAGCTGAAACCGACCGTGCTCGCCTACTTCCGGGTGATGGCGGCCCAGGTGGTCGGCCGCATCCAGCCGCCCCCGGTCTCGCCGCTGGCCGAGGCGACGGCGCCGCTGGCGCTGCCCGAGCCCGCCGCCGCGACCGCGACCGAACCGCCTGCGGCGAACGGCCGCGAGCCCGTCGCCCAGACCTGATGAGCCCGCAGCCGCCCCGGATCGGCGTCGTCGGCGGCGGCGTCCTCGGCACCTCGCTCGCCCTGCGCCTGGCGCAGGCGGGCGCCAAGGTGACGGTGATCGAGCGTGGGCCCAGCCTCGGCGGCCTCGCCGGCGCCTTCGACTTCAACGGCCACGAGGTCGACCGCTTCTACCACGTGGTCACCCCGGCCGACCAGCGCATGATCGATATGGCCGGGGAGGTCGGGCTCGGCGACCAGTTGCGCTTCAACCCGGTCGGCGCCGGCTTCTACGCCGACGGCGAGATGCATGACTTCAACGGGGTCGGCGACCTGCTGCGGTTCTCGCCGCTGAGCCCGCCCGCGCGCCTGCGCCTGGGGCTCTTCGTCGCCCAGTGCCAGGTCCGCAGCTCCTACGCCAAGCTCGACCGGATCCCGCTCGAGGACTGGCTGCAGAAAATCTGCGGCAACGAGGTCTGGGAGCGGATCTGGAAACCGCTGCTCGACTCGCGCTTCGACGGCGACCCCTCGGGGCTGCCCGCCACCTACCTCTGGGCCCGCACCCGGCGCATGTCCGGAGCCCGCAACAGCAAGGGCAGCGGCGGCGAGGAGATGGGCCACATCGTCGGCGGCCACCAGCGCCTGATCGACGCGATGGTGGCGCGGGCCGAAGAGCTGGGCGTGGAGACGCTCACCGACGCGCCGGTCAGCGGCCTGGCGATGGCCGACGACGGCTCGATCACCGGCGTCGAGCTCGGCGATCGCACGCTCGAGTTCGACCTCACGATCCCGACCCTGCAGCCGCCGGCCCTGCGCTTCCTACTGCCGGAGCGCCACCAGGGCCTGCTGGAGCCCTATCCCGAGCGCTGGCTCGGCTGCGTCTGCCCGATCGTCAAGGTCAGGCGCTCGCTGCTGCCCTACTACGCGGTCAACATCGTCGAGGAGACGCCGATCACCAGCGCGATCGAGACCACGCAGGTGCTCGGCACCGACCACACCGATGGCCTCCACCTCGTCTACCTGCCCAAATACTGCGCCCCCGACGCCAAGGAGCAGAGCGAGGACGACGAGTCCGTCTACCGCCGCTTCACCGACTACCTGGCCAAGCTCTCGCCGGGCTTCAGCCGCGACGACGTCGTCGACTGGACCGTGCAGCGGGCGAAGCTGGTCGAGCCGGTGCACCGGCTCGGGCCCGACCACGACGTCCGCGTGGCCCCGGTCTGGCCCGGGGTCGAGGGCCTGGCGCTGGCTTCCAACGCTCAGATCTATCCCTATCTGCTGAACGGCGACTCGGTGATGGGCTTCGCCGAAGGAGTCGCCGCCGAAGTCGGCGAGCGGCTGGCACTGGACGCGAAGGCAACGGGTGAAAGTGCGAGAAAAGGACTAGTCGGCACGTTGCATCACTGAGGGCGGCGAAAAACCGGATCCCGGTCCCGCCCTCTGAGATGCCATGTACCAGGTAGAAGCCTCCAAAGCCCTCTTGAAGCCGAGCCTCTGGGCTCGCCACTCCGCACGCCTGAGCGTGCCGCGCAACGTGGTCATGCTGGGGCTGGTCAGCCTCCTGACCGACGTCTCCTCGGAGATGGTCGCGACCGTGCTGCCGCTGTACCTGGTCTTCACGCTCGGCGCCAGCCCGCTCGTCTTCGGCGCCATCGACGGCACCTATCGCGGCGCCGCCGCCCTGGTCCAGGTGGCCAGCGGCTTCGCCTCCGACCGCTTCCGTCGTCCCAAGGAGGTCGCCGGGCTCGGCTACGGGATCTCCGCCGTCGGCAAGGTGGCGCTGGTCGCCGCCGGCAACACGATCGGCGGGATCGGCGCGATCGTCGCTTTCGACCGGGTCGGCAAGGGGATCCGCACCGCGCCGCGCGACGCCCTGATCTCCCTCTCCAGCGCCAAGGAGAACCTGGCGACCTCGTTCGGCGTGCACCGGGCGATGGACAGCGCCGGGGCGATGCTCGGCCCGCTCGTCGCCTTTGGGATCCTCTTCGTCGCTCCGGCCCGCTTCGACGCCGTCTTCGTGGTCAGCACGATGTTCGCCGTCCTCGGCCTGGCCGTCCTCGTCCTCACCGTGCAGGGCCGCCCGCGGCGAGCGCCTAAGCCCGAGACGTCGACGGCGCCCTCGCTGCGCGCCGCCGCCGGACTCGTCCGCGACCCGCGCTTCGGCCTGCTGCTGCTGGCCGCCGTCGGACTCTCGATCGCCAGCGTCTCCGACGCGATGATCTACGTCGGCCTGCAGCGCAAGATCGACTTCGAGCCCGCGGTCTTCCCGCTCCTCTACGTGGTCACCGCGATTGTCTTCATGGGCCTGGCGATCCCCTTCGGCCAGCTCGCCGACCGGGTCGGCAAGGTGCCGGTGCTGTTGGCCGGCTACGCGCTGCTGTTCATCGTCTATGGCCTGCTGCTGATGACCTCGCTCGGCTACGGGATGCTGATCGTCTGCCTGATCGCCCTCGGCGGCTACTTCGCCGCCACCGAAGGGGTGATGACCGCCCTCGCCGGCGCGGTGCTGCCGGAGAAGCTGCAGGCGAGCGGGATCGGGATACTGATCACCGTGGTCAGCATCGGACAGTTCCTCTCCTCGCTCGCCTTCGGCGCGCTCTGGTTCGCGATCGGCCTGCAGAGCGCGGTGCTGATCTTCGCCGCCGCCCTGGCGCTGGCGATCGCGGTGGCGGCGCCGCTGCTGTGGCGGGCGCAGCGGGCCCCCGTGCATGGATAGCCGCAGCAAGAAGATCCTTGCCGTGCTCGTCGTCCTCTGTGTGGTCGGTGGCGGCGCCTATGTCGCGATCGCCGCGCTCGGCCCCAGCCAGACGACCACCGACGCCCGTCCGGAGGCCGGCGCGGTCCTGGCCAAGACCGACCTGATGGTGCGGGCGGTCGACCCCAAGCAGACCAACCTCAACGGGCGCGTCTACGAAATCGACGACGGCAAGGTGCGGCAGGGCTCCGGCGATCTCGCCTGCGAGCGGGTCTACTACGCCGCCGGCCACGGCATCTGCATGGGCGTCGCTCCCTCCGGCGTCGACTACGACGCGACCCTTTTCGACTCGCGCATGCGGCCGGTCCACAAGATCGCGCTGACCGGGCTGCCCTCGCGGGCGCGGGTCTCGGCCGACGGTCGCTACGGGGCGATGACCGTCTTCGTCACCGGCGACTCCTACCTCGAATCCCCGACCGCCTTCTCGACCCGGACGACGATCGTCGACATGGCCAGCGGCAGGCAGATCGGCCAGCTCGAGCAGTTCGCCGTGAGCAAGGACGGCAAGCCCTTCGACGCGGTCGACTTCAACTTCTGGGGGGTCACCTTCGCCAGGGACCCGAACCGCTTCTACGCGACGCTGGGTACCGGCGGCGTGCACTACCTGGTCGAAGGCGACGTCCGCACGAAGTCGATGCGGGTGCTGCGCGAAGGGGTCGAGTGCCCCTCGCTCTCGCCCGACGGCAAGCAGATCGCCTACAAGAGCCGGATCGGGACCGAGCCGCGCTGGCACCTGCGGGTCCTCGACGTGGCCACGCTGGCCGATCACCCGGTGGCCGAGAGCCACTCGATCGACGACCAGGTCGAGTGGCTCGACGATAAGACCCTGGTCTACTCCGACGGCACCAACGTCTACACGGTGCCCGCCGACGGCAGCGGCCAGGCGGGGCTGCTGGTCCGCGACGCGACCTCGCCGGTGCGCCTCGTGGCGCCGGTCGGCTAGGAGCGCGCGAGCAGCGGTTCGAGGCGGTCGCGGCCCTCGCTGAGCAGGCGGCGGGGGAGGGCCAGGGGCTGGGGTCGCGGCGGTCGGACGGCGGTGATGTCGATCTCGTCCTCGCCGCGCAGCTCCAGCTCGACCTCCACTCCCGGGGTCACCGTGACGGGCCCGCCGAGCGGGGCGGGGCGACGGTCGACCAGGAGCTCGGCGGGGACCGGCCCGGTGCCGAACCCGGCCGGCTCGACCAGGAGCTCCTCGACGCCCTCGGGAACCTGAACCCGCGCTCGCCGCGCCAGCGGGCGGACCGCCAGGCTCGATCCCTGGCGGCGGCTCTCGTAGCTGCCGGCGGCGATTTCGCCGAGCGAGCACCAGCGGGTCGGGCCCAGCCGGTCGACGTCGGCGGCGGTCTCGCGGAGGACGTCGAGCCCGTCGCGGAGGTCGTCCTGGTGGCCGTAGAGGATCAGCGGCTGGCCGAGGAAGGCGCGCAGGGCCAGCTCGGCCGGCGAGTGGTTGACGAAGGGGTGGCGGAGGAAGACGGCGAGGCCCTCGGCGCGGTCGGCGGGGCGCCAGCCGGCCAGGGGCCCGGCCGCGGCCGGGCGGGTCAGCCAGGAGAGCGGCTGCGGCGCCAGCCAGGGGAAGGGCCGGGTCATCGTGATCGCCTCGAAGGCGCAGCGCCGCAGGGCTGCCGCGATCGGTCGCGAGCACTCCTCGTGGGGGGGCACCATCACCGGGTCGACGGCGATGCCGTTGCGGGCCGCGAAGGCGGCGCAGCGGCGCCGGGCCTGCGCGGCCAGGGCGATCGCCGCCCGCTCCGACTCGACCGCGCCGAGCTCGGCCCCGTAGTGGTCGTTGCCGTGGACCGAGAGGGAGATCGTGCCGCCGCTCTCGCGCAGCGCCCGCACGGCGCCGGGGTGGGCGAGCCTGCCGTCGAGCGGGACCGTGGCCAGGGAGGCGTGGTAGCCGCGCTCGCGGGCGTCGGCGGCGAGGGCGCCGAGCCTGAGGAAGCCGTAGGAGGGCCAGTGCAGGTTGGGGTCGTCGAAGAGCAGGGCGGCGCGGGGCGCGGGCGGTTGCCAGGCGATCGCGGCGGTGAGCTCGCGCAGGAAGTGGACCAGCGGCAGCAGGGCGGCGCTGCGGCCGTCGCGCAGACGTTCCCGCAGGGCCTCGTCGGCGCCGAGCTCGGCGGGGCCCATCAGTGCGGTGCACAGTCGATCCGCTCGGGCCCAGGTCGGCCTGCCGTCGCACTCGGCGAGGACGTCGGCGCGACCGTCGAGCGCGGCGGCTGGGCCGGTCGCAAGCGCCCGCCCCAGCCATCGGTCGTCGAGCGCGGCCCCGCGCAGCGGACGGGCGAGGTCGGGCGAGTCGGCAATCCGGTTGAAGACGGCGTCACCGGGCTCGGCGGGCTCCGGTGACAGCAGCGCCAGCGCGGGCAGCCCCGCCGCGGCCGCCGCTTCGGCCCGGCCGCCTCCGCCGAGCTCGAGCACCGCGTCGAGATCGCGCAGCTCGCCCTCGCGGCGTTCCTCGAAGGAGATCGGGAACGCTTCCGCGAGGGCGGCGAGGAGGTGTTCCGGCAGGATCTGCCCGGCGGCGAGGAAGACGCCGACGCGCAGCGGCGTGGCGGCGCTCACGGGTGTTGCGGTGGCTGCTGTCCCCGCAGTTCGTACACGGCGAAGTAGGTTGCCGGATTCGTCCCCGCGGAGAGGTGACGGTCGCCGAAGCGCGCGACCGGCGGCCCTTCGCGGTGGATCCGGGCGGCGAGCAGCTGGTTGTAGTCGCTGCCGAAGTGTTCGTAGCCGTAGCCGTCGAAGGTGCGGCCGCTGACGATCGCGTAGCGGACGTGCTCGGCGTCGAGCTGGGCGATCGCTTCGACTTCATCCTGATGGGAGTCGAGCAGGCCCGGCAGGAACATCGGGTTGTAGAGGGCAGGGGGGCGGTCGGTCATGAAGCTGAGGCCGGCGTCGGCGGGCAGCGCCAGGATCGGTTCTCCCGGTGCGGTGTGGGCGTCGACGTAATCGATCGTGCCCTGCAGGGCGGGAGCGGCGGCGGGAGTGGTGACGAAGCTGCCGCGCGGGGTGTGGACCTTGGCGCTGTCGTCCGGGTAGAGGCCGATCTGGGTGTAGGCGACGAGGCCGACGACGACGGCGGCGAGGGCGCCGTAGGAGGCGGCGCGCGCCTGCGGCCAGCGTTTGGCGAGACGATCGTGGAGGACCGCCAGCAGCAGCACCAGCGGCGCCGCGTAGTAGGGGGCGTAGGAGGCCTCGGCGGTGAAGGCGTCGTAGGCACGGGCGCCGAGCATCGCCGCGGCGGCGACCAGGGCTAGGTCGAAGCCCCAGGAGCCGGAGATCGGGGCCGATTCCCGGCGCAGCAGGCGCACGGAGACCACCGCGCAGGCGCCGAAGCCGAGCGCCGGCAGCCAGCTCATCCCGAGCAGGAGGTGGGTCGACTCGTACTGGACGGCGCCGCGGGCGCCGGACCAGATCCCGAGCACCTTCCAGACGCCGTCGATCAGCAGCAGGGCGCCCAAGGCCACCGCCAGCGGCCACAGCGCCCGCAGCCGGGAGGCGCCGTCGCGGGCCCGCGAGAAGAGCACGGCGCTGCCGATCAGGCCTCCCAGCAGCGCCAGGTAGACGCCGGCCCGGGCCAGGGTCGCGGCGACGCTTTCGAGGTCGAACGGGGTCCAGGCGTCCTGGGACTTGAAGCCGCCGATGCGGAGGAAGTCGACCGGCCAGAGGTTCTCGGTGAAGAGGTTGGCGGCGCCGGCTTCGGAGGCGAGGATCGCCAGCACCGGTCCGGCCACGAGCAGCGCCGGCAGAGCCAGCCGCGGCAGCAGCCGCAGGGCCGGGCGGACACCCAGTTCACGGGCCTGGCCGACCAGGAAGGCGGCGCCGGCGAGCGCCGCGACGGCGGCGAATTCGGGCCGGGTCAGGCAGGCGACGCCGATCGCCAGGCCACCGAGGATCAGCCTCCCGCGCGAGAGCGCGAGCAGCAGCAGCAGAATAGAGAGGATCCCGAAGGTGGCCGAGTTGGTGTGGGGGAGGACGAAGTTGAAGGCGGTGCCCGAGAAGCCGATCGCGGTCACCAGCGCGGTCGCGAGGAAGGCCGGCAGGACGCTCAGGAGCTGGCGGCAGAGGGCGTAGAAGACGCCGACGATCGCCGCTGCCTGGACCAGGCCGAAGGCGAAGGCGGTGCTGTAGCCGGTGCCGAAGACTGCGAAGGCGCCGCCCAGCGAGTAGACGCCGGCCGGTCCGTAGAAATAGCGGATGTCGCGGTAGGGCTCGCCGCCTTCGGCGATCCTCGCCGCCACCGTCAGCTCATGGCCGGCGTCGATCGAGGGGACGCCCCACTTCTGCCAGCTGAGGCCGGCCAGCAGCGCGAACAGCAGGCCGATGCCGGCGACCGCTCTGGCGTCGGCGCTGGCCGCGATCCGCCGCGCCCAGGAAGGGCTCTCGGTCGCCACGGGGGCCGTCCGAGCGGGCGGGGTGCGGACCGCGACGCTCATGCAGATGCGGGCTTGACGGCGCCCACCAGCAGGCGCACCTGGTCGGGTGCGAGCCACGGCGTCATCGCGGCGTAGAGCACGGAGCCGACCCCGAGCGTCAGCAGCGGCGCCACGATCCCGCTGGCGAGCTCCTCGCCGACCAGGGCGCCGACTCCGAACGCGACCGCCGCGGCGAGGACGAAGCGCAGTCCGTCGTGGGCGAGCTCACGGGCGACGGTGCCGCTGGCCCGCTTGGCGCCGACCAGCAGCAGGACGATGGCGAAGGCGGTGGGGACGACGAAGAAGGCGCCGACGACGCCGTTGACGCCGAAGAGGGCGCCGCCGAGGGCGGTGATGGCGATGTGGAGGACGACCACGACCGGGGCCAGGAGGTTGACGATCTTCGAGCGGCCGAGAGCGAACAGCGCCGGCAGCAGCAGGTTGACCAGCAGCGCCGCCACGGTCCAGGTGCAGAGCAGCGCCCCGAACACCTTCAGCTGCTGGACCTCGGAGGCGTCGAAGCTGGAGGGCAGGACTTCGCCGATCAGGGTGGCGCCGCCGGCGATCAGGGCCGCCAGGGCGGGGGCGACGATCAGCATCGAGTAGCGGAACCCGGCCGGGACCGTGTCGGCGATCACCTCGCGCCAGTCGGCGAGGGCGCCGCGGCGCATGTCGGCGATCCGCGACATCCCCAGGGCGAAGCCGGTGGCGGCGACCAGGTAGCTGGCGAGCAGGTAGGCGTAGGAGAGGACGGTGGCGCCGCCGGCGCCGTACTTGCTGGCGAAAGCGAGGGTGATCACGTAGAGGCCGTTGAAGGCGAGGTAGATGACGGTGCTGCCGAGGACCAGGCCGACGCAGCGGGCCAGGCGCCGCAGCCGCAGGCCCGCCCGCCGCTCGCCCTCGTGGGCGCCGCGGCTGGCGCGGACGCCGTCGAGCATCATCGCGCTGGTCACCACCGCCATCGCCAGCATCGACCAGCCGAGCGAGAGCTCGCCGGCGGGGCCGGAGACGGCGAGGTAGACGACGAGGCCGGAGACGGCCCCGGCGATGTAGGCGCCGGCGATGCGGTCGAAGCGGTCGCGCACGGCGAGCAGGGTCGCCCCGCCCGCGGCCCAGAGCTGCAGGATCATCGCCAGTCCGAGGATCGGCAGCGCCTCCTGGGCGACTTCGCGCCCGGCGTCGCCGACTCCCGGGGCCAGCAGCCCGGCCAGCGGACCGGCCAGGGGGATCGTCGCGATCGCCACCGGGATCGCGATCGCGATCAGGGCGAAGGCGAACTCGCCGGGGGAGAGCTGCGGCCGCCTGCCGACCAGCATCGGGGCCGAGGTGACCCTGATGCTCTGGCTGAAGACCCCGAAGCTGGTGTAGAGGGCGAAGGCGACGAAGAAGCCGTCGGTGCGGGCGCCGACCCCGAACGAGCTGAGGTAGAGCAGCGCCTGGATGCCGGAGGCCGCGCCCATCGCCAGCGTCGCGATCGCCATCGCCACTCCGGCGTGGGCGTGCTTCTCGCGCAGGTCCTCCATGTGCCCGCTGGGCGGGAGGATGGGCGTGGCTGGCGGTGCGGCCGTGGGGGCGCTCATATCGGACTAACGCACGAAACGCGGCAATACTTCTTGTCCGGATTCAAGGCCCGTAGCGCTGGTCGGCGGGCGACCAGGTGATGCCGGCGCCGCCAGGCACCCGATAGTCGTCGCGGGCGGGGCCGCGGAAGTGCGGGTGGCAGTCGTGCCTGGACGTCGGGCTCAGTCGCGGCAGGGTGCCTTCCCAGACGCAGACGACGTCGCCGGACTCGCTGAAGTGAGGGAAACCGCCGCTCCAGTCGCTCCAGGCGCGGTAGAGGACGTTGTCCTTGATGACGATGCGGCCGAACGGCCCTTCGCGCACGGCGAACGGGGAGGCGTTGCCCGAGGTCCAGATCGTGTTCCGGGTCAGCCTGATGCCCTTGGTCGGGCCGAAGATCTGGACGATCAGGGGCGGGCCGCAGCCGCTGTCCGGCGGGTCGCAGGGAGCGGCGTTGCGCAGCATCAGATTGTCGGCGATGACGACGTTGGAGACGGCTTCGGGCTGGTCGTTGATGAAGAAGCCCTGGCAGCGGTTGTCGTGCAGGTAGTTGCGCCGGAAGTAGAGGCCGTCGCCGCCCCAGACCGACTGCAGGCAGTCGCTGTGCTGACCGTTCTCGCGCACGTTGGTGATCTCGTTGCCTTCGACCAGGACGCCGTAGTGGTCGGGGTCGCCGCTGTCGTGGTAGCGGTTGAGCCGGATCGCGTCCTCGCCGAAGGGTCCGACGAACTTGTTGCCGCGGATCGTCGTGTCGGAGATCGAGGTCGTCGTCGTCGGTCCCGCTTCGACCCCGAAGTAGCCGCCGCTGATGCGGTTGTGGAGGACCGAGATCTTGCGCGAGCCTGGCTCGATCGCGATCTCGCCGTTGACGTCGAACTCGGCCAGGGCCAGGTGGGTGCCGCTGAGGTCGGCGCCGGCGATCGTCGCCTGGCCCGGGTGCTCGGCGCGGACGGTGACGTCGCCACCGGACTTCTCGGCGTCGAGCTCGAGCTCTCCGTAGTCGCCGTCGGCGAGGCAGACGTCGGTGCCGGGCGCGGCCGTGTCGACCGCGGAGCCGACCGCCCCGAGGTCCGCGACGGTGACGTCGCAGCCGCTGTTGTCCTTGGCGGCCACTCGGGCTCCGGCCAGGGCGTCGTCATCGCTCCCGCTCGGACGCAGCAATAAGACGACGGCGATCGCGGCGGCGGCGAGGATCAGCACGGCACCGGCGAGGCGGCGGCGGGAACTGCGGGCGGGGGTCATGCCTTAACAACGCACCGGGCCCGCCATTTCTCTTCGGCGGGCCCGGGTGGAAGCAATTCAGGTGTTCAGCGGATCACGGCCCGTAGTGCTGTTCGGCCGGCGCCCAGTCGACGCCGCGGTCGCTGCCGGCGAGCCGGTAGTCGTCGGCGGCGGTGTTGGCGAAGCCGAGGCTGCAGGCCGTGGTCTGACCCGGTCGCGAGGAGGGCCAGGA
>Ga0105242_10000120_pt1 | contig 57802 bp, 54 predicted proteins | sample KBSM24metaG_FD_81521 | JGI IMG/M metagenome (GOLD analysis project Ga0105242, IMG submission 81521) | Miscanthus rhizosphere microbial communities from Kellogg Biological Station, Michigan, USA - KBS M2-4 metaG | ecosystem: Host-associated > Plants > Roots > Rhizosphere > Soil | place...
GAAATGTGCTTCCGCTTGAGCCGCCTGAGCTATCGCTGCGCTCATGGCCAGGACCGCGACGAGCGCGAGACCGAGAGCTTTGAACTTGCTGGTCATCTCTCCTGCTTTCTTTAGATTTCATTCATTGGCGTTCCTATGTCGGAACGGAGGAAGGAATAGCTCGCTGATGGCTGCACGGTCAAGTAAATCCGAGCGAAAGATCTGGGGCAGCTCGTTTAGAGGGCAGCCTTAGGATTTTTCCCTGTAAATACCGGTTGAGCTATTTTCGCGCGCGTCAACTAGCGCGCCCGCACACAGGGCTTTTGAGGGCTCCCTACATGGCTTGAGGCGGTCTCTGGCCGCGTGCCGCCATTGAGTGTCGACCCGTCGTTGCCTCCTCCCGCGCATGGCATGGCAGCCTCGATCCTTGACGCGGTTAAAGACGCGGTTAATTAAGTCGAGATGACCGAGAAGGTCGACTCGCGATAAGAGCCCTATGGAGGCCTTCAACAAGCGAGGCGGCCAGAGAGTGCTCGCCGCCTATCTCGAGCTGATGTGGATCGTGATCGATCACAGCGCAGAGCCAGGCCGGTGCGGATCCTGAGGCCCAAGCGTCGGCCTGGTCCTTTAGGCGGGCTATGCAGCTGGTGCCACGGCCCTCTTCAACAGTTACCACGACGCCGGCGAGACGTGGTTCTTTCCCGCTGGAGATCTCAACAGTCAGACGACAGGCACCCGATACGTCCGGTGGAATCTTCACGAGAGGGATTGCGAGCAGGAAGGCGGCCTCGGCGTCAAGTCGGGCAACTGGTTCGACTCCCGTAACGGCCCAAAGGCGCTCCCACTGAGCCGCGGCAGCCAGCGGAGCCACCGCGTGACGCAGCCAATCAGTCACCACGTATGGCCGGCCACGCCCATTGCCGGGTGTCACCTCAAGCTGTCCAGCTAAGCGCATTGCGACGAGGCGGCGCTCGAGCGATGGGTAAGAGACGCCGGAGATGATGCTGGCAAGCTCCGTTAAAGCAAGCGGCCTGGCCGCGAGTGCGCGGATGACGTTCGTCGACCAACCGTCCGTCAAGGCCTTGATCACGCTCTTAGCACCGGGGGCGCCCAGATGAAGGGGACCGTCGGGTGCGGCGGCCAACCAGTCTGTTACCACCTGTCCAACCGCGAGAAGGTCTCGGCCTGCGCCAGTCAGCGCGTAATTCACCGCCCCTGGGAACTTGTTCTCCTGTCGTCTTTGCAGCACTCCGATCTCAGTAAGCTCGCGCAACTGGTTGCGCATCGTCGTCTGAGGTGGCGAAGCCGAGGCCTTGCGTAGATCGAGCATGGGTTTCGGTTCTGTGGCAAGACCACGGAGGATCGCAACGTTGAGCGGTCGCGCGAGCAAACTCAGCGCGCGGGTTCCAGATCTTGGGGCTATCTTTCCCTTTAGCCTGACCAAATTATGATCAATGATACCTGAGTATCGCAGCGCTGCGAGCTCCAACGGCGAGCGCCTGCAAGAGGCGGACGTTGATCGGCACCGCGAGCAACCTCAACACCTGGGTGCCTGCTCCTACGCCGCCGGCCGCCATCGGTTGACCTGGGCAGTAGTCAAGTTATCTTGTTTATAGCCTTTAGTTGGCTAGACTTGAGCAAGCCATGGAACCGGCCGCGAGCCAACCGGCAGTCACCTTCGTAACCCTCGGGCCGGGGGGGACCTGCCACGAGCGAGCAGTGATCGAATACGCGCGCTTTCAGGGAATCGAGAATTTCGGGTTCGAGCTGATCACCGACTTCTTCGCCGGCCTGGAGCTGCTGCGCGGGCGCGAGGACGCCTTCCTCGTCCAGTGCAGCGCCCACCCGCTGGTCCACAAGGTGACGGAGAAATACTGGACCGAGGTCTTCGTCGTCGACACCTTCATCTACCCGACCAAGCACCTGGTCCTGCTGAGCCGGCGAGAGGTGGAGCATCCGCGATCGATCGGGATCGTCCCCGCCACGAAGGGCTACGTCGACCTCTCGCAATGGGACGAGGTCGTCGACGTGGCCTCGAAGCCGATCGTCGGCGAAGGCCTCCTGCGAGGCGACTACGACTCCGGACTGACTCACATCGAGCACCTCCACGAGCACCCCGACGAGCTGCGGCTCGACCTCGACATCGGTGAAATCGACACCACCTGGGTCGTCTATGGGACCACGAAGCGCTTCGCCGGCGAGGTGATCGGGGTCCCTTCGCCGCAGCTGTTCCAGCGGCCCGTCCAGCCGGCCCTCCCCTAGCGAGCAGGCCCGTGCCTCACTGGGCGTGGGCGACGAACGACAAGGTTCCGAGCGCTTCGCCGGGACGGAAGGTTTCCTTGCCCTCGGCAAAGGCCTGGTTGAAGGCGACCGCAGCCGCCGGTTCGAGCGCCAGCGCCGCGCTCATAGCGATCGTCCGTGCCTGGGGGTCGGCGGAGACGGAGGTGAGCGTCAGCGCGCCGACCGCAACCGGCCCTACCTTGCCCGCGTACGGCGGCGCCGGCTCGACGTCGAGTTCGACCAGGCCGACCTTCGTCGCCAGTTCCAGCGACGGCTCATGCCAGAAGACCTGGCCGCCGCCCAGCTGGAGGAATTCGAGGCTGCCTTTCGTCCTCAGGGTTCCCAGAGTCGCGTCGGGTGCGATCGCGCCGTCGAAGATCGGCAGGCTGAAGACAGGCCCCAGATGTTCGGCCGGGAAGATCGGGTTGACGGCGACGAACAGCGACTGCAACTTGGCCGCTATCGCGGGGTCCAGGGTGAAGGAGACTTTTTCCGCCGCCGCCACCGCCACGGTCACCGGTTCCGCCCTGGTCACAGTGGCACCGAACGGCTGATCGGCAGCGAAGATGCCGCGCAGGTGAAGCTTCTTGTCAAGGCGCTCGGCGAACTTGGCCGACAGCGTCAGCGCGGTGGTTTCGACGCGGCTGCCGAAACCGGCCCTGCGCACGGCCATCTTCTGGGCCGCGGCGATCTTCAGCTGGCCCCCGCCCACCTTGGCCGCGAAGGGACTGTGCCGTTGGGTGGTTTTCAGCTGCAGAGCCCTGACCGGGACGCTCCTGCGTCCAGCCCGGAGCCGCAAGGCTCCTCCATGCTCGATCGCACCTTTTGCCGTGGTCGGATCGAATTTGCCGCCGCTGACGGGGAAGATCACCGCGTTCCCGCGGACCACGACCCCGCCTTCTCCCGTCAGCTGGACGCCGTTCTGCTTCAGCAGCGCCGTGAAGCTCTTGTCCAGGGACAGCCTGGTCGTACCGGAACCGAGCGGATCGTAAGCTGCCGTGGCGCCCGCCGGAAAGAGAGCCGACAGAAGCAGCAGCGCGGCGACAACCGCCCAGTGCGCGGCCTTCATTCCTTCACCCGACAGCTCTTGGTCAGATCGATGCCGATCCGCTTGCCATCGGCAAAGGCGAAGTTGGCCCGCGCCAAGGGAAAGGCGGTAACCGAGGTTTCTGCCGGCGCCGGGCAACCGGCGTTGAAGAAACTGCGTGGCCTGCCCCGGTAGAGATATTTGCGCCGCAGCGTGAGCTTGATGCGGTCGAGGTATCCCCAGGTTCCGAGCGCCTGGGGAAGCGAGGCGGAGAGTTCGGTGCCGTAACCGCCCTGGGCAATTCTGTGGATGGCAAAGGTGATTACGAAAGAGGTCGCGAACGGATTGGTGGTGTAGATGTGGGCGAAGATGACGTCGTGCCCATGCCGGCGGCCGTTGAAGACGAGCAGACGCCCTCGGGTCGGGTAGGGGCGCTGATCGGGGAGCACGATCGAGGCCCAGAAACGGCCCGACCCGACCAAGGCGTCGGAGCAGTTGTCGAGTGCGTGCTGGGTCGAGCCAGGCTGGAGGTCGGCGAGGCCGCAGGTGGGGAGGCCGGTGTCGTCGAGCCGCCCGCGGCGGTTGACCTTGATCGTCATCCGTTCCAGCTGCGGTGGAGTCCTCCCGTCGGGGGTGCCGACATGACCCGAGATGAATACCGCGATCGGAGCGGTGCCGACACGTGGCAGACGGTAGGGCTGGATCTGCCCCAGCAAGGTGACGCGCAGGTTGCCCACCTGGACGATCGCGGCCGAGGCACCGAGGACGAGGCACCCCAACAGGGCCAGGACCACGAGCGCGGTCCCGATCTTGATTGCCCTGCCGATTATTGGCACTGCGACCCCCTGAAAGGCACTCTCGTGCCGTTTGACCATCCCTGACCCGATGCCTGGAAGCCATCTGAAGGTATAGGAACAATTAGATATTCGTCAAGAAATCAGGTGGATAGGGCGCCGATCTAAGATCCTTCGATGGCCGTGGACCCGAGCAACCGAAGGAAGTCGGCCAACTGGCGCGCCTGGGCGGCCGGAGTCCTGGTTGCCCTGGTGCTCATAGTCGCCCTGCAGAACTCGCAGGAAGTGCGGGTGGAAGTTCTGTTCGTAGACGTGACGGCACCGCTCATCGTCACCCTTCTGGCCGCTGTGGGGGTTGGAGTCCTGATCGGCTACCTGGCGCCCATCCTGCGTCGGCACCGTCACGACTCACGGCATCCGAAGACGGCGGCTAAGGGCTAGCCGGGCCGACGGTCGCGTCAGATCGCGGTAGTCGCCGGCGCTCGCCCGACCCACGGCCGCGCCGCTTCCAGCTGCGCGCCGAGCCTGATCAGCGTCGCCTCGTCGAAGGGCGCTCCGGTGAGCATCGTGCCGACCGGCAGCCCCTCCTCGGTCCAGTAGAGGGGGAGGGAGATCGCCGGCAGGCCGGTGACGTTGCCGTAGGCGGCGAAGACGACCGAGGCGACGACGTCGAAGGTGGCGGCCTCGGGGGCGGCGTGCTGGGCCTCGAGGACGGAGCCGACCAGGGGCGGCAGGATCGCCGAGGTCGGGGTCAGGAGGACGTCGAAGTCGCGGCCCCAGCGGGCGACCTCTTCGCGCGAGAGCTTCTCCAGGGTCTGCGCGGCGACCACGTAGTCGTAGGCGCTGATCTCGTTGCTGGCCGCCTTGTAGCTGTGCTGGTTGTGGGGCTCGACCCGGTCCCAGTCCACCCCCTCGTAGTCGGCCAGGCCGGCCGCGGCCATCACCGTGAAGGCGGGGACGAGCTCGGCCGAGATCGTCGGCACCTCGACTTCGCTCACCTCGTGCCCCAGCTCCTCCAGCAGCGCCGCGGCGTCGCGGGCCGCGTCGACGCAGTCCTGGGCGGTGGGGATGCCGAGCGGAGCCTGCGCCATCAGGCCGATCCGCAGCCGCCCGGGCTCCTCCCCCAGCTCGGCGGCGAACGGGCGCGCCGGCGGGATCGCGTTGTTCCAGGCGAGCGGGTCGGGCCCGGCGGTGAGGTCGAGGTTCGTGGCCGCGTCGGCGACGGTGCGGGTGGTGACGCCCTCGACCACGGCGCCCATCCAGGCCTGAGCGCGGCGCGGGATCCGCCCGCGGCTGGACTTCAACCCGACCAGGCCGCAGTAGGCGGAGGGGATGCGGATCGAGCCGCCGCCGTCGTTGGCGTGGGCGATCGGGAACATGCCGCCGGCGACCGCGGCGGCGGCACCGCCGGAGGAGCCGCCGGGCGAGCGGCCGCTGTCCCAGGGGTTGCGGGAGGGGCCGAAGCGGTTGTTCTCGGCGACCGTGATCGTGCCGAACTCGGGGGTGTTGGTGCGGCCGCAGAGGACGAAGCCGGCGGCGAGCAGCGACTCGACCACCAGTTCGCTCTCCTCGCTGACTCCCCCGGGCGCACCCTTGGAGCCGTAGGTGAGCGGCCAGCCGGCGACCGCGGTCAGGTCCTTGATCGGGATCGGCACCCCGAGGAACGGGGCCTCGTCGCCGGCGGCGAGGCGGGCGTCGGCGTCGCGAGCGGCCGCGCGGGCTGCCTCGTCGTCGCGCCAGGTCACCGCGTTCAGCTCCGGGTTGCGCGCGTCGACCGCCGCCAGGCAGGCGTCGAGCAGCTCGACCGCGGAAAGCTCGCGGGCGCGCAGGGCGGCGGCGAGGTCGAGGGCGCTGCTGGTCGGTCCAAGCCGGCTCACCAGCCAACCATATTCGTCGCCCCCCGACCGGCGGCGATTGAACCCTTCAAGGCGGGCATGCGTACCTCCGACAACACGCGGCCCCGGGCAAGCGCCATCACCACGGCAAGCATCACCATCACCACCACCAGAACGGTGCCGAGCACACCGATGCATCCGTAACCACGCGGTCGCCGGGAGAGCAGGTGGCGGTCGCCCGGCGACAATCGCGGTGCAACGCGACGCCGCAGCGCTCGCACGGGGGAAATTGATTAATATTGACTGATAGTTATGAGGAAAATAAATATATTCAGATGCTTAGTGATCCTTAGTGCGCTGGCCGCGCTGCTGATCGCCGGCTGCGGGAGCTCTTCGGACTCCTCCTCAGACTCGGCATCCTCAGCCGGATCGACCTCGAATTCGGAATCGAGTACGTCGACCGATTCCACCTCCTCGGACCCAAGTAAATCCGGCGCGAGCTCTGAATTCATCAGGCCTGGCAAAGAAAACAAAGAGGCCGAATTCGGGCAGGAAGCAGATGCCGCCGAACGCGAAGCGGCATCGGCCGTCCTCGAAGAAAATCTGCAGGCACGCGCGAGTGCCGATTGGGGCGGGCAGTGCTCTTCACTAACGGCTGAAGCAGTTCAGCTGCTGGAAAAATCGGCGAGAGGGAAGGGCTGCGAAGCGAGCCTGGAAAAACTGGCTCAGCCGCTCTCAAAATCCAAGGGCGCCCGTGCCGACACGATGATCGAACCGATCGCCGCCCTGAGGGTCGAAGGTGACGAAGGCTTCGCGCTGTACCACGGCACCAAAGGGGGTGACTACGTGGTCGCAATGGGCAAGGAAGGCGACGAGTGGAAGGTCGCCGCAATACAGGAGCGGCTCATCCCATAAGCCTCGTCGCGGCGCCGTTGCGGGAAACTGCCAGGTATGAGCGAGGCCGAGTTCCAGATCCGCCGCGCCGCCCCTGCCGACGCCGCCGAGGTGGCGCGCCTGCTGCATGACTTCAACACCGAGTTCGCGACGCCGACGCCGGGAGTGGCGGCGCTGACCGAGCGCTCGGCGCGGCTGCTGGCCACCGGCGAGATCACGGTGCTGCTGGCCGGCGACGGGCCGGACGGGATCGCGCTCGTCCGCTTCCGCAACACGGTCTGGAGCGAGGGTCCCGAAGCGCACCTGCAGGAGCTCTACGTGGTGCCGTCGCGGCGCGGGCGCGGTACCGGCCGGGCGCTGCTGGAGGCGACGATCGCGCTCGCCCGCGAGGCCGGTGCCGCCGGCGTCGACCTCAACACCGGCGCGACCGACACGGTGGCGCGGGCGCTGTACGAGAGCGCCGGGTTCACGAACCGCGAAGACACTCCCGACGGCCCCTCGATGCTCTTCTACGAGCTCGAGTTCTGAGCCGGCTCAGGCCTTGGGTCTGAGCACGAGGATGCAGAGGTCGTCGTCGAGCGGCCGGTCGGCCCAGCCGAGCACGGCCTTGTGCGCCTCCTGGACCAGCACCCGCGAGGGCAGCTTGACCAGGGGCGCGAGCAGCCGCGCGAGGCCGTCGCTGCCGAGCCGGGTCTCCCCCTGCCGCACGTCGGTGGCGCCGTCGGTGTAGACGAGGACGCCGTCGCTGCGCTCGAGGGCGACGCTGGCGGTCGCCAGCGGCAGCTCGGCGCTGACCCCGAGCAGGCGCGTCCCGCCCTCCGCCTCGAACTCGTCGAGGCTGGGCAGGTGCATCGGCGGCGGGTGGCCGGCGACCGCGTAGGAGAGGGTCGAGTCAGCGGCCTGGAAGCGCAGGCAGACGGCGCTGATCAGGTCCTCGTCGCGGCCGGGCCGCTCCAGCAGCGCCGCGTTTGCGAGGGTGAGGATCTCGGCCGGGTCGCTGGTGTTGGCGGCGAAGGCAGCGAAGCGGGCACGGATGAAGGTGGCGAGCCGGGCGGCCTTGGGCCCGTGGCCGACGACATCGCCGACGACCGCGATCGTCGAGCCGTCGGGCCCGTTGGTGAGCAGGTAGAAGTCGCCGGAGACACCGTATTCGGAAGCGACGAAGGCGGCACCGGCGTCGATCCCAGGCAGCTCCGGCAGGCTCGCCGGCGTCAGCGCCGCGCGGATCGCCTCCAGTTCCTCGGCGGAGTGCTCGAGCACGATCAGGCGCTCGCGCAGGACCGAGACGACCGCGACCACGGCGGCGAAGGCAACGGCGCGGACGGCCAGCGACAGGCCGAAGTCGGGAACCGGGTCGATCGAGGCGCCGAGGGCGTAGAGGCCGCAGCAGGCGAGCACCGTGGCGGCGCCGGCGCGCCAGCCGAACCACCAGGTCGCGAGCCCGACCGGGAGCGCATAGAAGAAGCCGATGCCGGCATGGACGCCGGCGTCGAAGGCGAGCCAGACGGCGAAGACCAGCACGGCGGCGGCGCAGACCCAGGCGATGCGCACGGTGCTGGAGGGGGCGCCGGACACTGCGGCCAGCCTAGTCGAGCTCGGTGAAGGCGATGCCCCCGGGTGGATCGAACAGCTCGGGGTGCAGCAGGTGGGCGAGCAGCTCGGTGCCGTCGATCAGACGCGGGCCCGGGCGCGAGTAGGTGGAGGCGGCGTCGACGGCGAAGACACGCCCCGCCCCGAGCGCCTCGATCCGGCCCCGGTGCTCCTCCGCCTGCGCCCGCGACTCCTCCACGTACATCCCGCAGGGCATGACCACGACGAGGTCGGGCCGCAGCGCCGCCAGCGCCTCCCACTCCACCTCGGGCGACTTCGCGCCGGCCGGGCCGGCGACGTCGATGCCGCCGGCGAGCGCCACCATCTCCGGGATCCAGTGGCCGCCGACGAAGGGCGGGTCGAGCCACTCGAGCGCGACGACCCGGGGCGGCGACGCCCCGGCGACGGCGGCGCGGACCGCGGCCAGCCGCGCCTCCAGTTCCGCCCGCAGCTCCAGCGCCCGCGGCTCGATCGCCGCCGCCTCCCCCAGCCGGATCACGTCGTCGAGCACCTCCCCCAGGCTGCTCGGGTCCTGCTGCAGCACCCGCGGCCGGCCCGGCAGCCGCGCCGCGACCTCGACCACGTCCTCGAAGGAGACGGCGCAGACGTCGCAGATCGCCTGGGTGACGATCAGGTCCGGGGCGAGCTCGGCCAGCTTCTCCTCGTCGAGGCTGTAGAGCGCCCGGCCTTCGCCGACGACCGCCTTCACCGCGGCGTCGATCTCACCGGCGGCGAGCCCCTCCGGGAGCACGGTCGCGGTCAGGTGCGGCAGCTCGCGCGCGGCCGGCGGGTAATCGCACTCGTGGGTGACGCCGACCACGTCACCGCCGAGACCGAGCGCGAACAGCATCTCGGTCGCCGACGGGACGAGGCTGGCGATTCGCATCAGGTGACTATTTCACCGCCGCGACGAGCGTGGCGGCGGCGCCCGCCATGCCCTGTTTGTTGGGATGGATCGGGGCCGCGAGGGTGCCCGGCACGAGCGGTTCGACCCAGCGGGTCGAGGTGCCCTTGCAGGCGTCGTGGCCGATGCTGGCCTGGTACCAGTTGACCAGCGTGGCGCCGTTGGCCGCGGCCTGGGTCGCCAGCATCGAGTTCAGCCGCTGCTCGGTCGCCCGCAGGTACGGCGCGTCCTGGAAGCCGATCGGCATCTGCGGCCAGCAGCCGCTGCCGGTCTCCGGGAAGATCGCCGGGTAGTTGACGACGTAGATTTTCGCCGCCGGCGCCCGGGTGTGGATGCCCTGCAGGACCGCCGCCACTTTCGGCGCCGTCGCTTCGATCCGCGCTTTCAGCTGGTCGACCCCGCCCGGGTTGTATTTGTCCAGGCAGGGATGGCTGAACGGGTTGTAGGTGATGCAGCTTTCCGCGACTTCGGAGAAGCCGATGTCATTGCCGCCGATCGTCACCGAGACCACAGTCGTGCTCGCGTCGAGCGAGTTGAACTGCGGCGGGTTGGGGCCGTCGGGCTCGACGTTCTGCGGACTGGTCATGTTGGTCGTCTTGGCGCCGCTGCAGCTGGCGTCGCGCAGGGTGAGCCCGATGCTGGGAGCCGCCACGTGCGCGTAATTGTTGCTCGACTTGAGACACCCAAGCGGCAGCACGGGGTTGGGGATCAGGGGCCCGGCCGCGTAGGAGTCGCCGAGACCCACATAGTTCGCGGCCCGCGCTCCGGTCGCCGCGACGGTGAGCAGCGCCAAGGCCACGACCGCCAGGGCGAGCACGCGCAGTGCCGGCCGCGGGCTGAGGATCGATGCGTTCATTTACCTCTCCTTCCAACTGATTTATCCCCGCCCGTCCCTGCCCCCCTAATGCTCAGTTTGTTGCCTTCTAAACCTGCGGGCAAGCCGCGGTGGACCTATAGCTCGATCTGGGAGCCGATCGAGACGGTGCGGTCGCGCGGCAGGTGGAAGTAGTCGACCGGGCTGGCGGCGTTGCGGGCCATCGCTATGTAGAGACGCTTGCGCCAGCCGCGCATGCCGGGGGCGGCGGTCGCCGTGACCGCGACCTGGGAGATGAAGTAGACGGCTTCGTCGACCTCGATCTCGCACTCGACCCCGGTCTCCGCCGCCAGCGCCAGCAGGCGGGGCACGTTGAAGCTGTCCTGGAAGCCGTAGCGGGCGGTGAGGTGGACGATGCCGTCGTCCTCGTAGCCGAGGCTGTCGACGATCAGCCGCTCGGACTCCGGCACGAACGGGGCCTTCAGGGTCTCGATCGAGATGATCACGACCGACTCGCGGATCGCGAAGTTGTGCTCGACCCCGGCCCGCAGCGCCAGCGGCGTCGTTTCGCGGCGGGCGTTGAGGTAGACGGCGGTGCCGGGCACCCGCACCGGCGGCGGCTCGGTCGCCCGCAGCTCCTCGACGAACGAGCGCAGCGATCCCTCCTCCGCGACCCGCGCCGCCCGCACCTTCTCGCTGCCGCGCTTCCAGGTGCTGAGCACGGTGAAGACGGCGAGGCCGACGGTCAGCGGGAACCAGCCGCCGTGGGCGACCTTGGTCAGGTTGGCCCCGAGGAAGGCGAGGTCGACGGTGAAGAAGACGGCGGCGCCGAGCGCGACCAGCCAGCGCGGTTTGCGCCAGAGCATCCGTACGACGACGAGGAAGAGCAGGGTGTCGACGGTGATCGTGCCGGTGACCGCGATCCCGTAGGCGGAGGCGAGGCCGGTCGAGGAGCCGAAGCCGAGCACCAGCAGGACCACGGCGACGAGCAGGAACCAGTTGACCGCCGGCACGTAGACCTGGCCGATCTCCCGAGCCGAGGTGTGGCGGATCGTCAGCCGCGGCAGGAAGCCGAGCTGGACCGCCTGGCGGGTGACCGAGAAGGCGCCGGAGATGACCGACTGCGAGGCGATCACCGTGGCCACCGTCGCCAGCGCCACCATCGGGATCCGGCCCCACTCGGGAATCAGGAGGAAGAAGGGGCTGTCGATCGCGCTCGGGCTGGAGAGGATCAGCGAGCCCTGGCCCATGTAGTTGAGGGTGAGCGCCGGGAAGACGACGAAGAACCAGGCGCGGCTGATCGGCTTGCGGCCGAAGTGGCCCATGTCGGCATAGAGCGCCTCGGCGCCGGTGATGGTGAGGACGATCGCGCCGAGCGAGATGAAGGCGATGCCGGGATGGGCGCTGAAGAACTCGACCCCGTAGTGGGGCGAGAGCGCCTTCACGATCGCCGGGTGGGCGACGATCCGGCCGAGGCCGGCGGCCGCGATCACCGTGAACCAGACGACCATGATCGGCCCGAAGACGCGGCCGATCACGTGGGTGCCGAAGCGCTGGATCGAGAACAGCGCGGCGAGGATGGCGATCGTGATCGGCAGCACCAGCGAGTCGAGGCTGGGCTCGACGATCTCCATCCCTTCCACCGCCGAGAGGACCGAGATCGCCGGGGTGATGATGCCGTCGCCGTAGAAGAGGGCGACGCCGAACATGCCGAGCCCGATCAGCACCGCCTTCGCCTTATGACTGCGCAGCGGCGCCCCCTCGACCTTGGCGATCAGCGCCAGGATCCCGCCCTCGCCGTCGTTGTCGGCGCGCATGATGAAGAGCACGAACTCGATCGAGACGATCAGCGTGATCGACCAGAAGACCAGCGAGATCACCCCGAAGACGTCCCCTTCGGTCGGCTTCACCGCCTGGTGGTCGGCCGAGAAGACGGTCTGCAGCGCGTAGAGCGGGCTGGTCCCGATGTCGCCGAAGACGATCCCCAGCGCCCCCAGCGCGAGAGTCGCCATGCCGAGCTGGCGGCGGGAGGGCCGGGAGGCCGGCGTCAACTCGGTTCCGCTTCGGGGTCCGTGAGGGCGGCGACGTCGGCGAGGTCGACGGGACGGCCGCGGGCCAGCTTCATCTGGATCAGGTCATCGAGGTCGACGACGGGCACGTCGATGTCCCCCAGCCGCACCCGCAGGGCGCGCTCGCTGAGCTCCGCATAGGGGCGGCCTCCAGGGACCTCGTGCATCACGTCGATGCCGCCGTCACGGGTCACGAACTGCCAGATCGTTGCCCTCGGAAGCATCTTCGCGTCGACCTTGGTGTCCTCCTCGCCGACGTTCAGAACCCGCGCGTCGAGATCACGCAAGGCGGCGGCAAGGCGCTTCAGATTGGCGGGGTCGGGCGCCGGGATCAGATCAGCGTCGTTGGTCGTACGGACGTGGCCATGCGTCTGCACGGCCAGGCCCCCGATCAGAACGTAGTCGACGCCGTGCTCGGCAAGGGCGCGGAGGATGCGCTCCGCGTCGAGGGGCGTTTCAGGTTCGGGCACGAGCCTTACGCCCGGCCGCAGCGAGGCGACCTGCCATCCGGTTCCAGGAGATCCCAAGCGCCAAGCGCTCATCCACGGAGCGCGCCGCCGTCGCCTGCCGGTGGGCCGGATCGTAGTCCCGCTCCGGCGGCGCGCCGGCGAGCTGGAGGCTCTCCCCCATTGCCCGCATCAGGAGATCGAGGGTCTCGACGCTGGGCGAGAGCTCGTCTGCCTCGAGCCGGCTGATCGCTGACTGCTGGGTGCCGGTGCGGCGGGCCAATCGCGCCTGGCTAAGGCCATGGCGGAGACGGGTCGCGCGGATCAAGGTCCCAGGACTCATTCCAGAATTATAACTAATACGTGATGGCGACAGCAAGCGGGCGCAGGCCCGACTTCGCCGCCGAGCAGATCAGCTAGAAGTCAGGGATGGGCACCGCGCAGAGACCAGACCCGACCGAGTCCGTCCGCCACCAGCTGCGGCCGCTGTTCGACCAGATCGTGATCAAGGAGCTGGACCAGGACCGGGTGCGGCGCTCGGGCCTCGTCGTCCCTCCCGGCACCCACGAGCCGCCGCCCGAACAGGGGATCGTCCTCGCCGTCGGGCCCGGACTCGACTGGTGGGCGCAGGCGGGAGTGGAGATGCCGGTCGCCCCCGGCGACCACGTCGTCTTCCCGGCCGCCGCCGGCGCCTGGGTCGAGATCGACGAGGAGCGGCTGCTGGTCTGCCGGGTCGGGCAGCTGCTCGGCGTGCTCGAGTCAGCCTCGATCCAGCGCTAGGGGAAACGGGCCTCAGCCGCCGAGCGCGAGCTGCTTGCCCTTGCCCTTGAGCTCGAGCATGCGTTCGTCGGCGACCCGCATCAGGGTCTCGTAGTCGTCGCCGTCGTCGGGGAAGACGGCCCAGCCGACCGAGGCGCTGGGGATCGGCCCGGGCGCGTCGGATTCGCGCAGGCCGACCGCGGTGCGGATCGCTTCCGCCATCCGCTGCGCGCCCTCGCCGTGGGCGCCGGGGGCGATCACGGCGAACTCGTCGCCGCCGATCCGGGTCAGGGTGTCGGTCGAGCGCAGGATCGCGGCGGCGCGGTTGGCGGCCTCGCAGAGCACCGCGTCGCCGACCTGGTGCCCGTGCTGGTCGTTGATCCCCTTGAAGTCGTCGAGGTCGAGCAGCAGTAGGGCCAGCGGACTGTCGTCGGCCTGGCGGCGGCCCCCTTGTGGCAGCAGGCGAGCCTCCAGCTCGCGGTTCAGTGTGACGTCGAAGACGCGGCGGTTGCCGACCCCGGTCAGCGGGTCACGGTTGGCGAAGTCGCGCTGGCGAGCCTCGGCCCCCACCAGGCGACGTTTGAGACTGACCATCAACCAGGTCGCGGCGAGGTAGGCGACGACGAAGGCCAGGTAACGGGGCACGAAAGCGTTCTCGATCGCCTGCTCGTCGTAGAGCAGCGGCGTGCCGGCAACGAGGATCAGCTCGATCGACAGCGGCCAGGCCCAGCGGGAGGGGAAGAAGAAAGCGGCGTAGAGCAGCAGGCAGACGAGCAGCGGCTCGATATAGCTCAGCGAGCCGCCGGTCAGGTAGAGGGCGAAGCCGACGACCGGGATCGAGGCGGCCACTCCGATTGCCATTCCAGCCACCGAGGCGCGCTGCCAGGGGAGGGCGGCGGCGGCGCTGCCGGCACCATAGAGGAAGACCAACGCCCCCACTGCGAGGACCCATCCGATCTCCTGATGCTGGGCGCCGGGAAGGAAGGCGGCGCCGGTACCGACCAGAGCGGCGACCATCCATAGACAGCCGGAGATCCGGCCCATCCGAACCCGCTCGTCGGGAGTTTCGGAGAAGCCTCCTATGAGCTGCGATCTGTCCTTGGGCCTTGCCACCATCCCGGCCTTGATCGACCGTCTTTGAGAAATCCTTGACTAATTGAACACCTGTTGCAGCTAACCGGCCTCGGAGTAGGCGGGCTCGCCGGCGCGGTCCTCAACCGGCTCCGGGGCTGGCGCGTGCGCCGCCATCGCGGCGGGATCCGGGTCGCGCAGGACGAAGACCGAGATCGCCACCGCGATCGCCGCCAGGCCGGCGCCGATCAGGTAGGCGACGTGGTAGCCGGAGGTCAGCGCCTGGGCGTTGGAGGTGCCACTGTCGAGCAGGCTCTGGGTGCGCTCGGTCGAGAGCGTCGCCAGCACCGCGAGGCCGATCGCCCCGCCCACCTGCATGCTGGTGTTGACCAGGCCCGAGGCGAGCCCGGAATCTTCCGGCGTCGCCCCCGACATCGCCAGGGTCATGATCGCCGGGAAGGCGGAGCCCATGCCTATGCCGATCAACAGGAACGGCGGCAGCAGGTCGGTCAGGTAGTTGCCGTCGACCGGGGTGCGGGCGAACAGCAGCAGCGCGATCACGGTCAGGCAGACGCCGGGGATCAGGGTCTTGCGCGGCCCGAAGCGCATGATCAGCTTTTCCGAGAAGCCGAGCGAGAGCGTCCCCATCACCAGCGTCGTCGGCAGGAAGGCGAAGCCGACCTCGAGGGCGCTGTAGTGGAGGACGCGCTGCAGGTAGAGGGCGCCGAGGAAGAACATCCCGAACATGCCGGCGACCAGCAGTGCCTGCAGGACGTTGGCGCCGGCGACGTTGCGCGAGCGGAACAGCCGCAGCGGCATCAGCGGGTTGGCGATCGTCGCCTGGCGGTGGATGAAGAGGGCGAGCAGCCCGGCCGAGACGGCGCTCAGCGCCAGAGTTTTCGTATCCACCCAGCCCCAATCGGTGACCTGGAGGATCGTGAAGACGCCGATCATCAGCGAGAGGGTGATCATCGCCGCGCCGGGGAAGTCGGCGCCCTCGTGGAGGCCGATCCCGTCGCGGTTGGGAACCAGGCGCGTCGCCAGGAAGGCGACGAGGACGCCGATCGGAAAGTTGATGATGAAGATCCAGTGCCAGCTGATCGCCTCGGTGATGACGCCGCCGAGAAGCAGCCCGATCGAGCCGCCGGCGGAGGCGACGAAGCCGAAGACGCCGATCGCTTTCGCCTGGTGGGCGGGCTCCGGGAACATCGTCACGATCATCCCCAGGATCACCGCCGAGGCCAGCGCGCCGCCGATCCCCTGCACGAAGCGGGCCCCGATCAGCATCTCCTGGTTGACCGAGGCGGCGCAGGCCAGGGAGGCGGCGGTGAAGACGGCGAGGCCGACGAGGAAGACGCGGCGCTGGCCGATCAGGTCGCCGATCCGCCCGGCCAGGAGCAGCAGGCCGCCGAAGGGGATCATGTAGGCGTTGACCACCCAGGCCAGCTTGCTCTGGGAGAAGCCGAGGTCGTCCTGGATCGTCGGCAGGGCGACGTTGACGATCGTCGCGTCGAGGACGATCATCAGCATCCCCGCGCAGAGCACGTAGAGGGCTATCCAGCGGGTGCGGTCTTCGGTCTGTTCAGCGGTAGCGGTAGTCATGTGGGTTGAGACTGGTGCGAGGGCGAAAACTCATCGCCCTGGTTTTCAATCGACGTGATCTGGGAGGCCGAAGCGCTCGAAGACCGCCTCGACGCGGCCGGGGTCAGCGGCACGGTCGGGCCACCGAGAATAACCATCCGGGGTGTCGGCCGGTCGCACGACGAAAGCCGTGATCTCCTTGATCTTCTCTCCCGCCAAGCTCAGCACGTCGAGTGAGAAGGGAACGTGAGTCTGCTCACCCTCGATCCAGGTGTAGGTGCCGACCGCGAGGCCGCCGTTGGCGCGGGCCGGGCGGTGGCGCCAGCGCCACTCGCCCGAGAGCGGGCCGCGGCGCAGGAAGACCTCGATCTCGGCCAGGCCGCCGTACCAGCTGGCCAGCGGCGGCATCGACCAGGCGGCGTCCTCGGCGGCCAGCATCGAGACCACGCGGCTGACGTCGCCGGTCCGCATCGCCTCCATGTAGTCCTCGACGATCTCGGCCATGCGGGCGTCGCCGAGCGCGCGCAGAGTGGCCCGCTGGCTGCGCTCCGGGAGGCGCTCGTCGACCGTCTTGCGGGCGCGCTGCAGGGCGCTGTTGACCGAGGGCACAGAGGTCTCCAGCGTCTCCCCCACCTCCTTGGCCGAGAAGCCGAGCACCTCGCGCAGGATCAGCACCGCCCGCTGGCGCGCCGGCAGCTCCTGCATCGCCGCGACGAAGGCGAGCTCGACCGCCTCGCGCTGCTCGTAGCGGGCGTCGGGCGAGGCGCGGCCGTCCTCGACTTCGAGCGTCTCGTCCGGGTAGGGCTCGAGCCAGACCGCCTCGGCGACCGGCTCGCCGGGCGGCTGGTTCGGGTCGGCCGCGGGGCCGTACTCGACCGGCAGCAGCCGCCGCTTGCGGCGGGCGACGATGTCGAGGCTGGCGTTGGTGGCGATCTTGTAGAGCCAGGCGCGCAGCGAGGCGCGGCCGCCGAAGCCGCCGAGCCCGCGCCAGACCCGCAGCAGCGCCTCCTGCAGCGCGTCCTCGGCGTCGTGCAGGGAGCCGAGCAGGCGGTAGCAGTGGGCGTGCAGCTCGCGGCGGTAGGGCTCGACCAGCCGCTCGAACGCCCCTTCGTCGCCGCCGCGGGCGGCCTCGAGCAGCGCGGCCTCGAGCAGCGCGGCCTCGGTCATCGCCGGCTCAGGCCTCGCCCTCGTAGTAGCCAACGGCGCTGTCCTTGCGAACGATCACGTCGTCCTCGGGGTTGCCGGTCCAGATCCCGACCTTGTCGCTGTCCGGATAGACGGTCGCGGTGGGATGGACCACGGTCGAGAACATCAGCACGCGGGCGGTCTCCTCGGTCTCATTGCGGATGCCGTGGGCGCCCTCGGGACCGCGTGGGAAGAGGGCGACGTCCCAGGGAGCAAGTGTCTCCGAGCCCTCGGGATGGCGCAGCGTCGGCGTCCCCTCCAGCACCAGCAGCCACTCCTCCTCCCCGACCTCGTAGTGGTAGGGGCAGATCGCCTGGCCCGGCGGGAGCTCGTAGACCGTGATCCCCGACTCCTTGGCGCCGAGCAGCTTGCCGAGCCGGGCCTGGCCGGCGCGGAAGCCCTCCGGGTCCTCGCCGTCGTACTCGAACTCGGGCGCCGCGATGTCGATCCGCCGCATCGCCCGAAGCTAGCAATCTCGGAAGCTAGCTAGATATCTAGCTAGGCCGAGCTACACTGCGGCCATGGCACGGGTCGGAATGCACGCGGCGAAGACCCACCTCTCCCAGCTGGTGGAGCGGGCGCTGGCGGGCGAGGAGATCGTGCTGACCCGGCGGGGCGAGCCGGCGGTGCGGCTGGTGCCGGAGCGCGCCGCCGCGGGCTTCGCCTCCCTGGCCGGGGTCTGGGAGGGCCAGGTGCGGATCGCCGACGACTTCGACGAGCTGCCGGACGAGCTCGCCGAGTCTCTGGGCATGCGACCTTGAGACTCTTGCTGGACACCCACCTGGTGCTGTGGTGGATGAACGGGGAAGCGAGCCGGATCGGCAAGAGGGCGCTGGCCGCACTCGGCTCCGACGGCATCGATCCGATCGTCAGCGCGGTCACCGTCTGGGAGGTGGCGATCAAGCGCGGGCTCGGCAAGCTCGAGGCCCCGGGCGACCTCCTTCCGCAGCTGGAGCGCGCCGGCGTCGAGCTGCTGCCGATCTCCCCCCGCCATGCCGATCTCGTCGCGTCGCTGCCACCCCACCACCGCGATCCCTTCGACCGGCTGCTCGTAGCGCAGGCGACCCTGGAGGGTCTCGCGCTCGTCTCCGAGGACGAGGCGCTGCGACGCTACGAGATCGAGGTCGTCTGGTAGCCGTGGGCAACCCGAGCGCCCGACTAACCTGCGGGGGATGAAGGCCGTCGTCTTGCGCGAGTACGGGCCGCCGGAGGTGCTGGCGGTCGAGGAGGTGGCGAAGCCGGAGCCGATCCCGACCGAGGTGCAGGTGCGGGTTCACGCCGCCGGGGTCAACCCGGTCGACTTCAAGACCCGGGCCGGCAAGGGGATGGCCGGGGTGCTGGGCGAGCCGCCGGTGCGCCTGGGCTGGGACGTCGCCGGCGTCGTCACAGCCGTCCCTCCGGGGGTGACCAGGTTCAGGGTCGGCGACGAGGTCTTCGGGATGCCCTGGTTCCCGCGCCAGGCCGGCGCCTACGCCGAGTACGTGACGGCGCCCTCCCGCCACTTCGCCCACAAGCCGCACGCGCTCTCGCTCGAGGAAGCGGGCGCGCTGCCGCTGGCGGGGCTGACCGCCTGGCAGATCGTCGTCGACACGATCGCGCTCGAGGACGGCGCCGACGTGCTCGTCCACGGCGCCGCCGGGGGCGTCGGTCACCTCGCCGTGCAGATCGCCAGGGCGCGGGGAGCGAACGTGATCGCCACCGCCCGCGGCGAGCAGGCCGGGTGGCTGCGCGAGCTCGGCGCCGCCGAGACGATCGACTACGAGAGCGAGCGCTTCGAGGACCGCGCCGCCGACCTCGACGCGGTGATCGACTTCACCGGCACCTACGGCGAGCGCTCCCTGCCGGTGCTGCGGCCCGGCGGGATCCTCGTCTCCGTCCCCAGCGGCGTCTCCCAGGACCTGCTCGACCTGGCCCGGCGCGGCGACCGCCGCGCCACCGGCTTCCTGGTCGAGCCCGATCCGGTCGGCCTCGCCGGCCTCTGCCACCTGATCGAGGACGGCCGGCTCCAGGTCAAGGTCGACCGGGTCTTCGACCTCGAGGAGGCGGCCGAGGCGCACCGGGCGGCGGAAGCCGGCCACAGCGGTGGCGGCAAGATCGTGCTGCGGGTCCCTTAGCCGCCCCGGATCCGCGCCGATTCGGCCAGCAACTCCGCCAGCTCCTCGCGGTCGACAGCGGCGAGGCGCACGAGCAGGTTGGCGTAGCCGTCGTAGTGTGGCGTGGTGAAGAACTTCTCCGGCTCGCCTTCGATCAGGAAGTCCTTTTCCTCGAGGCTCTCGCACCAGATCACCAGCACCCCCTCTTCGCGGATGCGGGCGAAGAGCTTGTCGCGGACGCGGAAGCCGGGGGTGCCGTAGGACCGCTTCTCGATCGTGCCCGGCAGGGCTAGCGCCAGCTCGCGTACGTCGTCCTCGGTGGTCACCGGGCGAGGGTAGCGCCGCGGAGGGCGAGACTCTCAGCGCTCAGCGGCCGCGGCGGCCGAAGCTGTGGCCGGCCGGGGCGACGGCGCGGAGCTCGGCGACGGCGAGCTCGCGGGCGCGGCGGGAGCTGGGCTGGGGCGCCGGCTCGGCGGGGGGAAGGTGGGTCGGCGGTTGCTGGGAGCGTTGCGGTGGGTCCGGTCGTGTCGCCGCCCCGCGCTCGAGCGGCTCGACGCTCTCGACGAGGACGTTGACGACGCCTTCGCGGCGCTCCAGCCTGCCGCGCGCGCGGACCATCACGGCGGCGCGGACGGTGGCCCGATGGCGTTCGTAGACGCGCTTGGGGACGATCACGTTGACGATCCCGCGCTCGTCTTCCAGGGTCATGAAGACGATTCCCTTGGCGGTCCCGGGGCGCTGGCGAGCGACGACCATGCCGGCGACCTCGACTGCGCTGCCGTCCTCGGTCCGCTCCAGCCCGTCGCTGCGCAGCAGCGCCGGGCTGAGGCCGGGGCGCATCAGCTCCATGGGGTGCTTGCCGAGGGCAATCCCGGTCGAGCGGTAGTCGGCGATCAGCTCGCCCCAGTCCCCGAGCGGTCGCAGCGGCGGCGACTGCGGCGGCTCGAGCGGCAGCGCCAGCTGGGTTGCTTTGCGACCGCCGCGCCCGTTGGCGCTGACGCCGACGCGCCAGAGCGCCTCGCGGCGCTCGCTGGCGGCGGTCCCGGAAGGGTCATCGCCCGCATCCGCGGCGGCGGCGACGCCCGTGCCGGCCGCGGCCGGGATCGTGTCCAGCGCACCCGCCCAGGCCAGCCGTTCCAGGCCGGCCACCCCGGCGCCGGAGCGCGAGGCCAGGTCGGCGATGCCCCGGTAGTCCCCACCCCGCTGCCGCTCCGCCACCAGCATCTCCATCTCCTCCGCCCGGACCCCTTTCACGTAGCCGAGCCCGATCCGCACCGGTAGGCCGGGGACGGCTTCGACGTGACAGGGAACGCGACTGCGGTTGACGTCGGGTGGGACGATGGGAATGTCGCGGCGGCGGGCCTCCTGAACGAGTGCGTCGGGCGGGTAGAAACCCATCGGCTGCTCGTTCAGCAGCGCGCAGAGGAACTCCTCGGCGCGATGCTCGCGCAGCCAGGCCGACTGGTAGGCGAGCAGGCCGAAAGCAGCCGAGTGCGCCTTCGGGAAGCCGAAGCCGGCGAAGCCCTGGATCTGCTCCCAGACCCGCTCGGCCGTCTCCAGCCGAACCTCGTTCGCTCCGACGGCGCCGACGAGGAAGCGGTCGCGGTGTTCGTCGATCGCCTGCTGAGAGCGCTTGCGGCTCATCGCCCGCCGCAGCTTCTCCGCTTCGGCGTGACTGAAGTCGGCGAGAGCGATCGCCACCTCGAGCACCTGCTCCTGGTAGACGATCGTGCCCAGCGTCTCCTCCAATGCGTGCTCCAACAGCTCGTGCTCGTAGGGAATCTCGTACTCGCGACCTTCGGCTTCACAGCGCCGCTGCAACTTGCGCCTCTCTATATAGGGATGGACGGCGCCGCCCTGGATCGGGCCCGGGCGCACCAGCGCCACCTGCACGGTGAGGTCGTCGAGGTTCTGCGGTCGCGTCCGCGGCAGCATCTGCATCTGCGCCCGGCTCTCGATCTGGAAGACGCCGGTGGTCTCGGCGGCGCGGATCGACTCGTAGGTCTTCTTGTCGTCGAGGTCGATCCGCGAGAGGTCGAGCGGGGGCTCCTCCGGCCGCGTCCGCTCGACTTCGTCGACGCAGCGCTCGACCGCCGAGAGCATCCCCAGCCCCAGCAGGTCGATCTTCAGCAGGCCCGCATCCGAGCATGAGTCCTTGTCCCACTGGACGATCTGCCGTCCCGCCATCGCCGCCGGCACGATCGGGCAGACGTCGATCAGCGGCTCGGTCGAGATCACCATCCCGCCCGAGTGCTGGGAGGCGTTGCGTGGCAGTCCCATCGCGTCGCAGCTGAGCCAGAGCAGCGCCTTCCAGCGCGGCGCGGCGGCGCGCTCGGCGCCGATCGCGGCGATCACGTCCTGCTCCATTTCCCCCGCCGACTCGTGGAAGCCGGTCGTCTTCGCGACCCGCTCGATCTCGGCCGGCGGCAGCCCCAGCGCCTTGCCGAGGTCGCGGACGACGCCACGCGGCCGGTAGGTCGGGAAGGCGGCGACCAGGGCCGAGCGGTCGGCGCCGTACTTGTCGTGCACGCGCGGGATCAGGACCTCGCGGATGTCGCGCGGGAAGTCGAGGTCGATGTCCGGCAGCGTCTGCCCTTCGTCGTTGAGGAAGCGGCCGGAGAAGAGGTTCTTCTCGACCGGATCGATGTGGGAGAGGCCGGTCAGGTAGCAGACGATCGAGCTGACGCTGGAGCCGCGGCCGCGCCCCGGCGGCAGCACCGCGCGCGGCGAGGCGCGGCCGCGCACCTCGACCGCGACCTCGCGGGCCAGCTCCAGCAGCTCGTGGTGGATGAGGAAGAAGCCGGAGAGGTCGCGGCGGCGGATCGTCGCCAGCTCCGACTCCAGGCGCCGCGCCGCCTCGACCCGGGTGGGCCGGCCCGCGTAGGTGGCGGCGAGCCGCTGCTCGCACAGCTCGGCCAGCTCGCGGTCGGCGGCGAGGTCGCCCTGGCGCGGGTGGCGATAGCCGAGGTCCTCGGTCAGGTCGAACCGAAGCCGCTCGGCCAGGCGCACGGTCTCGGCGACCGCCTCCGGGTGCTCGGCGAAGCGGGCCGCCATCTCCGCCGGCGAGACCAGGGCCGAGCTGCGGTTGCCGCGCCGGCGCGGCTCGGACTCCTCCAGCGTCTGCCCCAGCCCGATCGCGACGAAGGCGTCCTGGAGGCGGGCGCGGCGGAGATTGTGGGCGTGGACGTTGCCGGTCGCCACGCAGGGGACGCCGAGCCGGGCGGCGAGCTGGGCGAGCCAGCGGTTACGGGCGCGGTCGTGGCGCCAGTAGGGGCGCTGCAGCTCGACCCGGAAGCGCTCGCGCCCGAAGGCGCCGAGCAGGCGCCGGCCGAGGCGCTCGCCGGCGGCGGTGTCGCCGCGCTCCCAGGCGCCGGCGAGCGCCCCGTCGCGGGCGCAGCCGGAGAGGCAGACGAGCCCCGCGGCGTGCTCCTCCACCTGCTCCAGCGTCGCCCAGGCCTGCCCTCGCTCCCGATTGCGCGGTTCCTTTTCCACGCTTTTCGCGGGTTGGGAACCGCGCAAGTGCGGACGGTCGCGGGTGTGCGCATGGGCCTGCGTCAGCAACCGGCACAGATTGCGGTACCCCGTGGCGTCCTCGACCAGGAGAGTGATGTGAACGTATGGCTCCGGGCCGACCGTCAGCTCGGCGCCGGTGATCGACCGCAGCGGTCCGTCCACGCACGACTCCGCGAACTCCCGCGAGCCCCAGATGCCGTCGTGGTCGGTGAGGGCGAGGGCGGTGTAGCCGAGGGCCGCGGCGGCGTCGGCCAGCTCCGTCGGGGTCGAGGCGCCGTCGAGGAAGGAGAAGGCCGAGTGCGCGTGCAGCTCTACATAAGGGGAGGGAGCCATCAGGCGCGCTGGCGGTACCAGCGGTCGCTGAGGGCGCGGAAGACGACGACGGCGCGGCCGTTGGCGAGCGCCAGCTCGAAGTAGTGGCGCCGCAGCTTCTCCGGGATCCACCAGCGATCGTCGACCACCCACTCCTCGCGGACCGCGACCACGTCGACCCCGTCGACCGTCCGCGGCACGCCGGCGGGGTCGGCCTCGACCGCCGTGAGCCTCGGGGTATACAGACGGCGCAACCCGGGCATTACCGGGCCTCGGGCAGACTCAGGTCATGCGGTGGGGCGTACAGCCACCTCAAGGGTGACCGCTCGATCTGGAGCGGCGAGTGCAGCGGTGGCAGCGGCAGCGAGACCTTCAGGGTCGAGCTCATACCGCTCGGCCACCATGCGCAAGGGCTCCTCGATCCCGAGGTCTGGATAGAGAATCTGCAACTCGACGGGCTCTCCATCCCGGAGGGCCACGATCGCTCGTTCATGTCGCTGGTCCGCCCGGTCCGCGGAAGCACCGTCCACAAGAGCGATCGAGATCGCGTTTGCCTCTTTGTCGTAATCGGAGCGCATGTCAGTCGTCGGGAAAAGTCGTGATTACGAAGTTCGGATCGTCCTTGGCCAGCACCACGATTATCGCATGGCTGCCCTTGCCGAACCCCGTCAAACGGGGATTGCCACGCTCGTCTTTCTCTTCTCGAGATGGATGAGTCGCAACCATTTCCACCTCCGTGAAAAGAATCCCGTAGAGCCTCATCGAATTCTTGGCGTGATGGCTGAAGCGCACTTGCGCCCAAGACCGAGGGCCGAGTCGACTCTCCCCCTCTCATAGGGCTCAAAGCTCCGGGAAGGCGGTCAGCATCGCCCAGCGCTCCGGTACCCGCGAGGCGGAGTCGACCGGGAGGATCTTCAGCAGCGCCTCGGCGCCCTGCGCGGCGCGGACCTCGCGCACCGCCGCGCCGAGACGCCGCCGACGCGGCTCCTCGCCACCGACCGCGAGCTCGACCTGGTCGGCAGCGGGAGGGCCGAGGCCGAGCGCCCGCAGCCGCAGCGCCGTGGCCGGGCCCGGCAGCGACTCCAGCCGCCGCACCAGCAGCGAGCGCAGGGTCCGGGCCGAGGCGGTCGGGCGGCCCAGGCCCTGCTCGACGCTCCAGCTGCCGCCGCCGCTGAGCAGGGCCCCGAAGCGGAGGCCGAGCAGGGTGCGACCGCGGCGCTGGGGCGCGGCGAGGAGGCGGTCGACCAGCAGCTCCAGAGCGCGCTCGAGCTGGCTGCCGGCGGTCCCCTCCGGCAGCTCGATCTGCTCGGCCAGCTCCTCGTGCGGCGCCCGCGGCCGCAGCGGCTCGTCCTCGCCGCGGGCGAGGCGGCGGGCCCGCAGGCCGAGTGGCCCGAAGCGGTCGGCGACCCGCTCGGCCGAGATCCGCGAGAGCTCCTGCAGGGTGTCGATCCCGAGCCGCTCGAGGGTGACGACCAGCTCCTCGGCCTCCCGGCCCGGCGCCTCGAGCCGCTGTGGCAGGATCGCGATCGAGATCGGGGCGAGAAAGACGTGCAGCCGCTCCGCCGGCACCGAGACCCGCTTCCAGGCCGCGGCGTAGGCAGCGAAGCGGTTCGGCGCGGTGCCGATCCGAATCGGCGGGACGACCCGCTCGCCCCGAGCGGTCCCTCCCCCATCGCCGACGGCTTCCCGCACGGCCGCCAGAACCCCGGCGCTATCGCCGCCGTGAATCCCCCGCAGCCCGTCGACGGCGAAGAAGGCCTCCCCCGCCCGCTCCGACTCGACCGCGGCCCCGATCGCCTCCAGCCGCCGCACCATCGCCTCGGTCCGCTCCGCCGCCTCGACCGGATCGGGAAGAGCATGGCGCCCGGGCCGTAGCCCCCCGGAAAGGCCCGGGCGCGCAGGAGACCCCCAACGGCTATCTAGGACGCAAGCGATCTCCATACGAACATATGTTCGTATATCGGCCCGGCAGATTCAAGGGCTCTCTATGCCGCGGCAGCGCCGCCAGGCTCGTCGAAGCGATCGATCAGCTTCAACAGGGCCTTGGTCTGGGCGCGGGTTTCTTGGATGTTCGACTCGATCTGCGCGGTGTTCTTCTCGAGGCGAGCTATCACCGACGTATAGACCTTTTCGTTGCGCAGCAGGATCTCGCGGTTGTACTCGCGCGTCTCCTCCACCAAGCTTTTGAACTCCTCCTCACGACGCTGCTGATACTGCAAGAACTCGTCGTGCTGGCGGCGGATGAGCTCCCGAAGACTCTCTTTGTCGCGGCCGAACATGAAACTTATTGTCTCAGGCCAGAGCGCACGAGTTACGCCCGAAACGTGAAAAAGGTGAGTCTTCTTCGAGCGGAAAGAGTCAGCGCAGCGCCGCTGCCATCGCCACCAGCTCGTCCTCGAGCGCGGGGAGCGTGACAGCTTCGCCGGCCATGACGCGCTTGCCGATCAGTCCCCCGGCGCCGGCGACGAAGACCCACTCGGCGCTGGGGCGCGCCGGATCCTCCTCGCCCTCGAGACCCGCCCGCAACCGCGCCGCCAGGGTCTCGATCGCCGCGTCGTTGCGCTCGGCCCCGGCCGTCCCAAGCGCCAGCACCTCGACCGTCAGCAACCGCGCCGTCGGCGGGTCGGCCGCGAACAGCTCGAGCACGGTGCGGATCCCGGCAACGATCTTGGCCGGCCGCTCCTCCTCCCCCAGGCAGGCTCGATCGACCTCCTCCAGCAGCCGCCCGAAGAGCTCCCGATGCGCCTCCAACGCGCACTCCAGCTTGCCGGCGAAGAGCTTGTAGAAGGTCGAGGTGGAGATGCCCGCCCGGCGCGTGAGGTCGGCGATGGAAATCTCCGCATACCCCTTCTCCGCGCACGCCTCGGCGACGGCCGCGACCAATCGTTCCCGTTGGTTGCGGGCGACAAGGTCCGCCGGGATCCCATGGGACCCAGGCGGCAGTCGCCTGACGCCGTCTTCCTCGGGCGGGCTCAGAGCGGCCCTCGGGTAGTGCGATCGGGGCATGTCACATCGGCTCTGCCCATCACGGTAGCCCGGACGAGCCGCCAGAGGGAGGGGTCTACTTCCCCTTCGCACCCTTCTTGCCGCCCGAGCCCTTCTTCGCGTGCTTCTTCTTCGCCTTCCCCCCGCAGCTGTTGGCGATTAGAGGCGTCGTGTCCGAGACCTTCCCGTTCTGCCCGGTGAAGGAGACAGTGGCTCTCTGGGGCTTGCGGCAGATGTCTTCGGAGTTGACCAGGAGGCCCTTCTTGCCGCCTTTCATCTCCAGCACGAACTTGGAGACCGGGGCGTCGGGGACCGCTTCGAAGGTGTTGCGGATGCCGCCGCCCTTGCCGGTGTCGATCCTGCCGACCAGGTCGACGTCGATCTGGCCGTTCAAAGCGGCGACCAGGTCCGGGAGTTCGTGGCTTGAGGAGCGCAGGTAGACCGGACCTTCGAGCGGTTGGTCCAAGAGCGGGGTGATCGCCTTGGCCTTGCCGTAGATCGAGGCTTTAGGGCAGGCGTTCGCGGCGAACTGGACCCTGGTGCAGACGGTGCCGATGTGGCTCTGTTCGAGGAAGGCGCTGTGAGGCAGGGTGACCTGAGAGGAGGCGATGTTGGCGTAGTTGCCCTTGGGGTAGGTGAGAACCGCTTTCAAGGCCGGGAAGCGGTGGCGCTTGGTGCCGCCCTTGAGGCTGATCTTCAGGTTCGGCTTGAACTTGAGTGCGCCGCAGCCGCCGACCTGGAAGGGGGAGGTCAGAGCCGCGCTCTGACCGGTCAGCATCGCCGCCGAGCCGGTTACCGCCATCGGATCGCAGCTGGTCGGGTTGAGGGTGAAGCCGCCGGGGCGATCGAGCTTGATCGCAACCGAGCGGATGTCGAGCGGGATCCCCTGGATGATCGAGGGGAAGGGATCGGACACCGCGCGGCCCTGGGCGGTCTCTGAGTCGACATAAAGGGCGTTTCGCACGACCACGGCGCCGAGGTCGAAGGGACCCGCCACCGCAGGGACTATCACGACCAACGAGAGCGGAGCGCCTTTGTAGGGGCCGGCGAGGTAGGCGTGGCCGCCTGCATAGAAGGGCGTCGGGCCAGAGCCGGCTCCGACGGTGACGGTGCCTACTTCAGAGGCGACGGGGCAGCTCGGATTCGAGCGCTCGAGCGCTCCCTGGTTCGGGTTGCTCCTTGCCTGCGCTTGCGCGATCTGGGCGTCCGAGCAATAGGGGATGCCGGCGAACTTCGCCGCCAGGCCCTTGGGCAGGGTGGTGTCGATCCCGGTGAGGCGCTGGGTGCCGTCGGGGCGAGCGAGCTTGAGGACGAAGGGGGAGTAGGCGCCCGCCTCGGGGGCTTCGGTCCCGGCCGTGAAGGCGGGTTTGTTCGGGGCCTTGGCTTCACTCGTCGGGCAAGGCCCGCTTCCGCCGGCGGCAACCGAGGTTTCAAAGGAGCCGGTGGGGTGGACATCGGCTCCTTCCGGGGTCGACCAGGGGGTGAGGGTCGAGGTGGTGGTCTTGGTCCCGCAGGTGAGCGGGGTGGTCAATGCCGCACCGGCGCCGTTGAAGAAATGCAGATCGATGTCTTCGATCGGCAGCTCGGGGTTTTCGGTGAAGGTCGCGGTCAACTGGCCGGTGGTGGGGTCGGCCTGGACATGGCCGGCGAGCTTGGCGACGGTGCCCGATTCTTCGTCTTCGATCGCCAGATAAATCGACAAAAGCGAGCTGAAGGAGTTCTCGTAGGGCTGGGCGACATAGATCGCGCCGGGGAGCTTGTGATCGAGGAGAGGGGTCGAGACTTCGACCGTGCCGATCTTGGCGGCGTTGGGGCAGCTCTGGGGCTGCTTATCGAAGTGGATCGGGGAGGGCTGGCCTATCGGGGTGGTGAGGCCTGCCTGGGCGGCGCTGCAGGCGGAGAGGCCGTTTGCGCCGGAGGGGTTGATGTTGAGGCCTTCGGGCAGGGTGACCGTGGCATCCTTAAGGATCGCGGTGGAGAGGCCTTCGTATTTGCCTTCCTGAGGTTGGTGGAGATTGAAGTCCAGGCCGGTGGGGCTGTCGGCGACGTTGGTGGTCGCCTGCGAGGAGATCGTCGGGTTGAATTCGAGGGCGTTGCAGCCCTCCATCTGCGCCGACGCGACCACGTTGCGTTCGTGGAATACGTCGGGTGCTTCCCAACTGTTGGCGATCGCCGAGGCGACCAGAGGGCCGCCCGAGCAGGTGGTGGGCATGGTCAGGAAGGCCCGATTGAGGGGTTCGGTGGGGCAGGGGGTGCCTATATTGACCTGTCCGAGAACGCATAGGCCGCGCCTTGCATCATGGCTTTCGTCGCTAGGAACCCCCCAAAAGCTCACCTCGAATCCCAGGACCGGGTTCAGTGGGCGAGCGAGAATTTCGGTGGTGCGGCCGTACAGACCGTAATCGCCGTCGCTTCGCACGCCGCCCAGGATGTGGATGTAAGGAGGGATGCCGCCCAGCGGTTCAAAGGCGAACTCGGCTGGTACGCCCGGCGGGGGAACCATGTTGAACAAAGGAACGGAGATCACGTGCACACCCGCCTGAAGGTTGGTCTCGAAATCCGCGGTTCCAACCTGCGATCCGGATGGACATCCCCTCGCCGAGCCCAGAAGTCCCTCAAGCTGCGCCTCGGTGCACCTAGGTACCGCCTGCGGATTGAGGACCAATCCGTGCGGGAGCCCGACTTCGGTGGTTTTTAGTCGCTCCACCCCGTTAATAGTTCCGTTGGAGAGTTCCTCCCGCCGGAAGCTGAAGTAGACGTCAGCCTCATATGGGTGCGAGCCCGCCTGGGTGACCGGACGGCCGCTCTCGTCGGTGAAAGAGGCCCTCAGACCAGCTTCCCCTGCCTGGAAACCAGGCTGTGCCGGCGAACTTCCAACGGTCAACGGCGCATGCGTCGAGACGGGGACCGCGCCACCACCTTCAATCAACGCTTCGGCTTCGCCAACACTACCTTCGGACCCACCGACGATCATTCCGGCGCGCAACCTCACCCATTGACCCGGCTTTACAGAGACATTGCCGCCGCACACTGCGGTCCCGCCCGTGCTTTCGCATGAAAGTGCAGTTCCTTCCGACATATGCCCATCTACCGCCGGTTTTGACCCCGGGCTCTCTGGCGGTATCACTTCGCCTTTGCCCGCAAACTCCAGACCCGGTGGCGCAATCGCCGTAATCGAATATGGCCCACTGGTCGGCGCTGCCCCAATGTTTTTAGCCCATACGTAAAGCCCAGGGGCGTGTTCAGCGTTTCCACTCGACCCCGGCTCGAATGTCGTGCCATAGGGAGACGCGACGATCCACCATGCTGGTTGTGGGCTGGCTGCGCGAGCATCCGACACACCCGTGATTAGGGCGCACATGATCATCATCGCACCGGCGACGCGTGAGACCCCTCCCACTCGACATCGCAGTGTCGCCAGTGTACTAGTCGCGATGCTCATCGTCCCCCGCCCTTCCCACCCTTGGACTTATGCCCCCGGTCACTCTTCTTGTTCTTATGCTTCCCGTGCTTCTTCATGTGCTTCCCGTGCTTCTTCTTGTGCTTCTTTTCGACTGGATTCCCAGGGCCCCTGAATTCGGACGTCGCTGCAGACCCTGGTGATGCTGGGCGCCTCCCAGCTTCCTTGCATGCTTCTCCACTTACGCAGGGAGACACGATCGCGGGGTTCTGTGCTGCGATTCCTCCGCCGGCACGTACGTCATATAGGTCTACCAATGCGTCTTTGTCCTGACCCACGAGTCCCTGTCTCGTAAAGATGAAGACGTCGTCCCCAGTGCTGCTGGCATCCGCTAGATACGACGGCTCGTTGCTCTGGCCGGTCGAGAGCAGATAGATGCAGCCACCATCCTGCGAGTCGCTCTGGCACGAACCGGTTCCACGCGCCTCCCACTCATACACATCGAGGCAGGCGACCCGGCCCGTTTCCGCCGACGAACACCCGTCCTCGCCGTTGATGTCGGCAGTAACCAATCTGTCGGGCGTCTCGAAGAACACTCGCGATCCATCGGCAGATAGGTTGCGGGACCAGACAGGAGCCGGCGCGATGTTCGAACCGTTCCCTCTCAGGCCGCGTAGGGTCGGCGCGCCCTCTGGAGCCGCGCCGGTCGGATTGCACGACACACAGGTCATCTGTCCCGTCGCGCCGCTGTAGCGATAGAACTCCGGGGTGCCTTGGCTGTCGTAATCCGTGAACCGGCCCGGAGATTTGAAGAGCAGTACGTCACCCCTCTGCGAGACCCGCGTCGACCGCCTGTCGAATTCAACGAAGCCTTCGTGGGAAAATGGCCCGAACCCGAACCTCCCCAGATAGGTCAGGTGCCCCGGGTCGCTACTGGTCCATCGATATAGATTGCATTCTTCTTTGCAGCTACCGCGCGCTGCGTGGGTGCCATCGAAGCCTTCGTTACTAGCCAGCTCACCGTTCGCCAGAAAATATGCGTATGAGCCATCGGCGCCGGCGCCAAGAAATTCTTTTACTTCCGCCCCGTTCGGATCGGCGCTGTCCGGCGTCAGGTCGGTCAGCACTTCGCTCCTCACGTCATAGAGATAGAGATCTCGCCCGCCATCGGAGATGCCGGTATTGGCGTCGTTGGTCAGCGCACTCGGGCTAGTAAAGAAGACCTGTGAGGCGTCGGGGGCGGCTTCCTCCAGTTTTGCGGGCTTGAACCCGTTCGGATCAGGAACTTGTCGGTGCGATGCCGACACCTCGACCGTGCAGGCATCGGCAGCAACCGTGCAATGACCCTGCCCGTTACGGGGACTCTGGGGCTGGGCCAGATTTCGACGCAGGTACAGTCTGCCTTCCGCGCTGGTGAACAGCAGGCTTTCACCGTCAGCCGAAATGATGTGCTGATGGGCTTCTTCTGGCAGACCCGGAACTGACCCTTCCACCGTACCTTTCGGAGGGGCCTGGCCGCTGTTGAGAACTGAACCGAGCAGGAGGCTTTCGGCGCCCGGCGTCCAGACATAGAGGTTGTTACCCGTGGCCGCGCCCGGCTTCAGCTTCGCCGCGCTCACGAAGGCCATCGCCGACCCATCTGGAGTCGCAGCTATGAACTGCGCTCCTAGCCCTCCCACCCCAGGCGTGCCAACCGTGGCAACCAGGTGCATGGAATGATCTGCGTTGACTCGTTCGTAGAGCCGCGCGAGCTGGCCTGGATCCGTCATTTCGAGGTACGTGCGCGACAAGTCTTCCGACCATCCCTTGACCGTTGCTTCGACGCCGAAGGCAGGGGGCGGAAACAGTCCCTGAGTGCCCCAGCCATCACCTGTCGGCGACCGCCGAGCCTGGAAGATTCCGTATTCCTGAGCGCCTTCGGCGCCGGGCAACCCGGTTTCAGCCTCGAAGGTCGAAGCATTGCCTTGCGGCGCTGCTTGGGCGACCGAGAACAGATCTTCTGCACCCGGTAGCGAGGTGAGCGAATTCTGGACGTCGGTCCCTTCCTTCACGACGGGAGTGGCCAGCTCGTAGGCTCTGCAGTCCGACAGAAAGGCTGAGGCACCTCCACGGAGAGCTTCGTTTGGACATCCAGCGGAGCCCTGAGGGGAGCCGTACGTCTTGAGCTTGCGAAGAATTTCGGCGCCCCCGCTTGCTTCGTTTGCTTCCCCTTCCGCACGGCACTGCACACCGGGTTCGCATTCACTGAGTGCGACAACTCGATAGATGTAGCTACTCGCCGGGCTGAGACCGAAGATTTCCTGCTGCACGGGCACATCGGAGTCAGATGAGCCGACGGAGACGGGCGAGCCTGGCACCGTCGTGGCATTCTGGAATCCGCTGCTCTGGTAGTCCGACGCGGATACGTACTGGAATATGTAGCTCGTTTCAACCCCGTTCGGATTGATGGTTGCTTCCAGGACGGCCGCGGTGTCGGTGACGCGGCTGGTCTGCTCGCCCTGGATACGCGGTCCGAGAGCAGTGACTTTCAGATCCTTGCCCTGGCTGGTAGCCACGGTGGGCCCAAAGTTGGTGGTGGTGACCAGGCGGAAGTGATAGACGTGGCCTATAACCAGGTCGGTCGGAGTGGCCGTTACAGAATGCGGAATGTTGTCAGCCGGGATCTGGCTCGGCCCGGTGATGGTCTGTCCGTCGACGGTCGAGCATGCCGCCGTCTGACCGTACGCCTCCGTTTCCCCATATTCGAACTCGCAGGACGCCAGTATTTGGCCGTTGGGGTTTACCGTCCCGCGCAGTACGGCCGAACTCGTATGGACAGCGACGGCTTCATCCGTCGTAACATCTGGGGCATCGACCAGCGGTCCGAAGACATTGATAAGACCCCCAACGCTCCCACCGATGTTTTTCCCGCCAACGTAATTCGTCACATAGACGCGGCCAGATCCCGAGGCTACGGCGATCCCTGAGTGCTGACTTGAAAATGTGAAAGCTCCCTGAGGAGTTTGGGATGGATCAATGTCAGCCACAAACCCACCAGAAGCGCTGAACTCGTCGATCACGCTCTCAGAGCCCTCAGGGTCTCCCGCATCGATGCGGCGATCTATCACGAAGATATGGCCGGTGTCTTGGTCGACGGCCAGACCCGTCGGCGCAAGAAAGGTTCCCGCGGTTGAGCCGGATCCATCAAGCGTGTCGGTGCCGAGGGCTGAGAATTCAGCGGCTACACCGTTGCTGTCGAACTTCTTGACTACACGTTTCGCGAAATCAAGGACGTATACGGCCTGGCTCGCTTCATCGACGGCGACGGCGGTGGATTCGGTGAATGAGCCGAAGGTCCTGACTTCGGTGCCATTTGAAGCGTACTCGACGATCCTGGTTCCCTCGTCAACGAAGAGGTCGCCGGTGACTCGGTCAACGGCTATGGCACGAGCCGTATTCGAGTCGAGGACCGAGACCTGCGTATAGGTGGTCGCCGACGTCACCGGAAACGACGAAGGTACAAATTTGAACACGTCGCCCGGGTTGCTGCGGACGCCGAGGCTCTTGACGATGTAGAGGTCGCCGATCCCGTCGACTGCGACCCCAGATGCGGAATCAAACGGGACGTCGGTGATGTAGTGACCGGTCGGATCAAGAATTGCGACCTCGGAGTTGAAGAAAGTGGACGAATAGATCGCGCCCTGCGAGTCGACGGTTACATCAGATGGTCCTACAAACTGGCCTGACGGCGTATCGGCACCTTCGTACTGGGCGACATAGGGGTGGATGAGTGCGGCGTCGGCGCGAGGCGCCGCCATCGCGAAGCATCCCGAGGCAAGGAGCCCAAGGATTACGAAGGTCCGGAGGCACAACACCATTCGCGACCGCTGAGTCGATCGTCGCTCGATGCTCGGGATCTCGATCATCTTCTTCTCGCCTTCTCAGTTGATGAGCAGGATCAGGGCGCTTCCGCCGCGGTCACGGCCCAACTGCCGTACACCGTTCCTTCTGAGCCATATGGTTCGCTGACCCAGTTAATTGCGACCCCGCTGAGTGGATCGGCGGTGAGGAGGCCCGTTTCGACGGGTTCTTCCTTCACGTGGTGCGCGTGCTTCTGGTAGATGCAGAGCTGGCCGGGTTCGGCCTGGGGATGGTCGAAGCTTCCCGGGCATTCGGCGGTCGGCTGACCCGCGCCTTCCAGTCCGCCACCTTGCGCGATGTAGTGAACCTCGGGCGCCTCGGACAGACGCAGAGGAAAGGAAAGCGTTGAGTAGGCTTCATACGTTTCTTCCGGCAGATAGACCGCGAAATTGCCGGTCTCCGTCTTGCCCGGAGGCAGGACGGTTTCGGTAGGGCCAGCGGGTCCTTGCGGGCCCTGCGGGCCGCCTGCGCCTTGGGGCCCCTGGGGGCCGGTATCGCCCTTGGGACCAGCGGTGCCAGCGGGACCAGCGGTGCCAGCGGGTCCGGTCGCTCCGGCAGGCCCGGTCGCGCCCGCCGACCCCGGCTGGCCCGCAACCTTCTTGGCGATCTTTTCGACTTCCTTCTTCTGCTTGCCGCTGAGGCCGCCCGAGGCGGCGTAGGCGCCGCCTCCGAGAGCGGCGACCAAGGCCACGATCGAGATGATGAAGCCGGCGGTGCCGAGCTTGCTGTGCAGACGCGAAAGCATCAGTTCTTTCTCCTTGTCCCGTGAGGCCTTTGGCCGGCCGCTCCCTGTAGCGGCGAATTGGCGAGGCTCGTTTTCCCTATACAGCTTGTTTCCCTGAATCACTCGCGGGTCGAGACAGTTCCCATAAGGTGCTGGTCGTACCGTGGAGCGTCGTCAGCTAACCACCGACAGCGCGGTTTGTCAAGGATAAGTTCCCGAAAGAAAAGGAAAGTTCCTAGAACTGCGGAGGGTCAGGCGGTCTGGCGGGCGAGGCGCTCGGCCTCGGCGGGGCCCAGGTACGGCGAGAGGATGAACTCGGTGAAGTCGGGGAGGAGATCGGCGAGGCGGGCGGCTTCGCCGGCGGCGACCTTGCGGCTGGCCAGCGAGACCAGGGCGCCGATCGTCGAGTCCTCGGTGGTCGCGGGCAGGGGGCGCTCGGCGGCGCGCTCCCCCCTCCCCCGCTCCAGCGGCGGCACCAATTCGCGGACGGCGTCGTGGAAGCGGGCCGCCACCGCCGGGCCGGCGCTCTGGGACTCGACCAGGCAGAGCCGGGCCAGGTCGGGCTCGGAGGCGAGGAAGGCGAGCACCTCGCGTGCCGCGGCGATCGCCCGGTGCGGCCAGTCCGGGGCCGCCCCGACCGCCTCCGCAACCAGCTCGCGGATGTGCTCGACGACGACGTCGAAGGCGGCGAGGAAGCAGGCCTCCTTGCTCTCGAAGTTCTCGTAGAAGACGCGCCGCGAGACCGCCGCCGCCTTGGTGATGTGGGTCAGCGTGACCGCGTTGTAGCCGTGCTCGGCGACGGCGGTGGCGAGGCCGGCGATCAGGCGCTCGCGCTGGTTGTGGGCGACCTGCTCGCGGCTGAAGCCGTGGCGGCCGGCGGGAAGCGGGCCGAGCTCCTCCTCGGCCACGTCAGCTGGAGGCGGCGAGCTGGGCCTCGTGCGCGGCCCGGTCCTCGCCGACGTAGGGGCGCAGCACGAACTCGATCGTCTCCGGCAGCAGCGCCCGCAGCGCCTCGGCCTCGCCGGCGATCAGGCGCTGGTTGATCACCCAGAGGACGCCGCCGGTGAGCGTGTCCTCGAGCGTGTCCGGCAGCTCGGCCCGGCGCGGGTTGAGCTTGCGGCCCGGTTTCAGCAGCGGCACGAAGCGCTTCAGCGTCGCCTCGTGGCGGGCGACCGCCTCGGGCCCCGCGGTCAGCGCCTCGACCAGGCAGGCGCGGGCGACGTTGGGGTGCTCGCCGATCTGCTCGAAGAGGGCGCCGAGGCCGGCGGCGACCTGGTCGGGCCACTCGTCCTCGCGGTCGTAGGCCTGCTGGACCCGGCGCGCGGTCAGCTCGTAAGCGGTGTCGAGCAAGGTCAGGTACGCCTGCTGCTTGTCGTCGAAGTTCTTGTAGAAGGTCGCGTAGCCGACCTTGGCGCGGCGCACGATCGTCTCGATCTTCGTCCCCTGGTAACCGTGGTCGGCGACGAGGTCGGCGGTCGCTTCGAGGATGCGGCGGCGCTGGTCCGCGGCAGCGCCCGTGCGGCTCACCGGCTGGGGGCCGGCGGGCTGCCGCGAGGCCTTTCCGGGCAGGGCACGCACCCTCCCAGGATAGCGCGGGTTCCCATAGGTACGACGTCAGTACATAAGATCGTTTGGGGTGTTGCGAGTTCCCAAATATGGTCTAACGTACCTCGGGTGGAAGGGCCACGTCCACTTCGCGCGGTTCGCTCTTGGCCAGAGGCCGCGCCCGATCGCGGCGACACCGCGGCCGGCGTCCACGAGGCGATCCTGCTCACCGTCGGCGCCCTCGGCTACGAGAAGGCGACGGTGCAGGAGGTGGTCGCCCGCACCGGCATCAGCCGCGACCAGTTCCACCGCCTCTTCGGCAGCAAGGACGAGTGCTTCGCCCAAGCCTACGAGGCCGCCGCCGGCCGCCTCTGCGAGGACCTGCTGGAGGCGGGCCGCGAGGGAGCGACCTGGCGGCTCGGCTTCCGCGCCGCCCTGGCCGAGCTGCTGCGCTTCGTCGCCGAGCAGCCGCTGCTGGCAAAGGCGCTGCTGATCGAGGTTCGCGCCGCCCGCGGCCGCGCCTGGGCCACCCACCAGCAGGTGGTCGAGCGCCTGATCGCCGCCGTCGACACGGCCCGCTCCGCCCCGGACGCGCTGTCCTCGACCAGCGCCATGACCGCCGGCTTCATGGTCGGGGCGATCGAGGAATCGATCGGGCTCGAGATCGGCGCCGGCCGCGCCGCCCAGGTCGAGCAGCTGCTGCCGGACCTCGCCCACCTCGTCGCCCTCAACTACTTCGGCGAGGAGGAGGCCTGGCTGGAGCTGCGCTCGGCCGGAGCGGCGGGTTGAGACGACGTCCCCACTTTCATACTTCACCGTTTATTCAAGAAGTCTTGCGCTAACTCTCTCCATATGAGAGTCTGCAAGCAGATGTTGGCCAAACATCGGCGAGGCGCGGGCGTGCAAGGCGGCGCCAGCGGTGACAGCCGCGACCCAGGTGGCGCCACGCCACCGCCGGAGCGCCCGTCGCCTCAGCCAAACTCCGGCTGAGCGTCAGTCCTCGCGGGCGACCTTGGCGGCTTCGTCGCTGCCGAGGTAAGGCGTCAGGGTGAACTCGACCAGATCCGGCAGCAGGCTCTCCAGCTCAGCCGTTTTGCCAGCGATGATCCGGCGCGAGATCAGCGACATCATGCCGCCGACCAGGGCCTCCTCGGTGGTCGCCGAGAGGCGGGCGAGGACTTCCGGCGAGCGGCCTTCGCGGCCGGTCTGGAAGTAGGGGACGAAGCTCTGGATGGCGCTGTCGTAGCGCTCGACCACGACCGGGCCGGCGACCAGCGCCTCGACCATGCAGAGCCGGGCAAGGTTGGGCTCGGCGGCGAGGAAGCGCAGCATCGCGCCGATCCCGGCCTTGACCGCGTGCGGCCAGTCGTCCGCCTCCTCGAAGGCCTGGCCGACCCGCTCGCGCAGCTCCGTCATCACGGTGTCGTAGGCGGCGACGAAGCACTCGTCCTTGCTCGCGAAGTGCTCGTAGAAGGTCCGCCGCGAGACCGCGGCGTGGCGGGTGATATGGGCGATGGTTGTCCCCGCGTAGCCGTTTTCGGCGATCGCCTCGGCGAGGCCGGCGATCAGCCGCTCGCGCTGGTTGTGCGCGACGAACTCGCGCGGTAGGCCGTGTCGCCCGGGGGGGAGGCGGGCAAGCTCGGGGGGATACTCCTCGCCGTTCTCGACCGGCGTGTCGGCGGGGGTTGCGGCCACAGGACGACGATACCGGTCGGGCATTTTTGAGCCACGGTCGAGCTCTTCGAGCGCCGCCTCGACGCCCAGATAGGGCATCACCGCAGCCGACATCAGCTGCGGGATCAGCTTCGGCAGCTCGTCGGTGTCGCCGCGCACGACCTTGGCGTAGACCTGCCCGTAGGCGGACCCGGCGAGCGCCTCGGCGGTGGTGTGGGGGACCGACTCGGGGTCGTCCATCTCCTTGCGGCCGGCGTCGATCAGCGAGGCGATCACCCGCATCGTCATGTCGCGGCGGGCACGGGCGGCGTCGCCGGCGGCCAGCACCTCGACCGCGAAGCCGGCCCTGCTCGGGTCGTTGCAGAGCGAGCCGACCACCTCGATCGCGACTGCGCGCAGGCGGTCGGGCCAGTACTGCTGGCTGTTGTAGGCGTGCATCAGCGAGGCCATGCACTCCTCGTTCATCTCCTGCCAGGCGCTGAGGAAGCAGTCGTACTTGCCCCGGAAGTGGCGGTCGAAGGCGGGGCGGTCGAGGCCGGCATGCGCGATCACCAGCTCGATCGAGGTATCCATGTAACCCCGCTCGGCGGCGATCTCGATCAGGGCCTCGATCAGTTGCGCCCGCTCGGAGGAGGCGGAGGTTCGAGTCTCGGTCTCGAGCACTAGGTCATGGGACCCCCGATCCCTGCCTTCACGAGCTCAGCCGCTGGTGGTCTGAGGTTGCTCGGCCGCCGCCCGCTTCGCTGCCTCGGCGCCGAGATACGGAGTGAGGGAGAACTCGACCAGCTCCGGCAGCAGCTCCTCGATCTGCTCCGTCTGTCCCATGATGATGCGCTGGTAGATGATCCAGAAGACACCGCCGACGATCGTCTCCTCGAGCGTCCCCGGCAGTTCCTCGCCGTGGGGGGAGACCTTGCGGCCCATCCGGAAGAGCGGCACGAAGGCCTGGATCGAGCGCTCGTAGCGGTCGACCGCGGCCGGGCCGGCGGAGAGCGCCTCGACGATGCAGGTCCGGGCCAGGGCGGGCTCGCTGGCGACGTAGTGGAGGAAGGCGGAGAGGCCGGAGTTGACCCGGGCCGGCCAGGAGTCGACCTTGCTGGCGGCGTCGACGACGCGGCGCAGCGCCTCCTTGACCGCGAACTCCGAGGCGGCGAGGAAGCAGTCCTCCTTGGAGGAGAAGTTCTCGTAGAAGGTGTTGCGGGCGATGCCGGCGCGGCGGACGATGTCGGCGACGGTGACGGCGCGGTAGCCCTTCTCCACGGTCTCCTCGGCCAGAGCCGAGATTATGCGCGCCCGCTGATGCTGGGCGATGAACTCTTTGGGGAGGGGATGCCGACCGGGCGGGGGTCGCATCGTCGATGCGTTTTCGGCCACGAACGCCAGAGTACCTTGATCCCAAGTGGCTTACAAGCTGGACGGCAGCGACGTATACCGCTAAAGTACCGGAAGCCAGACAAGCGGTTCCCTTGATCGACAAAAGGAAGGGCAAATGGGAAAGCGCGCCGATACCAGGGCCCTGGCAGGGGCTAGGAGGGTCGGCGTTCCAGGGGGTCCCAGCTCCCGGATCGACAACGCTCCCGAACTCAAGCTCGTGACCTCTTCGAAGCGCCAGACGATCCTCGACGGGATGCTCGAAGCGGTCGGGGCCGAGGGCTACGAGGCGACCTCGGTGCGGACCGTGATCGACCGCACCGGTGTCTACCGGCAGGCCTTCTACGACAACTTCAGCGACAAGGACAACTGCTACCTGCAGGCCTATGACGCAGGCATGGAGCGGGTCGAAGCCCTGGTCCTGGCCGCCGCCGCGGAGGAGGACGGCTGGACAGGGAAGCTGCGCGCCGGCCTCGGCGCCCTGCTCGACTTCCTCGACGCCGAGCCCGACGTCGGGCGGGCCCTGATCGTCGAGGTCCACGCCGCCGGGCCGGAGGCCCTGGCCAAGCGCTCCGCGGCGATGGCGCGGGTCAACTCCTTCCTCGATCAGGCCCGCGAAGTCGCCGGCGACTCGGAGGCGCCGCCGGCGATCGCCGGCGAGGGGATCGCCGCCGGGATCCACGCGGTGATCCACTCGCGACTCGCGACCGGCGGCAACGACGGCTTCCGCCAGCTGCTCCCAGAGTTCATGTACTTCGCGGTTCTGCCGTACTTCGGTGCAGAGGTCGCGGGGGCCGAGATGCAGGCCGCGAGCGTCTAGAGGCGCTCGAGGCTGTCGGCCTCGATGCCGCGGGTGACGCCGCGGAAGTCGAGCGTGCGGGGAGCTGTCGCGACCACGCCGGCGTAGTCGATGCCGGGGTGGGCGGTGACGATGGCGGCGAGGTCGGTACCGGCGAGCGCCTGGTCGAGGTCGACCGAGGCGAGCCCGAACTCGGGGAGGTCGGGGACGAACGGGTCGTGGTAGGAGACGTCGGCTTCCAGGGCCGTGAGCAGCCGCAGGATCGTCAGCGCCGGCGACTCGCGGGTGTCGCCGCTGCCGGCCTTGTAGCTGGCGCCGAGAATGAGGATCCTCGAGCCCTTGACCGGCTTCGCGGCCTGGTTGAGGGTGCGCTCGATGCGCTCCACGCAGAAGGCCGGCTGGGCCTGGTTGACCTTGCCCGCGAGCTCGATGAACTCGGGGTAGAAGTTCTGTTCGCGGGCGCGGAAGGCGAGGTAGAAGGGGTCGACCGGGAGGCAGTGGCCGCCCATCCCGGGACCCGGGTCGAAGCGCATGAAGCCGAAGGGCTTGGTCGCGGCGGCGTCGATCACCTCCCAGACGTCGATGCCGAGGCGGTCGCAGAGCTGGGCCAGCTCGTTGACGAAGGCGATGTTGACCGAACGGAAGACGTTCTCGAGCAGCTTCGAGAGCTCGGCTGCCTCGGGGGTGGAGACGACCACCACCTCGTCGCAGACCAGCGCGTAGAGCTCGCGGGCGCGCTCGGTGCAGGCGGGGGTCATGCCGCCGACCAGCTTCGGCGTGGTCCGGATCGTGTAGTCGGTGCGGCCGGGGTCGATCCGCTCCGGCGAGAAGGCGACGTGGAAGTCAGCGCCGAGCGTCAGCCCGGACTCTTCGAGGATCGGGGTCAGGCGCTCGCGGGTGGTGCCCGGGTAGGTGGTCGACTCGAGCACGACCAGCTGCCCGGCATGGAGGATTCCGGAGAGCGACGCGGCGGCTTCGAGCAGGTAGGTGAGGTCGGGCTCGCGGGAGCTGGTCAGCGGCGTCGGCACGCAGACGATCAGCGCCTCGCAGGGAGCCAGGTCGGCGTAGTCGGCGCTCGCCCGCAGGCGCTCGCCGAGTGGCGCCAGGACGCTGTCGGGCACGTCCTCGATGTAGCTGCGCCCGGCGTTCAGCGCCTCGACCTTGGCGGGGTCGAGGTCGAGGCCGCTGACCTCGTGCCCGGCCTCCGCGAAGGCCACGGCCAAGGGCAGGCCGACGTAGCCGAGTCCGACGATCCCGATCTTCATCGAAAGAGCATAGGCATGGTTGGACAGGCCGCCGCCGCTGCCCTACGCTGGTTGGGATGGATTCATCGGCATCGAATCCAGGTTCCAGGTCAGGTCCGAGCCAAGCGCTTCCCCCGGCCTACGCGGTCCGCTCCGAGCGCGAGCGGCTGCTGGAGGCGATGGTCCGGGTCGCCGCGGCGAAAGGCTACGAGGCGACCACGGTCGACGACGTGATCGAGGCCGCCGGCGTCGGTCGCGATACCTTCGACGGGCTCTTCGTCGGCAAGGCGGGCTGCTTCCTCGAGGCCTATGACGCGGTCATCAACGTCCTCGTCGCCCACGTCTCCACCGCGTATGAGAGCACCGTCGGCCAGCCCTGGCAGGACCGGATCTGCGCCGCTTTGCGAGCTCTGGTCAATCTGCTGGCGCGCGAGCACGACATCGCCCGGATGGCGATGGTCGAGGTCACCGCCGTCGGCGAGGACGCGCGAATCCGCTACCGGGGGGCGCTGGGCCGTTTCACCTACTTCCTCGAGGAAGGCCGCACCGCCTCGCCGCAGGGGGAGGAGCTGCCGGCCGACACCGCCCGCTTCGCGATCGGCGGCGCCACCTCGATGATCTTCGACGAGGTCCGCGCCGGGCGCGGACCGGAACTGCGGCGGATCCTGCCCGACCTGCTGTTCGCGGTGCTGATGCCCTACCTCGGCCCGGAGGCGGCCGAGGACGAGATGCGCCGCGTCGCCCGCGAGGGCTGAGAGCCGGGCTAGGCTCCAGCGCCGCCGCGGCCCTCGCCGGCGGCGAAGCGGGCGGCGCCGCGGACGGCGACCTCGAGCGTCTCGCGGCCGAGCTGGTGCTCGAGCGCGAGGCCCTCGGCCAGCGGCAGCCCGGCGCCCTCGATCGCGGCGCGGCGGTCGGCCAGCATCGTCTCCTGCGGGAAGGCGGCGATCCGCTCGGCCAGCTCGAGCGCGCGTTCCAGGTGGGCGCCGGGAGCGACGAGCTCGTTGACGAGGCCGATCCGCAGCGCCTCCTCCGCTTCGACCGGACGGCCGGTGAGGATCAACTCCAGGGCTCGGCCCATGCCGACGACCCGGGGCAGGCGCTGGGTGCCGCCGTCGATCAGCGGCACGCCCCAGCGGCGCTCGAAGAAACCAAGGGTGGAGGTCGGGGTGGCGAGGCGGAGATCGCACCAGAGCGCCAGCTCGAGCCCGCCGGCCAGGCACCAGCCGTCGATGGCGGCGATCGCCGGCTTCGACGGGGTGAGGCGGCTGAAGCCCATCGGCCCGGCCGGGTCGTCGACGTCGAGGTCAAGTGCCTTGAGGTCGGCGCCGGCGCAGAAGGCCTCGCCGCCGGCGCCGGTGAGGACGAGGACGCGGGCGCCGCCGTCTGCCTCGAACTCGTCGAAGCCCAGGTGCAGCAGCTTCGCGGTGGCACCGTCGACGGCGTTGCGGCGCTCGGGGCGGTCGATGGTCAGGACCGCGGCAGCACCGACCCGTTCGTAGCGAACCTCCCCGCTCATCGGCCCATCCTCCCATAGCCCGATCGGCCCGAGCGCAGGCCGATCGGGCTATGGCGAGGAAGAAAGGTGGGAGCGGGCGGGCTATGTCGCTGCGAACGGCGCTCACGGGGTTCGCCGGCGACGCCCAACTCCCGGAAGTGCGCCCCGGTCGCGGGCCAGGGAGGGCAGGTCTCCCCAGGCCAAGGCAAAGCTAGGCAGCGGCGCGGACGGCAGGGGGAGACTCGTCGAGAGTGGAGGACTTGACCACACCATGGGTGGGTCAACTCCTCCACCTCGCAAGGGGGACATCTGGCGACTGGTGAACAGCCAGCACGGGGTCGTGACTCGGGGCCAGTTACTGACGCTCGGCGTGAGCGCCAGATCGATCGAGCACCGGCTTGCGAACGGTCGCCTGCACCTGCTGATGCGCGGGGTCTACGCAGTCGGGCGCCCGACCGTGGGCAAGCGGGGGTGGTGGATGGCGGCCGTGCTCGCCTGCGGGTCGGAGGCACTGCTCAGCCATCACAGCGCCGCGGCACTCTGGCGCATCCGCCACACGGGACTGGCTGAGATCCGGAAGCGAGACATCCACGTCGTCGTGCCAAGAGCGAACCCCAAGCAACGGCCTGGCATCCGCGCGCACCGACGGGTTGGCCACTCGGCACCGGGACGACGCGAAGTCGAGGGCATTCCGGTCACCCACCCCGTCGCCACCCTTGTCGACCTCGCCACCGATCTGCCCGACGGGCAGCTGGAAACGGCGGTCAACGAGGCGGATCACCTGAAGCTGGTCGACCCCGAGCGGCTGCGCCGTGCACTCGATGCCCTGCCGCGGTGGCCTGGAGCAGCGCGGCTGGGGCGGCTGCTCGACGGACCGACCATCGCCCTCACCACCACCGAGCTCGAGCGACTTTTTTTGCCACTCGCGCTCAGGGCGGGCCTGCCGGCCCCGCACACGCAGGTCTGGCTGGACGGATACCGGGTCGACTTCCACTGGCCCGAGCTCGGCCTCGTGGTCGAGACCGACAGCCTGCGCTATCACCGCACGCCCTTCAAGCAGGCGAGAGACAAGCGACGCGACAATGCACATGCCGGTTCCGGCCTGACGACGCTCCGCTTCGCTCACGGCCAGGTGGTGCACGAACCCGCTTACGTCATCAAGACCCTTAAGAGGGCGGCGCGACTTCGGCGGGCAGGGGAACGAAAACGCGACCGGCGATGACGCTCGTTGCCTGCCTCGCGCGTAGCCTTCGCGCTTAGAAGCTCGGTTGCGCCACCTTCGAGGCCGCTCCCCGCTTGGCTTCCGCGGGGACCGGTCTCTCCCGGTCGCAAGGCGAATGTAGCGCGGCCCCAAGCGGCCGTCCAGGGGTGCCCAGGAGGCGTTCCCGCAAAGTCCGCAAAAGAAGGCTCGGGGTGGACTGGTGGCGCTCGTCCGTGGGCCGAGATACGGTCCCGGACGGGATGAGCTCGGGAACGGAGGCGTCGGCGCGCAGAGCGCGGCGCAATGTGATCCTCACGGCCGCGATCGCGGGTCTCGGCGGCCTGCTGTTCGGCTACGACACCGGGATCATCGCCAGCGCCCTGCTCTTCATCAAGCAGGACTTCGACCTCGGCAGCTTCGCCCAGGGCGTGGTCGTCGCCGCGGTGCCGATCGGGGCGATCGGCGGCGCCGCGATCGCCGGGCCGGCGGCCGACACCTACGGGCGGCGGCTGATGATCCTGATCGCCGCCGCGGTCTTCATCGTCGGCGCGCTGGGCAGCGCCGCGGCGCAGGGGGTCGAGATCCTGGTCATCGCCCGCGTCGTGATCGGCGTCGCAATCGGGCTCGCCTCGGCCGCCGCCCCCGTCTACATCTCCGAGGTGGCGCCGCCGGAGAGCCGCGGCCGCCTGGTCAGCTTCTTCCAGCTGGCGGTGACGATCGGCATCCTCGTCGCCTACCTGGTCGGGCTCGCCTTCGACCACAGCGAAGCCTGGCGCTGGATGCTCGGGCTCGGCTGCGTGCCGGCGCTGGCGCTCGCCTTCGGGATGCTGCGGATGCCGCAGAGCCCGCGCTGGCTGGTGATGAGCGGCGACGACTTCGCGGCGCGGGCGACGCTGGCGAAGATCCGCGTCGACGACCCGGACACGATCGACCGCGAGCTGGAGGAGATCAAGGAGAGCCTCGACGACAAGCCGGGCGCTTGGAGCGAGCTGCTGCAGCCGGTGGTCAAAGCGGCGCTGTTCGTCGGCGTCGGGCTGGCGATCCTGCAGCAGATCACCGGCATCAACACGGTCATCTACTACGCGCCGACGATCGTCGAATTCACCGGCGTCAACTCCTCCGCCGGGGCGATCCTGGCCGCGGTCGGGGTCGGGGTGATCAACGTCGGCTTCACGATCCTGGCCTTGCGGCTGCTCGACCGGGCCGGGCGGCGGACGATGCTGATGGTGGGCGTCTCCGGCATGGTGATCTCGCTGTTCGCGCTCGGCGCCGCCTTCATCGGCGGCGGTGGCAGCACCCTCGCCTCGGTGGTGGCGATCGTCAGCCTGATGGCCTACGTCGCCTCCTTCGCAATCAGCCTCGGGCCGATCTTCTGGCTGATCAACGCCGAGATCTACCCGCTAGCGGTGCGCAGCAAGGCCGCCGGGCTGGGCACGATGGCGAACTGGACCTTCAACTTCATCGTCTCCCTGACCTTCCTGCTGCTGATCGAAGCGGCCGGGCGCACCGGGGCCTTCTGGATCTACGGCGGCATCGGCATCGTCACCCTCTGGTTCTGCCACAAGTTCGTGCCGGAGACCAAAGGCAAGCGGCTGGAGGACATCCAGGAGTACTTCCAGGCGCGGATCGAGCGGCGCAAGGCCTGAAAGACCTGGGCCGGGCGCGGGCGCTTCGACGCCCGACCACGAGCCTCTAAGTACCCTCCACCGATGCGGATCGACGAGATCATCGCGGCGCGGCGGCCGACCTTCTCGGTCGAGTTCTTCCCGCCGAAGACGGCGGAGACGACGGCGCAGCTGTACGAGACGGCGCGCGAGCTGAGCCATCTCGAGCCCGATTTCGTCTCCGTCACCTACGGGGCCGGGGGCGGCACCCGCGACGGCACGGTCGAGATCACCTCGGCCCTGAAGGACGAGCTCGACTTCGAGACGATGGCCCACCTCAGCTGCGTCGGCGAGACGACCGAGGGGCTGAGCGTGACCTTGGACCGGATCGCCGCGGCCGGGATCGAGAACGTCTTCGCCCTGCGCGGGGACCCGCCGCGCGGCGAGGGGGACTTCGTCCGCGCCGAGGGGGGACTCGGCAGCGCCGCCGAGCTGGCCGCCTTCATAACGGGCGGCTGGGACTTCGCCGTCGGCGGCGCCTGCTTCCCGGAGGTGCATCCGGAGGCACCCGACCTCGAGACCGACCTCTCCTACCTGAAGACCAAGGTGGAGTCCGGGGCCGGCTTCCTGATCACCCAGCTCTTCTTCGACAACCAGGTCTACTTCGACTTCGTGCGGGCGGCGCGGGCACGCGGGATCGAGGTGCCGATCCTGGCCGGGGTGATCCCGGTCGCCAGCTTCGCCCAGACGAAGCGGATCTGCGACCTCTGCGACGCCTCGATCCCGGCCCCGCTGGAAGCGGCCTTCGAGGCGGCCGGAGGGGATCCTGAGCGCGAGTTCGAGCTCGGCGTCGCCTTCGCCGCCCAGCAGTGCGCCGAGCTGCTGATCGCCGGTGCTCCCGGCATCCACTTCTACGCCCTCAACAAAGCGCCGGCGACGCGGGCGGTGCTCGGGGCGCTGCGCGCCTCGAAGCCGTGGGAGCGCGTCCGCGGCGACGCCGCCTCGCTGACCGGCAGCGCCGACTAGGCTGAGCACGATGGGGGAGCAGAACGAGCGCGATAAGCGACGCCAGGAACGGATCGAGAGCGAAGGAGCTGAGCAGGGCTCCAACCGCACCCGGCTGATCGTCGGCTACGCGGTGGCGGCGGTCATGGTCCTGGCGATCGCGGTCGTGGTCTTCGTCCTCGCCAGCGGCGGCGACGGCGACAAGGGCGGCACGGCCAAGGGCGATGCCCACATCAACCTCAACGCCTCGATCGGCTCGACCAACGGGGTGGAACCGGACAACCGGGCCGGGACCGCGCCGCCGCCGGCCAAGGTCACGAACCTGGCCGCGGCCGCGAAGGCGGCCGGTTGTGACCTGCGCCTGCACCTCAAGGACGAGGGCCACGAACACATCCCGGTCGGCTCGCCGGCGCCGGACTACAAGACCAACCCGCCGACCTCGGGCGCCCACGTCGAACCGCCCTACCAGCAGGCCGACGGCGCCTACAGGGAAACGCCGGAAGAAATCGACTACGTCCACTCGCTCGAGCACGGGCGGATGGAGATCCAGTACTCGCCCGACCTGCCCGAAGGGGACCAGCTGGAGCTGAAGGGCCTTTACGACACGATGTACGGGGCGACGCTGCTCTTCCCCAACGAGAAGATGCCCTACGAAGTCGCGGCCACCACCTGGACCAACCTGCTCGGCTGCCCCAGCTACGAAGGCGCGAAGACGCTGGACGCGATCCGCGCCTTCGGCAAGGCGACCTGGGGCAAGTACGGCGGCGAGCCGGCCGAATACTTCCCCTTCACCGGGCCGACGCCCGCCGAACCGGCCGCTTAGGCGCGGTAGGCGGGGAAGAAGCCGGCTGAGTCGCGGCCGGCGCTGAGTCGCTCGTAGGCGGCCGGGTCGCAGACGATCTCGGAGGTGCGCCAGGTCTGCTGGCGGTTGGCGAAGCCGCGCTTGAACTCCTCGAGGGCATCGCCCGCGGCGATGCCGCCGCCGAGGTTGAGGGGGAGGCCGAGCTCGGCGGCGTGCTCGACCAGGCGGGCGACGACGTTCTTCATCGGCGAGTCGCGCATGTGCGAGTCGGCGCTGCCGGAGAGGTAGTAGTGGAGGTAGCCGTCGCTGGCGGCGGCGAGCGAGGCCGCGGCGAGCTCGCCGCCCGGGGCGGTGGCAAGGGCGAGCCAGGTGCGATCGGCCTCGAGCACGCGGTCGAAGTAGGCGGCCGGGAAGAAGTAATGGCCGGCCGCGCCGGTGCGCCGCATCGTCTGCTCGTAGACGTCGAGGAAGCCGGCACGCTGCGCCTCGGTCGTCTCCGCACCAGGAACCAGCGCCAGCTCGTAACCGGCCTCGAGGTTCTTGCGGACCTGCCGCCGATCGCTCGGCCGACTCTTCGGCGCCAGCGCCGGGTCGGCGATCTGGACCACGTTGCGCTCGGTGGTCCCCGTCAGCAGCGGCTCGTCCAACGTGTGCCGAACGAAGACGCTGACCAGCCCGGTACGGGAGAAATCGATCTCCCCTGGTTCTAGGGGGAGAGGGGTCGGGGGCATGCCCGTCGGAGCAACAGCGGGGAGGCTCCGCCGGGCATGCCCCCGACCCCTCTCACTCACGACCAGCCCCGGGTACCCGTAGGGCGAGACTGCGTCGCGCTCGCCGCTGTCATCTATCTCGCGAACGACCAGCGGGGCCAGGAGTTCGAGGTCGCCACTGACGATTCGGAGCGTATGGGTAGCGTTCTCGGCGTCGAGGAAGGGTGCAGAGCGGAAGAACTCGTCAGAGACGGCGGCCTCGCCGCAGTCGTCCAGCAGCTCGGCAGTGGCGACTGGTGCGCTCACTCGAAGAGGTCGGCGGCCGCGGCGCGGAACTCGTCGGGGAGCACGCCCCAGACCTCGCAGTCGTCGGCGGGAGCGCCCTCGCGAGCGAGGTGGGCGCGCATCGTCCCCTCGTACACCCAGCCGAGGCTGGCGACCGTCTTCTTGGCGATCTCGTTGCGGGCCGGGATGCGACCGTAGACGCGGTGGGCGCCGTACTCGTCGAAGGCCTTGGCGATCGTCAGCGCCTCGGCCCGGCGGCCGACGCCCTTGCCGCGCACGTCGTCGCCGATCAGGGCGCCCAGCTCCGGCGCGGTCTGGCGGAAGAGCCCGTAGAGGGCGGTGAAGCCGACCGGCTCGTCGTAGCCCGCGACGACGATCGCGAACTTGCGGTCCTCGCCGGAGTCGTCCATCGCCCGGCGGGCCCAGCCCTCGGCCTGCTCCAGCGAGAAGCTGTCGCGCTGCTCCATCAGCGAGGCGGTCGCTGCCGGGTTGTTGAACCAGCGGTGCACCGCTGGTGCGTCGCCGGGCTCGAAGCGGCGCAGGCTCACGTCTGGCTTGTCGCTCATCCCGGGAACCCTAATCGGGCGCGAGCCCCTGGCCGCTGATCACCAGCCAGACCGTCTTGGCGAGGATGCGGGCGTCGAGGGCGGCGGAGCGGCGGTCGACGTACTCGACGTCGAGCTCAATCCGCTCCTCCCAGGGGATGCCGGCGCGGCCCTGGACCTGGGCCCAGCCGGTGATCCCTGGCAGGACCTCGTGGCGACGGTTCTGGAACGGGGTGTAGTCGTCGACCTGGGCGGGGATGGTCGGGCGCGGACCGACGATCGCCATCTCGCCGCGGAGGACGTTGACCAGGTTGGGGAGCTCGTCGAGCGAGGTGCGGCGGAGGAAGCGGCCGGCGCGGGTGACGCGGGGGTCGTCGCGGGTGACGACGGTGCCGACCCCGACCGGGTCGGAGCCCCGCTCCATCGTCCGCAGCTTCCACATCTCGAACTCGGAACCGCCGCGGCCGACGCGGCGCTGGCGGTAGACGACCGGGCCACGGCTGCCGAGCTTGATCGCGATCGCGGCGGCGAGGAGGACGGGTGAGAGGACGATCAGCGCCACGGTGGCGACGAGGAGGTCGACGGCGCGGGGCATCAGCGGGTCCCCTCCGCCTTCTCCCAGCGCCCACCGGCGCCGTGGCGGCGGCGATCCCAGAGGCCGGCGGCGATCGAGGCGGTCGTCATCACGTAGTAGCGGGCGATCCGCAACGGGGCCAGCGCGTAGCGACGGGCGAGCAGGGCCGCACCGAGCAGGGCCAGCTGGGCGAGGAAGGTGAGGACGTAGAGGGTGCCCTGGCCGAGCAGGACGACGTTGGCGGCGAAGACGACGAGGTGCAGGGCCGGGCTGAGATAGCGCAGCAGCCGGTGCGAGGCGAGCTCGAAGGCGAACAGCGGCGGGTAGCCGCGCGGGTCGACCATGCCTTCGCCGACGACGATGTCCCAGAGCCCGACCATCATCCGCCGTTTGCGGGCGAACTCGCCCTCCATGGTCGGGACCATCTTCTCGCTGGCCCGCGCCGCCGGCGCGTAGAGCGAGCGGCGGCCCCGCTTGGCCAGCTCGAAGGGGAAGCTGAGGTCGTGGCTGCCGGAGGGGGGGAGCGGCAGGTAGGCGTCGCGGCGGACCGCGTAGATGGCGCCGTTGCCGGCGGTGATGCCGCCGAGGGCCGACTCCATCTCCCGCACCGCCATCTCGTAGCGCCAGTAGGCGCCCTCGAGGTTGTCGCCGCCGGCGTCGAGGAAGCGGACCTGGCCGCAGACATAGCCGACCGCCGGGTCGGCGAAGGGGGCGACCAGGCGGCGCAGGGCGGCCGGCTCCCACTCGCTGTTGGCGTCGGAGAAGGCGAGCAGCTCGCCGGTCGCCTGCTCGGCGGCGGCGTTGAGGGCGGCGACCTTGCCGCCGGCCGGCAGCTCGAGCACCAGGTCGGCACCGGCGGCGCGGGCGCGCTCGGCGGTGGCGTCGGTGGAGCCGTCGGAGGCGACGATCACCTGCAGCAGCTCCCGCGGGTACTCGAGCGCGAGCGCGTTGGCGACCTTGGCCGCGATCACCTCCTCCTCGTCGTAGGCGGGAACGATCAGGGAGACGGAGGGGAGCGCGGGGGCGCCATCGGCCGAAGGCGATGCAGCGGGGGCGGGCGAATCCGCCTGGGTCGGCGGCGAGGCGGGCGAAGGCGGGGCGCTGGCGCCGCCCGCCGCTGGACGTAGCGGCGGATCGTCTTCGGCCAGGCCGGGCCAGGTCTCGACCGGGTGGCGGCGGAGGGCGACGAGCAGCCGCAGGACCAGCGGGTAGCCGGCGTGGGTGTAGACGATCAGGCCGGCGCAGAGCCAGAAGAGGACCGCGATGGCGGTCATCCGCGGGCCTCGATCAGCTCGCGGTAGAGGTCGAGGGTGAGGCGCGCGGCCTCGTCCCAGGAGAAGGGGCCGGCGGCGGCGCGGGCGGCGGCGGCGGCCAGCTCGGCGCGGGCGGGCTCGTCCCGGACCAGTCCGGCAAGGGCGACGGCGAGGGCGTCGACATCCCCGGGTGGGACCAAGCGACCGGCGCCGGTCGCGGTGACCTCGGGGAAGCCGCCGACCGCGCTCATAACCATCGGCTTGCCGAAGGCGAGGCCGGTGTAAAGGACGCCGGAGTGCTCGGCGTCGAGGTAGGGGAGGGCGAGGAGGTCGGCGCGGCGGAAGATCGCCGGGATCTCGGCGTCGTCGACGAAGCGGGTGACGAAGCGGACCCGGCCGGGCGCTGCGGCCGCGAGCGAGCGCAGCGGCGCCACGTCCATGCGGGGGTTGCCGACGATCCAGAGCTCGGCGCCCTCGAGCCGGCGGAAGGCCTTCAGCAGCACCTCGATCCCCTTGTACTCGCGCAGCAGTCCGAAGAAGAGGATCACCGGCCCCTCGGCTCCCTCGAGCTCGGCCGGCAGCGGCTTCTCCTCCGGCAGCCGGGTCAGGTAGTCGAAGGCGCCGTGGGGGATGACGCGGACCTTGGCGGGGTCGAGGCCGACCTCGTCGCGGAAGCGGGCGGCGCCGTGCTCGGAGTGGGCGACGACGGCATCCATCTGTGCGTAGATACGCCGGGCCGAGTCGAGCTGGCGACGGCTGGGGTGCGGTGGCAGGATGTAGTGAGCGGTCATCACCCGGGGACGGGTCGGCGGCAGCAGGTGGACGTCCAGCCGGGGCATGGTCAGCCACTGGTAGTGGACGACGTCGGCGGGAGCGGCGGCGCGGCGGAACCGCAGCATGTCCGTCAGGTGCTCAGCCGCCTTGAAGGGGACGCGGCCGGGAGCGTCGAGCCCGCGGGCGGTGCTGCGGCGGTAGAAGCGTTCATCGACCCGGTAGCGCTCGGTCGGGGGGACCGGCCCGTAGAGGAAGTGCGAGGTGAGCAGCTCGACTTCGGCGCCAGCCCGGGTCAGCGCGGCCGCGAGGGCGCGGTCGTAAGGAGGCGTGAAGGCCGAGGGGTCGACTATCTGAACGTTCATCGTGTTTGGTTGAGCGGGGGCCACCGCTTTGACGCCTCTCAGCGGTAGGCGGAATTTCTGCGGGTGCCGATTATCGTGCCCTGCTTGGCGCCCACGATCTCCTACTGCGTCGTGAACACGAATGGCCGCGAATACCTGCTGGCCTGCCTGGCCGCGATCGAGCGCACGCACCCGCACGGAATCGAGCGCGAGATTCTGGTCCTCGACAACGCCTCCAGCGACGGCTCCGCAGAAGCGGTGCGGCAGCTTGGGGGCGACATCCGCCTGATCGCGCTGGAGCAGCGGACCGGCAAGGCGGAGAACGACTCGACCCTGATGCGCGCGGCCAGCGGCCGTTACTGCCTGCTGCTGAACGAGGACTCCGAACTGCGGCAGGGGGCGGGCGCGGCGCTGATCGCGGCGCTCGACGCCGACCCGAAAGCCGCCACCGCGACCCCGCAGCTGCTCGACTCGGCCGGCGAGCCGGTGCCCTGCGCCTGGCGCTTCCCGGGGGTCGGCACGGCGCTCGCGGGAGCGCTCTTCCTGCACCGCTGGCTCACCGTCCAGAGCAAGGGCAGCGCGACCCGTCGCGTCGACTGGGGCCAGTCGAGCGCGCTATTGGTCCGCCGCGAGGCCGCCGCCGCGGTCGACTACCTCGACCCCGCCTTCTTCGTCTACTACGACGAGTGCGACTTCGCCAGGCGCCTCGATGACGCCGGCTGGCACTCGCTCTTCGTCCCCAGCGCCGAGGCCGTCCACCACGATCAGCTCTCGACCGACCTCGCCGCTGGCCTGCCGCGAATCGTCGAATTCCACCGCAACCGCGACCTCTACATGCGCAAGCACCACGGGGCGGGAGCGGCGCTGGCGGTACGCGTCCTCACCGCCTGGTCCTACGCCGTGCGCGCCGTCGCCGCGACCGTCCTCTCGAACCAGCCCAGCGCGATCTACCGCGCCCACACCCGCCAGGCGCTCTTTCCCGACCGCGGCGAATCGATCCGCGACCGAGTGCGGTCGTCCTTTGTTTCGCACGGTGGTACAAAAGACGACCGCATCTCAGAGCCGTGAGTCCTCGTCCATGCGCTCGACCTCGTAGGTCTCCGGGATCTGCCCGTCGACGGCGCTGGGCTGGGCGCGCAGGCGCTGGAACGAGGCGGCCAGGTCGCCCGGGTGGCGGAGACGGGCGATCCAGACGCGCTCGCCGGGAGTGAAGAAGCCGCTGGCGTAGAGCACCAGCGGATAGGTGGCGAAGAGGACGATGCGGCCGAGCAGGCCGCCGGCGCCGGAGGTCGGCATCAGCAGCTCGCCGGCACCGACCAGGACCGCCGCGGTCAGCACCACCCGGGCCAGGCGGCCCCACTGGTAGGGGACGGGGAAGAGGCGCTGCGTGAAGACGTACATCAGCGCCAGCACGACCAGGTAGGAGCCGACGAGGGCGAGGCCGGCCCCGACGATCCCCAGCGGCGGCACCAGCAGCAGGTTGAGGGCGACGTTGGCGACGAGTGCCGCGAGCGTGGCCGGCAGGTTGAACTCGGTCCGTCCGGTGCGGCCGAGGATGACGACCAGCACCATGTAGACGGCGTAGAGGGTGACGGCGGTGGTGATCAGGCCGATCGCTTCGTAGGACTCGAAGAACTTCGGGGCGGCGAGGGCGCGGACGATCCAGCGCGAGAGCAGCCACATGCCGGTGACGACGAAGGCGCAGCCGCTGACGAAGAGCGTGACCACGGTGGCGTAGACGCGGCGGGCCTCGCCGTCGTCGCGGATCGAGTAGGCAAGCGGCGGCCAGGCGAGCTGGAAGCCACGGACGAGAACGTTGACCGCCTGGGCGAACTTGACCGCCAGCGAGTAGAGCCCGGCCTCGGCGAGGCCGAGGTAGCGGACGATGATGATCCGGTCGACGAAGTTGAGCAGGTAGAGCGAGACCTCGGCCGGCATCGTCGGCAATCCGAAGCGCAGCAGCCGCCCCAGCAGGTAGCGGTCGAAGAAAAGTGAGAGGCGGCGGCGCTGGAGCACGATCAGGCCGAGCACGAAGACGGCGCCGCTGGCGTAGCTGCCGACCAGCAGGCCGCGGGCGCCCTCGCCGGCCCCGACCACGAGCACGACGGTGAGGCCGATCGTGACCAGGACGTTGAGGATCGTGGTGAGGAAGAAGGCGCGGGCGCGTTCCTCGAGCCGGAACAGGGTGAGCATGAACTCGAACATCGTCAGCACCCAGAGGCCGCCGACCGAGATCCGCACCAGTTCGGCCATCGGACCCACTTCGTCCGCGTGCTTGGGGTTGAGCAGCGCTTCGGCGAGCGGGGTGGCGAAGGGCAGGGCGATCAGGGCGCCAACGGTCGCGAACCAGAAGAGCCCGGCGAAGGTGCTGGCGACGATCCGCTCGGGGTCCTCGCCGTCCTTGTAATAGAAGCGCAGCAGGGCCTCGATCAGGCCGAGGCGGACGACGATGCTGGCGGTGACGATGGCCGCGAACATCACCTCGGCGGCGCCGTAGTCGGCCGGGGTCAGGTAGCGCGTGTAGAGCGGCAGCAGGGCGACCGCGATGAACTTCGAGACGATGCTCGCCGCCGTGTAGGCGGCGCCGGTCGTCGCCAGGCGGCGCAGGTATCCCGACACCGGCGCAGCCTACGTCGGTTCGCGGACCGCGGGGGCGTGCGCCAGGGAGGCGCCGATGGCCAGCAGGACCCAGGTGATGGGGTCCTCGAAGAAGCCGGCGTAGGACAGCGTGTGGACCAGTAGCGCGACAAAGGCAGCAAGAACCGCTGCCCGCGCTGCGAGCAGCCAGGAGAGGGAGTCCTGCGGGCGGGGCAAACTGGCTCCGTTCTCGGACTCCCTCTCCTGGCTGCCAACGGGGGGGGCGCGGATGCCCGCGGTCATCGTCCAGAGGGCCACCAGGATGAGGGCCGCGTAGAGGAAAAAGCCCAAGAGGCCCTGCTCGGCGAGGACGGTTACGGGCTCGGTGTGGGAGACCGAGACGGGGATGTCCTTGTTGGCGCGGTGGGTGCTGTAGGCGTGCTGGAAGGAGCCGGAGCCATAGCCCTGGAGGGGGCGTTCGGCGAAGAGGTCGAGGCCGCCCTGGACGAGGTTGGCGCGGCCGCTGGTGTCGACGTTGGCTCGATCTATGAAGTTCGAGGCGTTGATGCTCTTGCCGCCGACGAGGACGATCGCCAGGGCGGCGCCGACGACTCCGACGGCGACCGCGGCCAGGGTCCACTTCCAGCTCCAGCGGATCGCGGCGAGGACGGCCAGGCCGGCCAGCAGGGCGATGAAGCTCGACTGCGAGAAGGTCTGGGCGAGGCCGAGCCAGAGCAGCGCGACCGCCGCGGTCAGCAGCGCGAACCGGCGGCGCTCCTTCACCCACAGCAGCGCCGCCATCGCGACCACGATCACCAGCGCCAGGTAGCGGCCGTAGACGTTGGGGTCCCAGAAGACCGAGTTGACCCGGAAGTAGGTGTGGAATTCGTTCGACCGGATCACCTGGTCGTTCCAGAAGAGGCTGCGCGTCAGGTACTCGACCGAGCCGATCGCGACGAAGGCCGCGGCCTCGGCGACGACGACGATCAGGACCAGCTTCAGCAGGCGGCGGTCCCACTCGACCTCGCGCAGCAGCCGGTAGGCGACGGTGAAGGGGACGAGGAAGAAGCAGACGTTCTGCAGGCCCTTGGAGAAGTCGCCCGAGTAGAGCGCCTGCAGCGCGTAGAGGACGACGAAGGCGGCCAGCGTCCAGGCCAGCGGTCGCGGCGCCCAGGTGCTGGGGGGCGCGTCCCAGTCCCGCAACAGGGCGAAGACGACGCCGGCGGCGATCACCAGGTAGAGCGGCACCAGCAGGTTGGCGGTGTCGCCGCCGGCGTGCAGAGGGACGCGGAAGGGGAGGGCGGCGACGATCGCCAGCGGCAGCAGGACCGGCCAGCGCCGGAAGGCGTAGGCGAGCGCGGCGACCGCGACCGCGCCGGCCAGGAGCAGGGCGGCGATGCGGCCGTCGTCGTGGCGCAGGTCGACGATCTGGGTCGTGTGCCACTGGTCGCCGAGGATCAGCAGCGGGAACAGCCCGATCGCCAGCAGCATCGCCAGCGAGCGCGGGCGCCCCGGCGGCAGCAGGATCGAGGCGGCGCAGGCCGCGGCGGCGATCAGCAGGCCCGCGGCGGCGAGGAAGTCGCTCAAGGCGAGCGCTTCCCGATCGGCAGGCAGGTCCGCACCGGCGGCAGCCGCGGGGCGCGGTGCAGCTTGATCGTGCCGGGCGGAACCAGGTTGCGTTCCTGGCCGAGCAGCTTGACCCGCAGCTTGTAGCGACCGGGCGGGGCGATGCCGCCGCCGCGCTGGTGACCGCGCCAATAGAAGGTGAAGAAGTGGTAGCGCTTGAGCGGGCGATCGCGGGCGAGGGTCCTCACGACCCTGCCTCCCGGTTTGACGATCTGGACGGTCGCCCGGTCGGTCCGGGTGACGCGGAAACGGATCCGCATGCTGTCGTAGTGACAGTCGCCGTTGGGAGTGATGCTGTGAACCGGGTTCTTCGGGTGCAGGATCGGCGTCGCCACGAAAGTCACCTGATCCAGCACCAGCGGGTCGCGCTTGAGGCGCTGGGCCCAGCCGAAGGCGGCAACCGTGGCGAGGACGAGAAGCGCGAAGACCAGTGCGGCCGGACTAACCCGCCGCCGCGGCATTGTCCTCGCCGACCACGACCGCCACGTTCGCCCCCGCCGAGGCGGATTTGACTTCCGAGCTCATCAGTTCGACCTTCGCGATCCCCAGCTGCTTGGCGACCTTGCGGGCTTCCGGCGCGTGTCCGCGTTCGAACATGACCACGCTCGCTTCGAAGCTCTGTTCGGTGTTGGAGACGGCGCCGAGACGGAAGCCCTTGTTCTCGACTTTGTCGCCGTAGGTGCCGGCCAGGCCTTCGGTGGCGGTCCCGTTGAGGACGGTCACCTCGATTTCGCTCGGCTGGATCTTCGCCGCGGCCTGCTTGCCCTTCTTGCCCTTGGCGCTGTCGTCGGAGCCGCTGACGACGAGGTAGGCGACGCCGCCGACGACCACCAACATGACGATGAAGATCGCGACCAGGTAGCGCGGCTCGGCCAGGCGGGCGCCGAGGCCCGAGGTGCTCTCGCTGAAGCGTTCGCGGCGACTCTGGGTCGGCAGCCCCGCCTCGCGCCGCCGGCGCCGTTCCTCGCGCTTGCTGACCGCCTCGTGCTCGGCGGTCTTGGATTCCTCCAGCTGACGCAGCTCCTCCGCCCGCTGGGCGGCGATCGTCGAGGTCGCCTCCTTGCGCTCGGCGTCGCGCTCGGGCGCCGAGCCGGCCCACTCGCGCAGGCGCCGGATGTCCCGCCCTTGCGTAAACGAGAGCAGGGCGAGCACGGCGAGCCCGAGGAACGCGGCCAGGCCGGCGAAGGCGCCGATCTGTTCAATCACCTTAAGCAAGCTGCGAGAGACTATTCGCCGGAGGCGACTGTCGCCGCATCGCCGCCCGGCGAGGCGATCATCTCGACCACCCGCTCGGCCAGATTCGCCTCGTCGCCGGCCATCACCAGGGCTTCGAGCGAGGTCAGGGTCGAGTCGACCCAGGCGGGATCGAGCGCCTTCGCGCGGACCGCCCGGTTGATCCGGCGCGCCGCCGTCGGCTGCAGCTCCTCGCTGGCGGCGAAGAGCTCCTCGTGCAGCTTCTCGCCGGCCCGCGGCTGCGTGAACTCGACCGCGATGTCCTCTTCCGGCTCGTAGCCGGCGAGCCGGATCATGTTGTGGGCGAGATCGACGATCTTCACCGGCTCGCCCATGTCGAGGACGAACACCTCGCCCTTGCCGGCGCCGATGTCGCCGGCGCGGATCACCATCTGCACCGCCTCCGGGATCGTCATGAAGTAGCGGGTCATCTCCGGGTGGGTGACGGTGACCGGGCCGCCGCGCTCGATCTGGTTGCGGAAGATCGGGACGACGCTGCCGGACGACGCCAGCACGTTGCCGAAGCGGACCGAGGCGAAGCGGGTGCCGGGGTGGCTGTGGCCGGCGTTCTCGACGATGAACTCGGCCATTGCCTTCGAGGCGCCCATCACCGTCTTCGGGTTGACCGCCTTGTCGGTGGAGATGAGGACGAAGCGCTCGACCTTGGAGGCGGCCGCGGTCTCGGCCGTGATCCGGGTCGCGATCGCGTTGTTGCGGACCGCCTCGAGCGGGTTCGCCTCCATCAGCGGCACGTGCTTGTAGGCGGCGGCGTGGAAGACGACGCTGGGTTTGAAGCGCTGCATCACCTCCAGCATCCGGTGCGGCTCCTTGCAGTCCGCCAGCACCGACTCGACGTTGGTGAAGTGGCGCAGCTCGACCATCTCGCGGTCGATCTCGAAGAGGTTGTCCTCGGCGTGGTCGAGCATCACCAGCAGCCGTGGTTTGACCTGGGCGATCTGGCGGCAGAGCTCGGAGCCGATCGAGCCGCC